>ERZ869936.1778-NODE-1778-length-14256-cov-4.980565_pt1 | contig 14256 bp, 16 predicted proteins | sample MGYA00520876_ERZ869936 | MGnify/ENA primary metagenome ERZ869936 (study PRJEB32218, sample SAMN09650985) | biofilter metagenome | isolation source: enrty point of leading RO module | place: Saudi Arabia: Thuwal, RO plant located on Red Sea | collected 2016-02-17 ...
CATCAGCGACCGTATACGCACCCACCTCATCGGCAATCGCTTTCAACTTAGTGTAATCAAGCTCCCGCGGGTAGGCCGAGAAGCCAGCGAGGATAATTTTGGGTTTGTGTTCTTTAGCAACCGCACGCAGTGCATCATAGTCAATTTCACCCGTCTCGATATCCTTCATGCCGTAACGAACGAACTTGAATATCCGATTAATCCAGGTAGTTGGATGACCATGGGTGAGGTGACCACCATGACTTAAGTCCATCCCGAGCACTGTGTCACCAGGCTCCATCAACGCAAAATACATAGCCATATTGGCCGCGGCGCCGCCAAGGGGTTGGACATTGGCGTACGTAGCGTCAAAGAGTTGGCAGGCTCGTTCAATCGCAATGCGTTCTATTTCATCGGTAAATTCCTGCCCACCGTAATAACGCTTACCAGGATAGCCTTCGGAGTATTTGTTGGTGAAGACGCTGCTGTTCGCTTCGCGAACAGCAGCGCTGACGTAATTCTCACTTGGTATCAACTCAATACCAGCCGCTTCACGCTCCTCTTCTCCCTTAAGCGCAGCAAAAACTTCCTCGTCTTGTTGTTTGATATGTTCGTACATTGGTTCTAGTTGTGGCCAGTGCTACCGAAAGCTCCTTCTCCCCGGTCAGTGGCATCAAGTTCAGCAACCTCCAGTAGCTCCGGTTGCTCGACTTTCTGAATGAGCATCTGCGAGACCTTGTCGCCTTTGGCAAACTGTTGGGTTTGTGTACCGACATTCACGACTCCGAGAAACACTTCGCCGCGATACCCAGAATCAATCACCCCGCCAAGGCACTTGATACCGCGCTTATGCGAGACGCCGCTCTTGTCCCAAATCAGTCCAACGTAGCCGGCCGGAATCGCAAACGCGAGGCCAGTTGGCACAGATTTGCGCTCCCCTGGCTCGAGCGAGAAGTCCTCGACGGTGTAGAGGTCCATGGCCGCATCGGTCACGTGCGCATAAGTTGGCACTTTGGCATCTGGGTGGAGTTTTTTGTAGTTAAGCTGCATGGCCGTGAGTATAGCAAAAAATAAGGGCCGGCGCCTTTGGCGCCGGCCGTCATGTTTTTGGGAGACTCGTTCGAAAGACCTCCCAGACTCTTGCAAAGACCTCATCAGGCGTTCCGTGGCCGTCAACAACCACATATCGATTGGCTTCTCGTGCCAACGCCAGATAGCCGGCGCGGAGATCTTCTTGGAACTTCAGGCCCATCTCGTCAAAACGATCTTGTTCGTCGCGTGCGGCGACACCCATGCGACGTAAACCCTCTTCAGCGGTGACGTCAATGATGAGTGTGAGGTCAGCCTCAAACGAAATTGCTTCATTATGTAAGCGATCGACCAAACCTCGCAGGTCTGATCGAGCAACACCCTGATACACTCGGGTTGAGTCAACGAATCGGTCACTTAAAACAATCTTGCCCATCTCAAGACTTGGCCAAACAAGGCGTTCAAGATGGTCGCGACGAGCGGCGTTGAAAAGTAGAATCTCGGTCTCGGCTGACCACTTTTCAGCATCGCCAGTGAGAATAAGACTACGTATCTCTTCGGCTCCTGGGGAGCCACCTGGTTCGCGTGTCCAAATTACTTCGTGCCCTTCTCGTTCGATGGCCTTTGCGATTTTTTTAATTTGAGTGGACTTACCGCAACCACCTATACCTTCAAACGTAGCGAACATGTGCTACTCCTGTGTTTCTGTCTGTCTGGCGATAAGTAAACCATGGAAAATAAGTCCCTAAAGAACCAAAAACACATTTGATATAAGGTCAATCCTATAGTATCGATACGGTTGCTATACTCACGGCAGACTAAAACACACACAAGGAGGTCGCTATGACCCAAACACAATCTCTAGCCGACCTGGAGCACGCCGAACTCAGACTGCATAGTGGTGGCAAAGTACTGCTCCTCAATACTGGTGCGCTTATCGGCCCGGAAGAGGAAGCAATGACGCAAGCGATGTTCTCGCGGAATCCATCGGTCATCGACGAGCTGCTGAACATCCTTGTCTCGAAAGGACCAGGACAGTTCATGCAGACGACGTATGTTGGTTACGGACACAAGTCAGTGGCTGACAACGGCTCGATTACGGTGCTGTTTGAGCGAGTGTCCATGCTGGCCGCTAAAGCCTTGCAGGACTTCGCGCTCTACAATGGACAAGAGTGCTCGACCCGCTACATCGATTTTACTGACCAACCGTTTCTTGATCCCACCCTCTCTGGAGCGGGTCAAGAATTGATGGAACGCCAACGCGCCTTCTATCTGCGGGCACTCAAAGCACTGCAGCAAGACATGAAGAAACGGTTTCCGTACCGGGAATACAAGAAGGACGGTGAGTCAAAGACAGTCTACGACAAGACCGTGAACGCCCGCGCGTTCGATGTGGCTCGTGGCTTTCTCCCGGCTGGTTGTAGTACCAACGTGGCCTGGCACGGTGAACTCCGCGCCTTCGATGACCACATTCCGCGCCTGCGCCACCATCCACTCGCAGAGATTCGCAACATCGGCGAAACCCTTGAGGCGCTGCTTTTGAAGCGCCACCCGCGTACGTTCGGTAAGCAGCGTTCACTTGGTGTGGCTGGTAAGGCCACAGAGCCAAAGCGGTACTGGGAGACAGAGGCGTATCTGGCTGGTCCGGTGCAAGCGTTCCATTACCATCATGACCCGAAGGCGAAAGCCTTCGTGTGTGCTGGTGATGAGATTGACCCAGAGGAAATACGCTCCTTTGGCGAGGTCTTCAGTGCGCGGCCACCGCATGCTGAACTGCCGAAATCGCTCGGAGTACTCGGTACCATCCGCTTCAAGTTCAATATCGACTACGGGGGCTATCGGGACCTGCAACGTCATCGCAGCCTGACCCAGCGGATGCCGCTGTTGACGAAGGATTTGGGCTTCCATCTTTGGTACCGCCAAGAGATGCCTGAGAATTTCGACAAGGCGGTCGTGGCCCACCTCGAGGTGGTGAACGAACTGATTGCCGAACTTGGTATCAGCGTACTCGAACAGCAGTACTTTCTACCGATGGGGTACCAGGTCAACTGCGACTTCCGTGGTGACCTGCCGGCGTGGGTATACACAGTCGAAACCCGAGCCGGCACCACCGTGCACCCAACGGCTCGGATGACTGCCCACGAAGGTGTGGGGTATCTCCAGCGTCGCTTCGGTGACGCTGGCCTGACGATACACGCTGACCTTGGTCCTGACCGCTTCAATCTTAAACGAGGTACGGAGGACATTGTGGTAGAGTAAATAAAATGGCCCGGCGCGCATTGCGCGCCGGGCCTTATTTTTTGGAACTCACGAAGGCCAAGCAGCAAACTGTTTTGCCAGCTTGGGACCAAACTGCTCAACATAGTTCGACGATTTTTGCGAACTGTCATACTGCACCTTGGGCACTTCTCGCATGCGCTCGAATCGAATCTTGGCGACGGTATTACCAGGCCGGATGAGTAAGTCCTCAAACGGCCTGACTTCAAGCGTGAATGGTCGTCCAGTTCCTTCACCATCCTCTCCCCAACCCCAACCAGGGTCGAGGAACCCAGCGTAGTGCGAACGAAACTCACCACTCCGGTCATCCATTGGCACCATCTCAGCTGCCAAATGTGGCGGAATACGGATATGCTCGGCACTCGAAAGAATGTAGAAACGGCCGCGACGCAACCAAGCCGAACCGTCTTTGACCCGCACGGCTTTAAAAAAATCGCGGGGATCAACGTTACGCTCATGTAAGTCGAGTACGTCTTCCTGCTCAGCCACACAGCGATACCCGAAGATACCCTCTTCAGGCATATCGAGAGTCAACATCAGGCTGCCATCTTTGTCGTGACGAACCAACTCTTCAAGCTCATATGGGGTTTTGCCTTCAGCTTTCCAAGCTAATTTGTGCTGGGCAAACTGAATCGTCAGATCAACCTCATCAAAGCGCGTGTCACCATTGAAAACGCGTAGCTGCGTCAGGCAGTCACCTTCATGAGCTTTGATACTGAACGACTTCGGTTCAATGACTACCCATATATCTCGCCGATGTCCAGCGGGCACTGTGTCAAAGCGCGGCGTGCCATCGGCAATCACTCGAGTGTGCACATCGAGCCGGCCCGTCGAAGACTTGGGATTGCAGTATCCATAGAACAACTCAGGGAAACGAACTCTCTCTTTCACAGCAGCAATATACCGCTTGCCTTTCCATAGTGTTTGATCGAGCGAGTATGATTTCGCCTCCATCACCTCGAGCAAATCCCGAACCGTCTCTTGGTCGTGCCGCGGAACTGCAATGTGCCGAATCTCAAAAATTTCTCCGGAGAGACTGAGATCAACCGAAGCAGGCGAGATGTTGTCATTCAATGCCCACTCAATCATCTTCGCGTCACGCAAACCAATCAGTGTCTGGTTGGCTAATGCGCCTTGTTCTTCATGTGCCATGTCAGCACTCCTTTGTTCATGTTTCTGCTTGCCAGTAAACCATATTTAAGCGCTGGCACGTATTGACGCAGATAAAAAAATGGCCCGGCGCGCACTGCGCGCCGGGCCTGACGATCGATTCAACCCATACGGCGAGCGGGTATCAACTGTCGAGCTCTATCACGAGCTTTGCGAAGCAGTCGAGTTTCCTTAACCGACAGTTTGGAGTCCGCAGCCAACTGGTGAATCGACCCATCTGCTAAACAGGGTCGATACGCATGGTGTCCCAGTTCTCGTAGCAACTTGACTGGTATTTCACAAAACCAAAAACGTCGCTCCACCCCTTCAATTGTGCAGTCTGAGGACACGTCGAACCGTTTCAATTCGACCTTTCGATCACCTAGCAAAACTGTAGGTGGGTGTTCGATATCTTCAGATTGAACAATAAACTTCGGGTGAAGCAGCGCAAGTCGCTGCTGCCGTGCTTGTAAATAGCACACAAACACAACATGTTTGATTTTGGGAGCACTAGCTGTAGCCACGGGACGACGTATAGTTCTCACTAACCGATCAAGCATCGTTTTACCCTTTCACTCTGTACCCTTCCGTTTGTTAGGACGAATGAAATGATACATTCTTACCATACACAAAAACCAGGCATTGAACCTGTTTTTTGTTCGATTATTACTATCTTATATAATAGTGAAAATGCAAACCATTATTCTTTGATGTGAACCCCCATGCTCCGACAGGTACCCTCGATGATCTTGTCAGCCGCTTCAGGTGAAGCAGCGTTGAGGTCAACCATCTTAGCGAGTGCAATCTCGCGAATCTGAGCCTTGGTGATTTCACCAGCCTTTGAGACTTTATTCTTCCCTGAACCCTTTGGCTTACCAATGGCTTTAAGGATAAGGCGAGACGCTGGGGTCGTCTTGGTGATGAAGTCGAAACTGCGGTCATCGTACACATTGATGACAACTGGAACGACTTCCCCGCGACGGTCAGCAGTCTTCTCGTTGAACTGGGTCACGAATTCACCGATATTGATACCGGCCTGTCCGAGGACTGGACCAAGTGGTGGAGCTGGGGTCGCTGCCCCGCCCATTGCCTGGACCTTAACTTGTTTGATGATTTGCTTTGCCATGTTGTTACATTAGCGTCGGATATTACCGACTGGTCTGCAGTGCTCCATAGCCACTACACACCTCTTTAGAAGCCCCGGTAGAGTACCGAAAATATTGCCTTTTGACAAGGGTATGGTACCGTGCCTGCAGAAATATGGAGGTGACCAATGACAGACGTAGCAACACTGTTCGACGAAATGGAAGTCGATGAAGTCGTCATCAACAGCGATGGTACGGTAAAATCGATCAGCGAATGGACGCTCTGGAACAAGGAGCCATGGGAAACGGTGCGAATCGTCCGCCAACCTGATGGTTCGTTTTTGAGCCACATCAGTGACCCCGAGCACGGTGGTGGACGTCGTTCAGGCACGCTCGAAGCGGTGCTAGAACCCTTCCATCCAGACATTGCCAAGCAGTATCAGCAGCTCTTCGCAGCCGTCAATCCGACTCGCCAGCAAATTCGCGCCTTCGGATTTAAGCGAGAGAGCTTGAAGATCACTCAGTTGAGCTAGTCCGAAACAAATACCACGGCCGCGCCTTCTGCGCGGCCGTTTTCTTTTCATAATATAAAAAATATAAAAAACAAAACCTCCAGCTCGCTGGAGGTTTTGTTTTCACTCAACGTTAAACGAAAAAGTGGAAGTTTAGTGCAGATGTAAGGCGCGCGAGGAATTTGGTGCGAGCCTTACTTAGTCGTAAGGTGAGCCGCCAAATTCCGAAGCGCAACGCAGCAGGTGTGCTGAAATTACACTTTTTTGACTTGGAGAAAGTCGAGTTCTACGGGGGTCTCCCGTCCGAACATAGAAACCAATACTTTGACTTTCCCACGCTCTTCATCAATTTCACCACCCTTGCCTTCGAGTTCCTTGAATGGTCCGTCGTTGATGATAACGAGGTCATCAATTGAGAGGTCAACTTTGTGCTTCGGCGCATCATCATCCATGCGCTTGAAGAGCTGATTGAGCTCTTGTTCGGTCAGTGGCACTGGTTGCGTACCACTACCAACAAAACCAGTCACGCGTGGGGTGTTACGGACGATGAACCAGCTTTCTTCGTCAACAATCATATCGACGAGTACGTACCCTGGGTACACACGTTCCTCTTCAGTGACACGCTTACCACCTTTGACCCGGATTTTCTTCTCGGTCGGCACGACCACATCAAAAATCTTGTCTGACATGTTCATCGACTCGATGCGCTGCTTGAGATTACGCGCAACGGCGTTCTCGTAGCCAGCGTAGGTGTGAATGGCGTACCAATGACGCTCGCCCGTGCTTTCTTGCTTAGCCATACTTAGACAATGAAAAGGTTAAGGACCTTGGAAAACACCCAGTCAAACCCGGCGGTGAAAAGCGACACGAGCGCCGCAATACCGATGACGAGCGCGGTGTAGATGAGCGCCTGACGGCGAGTTGGCCACGACACAAACTTCATTTCAGCTTGCGTATCGCGAACGTATGATCCTGGTCGACTCATAATGATTGAAATTAAAAAGTAATTCTCTAGCACAGGACGCTATCGTATTATCTCCCTGTGAGGTCGATACTACTGAGCGTCTGCGTAAGAGAAACATATTCAAAACAAGTTTTTCATTGTTTCTCTAAAAAACCGCCCTCGCGGGCGACTTGCTATGTCCCGACATAATACTCCTCTTTTACAAAAAGGCAACCCGTGGTAGTATCTCGGCATCTGTATGGTTCGCCAACAGTTGCTCAAAGTGTGCGGAAAGGAACGCGACGGGGAGTGCACAGTCACGCACACAAAGAGCTCACATCGCTTGCTGACTGTTCCCCGTCGCCCCCGCCCCTTTTGTGGGGCGGTTTTTTATTGCCAAAAGCGCCAGCGATGAAATACGTGGAGCACAAGAAAAAGACCGGGCGCGAAGCGCCCGGCCTTTTTCTTCACTGACTAAATAGGTCAAAATTAGATGCCATCCGCCGGGTTGGAGGCAAAAGTGCGAGCGAGTCGTGGTGGACCCACGGTGACGAGCACTTTTGCCGAAACCCTAGGAGGGCGCTCATTTTGGACTATTTAATTTCGAAGGTAATGTTCACTGACTCGTATATAGTATTCTCCCCCACCGGCATACTTGGCATAATTTTAGCCTCCTCAGCCATATCCATGGCCATCATGCGATTTCCCATCGCGTAGTCGCCACCATACCCATAGCTCTCCTCCTCATAGAAGCCAACCACTTTCACCACCTTCATACCAAGGTCAGCCGCCAACTTATTGGCCTTATCCTGCGCATCAGCAATCGCTTTGGCACGCGCCTCTTCCTGTAGCGTTGATTCATCATCAATCGTGAAGCTCAAACCAGAAATATTAGTTGCACCACGCTCACCCGCACCAGAAATGAGCGCCGGTCCCTTATCTAAGTCACGTACTTTTACGACAATACTCTGAGTGACTTCGTAGCCGTCGATAATCTGCTCACCCGGCGGACAGAAGCTGCCAAATGGACAGATACGTTCCTCATACGTGTACTTTGGATTGAGATTATAATACTGGGTCTTGATATCCTTCTCTTCCACCCCTTCTCCCTCAAGGAAGTCGAGGATAGCGTTAATCGATTCAGCTGATTGTGCTTGAGCCGTTGCGGCATCATCTCCCTCAGCCCCGACCGAGAATGAAAACTGACCATCGCCAGCGCGCGAGCAGCTTTAGATGCAAAAAGTGTTGTGTGTTCCATATATGTTTGTTAATTATGATAATGATATCACCAGAATCGAAGCTGCCCCAACTTCGACCAGACCGAGCCGTCACCGCAAACGGCAGCGAAACCAGCAATGTCTTCTTCCGTCACACCGATAATGGTCGACTGCCCACCCATCCGTAGATGCATGATTGATTCGGGATTCTCGACGTGACCGATACCAAGCGCATGACCGAATTCGTGGGCCAAGACCAGCACCAATTCTTCTCTATCAGTGAACTGATAGATGTTGATGCTCTTACCTTGGTAGTCACCTTGGGTGAATTCAGCCCCTTCAGTGAACGTCTCGTTATAACGTTCAACTCCTTGGTTGTAGCGGTCAACCAGCGAGTTCGCCTCATCGCTGCGGGTATTAATCTCAGCAATCAAGTCGTTCATTGAACGACGCAGTTGGTCGATAGCTTTTTGCTCAGCATCCAGTCGCTCCTTTTCAGCATTGAGCGACTCGAACACTTCCTGTGGAGCCCCGCCTTTGTCGTTCCACGTACTGACCTCGTTGTTATAGGCCCGCAGGTCACGCTCATACGCTGTACGTTTAGTCTCGTAACTAGTGCGGATGGTTTCATACTCAGCGACCAGTTTCTGATACTCGGACCGGACGACTTCGTTTACCTCTTTGGCCTCGCGCAGATTCGCACTGAAGGTCTCTTCGGCTTTGGTAAGCTGCTGACGCTCATCGTAGACGAAATTAATCGCAATGCGTGCATCCGTCTGGTAGGAGAAGAGGTTAAGACCAGTCGCGTCCTCCCACAACGATTCGGCTTCAGTAATCGCAGCCAAGGCCGCTTCGTCTGAAAGACCGAACTCGTCGTTCACGACACCGAGACGATACTCGATGGGAATCGGACAAATAGCCGAAGCGGTGTACCAAAAGTACCCACTCGCAAACACGAGGGTAATGAGAAATAGACTGACAAGGCTCTTAGACATACAAAAAGCATAGCAGACTGCACCTAGAATGCATACTGGCACCCACTACATCCGGTAGGTGCATGGATAGAACGATTCAGCTCAGCAATTCTTTCGTATTGGCATGGTCTTCATTCTGATGTACTGTGCCACCTGGAAATGGAGGGAGCTATGGAAGCACACATCCGAGAGTTTCTTGAAGAAACGCTTACTCAACTGGAAAGCGCCCGGAAAGATGGGGGCGAGGCCCAAATGGACTTCAATACAGGAGTGCAGGTCAGATTATTTCGAGAGGTGTTAGACGGTCCGAGAGAACTTTGGTACACAGCCATCATTGCTGCACCAAGCGGACCTCAATCGTTCGCTAGTAAGGACTTTCGTGAGTTCTGTGAATGGATATCTGACCCGGAATCAGATTTTCATACTGATCCTGCATATATCAAAGCGTGGTTCAACGTGAAGATCCATGGTGAGTTCAAGGATTACTACGCCATCGAGATGCCCCGGAAATTTTACTGGGACTTTCTGACAGCATAAACGAAGCCGGGCGCCGCAGACGCCCGGCCCTTTCTTTTTCCCAAACAAAAAACCGGCTCTCTGTGAAGGCTGCGCTCGCGATTCACAACCTTCACAGAGAGCCGGTTTCATTCCTATGATTCCGTGGCGGCGTTCTGTTGCTGAATTTTCTTTCGGGTCATCTCCTGGGCCGCGTTCATGCTGTGCTGGTAGTAGAGGGCTTTGACTCCGCTCTTCCAGGCCTGCATGTAGAGGGCGTTGATGTCCTTCGGCGAGGTACTTGGTGGGACCATGACATTGAGTGACTGTCCCTGGTCGATGTATTTCTGTCGTACCGCCGCTTGTTCTATGATAACCGATTGATCAATCTCTGCGAACGTTCTATACACAGCTTTCTCATCATCACTAAGGAAGCCGAGGTGTTGTACGGAACCGTCATTATCACGAATGCTGTTCCAGGTCTCTTTATCATTCTTTCCTTTCTCCTCAAGAAGCTGTTCCAAGAACGGATTCTTGATAGTCACCTTGAGTTTCGCCACGTCCTTCACGTAACAGTTACTCCAGACTGGCTCGATACCCTGGCTCACCTGTCCAAGAATGAAGGCTGAGCTCGTGTTCGGCGCCACCGCCATGGTGGTGGTGTTGCGACGACCAGTACCTTTGAGCACCTCTGGCTCACCGAGCTCTTTACCAAGCTGTTCGGTCGCCTTGTCAGCCCGTTCGCGAATCAGCTTGAAGACTTCTTCGTTGAGCTTCGCTGCCTCCTCACTTTCAAACGGAATATTCTTTGATTGGAAGAGTGAGTGGTAGCCGAGTGTACCAAGCCCGAGTGCGCGGTTAGCCTTAGCGAAGTTGTAGGTGCGTTCCATGAACTGGAAACCGAGTCGCTTGTCTTTGTTTTCATGATCACGCAACGCCTCAAGCTTGTCGATGAAGTCAGTCATCACGGCATCGAGGAAGTAAATCATGGTCTCGATGAGGTCGGTGTCTTTCCAATCATCGTAGTGCATGACGTTGACTGAGGAGAGACAACAGACAAACGACCAGTCCTCCTTACTCGGGAGCATAATCTCACTGCAGACGTTACTGGCGTAAATCTTGAGGTCCTTGTCTTTGTATACTTGTGGTCGCTGGTCGTTGGCGTTGTCGATAAACATGATGTACGGGTAGCCAATCTCACCCCGGCGCTGAATGACCTTCGCCCAGATCGCGCGCTTGGTTTCGTCACCCGCCGCCATCTCTTCAAGCCACTCGTTGGTGACCGTCACCGCGTGGTTAATTTTCTGAATCGGGTTCCCTTCCGTACCAATATCCAAAAATTCGAGAATGTCCGGGTGTTCGATTGGCAGGTAGGCGGCAAAAACCCCGCGACGGGTTGCCCCTTGACTGACGACATCAAGGAGCTTCTCGAAGAGTTGCATGAAATGCACTGGGCCAGAGGAGGTACCGTTTTGCGTAATCTCAGCCCCACGTTCGCGCAGCGCACCAAAGTACGCACTACAACCGCCGCCGTACTTACTCATCATCCCCACCTCAGACTGAGTGAAGAGGATGTGTCCCATGTCATCAGGGATATATGACCCGAAACAGCTAATCGGCAAACCGCGCTTGAGGCCGAAGTTAGCCCAGACTGGGGTGGCGAGTGAAATCCAACCTTTGGACATATAGTCTTCAAACTTCTTCGCAAAACCATCTTGTTTGAGTACTTTCTCCGCGTACTCAGCGATGTACTTCACGCGTTCTTCGGTGGTCTGTCCGTCAACGAGATACCCGCGGGCCATGAAATTACGGGTGTTCTCATTAATCCAGTACCAAGGTTCGCTGCGATTGGTCATAGGGCTGTTTCAGAATAGTTAGGTGTGTGGTGTTTTAAAGCTCGTGAATTCTACTATGGTTTGGGCTCGACTAGAAGAGGTCGGCGCTCGTGACACTCTGCTGGCGCTTGTTGTAGTTAATGGAGCGCTTATCAAAGAAGTCGACGTGCTTGGTGGTCAGCACCTCATCATCAAACCAGTCAGTCTTCTCCAGGAGTGCTTCGTTGACACTGAAGACTCTCGACATACCGATGCCTTGGAGCGACTTATTAAGACGATGTTTGATGAATTCCTTGACCTCGACCTTCGGCATAAACTCGAGTTCTCCCTTCTCGAAAATCCAGTCGACAATCGCTTCCTCTGCTTGGTAGGCCTCAATGCACATATGACGTACTTGCTCACGGTGTGAATCATCAAACCAACCTGGGTGTTCCTGCTTGATGATGTTGATGAGGTCAGTACCAAACATGCCGTGAATCTGTTCTTCTTTTGAGGTGGCCTCAACCGCGTTGCTGATGCCCTTGAAAAGATTCTTGTGCTTGTTGAAGCTCATCATAATCAGGAACTGTGAGAAGAGTGACACGTGCTCAATAAACAGTGAGAAGAGGAGGACTGCTTGCGCGTACTCGCGCTTGTCACCAGTCTTGCTCAAGTTGATGGTCTTCTCGAGGTAGGCGATGCGCTTTTGAATCACTGGCTCTTTGGTCAAGGTCTTGAACTCATCATTCAGACCAAGAATCTCAAGGAGGTGTGAGTAGGCATCCATGTGTCGTACCTCAGACTCAGCGAAGGTCGCACCGACTGCGCCAATCTCTGGCTTCGGCATCTGGTTGTAGAGGTTACCCCAGAAGGTCTTCACTGCTACCTCAATCTGGGCGATGGCCAACATGGTCTTTTTAATAGCGTCTCGCTCAGCCTCTGTCACATGGGTGCGGAAGCTGTCGATGTCACCCGTGAAGTTGAACTCCGTGTGTACCCAGTACGAATGTCGAATCGCATCGACGTATTCCACCAGCTCTGGATACTCATACGGCTTGAGGGTTGTGCGCTTTTGGAAGATGTCTCGCTCGCGGAGCTTCTTGCGGGCGCTGCGGTAGATAATGTAGGCCTTGGCCGTTTCGAAGTAGTCCATTTCCATGAGCGCTTGCTCAACCAGGTCCTGGATTTCCTCAACCATCGGTTGACCATCGATGCACTTCTGTGAGCGCGGGTCTTCGCGGTCAGCGGCACCAGCCTGGACACACATGGCGACGGTTTTCTCGTGGACGAGGGCCGCGACCTTCTCAGCATCCTGTTGGCTACCTTCGCCGGTTTCGCCAAAGGCTTTGATGACGGCATTGGTGATTTTAGACAAATCAAAAGGCTGAGTTGAGCCGTCTCGTTTGGTAATCTGCTCGATTTTCATAGGGGTGGGTACACTAAAATGTTCGGGTTGATAAAGAAAGGAAGACACTGATAAAGGCGCTCTCTTTTTTGAGTGAGAGAGAAACAATGAGATCGTTCGCAAAAACAATTGCTGGTGGGCGCCGCCACATTTCAGTGGAGAGTGACGGTCAGTTGTTTTTAAGAAAGATCACCTTTATCGAGCTAATGACACTGCCATGGCAGGACCATGGCCTTGTACGTTGGCACAAAGCGCGTGTCTTTCCTCCGACACACACGATGAACGTGTGATACTTATGATAGTAGCACAAAGCACAAGAATTCGCCGTGTGGCCTAGATTGGTGAGAACGGCTTACTTTCAGGCCCAAATTGCTGTTGTGGGTAGGGGCCTGGAGATAATCCTGTGGATAACTTTTGTGATTTTGCAATACGAAACAAATCAACGATTTGACTATATATACAGTCATAATTTTTTGTTTCAAAATCATGAAATGAGGGGTCCGAGCAGCAAAACATCACTCTCAGGGTCAAGTTTCTAATTCACTACGTTCATAAGAATCTGAAACAGTCTCCCAGACTGTTATCAGTCCCCGGGCTCGGAGAAATAGTGTTTAAACACTGTTTCTCCGTCGCCTTAGGATTTAGGCGACTCACAACGCTCCGCCTCAAAAAGCTAGAAAACTCTCCAAACGGAGAGTTTTCTTTTACGCTTTTTGCGGATTTTTGCTGCTCCTTTGGTAATTACTACGATTACCGCTTAAGACTGTCACGAATTTCACGCAGGAGCTTCACCTCTTCGCTTGGTTCCGCTGGCTTCTCTTCCTCAGGAGCCGCTTCTTTCTTGGCGGTCGCCTTATTGATAGCTTTGATGACCACAAAGATCACTAGAGCAACGATCACGAAGTCGATGACCGACTGGATGAAGATACCGTAGGTGACTTCAGCGTTGCCGACGGTGTACGCGAGACCTGAGAAGTCAACGCCACCCATGACCAGACCAATAAGTGGTGTGATGATGTTATCGACGAGCGATGACACAATCTTGCCAAACGCGGCACCAATGACGACCGCGACGGCCAAATCGATGACATTCCCTTTCATCGCAAACGCTTTGAACTCTTCAATGAATGATTTCATACTATTGATACGATTAGTAAATTCCCAGGATTATACGGCATCCAAAACAACATCCTTGAATACATGACACTTAGCCAAAGTCGTCAATCAGAACAGTAGCCGAGAAAGATAGAACCCCACTCCAGCACCGAGAACGAAAACAAAAATGATGCCGAGCACAAATGCTGTATTGTCCATAAAAGAATCATACCATGAAGGAATTACCTGGTATAATTTTAAAAACCACAACGCATACTAATT
>ERZ869936.1779-NODE-1779-length-14240-cov-18.094536_pt1 | contig 14240 bp, 9 predicted proteins | sample MGYA00520876_ERZ869936 | MGnify/ENA primary metagenome ERZ869936 (study PRJEB32218, sample SAMN09650985) | biofilter metagenome | isolation source: enrty point of leading RO module | place: Saudi Arabia: Thuwal, RO plant located on Red Sea | collected 2016-02-17 ...
CTTCCTTCGCCTCGCTCAGTCCAGCCCCGGTCACCCGGTCGCTACACTTCAACAACAAGGGTCTAAAGCGTCTTCAAGTACTCCAGTACGGCGCGGCGATCCTCTTCACTGAGGGTGTTGGGGAACAGGTGCCCGGCGGCGCTCTTGCCGGTGAGTCGCGTGTCGAAGTAACGGCGGCGGTCACGTGGGGCCTGAACAGATCGGGGAACTTCGTCGAACTCGGTCACTTCCAGGCCGATCCGTTCGCGATCGTATCCCTCCGTGCTACGTCGCCAGACGACCGGCCTTTCATCGGGATGCAGGACGTGCCACAACGTGGGGACCGACCCGTTGTGAAAGTAAGGAGCGCTGGCCCAGATGCCGTCGAGCGGAGGCGCGACGTATCCGCCGGGATCAAGCCGCACTTCGTCTTTGCCGAAGCGGCTCATCCAGCCGGTCTTCATCCACTCGCGATGGGCGGGCGTCAGGGCTTCCAGGCGGACGGGATCGGTGCCGATGACGCTGATCGGGACGGTGACTTCGGGATAGGATTCGTCGCCGCCGTATGTGCCGTGGCATTCCGCACAGTTGGCGGCGAAAATCGTTTCGCCCTGGCGAGCGAGTTCGTGGTTGATTTCCCAAGGGTAATCGGGCGGTTCGACCGACTCGATCCAGGCGAGCACGTCCTCGTAGTCCTGTTCCCAGCTCAGAATCGTCTCGCGGTCATTCGGGGGAATGAGCATGAACTGCAGGAGCGGCCGTGCGGTTTTGGGGGCAAAGCCGTCGATGTAGAGCCGCGATTTCTTTTTCACGTTCCAGAACGGCGGCGGGTCCATGTCGTGATGGACCAGTTCGGGAATGGGGCGGTTTGTATCGACCGACATGTCGGGGTTGCGGAGCGCGCCGAGGATGATTCCAAAGACGACGGAGTTTGTGGTTCCGTCGGTGGTGGACAGCGGTATGCCGGTCGCGGCTTTGTCGAGGTGGGCGAGCGGCTTGAGTTGGAGCAGTTTGAGTGTGGTGACGTCCTCGATGAGGGTCTGCATCGCGAAGTGGGAGTTGGGCGAACCGGGGTAGCTCTGTCCGGCAGTTTCTCCGCCGTGACAGGCGAGGCAGTTCATCACCCAGCCATCGGCTCCATCCGAAAGATATCCCAAAGCCGGATCATCGCCCTGCGACTCGGGACGTTCGATGAGGCCGTACCGGGCGTATGTGAGACGTCGTCTTTCGGCCGGGCCGGCTTGAGCGGCGGCTTTACGCTCTTCGGCCGGCCAGACCTGCCAGAGGTTGTCGAACGTGGCCTGGTCAAAATCGGGAGGCAGGTAGGGTTTGTTGGTCAGCAGCCAGTAGCCCCGCTCGGCGGCGGAGAGGCCCTCGGGAGGCGTCGGTTGGTTCGACTCGACGCGATCTCCGGCGAACGCGGCGGCCGTGACTCCACCGAGCAGAACTGCAAGGAGGGAGAGCGAACTCCTGTTTCTCCGCGCTAATCCTCGGCGGATGCAGTTGGTGCGTGTCGTCAGTGGGTCGTTTCCCGTCATGGCGTTCACCGTTTGACTGCGAAGACTTCGCGATGCGCCGCTTTGCCGTGCGCCAGAGAGGGGATTGTAGCAGTCTTCGGGCGGGAGGCATTGTTTGAATGGGAAGTCAACCGGAGGCAGGCGCTGTGTTGAAGACACGAGGTGAAAGAACTACACACGAGAGCCGTATTCGCAGCCGCGGCGGAAGAACCGGCCCGGCGACTTCAGGGTGCGTGTGGTGAGCGAGATTCCGCGAGACGGAACATTAACACCGACAGGCAACGCACCCTGGAGCGCCCTGTCAGGGCGCTCCAGGGGGGTTGGCCGGAGCGCAGATTCGTGCTCCCGTGAGAACGCCTCAACCTGAAGAATTTGATGGACCGACCACTAGCGAGCAGAAATGAGCATCAAGCGAGAAACCGCTGATTCGGCCGCGGCTGAGGCCTCCGCGAAGAGCCAACCGCCGCAGGCTGCCCACCTGTTGCCGATCGACGAGGTGTTTGAGGCGTTCGCTTCGTCGAACGATGGGCTTTCCTCAGAGGAGGCGCGATTGCGGCTCGACCGCTACGGGCCGAACCAGTTGCGGGAGCGAAAAAGGACGAGCGGCTGGATGCGGCTGCTGCTGCAGTTCCACAACCCGTTGATCTACGTGTTGCTGGCGACGGCCGGCGCCACCGGTTTGCTGCAGCACTGGGTCGACACCGGGGTGATTCTGGGCGTGGTGATCATTAACGCGATCATCGGTTTCATCCAGGAGTCGAAAGCGGAACAGGCGATCGAGTCGCTCAAGGAGATGCTGGCCCCGCAGGCGGTCGTCCTCCGAGAGGGGGCCAAGACCAGTTTGCCGGCGACCGACCTGGTTCCCGGCGACCTGGTGCTGATTGAGGGGGGGGACAAGGCGCCGGCGGACCTGAGATTGGTCCGCGTGAAGAACCTGCAGATCGACGAAGCTCCCTTAACCGGCGAATCGATGCCGGTGGCCAAGACGACCGAGGCGCTGGACGGCGACGTGCCGCTGGGGGACCGGCGCAACCTGGCGTTTGCCGGGACGTTGGCCACCAGCGGAACGGCGGCCGGGATCGTCATTGCGACAGGGGATGACACGCAGATCGGCCGCATCGCCGGAATGCTGCAGGATGTTGAAGGGGTGGATACGCCTCTGATCCGGCGGTTGGCGAGTTTCAGCAAGGTGATCACCGTGATCATCATCCTGTTCTGCGTGTTGGTTTTCGGAGTCGGCGTGCTGACGGGGCAGGGGGCTGCGGAGATGCTGATTGCTGCGGTGGCGTTGGCGGTGTCGGCGATTCCCGAGGGTCTGCCGGCGATCATGACGATCGCATTGGCCATCGGCGTCAAGCGGATGGCGGCGCGCAACGCGGTCATTCGAAAGCTGCCGGCGGTCGAAGCGCTGGGGAGCGCGACCGTGATTTGCAGTGACAAGACCGGCACGTTGACGCGGAACGAGATGACCGTGACGCGGGTGGTGTGCACGGACGGCGATTTCACCGTGACCGGCACGGGTTATGAGCCGAGCGGCGCGGTGCTGGATGAGGGGGGGCAGGCGGTGTCGCCGGGGGACTCGCCCGGGTTGGGCGAACTGGTGACAGCGGGGGTTCTGTGCAACGACGCCCGACTGAGGCAGGCGGACGGGCAGTGGCGAATCGAGGGGGATCCGACGGAAGGCGCGCTGCTCGTGCTCGCGGGCAAGGCCGACCTGAGTCCCGAGGAGATCGTCGGCGCGTGGCCGCGGACGGACGCCATTCCGTTCGAATCCGAGTTGCAGTACATGGCGACGTTGCACCGCGACGAGTCGGGGCGGGTGCGGATATTCTTGAAGGGTTCGCCGGAAGCCGTTCTGTCCCGATGCAGCCATGCCTGGCGTTCGGACGGTCCGCTTGAGGCGGACCACTGGCGGGAGACGGCCGACGCGATGGCGGCCGAGGGGTTGCGCGTGCTGGCGGTGGCGGAAAAGGAAGGAGCACCGGACCAAACCGAGATCGACCTCGATGACACGGAGCGCGGATTCGTGCTGTTGGGCCTGGTGGGCATGACGGATCCGCCGCGGCCGGAAGCGATCGACGCAGTCGCGAAGTGCCATGCGGCCGGCATCCGCGTGATCATGATTACGGGGGATCACGCGGCTACGGCGCGGGCGATCGCAGGGCAGATCGGCATCCGCGCGGCGGAGGGGGCCAAGACGGGAGCGGAGTTGGAAAAGCTGGACGACGCCGGCCTCGATCAGGCGGTTGACGCGACGGACGTGTTCGCCCGCGTGGCCCCGGCGCAAAAACTGAAGATCGTCCAATCCTTGCAGCGCCGGGGGCACGTGGTGTCCATGACGGGAGACGGTGTGAATGACGCGCCGGCGCTGAAACAGGCCGACATCGGCGTGGCGATGGGTGTCACGGGGACCGACGTCTCGAAGGAGGCGGCCGAGATGGTTTTGCTGGACGACAATTTCGCGAGCATCGAGCGGGCCGTGGAAGAGGGCCGCACGGTGTTCAACAACCTGAAGAAGACGATTCTGTTCATCCTGCCGACCAATGGGGGCGAGTGCCTGACGCTGGTGGCGGCCTTGTTCCTGGGAACGCTGCTGCCGATCCTGCCGTTGCACATCCTGTGGATCAACCTGGTGACGACCGTGGCGCTGGCCATCACGCTGGCGTTCGATCCGGTGGAGGCGGACGTGATGCGGCAGCCGCCCCGCGATCCGCAATCACCGCTGATCGACGGCAGTCTGGTGTGGCGGATTGTGTACGTGTCGGTGCTGATCTCGCTGGGGACATTCGGCCTGTTCTTTTACGAATTGAGGCTGGGCAGCGGCCTCGAGGCAGCGCGCGGCGTGGCCGTCAACGCGATCGTGTTCTTCGAGGTGGCGTACGTCTTCAACAGCCGGCATTTGCGGGAGTCGGTCCTGAATCGCCGGGGCCTGTTCGAAAACCAGATTGTCTGGTGGGGCATCGCCGCCGTCGTGCTGTTCCAGGCGGTGTTCACCTATTGGCCGGTGATGAACACTCTGTTTGAAGTGGCGCCGCTGGACGCCTGGATGTGGCTGCGCGTGCTGGCCGCCTCGCTGGCGCTGATGTTGCTGGTCGAGCTTGAGAAGGCCGTCGGGAGGAGATTGGAGCGCTCCCCCGCGGGTCGCGGCTAGAGCCCAGTCAGGGCTGTGTTTGGGGGTCGGCTGGACTGCCAATCCGCTTCGAAACCCTGCGGGATTCGTGCTCCGGTGAGGAATCCTCAAGGCCCCGGAGTCTGAATTGACGGACCACTCGAGAACCTCGCAGCACTGTGTTTGTGCTGAGGGGGCAGGTTGGCTGGAGTTCATCATTTCCGGCAGGGCAGCGGGTCGAGAGTCAAGAGTCGAGGGCCAAGGGATCGGGAGATGTGAGACATTCTGGCACAGGTGGGCGAAACGTTCTCAGCGCCGGGATCGGCGGGGAGTGATCGAAGCATCCCTCGCACCACGAGAGACTGAGCGGGTGTCGTGGTGCAAGTTGATCGGCGGCAGATGGTTACGATGGAGCGGACAGACGTGTTGCGGGGAAGGCGGTCACCTGTGGTTTCTCATGGGAGCTGCGCAGCATTTCGGCTCAGATTTTGCTTAGAATTGAATTTGCTGCATTTGCAGCAAATGTGACTTCGGTGCACAAATGCGGGAGACAGTACGATGGACAGCTCATCCACGGAAACCCTGCTGAACGGTGCGGTTCGCAACGCCTACCGGGCGGCAGAGCGCAACATGCAGTTGCAACAGGACTTAATTGCCGGTTGGAGCCGTTTTCTGCCGGGCTTTTCAGGGCGTCCGGTGGGAGATGGGGACGGTCCGAACCCACTCCAGCGGCAGTTTCGCGAGAATCTCCTGAACGTGGCGCAGACGCAGCGTGATCTGATCCGCCAGCAGTTCGATGCGGCGATCGAGTCGTTTGATTCGCTGATGGGTATCACGGAGCAAGAGGGAGCGCGTGCGGTGGAACCTGCGACGGACGAACCGGTGGAGGCAGTGGCGGCAGCAGCCTCAGAACCTGCGGTGGTTGAGGCGCCGCTGACGCCGCCGGGAGCCAGCAGGAATATCTACCAGAAGGTCGCGATCGTGACGGGCGCCGCCAGCGGCATCGGGGAGGCGGTTTCCTGGGAGTTGGCGCGTCGCGGGGCGAAGGCGGTGCTGCTTGTCGATCGCAACGAAGAGGTCGACAAACTGGCGGATTCGATCAACGAGTCGATGGGGCGCGTGGTCGCCTTCGGGAGAGCAGGCGACACGACCGACGAAGGGTTTCGGAAGCGGGTCTTCAACGAGGCGTGGGACGAGTATGGACCGGTGACGATCTGCGTGCCGGCCGCCGGCATTACCCGCGATGCGCTCTCCGTCAAGATCGACAAGGAGACGGGCCGGGCGGAACTCTACCCGATCGAGAGCTTTCGACAGGTGACCGAGGTCAACCTGCTTGCCCCGATCTACTGGGGAATCGAGATGGTGGCCCGCATCGCGGAAGACCGGCGGGCGCGGGGCCTCAAGCAGTGGGAGCCTGAGGAAAGGATCCAGGGCGTGGTGGTCTTTCTGGGGTCGGTCTCTGCGCAGGGCAACAAGGGGCAGATCTCCTATGCGGTGGCGAAGGCCGGGCTGGAGGGGGCCGCGGCGACGCTGCAGAAAGAGGCGATCTTTCACGGCGTGCGGTGCGGGATCATCCATCCCGGTTTTACAGATACTCCGATGGCGCGGGCTCTGGGAGACGAGTTCCTCGACAAGTACGTGTTGCCCTACACGCAGTTGCGGAGACTGATTCGTCCGGAGGAGATCGCGGATGCAATCTGCTTCATGGTCTCCAACTCGGCGGTCAGCGGCGAACTGTGGGCGGACGCGGGTTGGCATCCGCCGGCGTGACGGGTCACGACGGGCATCGATAAAGCACTGGATAGAAGGAGGGTGATATCGCTTTGTAGATCAGTGTCGGCGATCTGTCTCGCGGATTCTCGTCCTCGACAGTCCAAACACCGCTCGACGCGGACACGTTGTAGAGCAAACTGCTCTAATCCTCGGGTGATTCCAACTGCCGGATGCGTTGTTCGAGTTGTTCGAGGCGTTCCTGCAGAGTTGCGGCGTCAGGCGAGGATTCTGTTTGTGGTTGATCCTCGGGCGGAGGAGAGAGCCCATCGAGCCAGAGTTTGACCCAGTTGACCGGTTGCAGAAAGGATTCGGCGGCCTGATTCTGACGCTGGAGATAGTTGAGATAGGTTGACGAGTGGCGGAAGAACTCGCGGACCATTCCGGTGGTGACTTCGTTGGAACGGAGCAAAAAATGCAGCATGTCGGTCGGAAAGACGGACATCTTTTCCGGGTGGCGATCCATGATGATCTGCGCCAGGACGGCGCGGGTGATATCGTCTCCGGTCTGGCTGTCGCGGATTTCGACCGACTTGCCGGACTGGACCATGTCTTCAATCTCGCTGAGCGAGATGTAACGGCTGGTCGTACTGGCGTAATAGCGTCGATTGGGATAGCGCTTGATCAGGACGGGATTGTCGGCCATAGCGAGACTCCTGCGGTGATGCCACTGTACCATAACGAAAAGAACAGGTTCGGTGAGCGGCAGCGTAGCGGGTCGTGCGGGTGAAGGCCCCGATCAGGAATGTCAGGTAAATAACTTTTCAAAGGAGTTCAGAGATGTCGACTGAAACAGCTTCAAACGTGTATGACGAAGTGCTCGACAACATGCGGAAGGCGGCGGAAGCCAATCTGAAGATGCAACAGGACGTCTTTCAGCAATGGACGCGGATGTGGCCCGGTTTCCCTTCGCCGCAGACGATGATGCTCGACAAGATGCGGGATTTTCAGAAGCAATGGGCCAACACGGTTTCCGATCTGGCCCGGAAGCACCGTGACACATTCGATCGTCAGTACCAGGCGGCGCTGGAGTCTCTCGACGAGGCGTTGCGCGTCACCGAATCGACGAATCCGGAGGAATTCCGCAAGAGGACAGAGCAGCTTTGCCGCAAAACGCTCGACTGTTTGCGCGAGGTCTCCGAAGCGCAGATGAAGGAATTTCAGGACGCGATGAACCAGTGGAGCGAACTGGCCGCGAAGGCGGGATCGTAGTGGTGGAGTTCTCCCCTGCGGGTCGCGGCGAAACGGAACCGGAGGCGCCGAGCGATGGATGGTCGTCCCGGTGAGCGGCGGTGAATTGGAATCGAGCGAACACGCCTCTGCGGCAGTGCATGCCTGAACCGAACGAAGACAGCGGCTCTTGCGATCCGGTCTTCCAGCCGGTGCTGGAGGCATGGGGGCGTTACGTTCGGCAGGCCAATGAAGCGGCGCGTCAGGGACTTGCGGAGGCGGGCGTCGATATCGACCCGGCGGCAATTCGGCGCGAGTGGTTCGATGCGTTGAGCCGGCAGGCCGACGCGTTCCTGCGCAGTCCCGCCTTCCTGGGAACGCTCAAGTCGCAGCTTGATGCGGTGATGTCGGCGCTGCGGGATCGGCGGCAGGCGGATCGAGACCCGCATGCGGAACGGATGAGTGAGTTTGAACGGGAGATGAACGCGCGGATCGAGCAGATCGAGAGTTCGCTGGATGAAATCGAGCAGAAGATCGGCGCCGGAGGGCAGTCCCGAGAGAATGCTTCCCGTTCCCGGGCTTCAACGCGGCAAGAGCAGCCGGTGGAGACTCGCGGCACGACGCCTCACACGGTCGTTTCCCGGGAAGGAACGGCGCGGCTCTTGCGGTACAAGTGCAACGCAGTGCGGTTCGCCGAGCCTGTTCTGATCTGTTACGCGCTCATCAACCGGCCTTACATCCTGGATCTCCAGGCAGAGCGGAGCGTCGTTCGTAAATTGTGCGAGGCGGGGTTCGACGTCTACCTGATCGATTGGGGAGTGCCGACTGACGCCGATCGCGAGTTGCGCCTGGAGGACTATATCTGCGGGTTGATGAAGAATGCCGTGGACTGTGTTCAGCGGACTGCCGACTCGGAACAGATCAACTTGCTGGGCTACTGCATGGGCGGCACGATGGCGACGATGTTCACGGCGCTGTTTCCGGGGGTGGTCCGCAATCTGACGTTGATGGCGACTCCGATCGACTTCGCGGGCGAGGAGGGGTTGCTGAATCTGTGGACGCGGCCGGAGTATTTTGACGTCGACAAGCTGATCGATACATTCGGCAACTGCCCGGGGGAGTTTCTGCAGTATTGCTTTCAGTTGATGAAGCCGGTCCAGAACTTCGGCGAGAAGTTCGCGCAGCTTTGCGAGAACCTTGACGACGACGCTTTCCTGCGGAACTTTCTGGCGATGGAACAGTGGACCAACGACAGCATTCCGGTCGCCGGGGAGACATTTCGTGAATTTGTGAAGATGCTGTACCAACAGAACCGGCTGGTGCGCGGCGACATGCGACTCGGAGAAGAAGCTGTGAGGCTCGAGACGATCCGTTGCCCGCTGTTGCTACTGGTGTCGGAGCAGGATCACCTGGTGCCACCCGGTTCAACATTGGCGCTGGAGCGGTCTGTGCAATCGACAGACGTGAAGGCGGTCACGATCAACTCGGGCCACGTCGGCCTGGCGGTGAGTTCGAAGTCGCATCGCGAACTCTGGCCGCAGGCGGTGCAGTGGCTCGCGGAGCATTCCACCTCAGCGGCGCATTGACGAGTGCCCTGTGAGGGCTTGATTTTCGGGTTGGCTGAAACGCTAATCCGCACGAAACCCTGCGGGATTCGTGCTTCCGACCGAACCGCCTCACCCAGAATCGTTTGCTTGACCAACCACGAGGGACCTATGCAGGACATCGTGCGAGAACTCGAAAAGAAGCGGGCCGCTGCAGAACTGGGGGGCGGTCCGCAGCGGATCGAGGCGCAACACAAGAAGGGGAAGCTGACAGCGCGGGAGCGGATTGAACTGCTGCTTGATCCGGGGACGTTCGAAGAGTGGGACATGTTCGTCGAACACCGCTGCGTCGACTTCGGCATGGACCAGCAGAGCATTCCGGGAGACGGCGTGGTGACCGGCTACGGGACGGTGAACGGGCGCGTGGTGTTCGTCTTCAGCCAGGATTTTACCGTGTTCGGCGGATCCCTCTCTGAAGCGCACGCCGAGAAGATCTGCAAGATCATGGATCATGCGATCAAGGTTGGCGCTCCGGTGATCGGTCTCAACGACTCAGGCGGGGCCCGCATCCAGGAGGGGGTAGCGTCGCTGGGCGGGTATGCGGACGTGTTTCAGAGAAACGTGCTGGCGTCGGGCGTGGTGCCGCAGATCTCGCTGATCATGGGACCGTGCGCGGGGGGCGCGGTCTATTCGCCTGCGATGACCGACTTCATCTTCATGGTCAAGGACAGCTCGTACATGTTCGTGACCGGCCCCGACGTCGTGAAGACGGTGACGCACGAAGAGGTGACCCACGAGGAACTCGGCGGCGCGGTGACGCATTCCACCGTTTCGGGCGTCGCCGACCGGGCTTTTGAGAACGACGTCGAAGCACTCGCCATGCTGCGGCGTTTCATCAATTACCTGCCGGCGAATAACCGCGAGCCTCCGCCTCACCGTCCGACTCCGGACTCCGCGGACCGTGTTGAACCGTCGCTCGATACGCTGGTGCCCGATTCGGCGACGAAGCCGTACGACATGAAGGAACTGATTCTGAAGACGGTCGACGACACGGATTTTTTCGAGATTCAGCCGGAGCATGCGAAAAACATCATCGTCGGATTCGGCCGGATGGAGGGGTATCCCGTCGGAATCGTCGCGAATCAGCCGATGGTGCTGGCCGGTTGTCTCGACATCAAATCGTCGATCAAAGCGGCGCGCTTCGTCCGTTTCTGCGACGCGTTCGGGATTCCGATTCTCACGTTCGTCGACGTGCCGGGCTTCCTGCCGGGAACGGCCCAGGAATATGGCGGGATCATCAAGCACGGCTCGAAACTGTTGTATGCGTATGCCGAAGCGACGGTGCCGAAGATCACGTTGATTACGCGGAAGGCCTACGGCGGAGCGTACGACGTGATGGCGTCGAAGCATTTGCGCGGCGACGTGAATGTGGCGTGGCCGAGCGCTGAAATCGCGGTGATGGGTCCGAAAGGGGCTGTCGAAATCATCTTTCGCAAGGAACTGGACGACCCGGAACGGATCGCGGAATTGACGGAGGACTACCGGGTCAAGTTCGCGAACCCGTTCATCGCGGGTCGGCGGGGGTTTATTGACGACGTCATCATGCCGCGCACGACACGCAAACGGATCTGCCGCTCGCTGGCGATGTTGAGGAACAAACGTTTGGAGAACCCGTGGCGCAAGCATGGGAACATTCCACTTTAGGAACCACTGGGACCTCCGCGTCTCATCATCGACCACAATGTTCAGCAAGATTCTGATCGCCAATCGCGGCGAGATCGCCTGCCGCGTCATCAAGACGGCTCGCCGGATGGGAATCCGGACTGTTGCGGTCTACTCCGAGGCCGACCGCGACGCGTTGCATACCCTGCAGGCGGACGAGGCGGTCTGTATCGGGCCGCCGCCGTCGTCTGAGAGTTATCTCATGATCGACCGCATCCTGGAGGCGTGCCGGGAAACCGGCGCTGAGGCGGTCCATCCGGGTTACGGGTTTCTCTCGGAAAACGCCGTCTTCGCGGAGCGGCTGGCGGACGCCGGTGTGACGTTCATCGGACCGAACGTCGAGGCGATCCGCAGCATGGGGGACAAGATCACCTCGAAGCAGCTTGCGCAGTCGGCGGGCGTGAATACGATCCCGGGACATGCCGGCGTGATTTCGGGGCCGGAGGAGGCAGTCGCCATTGCGCGCGAGATCGGCTATCCGGTGATGCTCAAGGCGAGCGCGGGCGGCGGCGGGAAGGGGATGCGCATTGCGCGAAATGACGAGGAGTGTGTGGCCGGGATTGAAGCGGCCAGCCGGGAAGCGCTGTCGGCGTTCGGTGACGATCGGGTCTTTATCGAGAAGTACATCGACGAACCACGACACATCGAGATTCAGGTGCTGGCCGATCGTCAGGGGAACGTCATCCATCTTGGGGAAAGGGAGTGCTCGCTGCAGCGCCGTCACCAGAAAGTGATTGAGGAAGCGCCGTCGCCGTTTCTCGACGCGGCGACCCGCTCGGCGATGGGAGACCAGGCGGTGGCCCTGGCCCGAGCGGTGAATTACCAGTCAGCGGGGACGGTGGAGTTCATCGTCGATCCCGATCGCAACTTCTACTTTCTGGAGATGAACACGCGGCTGCAGGTGGAGCACCCGGTGACCGAATATGTGACCGGTCTGGATCTTGTGGAAATCATGATCCGTACGGCCGCCGGCCAGACGCTGCCGCTGACGCAGTCGGACGTGCGGTTAAGCGGCTGGTCGATCGAAGCCCGGGTGTACGCCGAAGACCCGTTCCGCGGGTTTCTTCCGTCGGTGGGACGACTCGTGCGGTACCTGCCTCCCACCGAGAGTGACGCCGTGCGGGTGGATGCGGGCGTGTACGAGGGGGGCGAAGTTTCGATGTACTACGACCCGATGATCGCCAAGCTCATTACGCATGGAGAGACGCGCGAGCAGGCGCGGGAGCGAATGCGGGACGCGCTGAATGAGTTTCACGTCCGGGGCGTCTCCCACAACATCAGCTTTCTGTCGGCGCTGATTGAACACCGGCGATTTCGCGAGGGACGGCTGAGCACGAACCTGATCGCGGAGGAGTACCCGGACGGTTTCCACCCGTCGGACGCGATTCACGACGACCCGGCCCTGTTGATCGTCGTGGCGGCGGCGGTGCACCGGAAGTACATGGACCGCGCCGCCGGGATCAGCGGACAACTGGCCGGTTATGAGCGGACGATCGACGACGATTGGGTCGTTGTGATGAACGGCGATCAGCATCACGTCGAGACGCGGCCGGTGACCGGCGGCCACGACGTGACGTTCGGGGGCGAGCGATATCGCATCCGGAGCGAATGGCAGTTCGGGCAACCGCTGTTCAAGGGAACGATCAACGGCACGGCGGTCTGCCTGCAGATCGAGCGGCGGAACATGATCTACCGGCTGTTCCACTGGGGTTCGCAGGTGGACGTGATGGTGCTGACGGCGCGGGCGGCGGAACTGCTGGCCTGCATGCCGGTGAAGGAGCCTCCGGATACGTCGCGGTTTCTGCTGTCTCCGATGCCCGGTTTGCTGACCCAACTGAGGGTCGACGTCGGGAACGACGTGCAGACCGGCCAGGATCTGGCTGTGATTGAAGCCATGAAGATGGAGAACGTGCTCCGCGCCGAGCGGGACGGCAAGGTGTCTCAAGTCATGGCCGCGGTGGGAGACACGCTGGCGGTGGACCAGCCGATTCTTGAATTCGAGTGACGCGTCGTGGGGCTGGAAACGTCAGCCGGCGTCGCAAGTGAATTCAGGCGCCGACGTCGAGCAACTCGCGGGAGGCGTTCGACTCCCGTTCGCCGGGTGGCACGAAGCGCTGGAACTCGGCCAGTTCCGATCTTCCGCCGACGATCAGCGGCGTCCGCTGATGGATGTCGGTCGGCGTGACGTCGAGGACGCGCTGCCGGCCATCGGTGGCGACGCCGCCGGCCTGCTCGGCAATGAAAGCGACCGGGTTCGCTTCGTAGAGCAGCCGCAGTTTGCCCTGCGGGTTGGCATCGGTCGGCGGGTAGAGGAAGACACCGCCGCGAAGCAGCGTGCGGTGAAAGTCCGCCACGAGGGAACCAATGTACCGCAAGGCGTAGCGGTGGCCCATGCCGCCTTTGCGGAGGAACGTGAGGTAGTCGCGGTAGGGCTCGGGGAATGTTTCCCAGTAGGCGTCGTTGGAGGAGTAGTAGTTGCCGCTCTCGGGCATGCGGATGTTTTCGTGGCTGAGCACATAGGCGCCGATGGAGGGATCGAGCGTGAAACCGTGCACGCCGTGGCCGGTGGTATAGACCATGATCGTCGACGAGCCGTAGACGACGTACCCGGCGGCGAGTTGTCTGGTTCCGGGTTGCAGGACCGCTTCGGTGGGGTCTTCGCTGAAACGCGCGTCTTCAGGCATTTCCAGGATCGAGAAAATCGTGCCGACGCTGACGTTGACGTCGATATTCGACGATCCATCGAGCGGGTCAAAGACGACGATGTACTTCCCGCTGCCGGCCCGGCCGTCGAAGAGAATCGCGTCTTCGCATTCCTCGGACGCGATAATGGCGACGTTTTCGCGAAGGCAGAGGCAATGGGCGAGCGCCCGGTCGGCGAACACATCAAGCTTCTGCTGCTGCTCGCCGTGGGTATTGGTGTTTCCCACCGCGCCGATGACGTCGAGCAATCCGGCCCTGCGGACGCGGGCCTCTGTCATCTTCGTTGCGAGCGTGATGCCGGAGAGCAACCAGGAGAAGCTGCCGCTCGCCGTGGGAGAGTGTTGGTGCTGTTCCTTCAGGATGTGCTGCTGCACGGTGACAATAGCGGGTTCATCCATTGCCGCTGTGATCGTCTTGCTAACCACGATTGCACTCCATAGTTCGCGGGCGGCGCCGGCCACGTTTCGGGATGCCGGGAGACGTGGTTTCCTATTCCACGGCTCGTCTGCAAGCGAGCGGGAAGATGCAAACGACGTACCGGGACCGCGCGGCATCATCCGTGCAGCACGGGAGGCTTGTCCGGCCGGCTTGCTGATTTTCCGTGCGAATCGTGCGGGACAGCGCGCTGAAGTGTGCGGAACCGTGTGCGTTCGGGTCACCCCGACCGCAGATGGGTCACAGCGCCAGTTGGGACCAGAGCACTCCGGCGGCGATTGCGGACCCGAT
>ERZ869936.1780-NODE-1780-length-14239-cov-4.247462_pt1 | contig 14239 bp, 11 predicted proteins | sample MGYA00520876_ERZ869936 | MGnify/ENA primary metagenome ERZ869936 (study PRJEB32218, sample SAMN09650985) | biofilter metagenome | isolation source: enrty point of leading RO module | place: Saudi Arabia: Thuwal, RO plant located on Red Sea | collected 2016-02-17 ...
CGGCCGGGTGCGCAATGGCGAGAACCTCGAAGAGATCGGCAAGGCGGAAGGCTATGCCGTCGAGATGACCGCGCCATTGAATCGTTTCGAGTCCGATCCCGCGCGCGCCTTCGCCCCAGCGCTGGCCAGCAAGCTGTTCGATCTGTCCACGGGCGAAGTCGACACGACCGCAGCGCCGGCCGGGCACCTGGTGTTTCAGTTGGTCGAGATCGGCAAGGCCAATCCGGCCAGCCGGCAATCGGAAGTGACCGCCCTGCAAAACTCTTTGTCGGGCGCCATGCACAACGATTTGCTCGAAGAGTTCATGGCCAGCCTGCGCAGCGAATACGGCGTTACCATCAATCAGACGGCGATCGACGACGTCTTGGCGACTTTCTAATTGCCATGGAGGTCTCGCCCGCCTTTGACGACTTCGCGGCGCGATACGCCAAGGGCCAGGCGCAGCTCATCTCCACGACCCTGATCGCGGATCTGGAAACGCCTGTCTCTGTTTATATCAAGCTGTCCGGCGGGCAGCCGAATTGCTCGCTCTTCGAATCGGTCGAGGGCGGCACCAACATCGGCCGCTATTCCTTCATTGGTGTGAAGCCAGACATCATCTGGCGCTGCCGTGGCGACCAAGCGGAGATCAACCGCCAAGCCGAGGACGACGAGACGGCATTCGAGCCCTGCGAAGGCGGTGCGCTGGCATCGCTGCGCGCCCTTGTCGAGGAATCGCGTATCGATCTGCCGGCCGGGGCACCGCCCATGGCCAGCGCACTCATCGGGTACATGGGATACGACACCGTGCGGCTCATGGAGCGCTTGCCGGATGAGAATCCCGACGTCCTGGGTGTTCCGGACGCGATGTTCGTGCGGCCCACGATCATCGCCGTGTTCGACCGGCTGGAGGATCAGATCACGCTGTTCACGCCGGTCTGGCCCAGTGCCGGCGGCGATGCCAAAGCCATCTACGACGCCGCCTGCCTGCACCTCAAGAAAGCGGTCGACGATATCGAGTTCAGCGGCCCCCTGCCCCGGCAGCCCGCCGGCCCGGCCGCGCCCGCGCCGGAGCCTGTCTCCAACGTCACGCGCGAATCCTATTACGCGATGGTCGAGGCCGCGAAAGCCTACATCCGCGCGGGCGACGCCTTTCAGATCGTGCCCAGCCAGCGCTTTCAGGTGCCCTTCACGCTACCACCGCTTTCGCTCTACCGTTCGCTGCGCCGGTTGAACCCCTCGCCATTCCTGTTCTTCCTCGATTTCGGCGATTTCTCGGTCGTGGGATCGAGCCCCGAGATCCTGGTCCGCGTGCGCGGCAGCAAGGTCACCATCCGCCCGATCGCCGGCACCCGGCGGCGCGGCGCAACGGCGGAGGAAGACCGGGCCCTGGCCGAGGAACTCCTGGCCGATCCCAAGGAACTGGCCGAGCATTTAATGCTGCTCGACCTCGGGCGCAACGACACCGGACGGGTTTCCAAGGTCGGCAGCGTCAGGGTGACCGAGCAGTTCATCGTCGAGCGCTACAGCCACGTGATGCACATCGTCTCCAACGTCGAAGGCGAACTCGACCCCAAATATGATGCCCTTGCGGCCCTGATCGCCGGGTTCCCGGCCGGCACGGTCTCGGGCGCACCGAAGGTGCGGGCCATGGAGATCATCGACGAACTGGAACCCGAGCGGCGAGGCATCTATGCCGGCGCGGTCGGATATTTCGGGGCTGGCGGCGACATGGACACCTGCATCGCCCTGCGCACGGCCGTGGTCAAGGACCGGGTCATGTACGTGCAGGCGGGTGGCGGTGTGGTCGCGGACAGCGATCCCGAAGCGGAATACCAAGAGACCCGCAACAAGGCGCGTGCGCTGATCCGCGCCGCCGAGGCCGCCGTCGCCTTCGCCGCAGGCCGCAACTAGGCCGTCTCAGATACCAGAAAGACGTTAACCGGCGCTGCCGGGGCGGCCCTGCGCGACTTCGATCTGATGGCCGACGATGGCACTGATCGGGACCAGCGCGAAGCCGCGCTTGCGCGCTTCCGGCAACCAGGCCTCCAGGACCTCCAGCGTGGCCGTATGCGGATGCCCGATGCCGACCGCGTAGCCGCGCTGCCGCGCTATCCGCTCAAGCGCCTCCAGCTGTCCGCGAATCGCCTCCGGCGTGCGGTTCGCATGATCCAGAAAGATATCCCGGCGCGCGAAGGGAACGCCATTTCGCGCCGCAGCTTTCCAAGCAACGCTCGAGCCGGAGGTCATCGAATCCAAGAACAAGAGATCGCGTTCGCGCAGCGCACGCATAACCACCGCCATACCCTCAGGTGCGGCGGTAAAGCGGCTGCCCATGTGATTGTTGATCCCGACGAAACCGTCGAAGCGCGCCATTCCCCAACGCAACCGGGCCTCGATTTCGTCCTGCGTCATGCCGACCTTGAGCACCTTCGGGCCCGGATCGTAACGTGAATCTTTCGGCTCCATTGGCACGTGCAGCAGAAGCTCGTGGCCCGCCTCGTGCGCGGCGTCAGCCATGCCCGGCAACCCCTTCGCATAGGTCATGAAGGACAGCGTAAGGGGCGCGGGCAGCGCGATCGCGCGGTCGGCAGCGGCCCGCCGCAAGCCCAGATCGTCAATCACGATCGCGATCATCGGCTGTCCGGGCGCCACCTCGGCGTGAACCGCGTTGCGCAGCCAAAGCGGCGGGCGACGTCCAGGAATGAAGGTTTCGATGGCGGCCGGCGGCGAATGGAGCATGGCCGTCACCGGCGCCGCTTCGTCGACCGTAGTCTGAGTCACAGCCGTATCGGCCAGGGAAGGCTCCGGCGCTTCTTCATAGATATGCGCGAAGGCCGCGTCGTCCGCGCCGCCCAGCGTCTCTGCGCTGGTCATCGGCGGCGCGGCCGTGATCAAGGGCTGTGCCGGCAGCGTCGCGACTTCGATCGGCTGAGTCTTTGTTTCGGCCGGCGGCGCGATGGCGCTCAGGCTTATATGCGCCGGCGCTTGCCTCGCCGACAGCGCCAAATGGGCCCCGGCCAGCGCCCCCAGGAACACCGCGAATGCCCCAAGGGCCACGAAAACCACCGCGCGCCGCGCCTTGGGCTCGCCGGTGTCCGATAGTGAGTCGCGAGCGTCTGCGCCCCGAGGTTCTTCGGCAGGCGTTTTTTGGGCCTTTCTGGCCTTTATGATTTTGCTCAGCATGCGTCGATCCGGGCCGCTCGCGCCAAGGTTAACATGGCCTGATACGCCGCCAACAGCGGCAAAGCGGTGTATAAGCCCTTAATCTTGGGGATCGCTTAACGCCTAGAGCAGATCCGGGTCGGATGGAATCGCCTTCGGCGATCCACCGGCCCGGTGAATCTGCTCTAACACTATGAGATCGATCGGATTCACATGTTTAGCCGGAACCGCTTTGCGGTTCCGGCTAAACATGATCCGATCTAGGGCCCGGCGCGGCGCTATGAGGCCGAGGTTTTCTTGGCCAAATCGGCCAGAATCGGGCACTCGGGGCGGTCGTCGCCATGGCAGCGCTCGACCAAATGTTCCAGAGTTTGGCGCATGCCACGCAACTCGGCGATCTTGCGGTCCATCTCGGCCAGGTGCCGTTCGGCCAGCGCCTTCACTTGAGCGCTCTGCCGCTCCCGGTCGCGCCACAGTGTCAGAAGATCGGCGACATCGGCGACCGGAAAGCCGAGGCTGCGCGCGCGCTGAATGAATCTTAAGGTCTCGACATCGCGCTCGTCATAGGTCCGGTATCCACCGGCGGTGCGCCTAGCGGCATCGATCAGGCCGACGCTTTCGTAGTACCGGATGGTTTTGGCCGGCACGCCCGATTTCTCGGCCACGGTTCCAATCTGCATGGCGTATCCTGTCGCTATCTTATGACTCGATTATAGCGCCGCCCGGCGCAGTCGCAGGGCATTGCCGATGACCGAGACGGACGAGAAGCTCATGGCCGCCGCGGCGATCATCGGGCTTAGCAGCAAGCCCATAACCGGATACAGGACTCCGGCCGCGATCGGTACGCCCAGGGTGTTGTAAGCGAAGGCCCAGAACAGGTTCTGGCGAATGTTGCGCATGGTCGCGACGCTGAGGCGGCGTGCCCGCACGAGGCCGTTCAGATCGCCCTTGATCAGCGTGACCCCGGCACTGTGCATGGCGACATCCGTGCCCGTACCCATTGCGATGCCGACCTGCGCCTGCGCCAGCGCGGGTGCGTCGTTGATGCCGTCTCCAGCCATGGCGACGATGCGGCCCTCGCCCTGCAGGCGCTTCACCACGGCGCTCTTTTGCTCCGGCAGAACCTCCGCCTCGATCCGCTGGATGCCCAGCGCCCGCCCGACCGCCTCCGCCGTGCGCCGGTTGTCGCCGGTCAGCATGACGATCTCCAAGCCTTCATCGCGCAGGGCCCGAATGGCCTCGGCGGCCGTTTCCTTGACTCGGTCGGCCACGGCGACCAGCCCCGCGAGCCGGCCGTCCACGGCGCAGAACATGACAGTCGCGCCGTCCGCCCGCAGGGCTTGGGCCTGGTCTTGCAACACGGCAGGGTCCACGCCTTGATCCGTCATCAGGGCGGCGTTGCCGAAGGCAACACGCCGTCCGGCCACGGTTCCGGTCACACCCTTGCCGGTCACCGACTGGAAATCTTCCGCCTCTTGCGGTGCCAAACTTTTGTCTTTCGCGCCCGCCAGAATCGCGGCGGCCAGGGGGTGCTCGCTGGCCCGCTCGAGACCGGCCACCCATTGCAGAACTTCTGCGTCCTTGAACCCCTCGGCCGCGACGACCGAAGTGAGCCGTGGCTTGCCTTCGGTCAGCGTGCCGGTCTTATCGACCACCAGCGTGTCGACCTTCTCCAGGGTCTCCAGAACCTCCGCGTTCTTGACCAGGACCCCCGCCGCGGCTCCGCGCCCGGTGCCGACCATGATCGACATCGGCGTCGCCAGGCCGAGCGCACAGGGACAGGCGATGATCAGCACCGCGACCGCGTTGATCAGGCCGTAAGCCATGGCGGGTTCCGGTCCCCAAAGGCTCCAAGCCAGGAAGCTCGCGACTGAGACCAAAACCACGGCGGGCACGAAATACCCGGCCACCTGGTCCGCGAGGCGCTGGATGGGCGCGCGGCTGCGCTGTGCCTCCCCGACCATGCGCACGATCTGCGCCAGCAAGGTATCCGCGCCCACCCGTTCGGCCCGCATGACGAAGCTGCCGGTGCCGTTCAGCGTCGCGCCGGTCACCGTGTCTCCCGGCCCTTTGTCGACTGGGATCGGCTCACCGGTCACCATGGACTCGTCCAGGGAACTGCGCCCTTCCAGGATCGTGCCGTCGACCGGGACCTTCTCGCCGGGCCGCACGCGCAGACGGTCGCCGGCCTCGATCCGGTCCAGCGGCACCTCGGCCTCGTGGCCGCAATCGGTCAGACGCCGCGCGGTCTTGGGCGCCAGCTCCAGCAGGGCGCGCATCGCCTTGGAGGTTTGGCCGCGCGCCCGCAGCTCCAGCACCTGACCCAGCAGGACCAGGGTGACGATCACGGCCGCGGACTCAAAGTACAGCGCGACATGCCCCCCGGCGCCGCGGAAGGCCGCGGGAAAGATCTCTGGCACCAGGACCGCGATAAGGCTGTAGACGTAGGCAACGCCCGTGCCCAGGCCGATCAGGGTGAACATGTTCAGGTTCCAGGTCAGCAAAGACGACCAGGCACGCTGAAAGAATGGCCATCCGCCCCACAGCACGACCGGCGTGGCCAGGGCCACCTCAAGCCACGCGCGCGATCCGCCAAGAACCGCCTGGACCGGCCCGCCGGGCAGCATGTCGCCCATGACGATGGCCAGCAGCGGGACGCTCAAGGCCAGGCTGATCCAAAACCGCCGGGTCATGTCGATCAGTTCGGGATTGGGCGCTTCGTCGAGTTCGACCGTCTTCGGCTCCAGCGCCATGCCGCAGATCGGGCAGTCGCCCGGCTCGTCGCGAATCACCTCCGGGTGCATGGGGCAGGTGTATTGCGTCTTGGTAACCGCGGTCGGCATGGCCGGTTCCAACGCCATGCCGCACTTCGGACAGGCCGCCGGCACTTCGGACTCGACCCCCGGGCACATCGGGCAGATGTAGGCCGCGTTGCCGCTCGCTGTTCCCGAATGGGACGCGGCGGCAGAAGAATGGCAGCCATGGTGCGCTGCATGCATTTTATGCGCGGCGGTTTGCATTTTTGGTGGACTTCCAATGGAACTTTGACAGGGCCGATCCTACCCTAGATAAGGTTTCCAGTAACTGTAAGGTCAAGGTCTCAGAGGCCACCCGGCCGCCGGGCTCCCGCCTCGCTTCCGTCCACTGAGCCAAGCTGATATAACCAAACGAAGACGCCCTCATAGCTTCGTTGAGGGCAATTTTCTAAGGTGTTGAAATGTTTCTGCTGATCGATAACTACGACAGCTTCACCTACAACCTCTATCACTTCCTGGGCGAACTCGGCGCGCAGGTCGAGGTTCGGCGCAACGATACGATCACGGTCGACGAGGCCATGGCCATGGCGCCCCAGGGCATCGTGATCTCGCCCGGCCCCTGCGATCCCGACCGCGCCGGTATCTGCCTGGACCTGGTCCGCGCCGCGACCGGCCGCCTGCCGATACTCGGCGTCTGCCTGGGGCACCAGGCGATCGGCCAGGCCTATGGCGGCAAGGTCGTGCGCGCGCCGCTGTGCATGCATGGCAAGGTCAGCGCGGTTCGGCACACCGGAGCCGGCATTCTGGCCGGAATCCCCTCGCCGTTTATGGCGACCCGCTATCATTCCCTGACCGTGGCCCGCGAGGGTCTGCCGAGCTGCCTGGAGATCACGGCGGAGACCGATGACGGCCTGATCATGGGCATGCGCCACAAGGACCTGCCCGTCTATGGCGTCCAGTTCCACCCCGAGAGCATCGCCTCGGAGCACGGCCACACGCTGCTGGGCAACTTCCTGGCGGACGCCGGCCACAACGTGGTGGAGCGCCGCACCGAATCTGCGCCCCTGGCCGTTCCCCTGGCCGCGGCCGGCTGATCCCCCCGCCCGCCGCGATGTCGCAGGATATGACCGATTTGAAGGCCTTGCTCGGCACGGCGGCGGCCGGCCGGCCCCTGAACCGGTCCGATGCCCGCCAGGCTTTCGACATCATCATGTCGGGCAATGCCACCCCGGCGCAGATGGGCGGCTTCCTGATGGCCCTGCGCGTGCGCGGCGAGACGGTCGAGGAAATCACCGGCGCGGCCGAGGCCATGCGCGCCAAGATGCTGACCATCACGGCCCCGCCCGGCGCCATCGATACCTGCGGCACCGGCGGCGACGCCAAGGGCACCTACAACGTATCCTCGGCCGCCGCCTTCGTCGTTGCCGCATGCGGCGTACCGGTCGCCAAGCACGGCAACCGGGCCCTTACGTCGAAAAGCGGTGCTGCCGACGTGCTGGGCGCGCTCGGCGTCAATGTCGATGCCGACATGAGCCTAGTGCAGCGCGCGCTCGACAAAGCCGGCATCACCTTCCTGATGGCGCCGCGCCATCACAGCGCCATGCGCCACGTCGGTCCGACTCGGGTCGAACTGGGCACGCGAACCATCTTCAACCTGCTCGGCCCGCTGTCCAATCCGGCCCGGGTCAAGCGCCAGGTCCTGGGCGTGTTCTCGCCCGATTGGGTCTTGCCGCTGGCGGAGGTGCTGCGCGACCTCGGCCACGAGCGGGCATGGGTGGTCCATGGATCGGACGGCCTGGACGAACTCTCGACCACCGGCGCCTCCATCGTCGCTGAGCTCAAGGGCGGCCATGTCAGGCGCTTCGAGGTCACGCCGGAACAAGCGGGCCTGCCCCGCGCGCGCCTGGACGATCTGCTTGGCGGCGATGCCGTGCTCAACGCCGAAGTCTTGCGCGCCGCGCTGGCCGGTAAGCCGGGCCCGTTCCGCGACATCGTGATCCTGAACAGCGCCGCCGCCCTGATCGTCGCCGGCAAGGCCGAGGACCTGAAGGCGGGTGCCGCGCTCGCAGCCGAGGCCATCGACAGCGGCGCGGCCGCCAAGGTTCTGGCGCGACTGGCCGCGATCACCAACGAGCCGGCCCCGGCGGCCCAGCCATGAGCGACGTCCTGGCCCGGATCTGTGCCGACAAGCGGGACCACGTGAAGGCCCGCAAGGCCACGGTCAGTCTCAGCGCGCTCGAGGCACAGGCAGGCGCGGCCTCGCCGCCGCGCGGCTTTGGCCGGGCGCTCAGCGCGCGCGCGGCCGCCGAAGGCTACGGCCTGATTTGCGAGATCAAGAAAGCCTCGCCTAGCAAGGGCTTGATCCGGGCCGATTTCGATCCGCCGTCCCTGGCCCGCGCCTACGCACGCGGTGGGGCTGCGTGCCTATCGGTTCTGACCGACGCGCCGTACTTCCAGGGCGACGATGCCTATCTGGCCGCGGCGCGTACGGCCGTCGACCTGCCGGTGCTGCGCAAGGACTTCATGCTCGATCCCTATCAGATCGTCGAATCGCGGGCGCTGGGCGCCGACTGCATCCTGCTGATCATGGCGGCCTTATCGGACACGCTGGCCGCCGAACTCGAAGCGCTCGCGATCGACCTCGGCATGGACGTGCTGATCGAAGTACACGACGGCGCGGAACTTGAGCGCGCACTGGCGCTGACCTCGCCGCTCATCGGCATCAACAACCGCAACCTGAAGACCCTGAAGGTCGACCTCGCGGTCACGGAGGCGCTAGCGCCACGGCTGCCCAAGGATCGCTTCCTGATCGCGGAAAGCGGCCTCTTCACCCGAGACGACCTGGCACGCATGCGGGATGTCGGGGCCAAGGCCTTTCTGATCGGCGAATCCCTGATGCGCCAGGACGATGTCGCCGCCGCGACCGTGGCCCTGGCCGGCAAGCCCGCCTCCCAGGCCTTGCGCGCCTGAGCCGGGGACATCCGCGTGGCCGAGTTCACCCATTTCGATGCCGAAGGCAAAGCGGTCATGGTCGATGTCTCCACCAAGGCCGAGACCAAACGGATTGCGACCGCCAAGGGCTCGATCGTCATGGCGCCGGAGACCCTGGCGAAAATCCGCGACGGCGCGGTCGAAAAGGGCGATGTCCTCTCGGTCGCCCGGCTGGCCGGAATTATGGGCGCCAAGCGAACGCCGGACCTGATTCCCTTGTGCCATCCCCTGTCGCTGACCTCCGTGCAACTCGAACTCACCCTGGCGCCGGAGCGCGATGCCGTCGATATCGCCGCGACCTGTGCCGTCACCGGGCGGACCGGCGTCGAGATGGAGGCCCTGACCGCGGTCGCCGTGGCGGCCCTGACCGTCTACGACATGTGCAAGGCGGTCGATCGCGGCATGCGCATCGTCGACATTCGCCTGGTTCACAAATCCGGCGGAAAATCCGGCACCTACGAGGCGCCCTGATGATTTCGGTCGAGGAGGCGCTGACGCGGATCACCGGCAGTTTCTCGGCCCTGCCGGCGGAAATTGTCGGGCTGGGCGAGGCCCTTGGCCGGGTCCTGGCCGAAGACCTGACGGCGCGCACCACGCAGCCGCCCCTCGATGTCTCGGCCATGGACGGCTATGCGGTCCGGGCCGCCGATGTCGCCAAGGTCCCGGTGCGCCTCAAGGTCGTCGCGCATATCCCGGCCGGACAAGTTTTCGACGGCACCTTGCAAGCCAGCCAGGCGGCCAGGATCTTCCCCGGCGCGCCCCTGCCGGCTGGCGCCGACAGCATCGTGATCCAGGAAGACACCGAGGCCGAGGGCGATCAGGTCCTGATCAAGGAAGGCGTGCCCAAAGGCCGCTACGTGCGGCCGGCCGGGCTGGATTTCCGCGCCGGCGATCTTGGCCTGCCGGCCGGGCATCGCATGACGGCGCGGGATGTCGGCCTGGCGGCGGCCATGAACCTGCCCTGGCTCAAGGTGCACCGGCGGCCGCGCATCGCAATCCTGGCGACCGGCGACGAAGTGGTTCTGCCGGGCGAGCCGCGCGGGCCGAGCCAGATCGTCAGTTCCAACGGCTTTTCCCTGGCCGCCTTCGTGACCGCCTGCGGCGGCGTGCCCAGTCAGCTTGGCATCGCACCGGACCGGCGCGACGCCCTGGCCGGACTGGCCGCCGGGGCGCGCGGCGCCGACCTTCTGGTCACCACCGGCGGCGTCTCGGTCGGCGAGCACGACCTGGTGCGCAGCGCCCTGGAGGCGAGCGGCCTAGCCCTCGACTTCTGGAAAATCGCCATGCGGCCGGGCAAACCCCTGCTGTTCGGACGGATTGGCGAAACGCCGATCCTCGGGCTGCCCGGCAATCCGGTGTCGACCCTGGTCTGCGCAACCCTGTTCCTGCGCCCGGCCATGGCGGTCATGGAGGGCCTGACCGCGGCGCCCCGAACCGATACGGCCGTGCTCGCCACCGGTCTGCCGACCAATGACAAGCGACAGGACTACCTGCGGGCTAGGCTGGAATTCAACGCCGACGGGCAGCGCGTTGCCACGCCTTACGACCGCCAGGACAGTTCAATGCTCGCCAACCTGGCCTATGCCGATTGCCTGGTCCTACGCGCGCCCCTGGCCCCGCCGGCCCGCGCCGGCGACACCGTCAGCATCATCCCGCTCTTAGGCGGTACCCTCAGCATCTAGTAGACCCGAAATGCCGATCAGGCTCCTCTTGGGGCAAGAGACCGCTTGACGCACGAAGAGAACCAAACTAGAACATGATCTCGCGTTTTTGTTTTGTTCTAGATATTGTGGTTCGCCTGAGCCCGACCGCAAGAATGGCGAGGGACGGAGTTAAGGGATAATGCTGACACGTAAGCAACACGAGCTTTTGCTGTTCATCAACCGGCACCTGATGCGCCATGGCGTCTCGCCCTCCTTCGACGAAATGAAGGACGCCCTGGCCCTGAAATCCAAGTCCGGCATTCACCGGCTCATCACCGGCCTTGAGGAGCGCGGCTTTATCCGCCGCCTGCCCCACAGGGCGCGCGCGCTTGAGGTCTTGCGGCTGCCCGAGACCGCGGGCCGGGCGCAGGCACAGGCCGCGCCGTCAGGAACAGGGTTCGCCCCCAAAGTCATCCAGGGGGACTTCGGCGGCGCCCTGCCCGGCGCGGCCGTCGCTGCCGAGTGCGAGGCCCTTCAGCTTCCGCTCTATGGCCGGATCGCGGCCGGCACGGCGATCGAGGCCCTGCGCGACGAGGACGAATACATCGACGTCCCGACCACCATCCTCGGCAAGGGCGATCACTACGCCCTCGAGGTCGACGGCGATTCCATGGTCGATGCCGGTATCCTGGACGGCGATACGGTGATCATTCAACGCACCGACACCGCCGACAACGGGGCTATTGTCGTTGCCCTCATCGACGGCCGCGAAGTGACGCTGAAGCGCCTGCGGCGCAAGGGCGGCGCGATTGCGCTGGAGCCCGCCAACAAGCACTACGAAACCCGGATTTTCCCGCCTGAGCGGATCAAGATTCAGGGCAAGCTCGTAGGCCTCATGCGGCGCTACTGACCGGCCAAAAAGGGCTGCAATCGAGAAATTCCTGGACCGGGACTCGCGGCTTGGGTTGAATCGACGGACCTCAACCTCGCCTGGAGGCCGTGCCTATGCCCGAGACCGTCAACGAATTTTCCGCCGTGCACGCGAAGGACGCGGTCTTCGAAAGTCAGGGCCTGCGCGCCTGTTTCGAGTACCGCGACCTCGGCATCGCCGGGGCGACCGGCGGCCGCGTCGGTGCCCATGTGATCCGCGCGAAACCGGGCGAGGCCGGGTTCGGTTGGCATCGCCACGTGCTCGAATTTCAAATGTACTACGTCTTGAAGGGCTGGATCCGTTTCAACTACGACGGCGTAGGCGAGGTGCTTGCCGAGGCCGGCTCTTGCGTGCACCAGCCGCCGGGTATCCGCCACGCGGAAATCGCGCACTCCCCGGATCTCGAACTCATTGAGATCACCCTGCCCGCCAATTTTGAGACCGAAGATGTCGCGGCGCCCCAAGAGGCGGCCGCAGGTTAGGAGCCTGATGCCGGGCGTCGACTTGGCGACCAGGGCCGCGCCCCGCGCGTCTCGGCGACGTTCCGCGATTGGATAGCGTCGGGCCGCAGCCAAAAGGCGTGCGCGCCGCCGCGCCAGAGATCGAAGCGGTCGACGATGAGGCTCGGTCCCCGGCAGGTCCAGTCACGGACCGGCTCCCGGCTGACGATCACGTCGGCACGCGCGCAGTCTTCGGCCAGCGCCCGGCTGTCGCGCACCAGGGCGGCAATCTGGCCACCGGCGCGGTAGATGCAGCCCAAACTGTCGCAACTGAGCCAGGCCAAATCCTCTTGCCCAGCATCGGCGTCTTCGGCCGGCCAGTCTTCCATGGTCTCCTCGCCGGCCCGGCGCAGCCAGACATCGGCGGCGAAGCGGTGCCGGTTCTCGTTCGAGACCATGAGGGCGCCGTCAGGCCCGCGCAGCCCGAAAAGCTTGCCGTCGCCGGTCACCAGGATGTCGGGCGGGACCACAAACGCGGCGCTGCTCAGGCCGATGAGGATCACGGGCAGCCCGGCCAGGCGCCAGGGCCGGCGCCACAGGCAGAGCCAGACCCCACCCAGGGCCAGCACGACGAGCCCGGCAACCGGCATGGCCGGAAGGGTACTGGTCGCGCCGGGCCAGGCCGCGACCGCGTGCGCGACCTGCAGCATGGCCTCGATGCCCCAACCCATGGGGACCAGCGCCAGGCCCTCCAGGCCGAACGGCATCAAGGCATAGGCGGCAAGCGCCCAGGGCATGATCCAGAGCCCTGTCAGCGGCACCGCGGCCATGTTGGCGGCCAGGCCGAACCAGGCGATCCGGTTGAAATGATAGAGCGCAAAGGGCGCGGTCGCGAGACCGGCGATGAGCGAGGTCGCGGCAACGCCGGCCAGAAACCCAGCGACCCTCATCAGAGGACCGCGCGCCCGGCCTCTGGGACCGCGCCAGATCTGATAGAACTCGTAACTCGCGATCAACGCGACCACGGCCGCGAAGGACATCTGGAAACTGGCCGACAACAGACTTTCGGGCGCGGCCAGCAGAACGGCAAAGGCTGCCCAGGCAACCAGCCGCATGGTCAGGGCATTGCGGTCTATGGTCACGGCCAGCAACACCAGCGCGGTCATCAGGAAGGCGCGCTGGGTCGGAATGGTGGCGCCGGTCAGCATGAGGTAGGCGAAAGCCCCCGCGATCGCGGCGCAGGCGGCCCATTTCTTGATCGGATAGTTCAAGGCCAGGCGCGGCACCGCTGCCATGGCCAGGCGCAGGCTGAGGAACAGCAAGCCGGCCACCAGCCCGACATGGAGACCCGAAATGGCCAATAGGTGGGCCAGTCCGGAATCGCGCATTGCCGCCATATCGGCCGGCGCGATCGCGCCTCGCTCTCCGGTCATGAGCGCGGCAGCCACAGCGCCACGCCTGCCTGGCAGTGCCTCGGTAATGCGCCTCGCCAGATCGAGCCGCAGGCCCGCCCAAGCGCCGTGCCAGGCTTCGCCAAGCGCACCGAAAAGCGGATAGGCTATCTCGGCCTCCGCAGGCGGTGCGACGATGCGCGCCGCGCCATAGCTGAACCCGACGCCGCCAATGCCCTCGAAATAGGCCTGGCGCGCGAAATCGAAGGCGCCGGGGGCTGAGGGGCCAGGCGGCGGACGCAAGACGCCGCGCACGCCGACCCAGTCGCCGGGTCGCACGTCCCGGTCCGCGACCCGGTCGACGATGCGCACGCGGGCCGGTGTCTGCGAAGGCGTCAATCGCGCGATATCCAGATGGGTCAAGGTCAGCCGGACGCCGACGTCGCGCGGCTCGACGCTTTCGACTTGGCCAAGGATCCAAACCGGCCCGATGCGCTTGGTCAGGACAGGGGCCTGCACAAGCGCGGTACGGACCTGCGCCGCGGCGAAACCGGCCGCCGCCGCGACCAGCAGCAGCGCCACTGCAGCGGGCACGCTCCGATCGCGGCGAAACCATAGGTAAGCCGCGAGACCGGCGGCCCCGGCAAGCGCACCCGGCCAAGCCGGCGGCTCGGCCTTGAGCCCGAAATAGACGGCGATGCCGCCGGCAAAGGCAACCGGAAGCCACAGCGCCCATCGCTCGCGCTCGGCGATCAAAGTAGCGGCCAGCCAGCCGGCTGCGGCCGACGGCCCAAGGCGCAGCTTCGCGCGATTCAGGATCTGCGCCGATTCAGCCACGACACCCCCCGGTGCTGAGACGGATTGCCGGCGGATGCCGTCTCTTACTTTTGGCCCCTCAAGCCTAACCGAGTGCAGCGTGCCGCGCCACGTCGTGTCGGGCATG
>ERZ869936.1781-NODE-1781-length-14234-cov-5.205163_pt1 | contig 14234 bp, 14 predicted proteins | sample MGYA00520876_ERZ869936 | MGnify/ENA primary metagenome ERZ869936 (study PRJEB32218, sample SAMN09650985) | biofilter metagenome | isolation source: enrty point of leading RO module | place: Saudi Arabia: Thuwal, RO plant located on Red Sea | collected 2016-02-17 ...
ACGGTCCGCGACTGCTGTGGATGTGGCCGAACGCGCGCATCTCGGTGATGGGCGGCGAGCAGGCGGCCAGCGTGCTGGCCCAGGTCAAGCGCGACGCCATCGAGAAGGCAGGCGGAAAATGGAGCGCTGAGGAAGAGGCTGCGTTCAAGGCGCCGGTCCTGGCGCAGTACGAACACCAGGGCCACCCCTATTACGCCACTGCCCGGCTGTGGGACGACGGGGTGATCGACCCTGCGGAAACCCGCATGACGCTCGGGCTCGGGCTGTCGGCCGCGCTCAACGCGCCGATCGAGAAGACCCGCTTCGGCGTGTTCCGGATGTAGGCCGATGCAGGAATCGATCTACGCCAGCGAAGATCACCAGGCCCTGCGCGAGCAGATCGCGCGCTTTCTCGAGCGCGAGGTGGAACCGCACGGCGAAGCGTGGGAGGCGCAGGGCTTCACTCCGCGCGAGGTGCTGCGCAAGATGGGTGCGCTCGGCTGGCTGGGGATGACGTATCCGCCGGAATACGGCGGCGCCGGTGCCGATGCGATGACCTCGCTGGTGTTCCAGGAAGCGCTGTCGCTGTGCACGTTTCACGGCTTCGTGGTCACCGTGCTGGTGCACACCGACATGGCATCGCCGCATCTGGTCAATGCCGGCACGCCCGCTCAACTCAAGCGCTGGCTGCCTGCCGTCATTCGCGGCGAGTGCGTCACCGCGGTGGCGGTGACCGAGCCGGACGCCGGTTCCGACGTGGCTGCGATCCGCACCCGCGCCCGCCGTGACGGCGGCGACTGGGTGCTGAACGGGGCCAAGCTGTTCATCACCAATGGCGTGCATGCCGACCTGTATTTCGTCGCCGCGCGCACCGATCCCGAGGCGAAGGGCTCGCGCGGCCTGTCGATGTTCATCGTGGAAAAGGGCACGCCCGGTTTCCGCGTGGGGCGTGCGCTGGCGAAGCAGGGCTGGCATTGCTCCGACACCGCCGAACTGGTGTTCGAAGACTGCCGCATTCCGGCGGAAAACCTGCTGGGCGAGGAGAACCGCGGATTCTATTCAGTGATGCGCAACTTTCAGACCGAACGCATCGCGGCCAGCGCAATGGCGGTCGGCCTGTGCCGCACCGCGCTGCGCCTGACGCTCGACTGGGTGAAATCGCGCAAGGCGTTCGGCGGCACGCTGTTCGACAAGCAGGCGATCCGCCAGCGCCTGGCGATGCTGGATGCCAGAACGCAGGCGGCGCGCAGCTTCCTTTATCACTGCGGCTGGCTGGCCGCGCAGGGGCGCGACTGCGTGCGCGAGGTGTCGGCGCTGAAGGCGCTGGCCGGGGAACTCGCCAATGAAGTGGTCTATACCTGCCAGCAGTTCCACGGCGGCATGGGCTACATGCGCGAATCGCCCATTGAGCGGCTCGCGCGCGACGCCCGGGTGCTGGCGATCGGCGGCGGCGCCACCGAAGTCATGCTGGAAGAGGTAGCCAAACGATTCCATCCCAACTGAGCCCATGAGCACTTACGAGACCCTGGAAACCGAACAACAGGAAGGCATCGGCATCATCTGGCTCAACCGGCCCGTGGTGCGCAACGCCTTCAACGACGCCATGATCGGCGAACTGCATGATGCCCTCAGCGCGATGGAAGCCGACGGCGCGGTGCGGGCGGTGGTGCTGGCCGCGCGCGGGCCGGCATTCTGCGCCGGTGCCGATCTGAACTGGATGCGCAAGATGGCCGGCTACAGCCACGAGCAGAACTACCAGGATGCGCTTGGTCTGGCGCGCATGCTGCACGCGCTGCACACGCTTGCCAAGCCGACGCTGGCGCGGGTGCACGGCCATGCCTTCGCCGGCGGCATGGGTCTGGTCGCCGCGTGCGACATTGCGGTGGCGTCGTTCAACGTCGAGTTCTGCCTGTCGGAGGTCAAGCTCGGGCTGATTCCCGCCACCATCGGCCCGTATGTGGTCGCGGCGATGGGCGAACGCGCCGCGCAGCGCTACATGCTCACCGCCGAGCGGTTTACCGCGGCCGACGCCTACCGGATCGGCCTGGTGCAGGAGATCGCGCCGCCGGAAAAGCTTGATGAGAAAGTTGACGAACTGCTCACCCAGCTGGTGCTGGGCGGATCGGCTGCGCATGCCGCCACCAAGTCGCTGCTGCGCGCGGTGGCGCGCCAACCGTTGAGCGACGACCTGATTGCCGACACCGCCAGGCGCATCGCGACGGTGCGCGCCTCGCCGGAAGGACAGGAAGGCATCCGCTCGTTCCTGGAAAAGCGCAAGCCCGCCTGGCTGCCGGGAGATGCATCATGAGCGCGATCACTGCCACCGACCGACAGAAGGCAAAGCTCGTATTGCTGTTCAGCACGCTCGGCCTGGTCGGATTCCTGCTCAACTTGCTGGCGGGCATCGGCCTTTGGGGCTATGCCGGCTCGCGGGCAGTCGAGCCGCCGACCTATGACCGGTTCGTGGGCGTGCTGCGCGACACCGGGCCGGCGGCGCTGCCGGAATTCGCGACGCGGCTGTTCGAGCAATGGTCGGCCTGCGAAACCACTCGCGGTGGCATGACCGAAGTGGCGATCCATGCGCTGATCACCGCGTCGATCGTCGCGATTGCGCTGTTCGTGCTTTGCCTGGTGCTGTCGGCGCAGCTTTACCAGCGGCTCACGCAGGCGCTCGGCCCGCAGCCGCCGCCGCAGCCGCCCGAGGCGATCGACGACACCTGGAAATCCTGATGACACCCGAACCCGCATGCCGGCGCCTTACCGCCGCGCGTGGCCGAGGCGGTTGCGCCGATGTTTGAAAAAATCCTGATCGCCAACCGCGGCGAGATCGCGGTGCGCGTGGCGCGCACCGCCCGGCGCCTCGGTATTCGCACCGTCGCGGTGTACTCGGAGGCGGATGCCGGCGCCCTGCATGTCGAAGCCTGCGACGAGGCCTATCTCATCGGCCCGGCGGCGGCGCGCGACTCCTATCTGAAGGGCGACCGAATCCTGCACGCGGCCAAGCGCGCCGGCGCACAGGCGATCCATCCCGGCTACGGGTTTCTGTCCGAGAACGCCGGGTTCGCCCGCGCCTGCGCCGAGGCCGGGCTGGTGTTCATCGGCCCGCCCGCCACGGCGATCGAGGCGATGGGCTCGAAGAGCGCGGCCAAGGCGCTGATGGAGAAAGCCGGTGTGCCGCTGGTGCCCGGCTATCACGGCGACAACCAGGACCCGGCGCATCTCGCGCGCCAGGCGGAGGCGATCGGCTATCCGGTGCTGATCAAGGCGTCCGCCGGCGGCGGTGGCAAAGGCATGCGCGTCGTGGCGGCGGCCAGGGACTTCGCGGACGCGCTGGCCGGCGCGCAGCGCGAAGCCGCTTCCAGCTTCGGCGACGACCGGGTGCTGATTGAGAAATACCTCGAGCGGCCGCGTCATATCGAGGTGCAGGTGTTCGGCGACGCGCACGGTGGCTGTGTCTACCTGTTCGAGCGCGACTGCTCGGTGCAGCGCCGCCACCAGAAGGTGCTGGAGGAAGCGCCGGCGCCGGGCATGACGCCGGACCGGCGCGCGGCGATGGGCCAGTCCGCGGTAGCGGCGGCGCGGGCGGTCGGCTACGTCGGCGCCGGCACGGTGGAATTCATCGCCGAACCGGACGGCCGCTTCTACTTCATGGAAATGAACACCCGGCTGCAGGTCGAGCATCCGGTGACCGAGATGATCACCGGCGTCGATTTGGTGGAATGGCAGCTGCGCATCGCCACCGGCGAGACGCTGCCGGTCGAGCAGTCGCAGCTCGCGATCGACGGGCATGCGATCGAGGCGCGCATCTACGCCGAGGATCCCTCGCGCAACTTCCTGCCGGCCGCCGGGCGTATCCTGCATCTGCGCCAGCCGCAGCCCTCGCCGGTGGTGCGCGTGGACACCGGCGTACGTGAAGGCGACGAGATCGGCGTGAACTACGATCCCATGATCGCCAAGCTGATTGCCTGGGGACCGAACCGGCCGGCCGCGCTGCGCCATCTGCGGGCCGCCCTGGCCGATTACGAGATTGTCGGGCTGACCACGAACCTGTCGTTTCTGCTGAATCTGACGGCGCACCGCGCCTTTGCCGACGCCCATGCCGATCCGGCGCGGCTGGACACCGGCCTGATCGAGCGTCATCGCGCCGAGCTGTTTCCGCAGGCGCAGCCGGCGGGCGTCGAGGTGCTGGCGGTGGCGGTGCTGGCGGAGCTGCTGCGCGTCGATGAGACGGCGGGACAGGCGGCGGCGCGCTCGGCCGATCCCCACTCGCCGTGGCATCAGCGCGGGGGCTGGCGGCTGAACCAGGACAATCACCACATCTTCCAATTCGTCGACGGCGGCACGCGCGTCGAGATCACCGCGCACTACCGCGCGGCCGGCTATCTGCTGGAAATCGGCGAGGCGCGGTTGCTGGTTTCCGGCGAGCGTGAGGACGATGCCCGCATCGCTGCGTCGATCGACGGCCGCCGTGTCTATGCGACGGTCGTGCGCGAGGCGGATGCGCTGACGGTGTTCCTCGCTGGCCGCAGCCACCGGCTGGAACGCGAGCGGCCGCGCCGGATCGAAGAGGAAGACCCAGGCGGTCGGCTGGTGTCGCCGCTGCCCGGCGCGGTGATCCAGGTGCTGGTCGAGGTGGGCCAGGTGGTGGGCAAGGGTCAGCCGCTGATGATCGTCGAGGCGATGAAAATGGAGCACACCATCTCGGCGCCGCATGCCGGGAAAGTGTCGCAGATATACTTCGGTCCGGGCGAGCAGGTGGCCGAGGGCGCGCAATTGCTGTCGCTGGAGGAAGCGCAATGAAGTATCCAAAGCAGGTTCGCGTGGTCGAGGTCGGCCCGCGCGACGGACTGCAGAACGAGCCGAAGACGGTACCCGTCGACGTGAAGGTCGAGCTGATCGAGCGCCTGGCCGATGCCGGTCTGCGCGCGATCGAGGCCGGCAGCTTCGTGTCGCCGAAGTGGGTGCCGCAGATGGCGGATACCGCCGAGGTCATGGCGCGCATCCGCCGCCGGCCGGGCGTGTCGTACCCGGTGCTGGTGCCGAACCTGAAGGGCCTGGAAGGCGCGCTCGCCGCCGGGGCGCAGGAGATCGCCGGGTTCGCTGCGGCGACGGAAACCTTCTCGCGCAAGAACACCAACTGCTCGATCGCCGAATCGCTGGAACGCTTTGCCCCGGTGGCGAAGTCGGCGCTCGAGCAAGGCGTGCGGGTGCGCGGTTACATCTCGGTGGTGCTCGGCTGCCCGTACGAAGGCGCGGTCAGGGCCGACGTCGTCGCGGACGTGTGCGCGCGGCTCTACGACATGGGCTGCTACGAAATCTCGCTCGGCGACACGATTGGCACGGGCACCCCGGCCGCCACCCAGCGCATGCTCGAGGCGGTGGCGCGGCGGGTGCCGGCCGACAAGCTGGCCGGTCACTTTCACGATACCTACGGGCAGGCGCTGGCGAACATCCTCGCGGCGCTGGAGTTCGGCGTGTCGACTTTCGACAGTTCGGTGGCCGGCCTGGGCGGCTGTCCGTACGCCAAAGGCGCGACCGGCAATGTCGCCACCGAGGACGTGCTGTACATGCTGGAAGGCATGGGCATCGCCACCGGCCTCGACATGCAAAGGCTGCTGGACGCGGCCGAGTTCATCTGCGGATTTCTCGACCGGCCGACGGTGTCGCGGGCCGGCCGGGCGCTGATCGCCAAGCGCAGGATAGCCGCATGAGCGATGCTCCGGTGCCCTCGCCGTGCGTCAATGTCTGTCAGATGAACCCTGACACCGGACTGTGCCGCGGTTGCCTGCGCACCATCGACGAAATCGCCGGCTGGCTGGAGATGAGCTACGCGCAGAAGCGCGAGGTGCTGGCACAGCTTGAAGAACGAAGGAAGGTAACGGCATGAGCCAAGCGCAACTCAGCGCGCCGGCGCCGCGCAAACCGCTGCATCGACGCACGGTGGAGTGCAACGGCTACCGGCGCGACGACGGCCTGTACGATATCGAGGGTCACCTGGTCGACGTGAAGAGCTACCCGGTGGATGATCTCGATCGCGGACCCATCGGACCCGGCGAGCCGATTCACGAAATGTGGCTGCGGCTCACCGTGGACGTCGACATGACCATCGTGCGCGCCGAGGCGAAGACCGTGTGGGCGCCGTACTCGATGTGCGGCGACATCACGCCCGACTTCGCGCGGCTGGCCGGGCTGACGATCCAGGCCGGCTTCACCCAGAAAACGCGCGAGCTGCTGGGCGGCACGCAGGGCTGCACCCATTTGCTGGAGCTGCTCGGCCCGATCGCCACCACCGCATTCCAGACCATCTATCCGGTTCGCGCCCGGCGCGACCGCGCGGCGGGGGTCAAGCGGCGTCCGGGACTGATCGATTCCTGCCACGCCTGGGCGTCTGACAGCGAAATGGTGGCGAGGCGCTATCCGGAGCATTACACCGGCGCGCCGCGCAAGGCGGCGCGCTAGCCGATGCGCGCCAAGCCGCTTTCCGGAATTCGCGTACTCGACCTTACCCGGCTGCTGCCGGGGCCGGTGTGCACGCTGCACCTCGCCGATCTCGGCGCCGACGTCATCAAGATCGAGGATACCGGGGCGGGCGATTACGCACGCACCCTTGGCATGCCGGCCGGCCGGCTGGCGCCGGTATTCCTCGCCATCAACCGCAACAAGCGCAGCCTCACGCTCGACCTGAAAAACCCGCAGGGCCAGTCGGTGCTGCGTCGTCTGGTGGCCACCGCGCAGGTGCTGATCGAGGGGTTTCGCCCGGGGGTCATGGAGCGGCTCGGCTTCGGCTACGACGCCTGCCTCGCCGTCAATCCGGCGCTGGTGTACTGCTCGGTCAGCGGCTACGGGCAGGACGGCCCTTACAGTGCCAAGGCCGGGCACGACATCAACTACATCGGCTATGCCGGCGTGCTGGACCAGATCGGCGCCGCGGGCGGCGATCCGGCGATTCCGAACCTGCAGATCGCCGACATCCTCGGCGGTGCGGTGGTGCCGGCGATGGCGATTCTCGCCGCGCTGTTCGACGCGCAGCGCAGCGGCGCCGGCCGTCATATCGACGTGGGCATGTCCGAGGCGGTGTTCGCGCACAACTACCAGGCGCTGGCGGCGGTCGCCCGTCGAGGGCGCGCCGCGCCGCGCGGGCAGGACCTGCTGTCCGGCCGCGAACCCTGCTACGCCGTCTACCGAACCGCCGACGGCGGTCACATGGCGGTGGGGGCGCTGGAGAAGAAATTCTGGGAGCGGGTGTGCGACGTGCTCGGGCGTCCCGATCTGAAGGCCTGCCACTGGGAGAATCCGCAGCGTGACGCCGACCGGGGGCGTGCCGAACTGCAGCGCATCTTCGCCGCGCATCCGCGGGAACACTGGGTGCGCCTGTTTTCGGCGGAAGACTGCTGCGTGACGCCGGTGCTGGCCTTCGAAGAGGCGATGCACGATCCCCACCTCCTGTCGCGCGCAATGCTGTTCGCGGCCCGCCATCCCACGGCGGGCGAGGCGCTGCAGTTCTCGGCGCCGTTCCGGATGTCCGATCTGGAGATCGAGGCCGAACGGCCGGCCCCGGCCCAGGGCGAGCACACCGAGACGCTGCTCGCCGAGCTCGGCTACTCGGCCGCGGAGATTGCCGCGCTGCGCGCCGCGCAGGCGATCTGAGCGGGCGACGGCTGCGCGAACTTAATCCTCGTCCGGCTCCAGCCAGTATTCAACGGTATTGGGATGCGCCGCCAGCCACTGGCGCGCGGCGTCGCGTGCCGACATGTTGCGGACTTTCATCAGGTATTCCATGTCTTCAACCGCCTTGATCCACAGCTCCATTCGGCCGAGCACATTCAGGGGACGCTTGCCCAGGGTGTTGCGGATATTGTTGTGCGCGACCAGATAGGCGCTGTCGGCTTCGCCAAGCAGCTTGTTCGGCTCCTCCAGTATCCGCAGTTCGGCCACCCGGTTCAGATACTGAGGCCGCCACAGCGGCATGACGAACCACTTTTCATCGGCGATATTGCGGTTGAAGGCATCGATCCAGTCCGCCGCCTTGCCCGGTGCGAGCTCATAGCCGGCCGCGTCCAGCGCGTAGGTTTCGAAAACGCTCTTGGATCTGATCATCAGCCCCGAGTCGGCGCCGGGACCGCGGATGGTCTTCACCATGCGTTGCGCCACCGACGGTTTGGTCAGGTCGGCGACCGACTTCACTTCGGTTTCCGGCACGTAGGCGGGCACCGCCCAGAACAGACGCGCGCCTTCGTACAGACGGGTGACGCGAAACAGGTTCTGCTGGTGCTCTTCCCAGTAGACCTGGTGGGTGTTGGGCAGCCAGGCGGCGACGAACAGATCGATCTCGCCGGCGCCGAGTTTTGGATAGATCTGGCTGTGCGAGCCGGCTTGCAGCGCCACGTTATAGCCCATGCGCTCGAGCATGTGCTGCACCAGGGCGGCGGTGACTTCGTAAAAGGACAGATCGACGTAGCCCAGCGTCACATGCCGGGCCTGCACCGGGCTCGCCAGCATCAGCGCCGCGAGCAGCGCGCACAGTCTTGCCTTGAAGGATTTCATGCGTGGGTCCTGAGGTTCGGATAAAGAATGCTTCGGGCGAATGCGCCATGGCGCACGCGGGCCCGGGGCGTTGACCGGCCGCGGGGGCGCCGGTTCCCGCTAGGTTAACGGCAGCATGACGGCTGACTGGTAGGCCGGCCGCTGCGACAGCAGCCCGAACCAGCGCTTCAGATGCAGTTGCGCCGGGCGCTCGATCGGCAGCGCCATCCAGCGCCAGATGGCGCAGCCCATCGGCACGTCGCCCATGGTCAGCGTCTCGCCGGCGATGTAGGGCCGTGTCTTCAGATGCGCGTCCAGGTAACCAAGGATCTCGGCAGTTCTCTGCAGCGACTCGTCCATTGCCTTCGGGTCGCGCTGGTCGACCGGCGTGCGCACCAGGTTCCAGAACAGCGGCCGAAAAGCCGGCCAGAAGGTGGTGCCCATCCAGTCCATCCAGCGATCGGCCTCGGCGCGCACCTTCAGGTCCTCCGGCCACAGGCGGCCGGCGCCGTGCCCGGCGCACAGGTAGCGCACGATTGCATTCGATTCCCACAGCACGAAGCCGTCGTCCTCGAGCGTCGGCACCAGGCCGTTTGGATTGAGGTTGCGGTACTGCGGCGTGTTCACCACGCCGAATGGCCCGCCGGCGTCGATGCGTTCGTATTTGAGCGCCAGCTCTGCACAGGTCCACAGCACCTTCTGCACGTTGACCGAGTTGTCGCGGCCCCAGATCTTGAGCATGGCGGAGGGTCTCCGGATGCGCGTCGGCGATTCAGCCCGTCTGACGCAGTTCGTCGAGCATGGCCTCGATCAGCCGGCGCGACACGCTGATCGGGCTGGGCAGCGCCTGTGGCAGGCGCTCGATCGAGAACCAGTCCGCGGCTTCGATCTCCTGCGGGTCGATGGCGATCTCGCCGCCGGCATGCTCGCAGTGAAAGGCGATCATCAGCGAGTGCGGAAACGGCCACGGCTGGCTGGCGAAGTAGCGGATATTGCGCACCTCGAGCCCGACTTCCTCGCGCACCTCCCGCGCCAGCGTCTGTTCCAGCGTCTCGCCCGGCTCGCTGAAGCCGGCCAGGGCGGAGTACATGCCGGGCGGAAAATGCGGCGAACGCGCGAGCAGGAACTCCTGCCCGCGCCGCACCAGGGCCATGATGGCCGGCGCGATGCGCGGATAGTGCAGCTGGCCGCAATTGGGGCACTGGCGCGCCCGCTCGCCGGGCTTGAGCAGGGTGGGCGTGCCGCAGCGGCCGCAGTACTTGTGGCTGCGGTCCCAGTCCATCACCTGGAACGCCCGGCCGGCCAGCGCGAGCACCGTCTCGTCGAGCGCGCCGAACAGCGCACGCAGGCCGGACCATTTCATGTCCGGCGGCGCGGTCGCGTCCTCCGGCACTTCGGCGGCGTAGCAGGGCAGATCGCCGAGCATGCCGAGAAACTGCGAGCGCAGGGGCGACAGCCCGAGCTCGGCCGGCGACAGCGCGCTCGGCACCCGGGTGGCGCCTTGCGCGCCGTGCACCAGGATCTGGTTGCCCTGGAACAGAAACCACAGCGCCTCGCGCTCGAGCCGCGAAGGCGCATGGCAGGAGGCGACGAACTGCTCCGGCGCGGCAAGAATCATCGGCATGTTGCGCGCCCGCAGCACATGCGGTTACTTCTTTTTAGGCATGTACAGATCGGTGATCGAGCCTTCGGCGATCTCGGCGGCGAAGAACACCGTCTCCGACAATGTCGGATGCGGATGGATGGTCAGCCCGATGTCCTCGGCGTCGGCGCCCATTTCCAGCGCCAGCACCGTCTCCGCGATCAGCTCGCCGGCATTGGGGCCGACCATGCCGGCGCCGAGCAGGCGCTTGCTCCCGGCATCGAAGATGAGCTTCGTCATGCCCTCGTCGCGTGCGGTCGCGAGCGCGCGGCCGCTGGCCGCCCAGGGGAAGGCCGCCTTCTCGATGGCGATGCCGTCCGCCTTTGCCTGCGTTTCGGTCAGCCCCATCCAGGCGATTTCCGGATCGGTGTAGGCAACCGAGGGAATGGTGCGCGCGTCGAAGGCACCCTTGTGGCCGGCGATGATCTCGGCGGCGAGCTTGCCTTCGTGGGTGGCCTTGTGCGCGAGCATCGGCTCGCCGACGATGTCGCCGATCGCGTAGATGTGCGGCACGTTGGTGCGCATCTGGCGGTCGACCGCGATGTAGCCGCGCTCGTCGACCTTGACGCCGGCGGCCTCCGCCTCGATCGCCTTGCCGTTGGGCCGGCGGCCGACCGACAGCAGCACGCGGTCGTAGACCTGCGGCTCGGGCGCGCTTTCGCCCTCGAAGGTCGCCTTCAGTCCGCCCTTCTGCGCCTCGAGCTTGGTGACCTTGGTCTTCAGCAGGATCGCCTCGTAACGCTTCTCGATGCGCTTGTGCAGCGGCCGGATCAGATCGCGGTCGGCGCCGGGGATCAGCCCGTCCATCAGCTCGACCACGGTTACTTTCGAGCCGAGTGCGTCGTATACCGTGGCCATCTCCAGGCCGATGATGCCGCCGCCGATCACCAGCAGCCGCTTCGGAATGTCTGCGAGTTCGAGCGCCCCGGTCGAGTCCATCAGGCGATCGTCGTCGTAGGGAAAACCCGGGATGCGCGCCGACTGCGAGCCGGCGGCGATGATGGCGTTGTCGAACGACACCTTCTTCACGCCGTCGGCGGTCTTGACTTCGATCATGTGCGGCGAGGTAAAGCGGCCGACGCCTTCCACCACGGTGACCTTGCGCTGCTTGGCAAGGCCGGCCAGGCCCTTGGTCAGGCGGCCCACCACGCTTTCCTTCCAGCCGCGCAGCTTGTCGAGGTCGACCTTCGGTTTGCCGAAGCCGATCCCAAGGTGCGACATCTCCTCCGCCTCGGAGACCACCCTAGCGGCATGCAGCAGTGCCTTGGACGGTATGCAGCCCACGTTCAGGCACACGCCGCCCAGCGAGGCATAGCGCTCGATCAGCACGACCTTCTTGCCAAGATCCGCCGCGCGGAACGCGGCGGTATAGCCACCGGGCCCGGAGCCGAGCACCGCAACCTCTGCATGGATATCGCCCTGCTGCACCGGCGCGCTTTTCGCCGGCGTGGCTGCCGCTGCGGCCGGCGCTGCCGCTTTGGGCGCCTCGGCCTTCGGTGCTTCGGCTTTAGGCGCCTCGGTTTTCTGCGCCGGTGCCTTGGCTTCGGCATCACCTTCCAGCATCAGGATCAGGCTGCCTTCCGAGACCTTGTCGCCAACCTTGACCTTCAGCTCCTTGACGACACCGGCCTGCGGTGACGGCACTTCCATCGTCGCCTTGTCCGATTCCAGCGTGACCAGCGAGTCTTCCTTGGCGACGCTGTCGCCCGGCTTGACCAGCACTTCGATCACCGGCACGTCCTTGAAATCGCCGATGTCGGGCACCTTGACTTCGATCACCTTGCTCATCTCGCTCCCTTTATTGTCGTTCGTGCTTCAGCTTCGCACATGGCCGTCGCCGAGCACCACCCATTTCAGCGACGTCAGGCCCTCCAGCCCGACCGGGCCGCGTGCGTGCAGCTTGTCGGTGGAAATGCCGATCTCCGCGCCCAGCCCGTATTCGTAACCGTCGGCAAACCGGGTCGATGCGTTGACCATCACCGAGCTCGAATCCACCTCGCGCAGGAACCGCCGCGCAAGCGTCCAGTCCTCGGTGACGACGGCATCGGTGTGCTGCGAGCCGTACAGGGCGATGTGCTCGATCGCCTGGTCGGCACTGTCCACGACCCGCACCGACAGGATCGGCGCCAGGTACTCGGTGTACCAGTCTTCTTCGCTGGCGGCTTTCATCTGCGGCACCAGCGCGCGCGCACGCTCGTCGCCGCGCAGTTCGACGCCTTTCGCGAGGTAGATGGCCGCCAGCGGCGGCAGCACCCGTGCGGCCACCCCGGCATGCACCAGCAGCGTCTCCATGGTGTTGCAGGTGCCGTAGCGCTGTGTCTTGGCGTTGTCGGCGATGGCGATCGCCTTCTGCAGGTCGGCCTGCGCATCGATGTAGACGTGGCACACGCCGTCCAGATGCTTCAGCACCGGAATACGCGATTCCGCCGACACCCGTTCGATCAGGCTTTTTCCCCCGCGCGGCACGATGATGTCGACGTAGTCGCGCATGGTGAGCAACTCGCCGACGGCCGCCCGGTCGGTGGTTTCGACCACCTGCACTGCTTCTGCCGGAAGGCCGGCCGCTCGCAGGCCTTCGTGCACGCAGGCGCCGATCGCCTGATTGGAGTGAATCGATTCCGAGCCGCCGCGCAGGATGGCCGCATTGCCGGACTTCAGACACAGGCCGGCGGCATCCGCGGTGACGTTCGGGCGCGATTCGTAAATGATGCCGATGACGCCAAGCGGCACCCGCATGCGACCGACCTGAATGCCGGTGGGCCGGTAGCGCAAGCCTTCGATCTCGCCGACCGGGTCGGACAGCGCCGCGATCTCGCGCAGCCCGGTCGCCATTGCCTCGATGCTCTTCTCGCTCAGGGTCAGGCGATCGACCATCGCCGGCTCCAGTCCCCGTGCGCGGGCGGCCTCGACATCCTTCGCATTGGCCGCGAGCAGGCGCGCGCCATCGCGGGTGAGCGCCGCGGCGATGGTCTCGAGCGCCTGATTCTTCATGCGCGTGGGCGCGCGCGCCAATGCCCGCGAGGCGGCGCGCGCGGCCCGCCCGACGGCATGCATATACGATTGAATGTCCATGAAAATCTCGCTCAGGCCGACCGCGAGATTCTACCGCCATTGGTTGCGCGCAGGCCGGCCGCCGGTGGCGGCATCAGGGCCAGCCCGAGCGCAAGCAGCGCATCCCAGGGATCGCCCACTGCCAGGCCCTTGATCTGGCGGTCGATCGCCGCTGCCTGTTCCAGCGCGCCGAACAATCGCGACTGGCTCAGCCGGGCAAGCGCGCGCGGCATCAGCTGCTGGCGTGCCCCCCACACCCGGGCCGCTTTCATGGCCTGCGCCTGCGGCATGCCGTCTGCGGTCATGGCGGCGACGCGCGCCATCGAGCGCACCTCTTCCGCGATTACCCAGAGTACCAGCGGCGCAGCCGTGCCCTCGGCGCGCACGCCGTCGAGCACGCGCACGAAGTGGGCGCGGTCGCCGCGCAGCAGGGTTGGGCCCAGCTCGAACACGTCGTAGCGCGCAACGTCGACCACCGCCTGCTTCACCGCCTCGATCGCGATCTTGCCCGGCCCCAGCAGCAGCGCCAGCTTCTGCACTTCCTGAAAGGCGGCCATCAGGTTGCCTTCCACCCGGTCCGCGATGAACTCCAGCGTTTCCGGGTCGGCGCTCTGCTCCTGGGCAGCCAGGCGCCCGGCGATCCACCGCGGCAACTGCTCGCGGCCGACCGTCCGGGCATGTACGGTAACGCCGCCGGAATCCAGCGCCTGGAACCAGCGGTTGTTCAGCGCCTGGCGATCGAGCGCCGGCAGGCTGACCACGGCGACCGTGTCAAGCGGCGGCGGCGCCGCCCGTCTCTACTCGGTGATGCTCGGCTCGCTGGATCACCCGATTCTCGGCTGGGTCGCGCCGACGCCGTTCGTCGACGTTCTCGCCTCGTCGTTCGCCTTCGACGACATCGGCTTCCCGTTCGCATCCCAGAACTCGATGCGGTTGCCCGTACCGGTCTGCACGTTGACGATGATGTCGCCCACCACCCGGAAGTCGCGGGGCTTCTCGACGCCGTCCCAGCCCTCGTACCACTCGCCGGCGAGGCTCT
>ERZ869936.1782-NODE-1782-length-14233-cov-4.460714_pt1 | contig 14233 bp, 12 predicted proteins | sample MGYA00520876_ERZ869936 | MGnify/ENA primary metagenome ERZ869936 (study PRJEB32218, sample SAMN09650985) | biofilter metagenome | isolation source: enrty point of leading RO module | place: Saudi Arabia: Thuwal, RO plant located on Red Sea | collected 2016-02-17 ...
GCCAACGAAACCGCGCGGATCGAAGAGCCGTCCTACAACACAATTCTGGACCGCTTCGGCGCGGACGAAAAGATACAGGCCCTGATGGCCGAGCGCCCGGCGCTGCCCGCGGCGATCATCGCCAGCATGATCCTGAAGGTCAGCGACGCGCTGCGCGCGCGCCTGATCGAGCGTTTCAACCTGCCCGAATCCATGGCCGGCGAATTGAGCGCGCGGGCCAGCGAGCGCGCCCTCGGCCAATCGATCGGGCCGATGCAGAATCGCGAGACCATGGAGGCGCTGTGCAAGCGCCTGCATGCGCGCGGTGCCTTGTCGCCGATTTATCTGCTGCGCGCGCTGTGCACCGGTCAGCTTCGCCTGTTTACCGCCGGGATGGCGGTGCGCGCCGGCGTTCCCGCCAGCAACGCTGCCGGCCTGATCCGCGACGGCGGGCGGCGCGGCCTGATGGCGCTTTACGTGCACGCCGATATGCCGGGCGGCCTGATGTCAGCGTTTCGCATCGCCCTTGATGTGGTCATGGAGGCCGAAGCCAAGGGCCCCGCGCCCTGGTCGGAGGCGCTGACCCGCCGGATCGTCCGGCTTCTGGTCGCCAATGATCGGGACCTCGCGCCGGGCGATCTGGACACGGTGCTCGCGCAGCTCGCGCACCGGCATGGAGAGTCCGCCGCCGCACCGTCTGGCGCGCTCAGCGAAGCGCTGTAAAGCAACAGCAAACAAGTACCGAGAGCCGTTTGAATTTACCGTCATGCCGGACGTGGCGCAGCACGCAGGGGTGCGCCGCAGAGCCGGATCCATGGCTAGAGAGTTTTCCGTTCGCACAGCGCCAGCCCGCTCCCGCGTGAGCGGAAACAACGCTAGCTTCCGGGATGACAGTGGTATTGAGAACGGACTTTATTCTTTCAAAGCGAAGTGCAGCAGCAAGGTGCGCTGCAACGGACTGAAGTTGTCGTCCGAGATCAGGTAGACCCAGATTTCGCCGTTTATACCGCGCGTTGCGGCAATGCCTTCCATGTTGTCGAGCGCGACCGGTGGGATCAGTGTGGCCAGCACCTCGCCGCGCAAAGTCGCGCCGGGCTTTAGAGTTTCGGCGCCCAGACGTACCAGGCGAATCTTGACGCCTTCCAGGACCGTGAAGAAGCGCTCGACCACCAGAACGTCGCCATCCGGAAGCAGCGTCGCGCCGGTCGGCCGGAAACCCGCGTCGCGTTCGTAGATCAGGTCATGCCAGCGATTGCCTTGCCACAGATAGGCCGGGCTCTGCGTATCCTCCGCGCGTCCTTCAACCAGGGCCAGGATGCTGCCGTCACTCAGTTCGCTCATCGCTTCGACGCCACTGTTGCGGCCGAAGGCCGGTGTGGTGCTGGGGAAGGGCATCGGAGTGGGGACGGCGGTCAGGTCGCCGCTGGAACCGGCGTAGTTCCAAATCCTGTGATTGTGTTCGAACGCGACGGCGATCGACCCGTCGGGCAAGCGGGCCAGGGCCTCGGCGTCGCGATCGAACCTGTCTGTGAAGGGCTGTCCGTCGAGCGCCAGGAGCGGCGCGATCCGTGCGGAGTCAACGCCGGCCAGGCGGCCTTTCTCGTCATGGCGCAGGCTGAACCGCACGCCATGGCCATGGTCGGATACGGCGGTCGCCGTTGAGCCGTCCGGCGACAGGAGCAGGCCCGAGAAACCGCCAAAACGCGGATCGGGCGAGCGCAGTTCCAGACCGCTCAGCCAGGTCAAGGCGCCAAGATCGGGCGGCTCCTGGTCGCGCGCGATCTGCCCGGATAGCAAGGCGAGAGGTGCCGCGCTGATCTCCAGGTGATTGGAGTCCGGGTCCGCGGCCTCGGGCGCCGAGCAGGACAGCAACAGCGACACGGCCAGAAACACGACGCCAAGCCGGCCGGCGCCGCCGGTCGGCGGCTTCACATTTGCGCGAGGCCTCTCGCCCGTGACGCATTTCAACCGCATGATCGCACCAGCCTTGAGTTGAGGAACAGCCATTTCCGGAGGGAATCCATGTTAGATATCGCCCGACGCCAATTCGTTCGCGGCCTGGCTACCGCGCCTTTGGCTTCGCTGCCGCTTGCCGCCGTGCTGGCCGACCCGCGCCTGGCGCGCGCCGCGGCGGCCGGTCTCGAAACGGTCACGCTAACCACCGAAGGTGGCAAGGATGTGACCGCCGCGCTCGCCCTGCCCGGACAAACACCGGCGCCGGCCATCGTCCTGATCCATGAATGGTGGGGTCTGAACGATCAGATCAAATCGGTCGCCGCCGAGTTCGCGGCTCAAGGCTATGTCGCCTTGGCGGTCGATCTTTACGGCGGCCAGGTGGCGAGCACGACGGACGACGCCCGTGCCTTCATGCAAGGGGTCGACGGCACCGTGGCGAGCGATACCCTGACTTCGTGGATCGGCTGGCTGAAGCGGCACAAGGCCGTCAACGGCAAGATCGGGACGGTCGGTTGGTGCTTCGGCGGCGGCTGGTCGCTCAGCGCCTCGGCCGCCGCACCGGTCGATGCCACCGTCGTCTACTACGGCCGGGTCAACCAGCCGGCCAGCGAACTCGCCAACTTGAAAGGGCCCGTTCTCGGTCATTTCGCCACGCGCGACGGCTGGATCAACAAGGACATGGTCGGCGGCTTCGAAGCGACCATGGCGCAAGTGGGCAAGAGCGCGGAGGTGCACTGGTACGAAGCCGATCATGCCTTCGCCAACCCGACCCAGGCGCGCTACGACGCCGAGGACGCCAAGCTGGCTTGGGAGCGCACGCTCGCCTTCTTCAAGGCGAATCTGCGGGGTTAGGGATCGCGCGCGCCTTCGCCCGCCGCATGATCGTGCCCAGCGCCACGGGGATGATCGGCAGAACCATCAGGGTCATCGCCGCCGGCAGGCCATAGATCGGTGCTATGTCGAGGGCCAGACCGCCGCTTGGCGGGCCGATTAGGGAGCCCAGGCTCCACATGACCGCGAACAGCGTGCTGGCCGCGGCCAGGTCGCCGCCGCGAAACCGCTCGCCCATCAGGATGTTGCCCATGGTGTAAAGCGCCGACACCAGGCCGCCGAGCACGAACATGAAGGCGAGGTCGATCGGCGGCCGCGACAGCACGAAGGGCAGGGCCGCGCCGCCGCCGAGCAGGATCGCAGCGATGATCAGGGTCAGAACCCGGCGGTCCATGCGGTCCGCCAGCCATCCGATCGGGTATTGCAGCACGATGCCGCCGATTCCCAGCACCGTGAGCAGATAGAGCGCGCGGTCCGCTTCCAAGCCCAGGTTGGGGCCGTAGATCGGCAGAAAGGTGACAAAGATGATATCCACGGCCGAAACCACGAAGCAGCACAGCATGACCAGCGGCGCGAGCAGGAAATAGGCGGGCAACGCGGCGCTGCGGTTGCCGTCCAGGCGTGGCGCGTGACCGTGCGCCGCCAGTGTGGCGGCAATCGCGCCGGTCATAATCGCCGCCGCGGTTAGGAAGGGCAGCCAACCTTCGCTCCCGGTTTGCGCCAGAACGAAGGGGCCCAAGGCGTAACCGCCGGCGACCGCCATGGTGTAGAGGGCCAGGATGCGGCCGCGCGTGTGTTCCGGCACGACCTCGTTGATCCAGGCTTCGCTGACGATCCACATGAGGCTGGCCGCGCCGCCCATGACGAAACGCAGGATGAACCAATAGCTGGGATCGGGCAGCAGCGGCAGCGCAAGAAAACTGGCAAGGCGCAAGGCGATCGCGCCGAGCATTAGGCCCGACGTGCCGAGGCGCCGTAAAAGCATCGGCGCGAGCGGCGCGACCGCGAAGATCGCCACCGCCTCCGCCGCCGTGTTCAGACCGATGAGCGTGCTGTCGAAGCCGCGCCGTTCCATCATCAGGCTGAGCAGGGGAAAGGTAAAACTGTAGGAGAATGTCGCGCCGGCCATGGTCACGATCACCGCGATAAGATTGCGGTGATAGGGCGCGATGCGGAACGGCACGGTCGATCTTTCTTGGGTTCGGGCGGTGAAGGCTGGCCGGCGGCCAGTCTCGGTTCAGTGCAGCGTCTCGCGCCGGGATGTTTTCTTAGCGTTCGCCCGCGGCCCTTCCTCGTCGAACAGGGCCGCGAGCTGTTCGGTCACCGCGCCGCCAAGTTGCTCGGCGTCGACGATGGTCACGGCGCGGCGGTAGTAGCGGGTGACGTCGTGGCCGATGCCGATCGCGATCAGTTCCACCGGCGAGCGGGTTTCGATGTAGTCGATCACGTCGCGCAGGTGGCGTTCCAGGTAGTTGCCCGGGTTGACCGACAGCGTCGAGTCGTCGACCGGCGCGCCGTCCGAGATCACCATCAGGATGCGCCGCTGTTCGGCGCGCCCGATCAGGCGGCTGTGTGCCCAGAGCAGCGCCTCGCCGTCGATGTTCTCTTTCAGGATACCCTCGCGCAGCATGAGGCCGAGGCTCTTGCGCGCCCGGCGCCACGGCGCGTCGGCGGACTTGTAGACGATGTGCCTTAGGTCGTTGAGGCGGCCCGGCTTGGCCGGCTTGCCGGCGGCGATCCAACGCTCGCGCGCTTGGCCGCCCTTCCACATGCGGGTCGTGAAACCGAGGATCTCGACCTTGACGCCGCAGCGTTCCAGCGTGCGCGCCAGAATATCGGCGCACAGGGCGGCCACGGTTATCGGCCGGCCGCGCATGGATCCGGAATTGTCGATCAGCAGGGTGACGACCGTGTCGCGGAACTCCATGTCGCGTTCCTGCTTGAAGGTCAGCGAATGAGTTGGATTGGCGACGATACGCGCCAGGCGGGCGGTATCCAGAATGCCTTCTTCCAGGTTGAAGTCCCAATCGCGGGTCTGCTTGGCGAGCAGGCGCCGCTGCAGCCGGTTGGCCAGGCGGGAAATCACGCTGCTCAAGCTGGTGAGTTGCTGATCGAGCATCTGGCGCAGGCGTGCCAGCTCGTCGGGATCGCACAGCTCCGCGGCTTCGACGATCTCGTCAAACTCGGTCGTGAAGGGGTGGTAGGCGTCCTGGTCGTGGAAGTTGCGCCGGTCGTCGCCGGGCGGGGGCTCGCCCGGCCGCCCGGGTTCCTCGTCGCCGGCGCCCGGCATCATCTCGCTCTCGGCGCCGGCCTGCTGCTCCTCGGTGCCCTCGGCGTCGCTGGCCTCGCCGCGCTGGCCCTCCATGGAGGCCTCGGCATCGGCCGAGTCCTGCTCCCCGCCTTCGCCCTCGGACTGCGAGGAATCGTCCTGCGACTCGTCGCCCTCGCTGTCCTGCTGTTCGTCGCTCTGGTCCTCGTCCTGGCCGAGCTCGATATCCAAGTGCTTGAGCAGGCGGCGCATGACCTCGGCGTAGGCCCCCTGGTCGGCGATCCGCTCGCGCAGCTCGTCCAGGTCGGCCAGGGCCTTGGGGTCCAGGTTCGGCCGCCAGAGATCGACCATCGCCTTGGCCGCGGGCGGCGGCGGCAGCCCGGTCATGGCTTCGCGCGCCAGCACCCGCAGAACCTCGGCCAGGGGCACGTCTTCCTGGCTAGTCGCCCGGGCATAGCCGCGGCCGCGGTAGCGCTGCTCCATGGCCGCGTCCAGGTTGGCCGCGACCCCGGCCATGCGGCGCATGCCCAAGGCCTCGCAGCGCGCCTGCTCCATGGTGTCGTAAATGACACGCGCGTCCTCGGCGCCCGGCCGGTGCGCCCGATGGATGGCTTGGTCGTGGTGGCGCAGGCGCAGCGCGGCGGCATCGGCCTCGCCGCGTACGCCCGCGACCTCGTCGCTCGGCAGGTCGCGGGCCGGCAGGGGCAGGCGAACCTCATTACCGACCAGCCCCTGGGGGCCGGGCGTGAAGCTCGCCGTCACGTCGTCGCGGCGCGCGATCGCCCGGATCGTGGATCCGGTGGTCCGCTTAAAACGCTCGATGGGGGATTCCGCGTCGCTCAAGGCCTTGCCTTATGTTCGAAACTCACTCGGGCAACCATATAGCGCGACCGAAGCCATTGAGAAAGGGGCGGGAGAGGCGGTCAAGTGGGCAGCATCTTGCCAAGTTGTGAGCACGCGTGCCCGGAGACCGTCCAATCCCAACGGGACTTCGGGTCTCGGATCGGCATCACTCCCCTACAACATCATTGATTCTCGCAGCCTGGGCGACGACCATAAGCGCGCGATTTCGAGATGATAGGGAGGCGGAGGCTCCGGCCGGCCACGACAATCGATGAACCAAGCGGCAGCGCCATCGCCTGGACATAGCGGCCCCTGGTGGTGTGAGCTCTGGCAGCGGTTGTGGAACCGTTCATTGTTTCTGCACGCGATTGCGTTCATTGTTGTCGCCTTATCCCTGTGGATCTTCGATCCCGTCGACGTGGCGACCAACTCGGAAAACGCTACGATCTCGCTGCTCTATCGCTTGGTCGCGCCGCAGTACCCGCCGCCCGCCGAGACCAAGGCCGACTACGCCGATCCCTTCGAGCAGACACATAAGATCCTGGTGGTCGTGGTCAACGATCAGACGCTGCGACGCGTCCGGATCGACCCGCGAACCGGCACCGTTTGCATCGCCAAACACGAAGGGGATCGTAGTGGCGAATTTTGCCCCCGCGCGAAAGACAAAGCTGTGGAAGGGCCAGGATTCTCCACACCTGAATTGGAAACGGTTTCCTGGCCCGCGCCACTCTCCGTACACGCGGCGATCTTGGAGAAAATTCTCGGCACTGCGCAGCCCAGGGCTCTATTTATCGACTTCGGATTCTTCGATGACCGGGATCCGCGCGAAACCGAACGTTTGCGCGAAGTTCTCTGCCAATATGCAAAGGCGCCGCCTGCGACCTTTCCCGCATCGATCGCCAACTCGCGCGCGCGCGAGGTGCCATGCCCAAGCTGGCTGGGCAATGTGCCAATTCTGCTGCCGGATCTGGGCCCCAATGCACCTTCGGGCTTGCGCGCCCTGCCGAAGCTGACCGGCGCCGCAACGGCCTTGGTATCGACGCGTTATGTCGGCGAAGATCGGGAAACCTTCAATCAGTATCCGCGCATCGACTGCAAAGCTGAAATGCTGACGCCGGCCTTCGCGATGCACCTGTTCGGTCAGACGGCGTTCAAGCTCGACGAACAGGCTTGCGGCGATGGCAATCCTGGGCTTCCGATTTCCGTGTTCTGGGCGACTTGGGGTAACGCGGACTCCGGTCGTGGAATCTACGGCTGCAGAACCTTGCCGGAAACCTCATTGGGGCGTGCGGGCGCATTGCTGTCCGAAACCTGGGCGGATGCCCGCAATAACCTCGGGGGTCTTGCGTCCGCGCTCGGATTCGACTGGGCAGGCGATGCGGAGCCGGTCGAACTTCGGCAAACCTGTCCGCCGCAATACACGATCGCCGCGCACGATTTGCTCTTGGATGAAGAAGGATTGGAACTCGCGCTCGATGATGCCTTCGTACTCTACGGTGGAAACTTCGCCATGGCCGACGATTTTATTCGGCCGCCGACGCACAACCCAATACCGGCGGTTTATTGGCACGCCATGGAACTCGACAACTTGGAGCGGGGCGAAGCGCGTGGCGAGCGTATTGGATTGGAGATTTGGCTGACACTAGGGGCGATATTCTTTACCGCGTTTTGTCACGCTTTCTTGATAAACGGCCGCTTGGCGATTCGAGAGATTCTGGCCGCGCGCGGCGTAGACTCGTTCTGGATTAGGCCCGCGGCCAGCATCCTATGGATACTCATCGTAGGCGGCGCGTTCGTCCTCTTTCTCGGCGCCATCACCTGGTACACTTTCTTCGTTGCGCATACGCCGCCGATCGATTTCGTGGGAATCGTTCTGCTCGGCAGCTTCGGACAGATCCAGGACATTGTGAAGGTCAACCTCGCAAGCCTTTGGACCTGGTTTGTGGCGTGGTATCGCAAGACCGGCAAAGCGGCCCTGCGCCGCAATTGGGCCGGAATCCGGGCCTGGTATGGTGCGAAGTTGGGCTCCGGCCCAGACTAAGGTTTGGCAACGCAACATGGGACTTGGATAGACCTCCAGGCCCGGAGCCCGGCTATCGAGATTAGGGGGCTCGATAACTGCGATGTACTCGATTAAGCTGACTATCGGCCTGACCGGCGAAACAAAGAATATGACGTAATAGCACTATTAGGGAGGTATCTGGCATGAAGGTAAGTCGTCTGAATCAATGGCTTGCCGGAGCCCTTTTCGTTCTGTGCCTGGTTATGGGCACAAGTATCCAAACGGTTGCTCAGGATCGCTCGATTTCGGAAATCCGGGGCAGTAAGCTGTTTCTGTACGACAGCCCCACCGGCAAGGTCATCGGTAACCTGCCCCAGGAGGATCTGGGTGGTTTGTTCCCCATTCCCGTGGTTGGCGGGCCGGAGAACGGCCGCTATCAGGTGGACATCAAGGGCAAGGGCGCTTTTTGGATCGCCAAGAAGCAGGTGAAGTCATCGAACTTCGCGGACACGGACATCAAGGCGAAGTGCGAATCTTTGTCCAAGAGCTACGCCTCGACGCGCGGGGCGTCGGAAGGCTGTAGCCAATGATGACAAGGCAGTCCTGTGTGGCCCGCGCCGCTGTCGCCACAGTCTTCGCAATGACGGCCGTTCTGGCGCAGCCGAACGAGGCTCAAGCCTTTCTCGACTCGCTCAATCCCTTCGCCGATACGAAGGATGAGTTTGAAGGCAAGTTCATAGATTCGCTGACGCCACGCGCTTGGGTGCCACCGCTCGAGCGCCTGGAGCAGGAGCGGCAAGCATCCGGTCAAGGTGGTAACAACAGACTGAGCGGCGGCAAGGCCGGTGAATCCGATAGCTTCACCGAAGAGCAGAAGAAGCCGGCAACCGCCGATCTCGCGTCAGCCCCGGCAAATATCCCGGACGGCTTAGCGCTCTTGCGTATGACCGATGAATGGGTCGCCAGCGTGCCCGCGCTCGAGGCGTATCTGAATGGAATTGGCGCCCGTCTCCTGGCTAATTCTCCTGTGACCGGCGTGCCGGTACGCTACTACGTTACGGCCCTGCGCGATTTCGGCTTGGCCAAGGCCATGCCGGACGGCGCCATCGGAATCCCAATCGCCGTGATTCAGGAGTCTGGTACCGAAGATGAATTGGCCTTTATGCTCGCGCATGAGGCCGCACATGTCATCCTGGAGCATCACGACAATGACTGGTTTCAAGGACTGAACCGGAAATTCGTCTCGGCCGCCGAAACGGCTGTGGGCATGTCTGCCGCCATGGCGCAGAAGTTCGGTAACACCGACCTCAACAATGTGGCGGTGCTTGCAAACCTCGCGGCCGAAGGACTGCTCTTCCTGACCGATAAGGGCTTGTTTCCATCTTTCTCGCGCGAGCAAGAAGACGAAGCCGATCTGCTGGGCCTCGATCTGGTGATGGCCGCCGGTTACAACTCGGACGAGGCCTTTACCTCAATGAAGAAGCTCAAATCCTGGGCCAATTCGGCTGCGGAACAAAAAGCGCAGCAATATGCTGAGCGCCGTGCCGAGATCGAGGAGAAGATGACCGCCTCGGCCAACAAGGGCGATTTCGGTACGGCCATGGGCGGCCTGTTCCAGCGCCTTGGCATTGCCGCACAAGAAGGGACGGAGGCAATTTCGGGCGTGCATCGCGACATGGAAGCCCGGATCGACTCGCTCTTTGCCTATTACGAACGCGAATACTTCGAATCGGATCCCGGGACTCAGGCAACCAGCATCGATTTGGTCCGGGTCCGTAAATTGCCCGAGGTGGCGGCGCTCTTCTCCGGCTACGACAGTGCCTGGGATGCCCTTAAGCTGGTCGACGAAGGCGAGTTGGGCGCTGCCGAGGTTCTGGCGAAAAAAGCCGTTTCCGGGGGCATGAATGCCGATTCCCTGGCTCGCTTCGCCTTTTTCAAGACGCGCCTGAGCCAAGGACACAAGGGCCGGGCGATTCAGAACTTGGAGATCGCGCTCAAGGGGCCACGACCGTCACTAGAGGTCTACCGCCAACTCGCCAACATGTACTGGGGCGAGGGGCGCCAGGGCGAGTCCATGACGGTGCTGGGCGAGGCGTTCGAGGAGTTCGGTAAGCCGCCGCCGCTCTACGCCGATCTCATCTACAGGAACTTCGCGCTGGGACAGACCCAGAAGGCGAACGCTCTGGCGATCGAGTGCGGAATCAAGCATCGCGACATGCGCGAACTGTGCTTGAAGGCGTCGCAGGGCCAAGCCCCCGAACTGACGCATTAGCGAGTTAGGGTATTTTCCGCTCGCGCGGAGTCTCGCGCCGGCCCGCTCCCCCACCCGGCCACCCAACGACAGTATCCTATGGGTGGCCGGGTGGGGGAGCGGGCTGGAGCCGTCAGAACGAAATCCGGGTTTAGTTTAGAGCGACTTCCGCCCTAGGACGCGCCGCGTCGGCAATCGCCCAGCCGCTGCGCGCGCCGCCGTACTTGCCGAGCCAGGCGCACAGGTCTTCCGCCGCGCGTTCTAAACTCGCCGCGCCGCCTAACCATTGCACGGTCAAGGCGGCATCGTGGGTCGCCGGCGTGGTCGCGCTGCGCGCGTCCTGATACCAGTTCCAGCGCCGGCACAGGATTTTCTCGGCATCAGCGTACACGACCTCGCCCGGCTTGGGCGGATCGTTTTGCGCGGGAGTCGCGCCCAGCGCGAAGAACCGGTCGCCGTCGCGGGCAATGCGGAACGCGAGATCGCCGCTGATCTTCGCCAGGTCGTCGGCACCGATCGGCACGCGGTGGCGCAGCGAAACCGCGTTGTAGCAATCGACCAGGGCGCCGACGCGCGGCAGGCCGCGCCCCTGCTGCACCTGTTTCAGCAGGCGCTCGACCGAGGAACGGTAGCTGGTTTTCTTCACGCCGAAGCGCTTGTAGGCGGCGCGCCAGACCGCGAGTTCGGGGATCTCCGCCAGTGGCACATCTGCCAGGGCGGCCACCGCCTCGGCCTCCGCGCGCCGGACCGCGTCCTCCAGGGACGCCGCCTGATCCGGGCCGGCCGAGAAGCCGCGTGCCACGACCAGGGCCACGCGGGTGTCGGGGAAAATCTCGAGAACGCCGGAAATATCCAGGAAAAGGCTCATTTCAGGCCGCCACTGCCCCAGGAACAGGCCGTGTTGTGATGCCGGTCACAAGGCAATTTCCAAACCTGCCCTATATTCACATTGAGACGATGAGCCACTTGCCGCGACGCCAAACCTTGCACCGGCGTTGGCAACTTGCCCCAGCGTTCTCATTTATCCTCCTGCCTCAACCTGACCCCGGGGTTCGTCCCCGGGGCTTTTTTTGGCGGGCCCCGGAAGCCATTCAGAGGTAATCGCGCCGCAGCGCCGCGAGCAAGCCCTGCGTGCCCTGTTCGATCAGGTCCAGGGCATGCTCGAAATCGTCCTCGATGCCGGGAAAGGGATCGGGCACATCCGCGCCAAAACGAGCGATCAGGTCCGGCGCGAAGGAAAGAAACGTCGCGACTTGGGACCGCGCGCCGCGCGGGCGCATCTTGGTAATCCGCTCGACGTGGCCGCTGTCCATGCCGATGAGCAGGTCGAACGCGGCAAAATCAGCGAGTTCAAGCTTGCGGGCACGCAGCTCGACCAGATCGTAGCCGCGCAAAGAGGCCGCGCGGACCGAGCGCGGATCGGGTGCCTTGCCCGCGTGCCAATCCTCGGTGCCCGCCGAATCGCAGACAATGCGCGCGGCCAGGCCGGCATCCTCGGCCATTTGGCGCAGCACGGCCTCCGCCGTCGGCGAGCGGCAGATGTTTCCCGTGCAAACGAACAAGCCGCGCGCCGTGCGCATAAAGCCGCGATCCTTTCGTGTTCCTCTGTCCCCTGGGCGCGGCCCTGGTCTAATATTCCAGGCATCATGGTGCAAGCGTACAACGGCGGAAAATCGGGGCGGATCGTGGTCCTGACCGGGGCCGGCATCTCGAAAGAATCCGGCCTGGAGACCTTTCGCGACCCTGACGGCATCTGGGCCAAGGTCCGGGTCCAAGACGTCGCGACGCCGGATGCCTTCGCGCGCGACCCGGCGCGGGTGCATGCCTTCTACAATGACCGGCGGCGCGGCGTGCTGAATGACAAGATCCAGCCGAACGCGGCACACCGCGCCCTGGCGCGCCTGGAAGCCGAATGGCCGGGCGAGGTTCTGCTGGTCACGCAGAACATCGACAACCTGCACGAGCGGGCAGGATCGCGTCGCCTCATCCATATGCACGGTGAGATCATGAAGGCGCGCTGCGAGCTGTGCCGCCATGTCGGCGTCTGGATCGAGGATATCGAAATCGGCACCGCCTGCCCCTCTTGCGGGCGGGCCGGGGGAATGCGCGTACATGTCGTGTGGTTCGGCGAGATGCCGTTCGAGATGGAGCGGATCTACGCCACGCTCAATGCCTGCGACCTGTTCGTCTCGATCGGCACCTCCGGCAATGTCTACCCGGCCGCCGGTTTCGTTCAGGAGGTGCGCCATGCGGGACGCGGCCATACGATCGAATTGAATCTGGAGCCGTCCGAGGGCCACAGCCTGTTCGCGGAGCGCCGCTATGGCCCAGCGACCGAACTGGTGCCGGGTTTCGTCGAGACGCTTTTGAGGGGCGTATGACCGGCCAACCTGATCTCGCGGAGATCGTCGCGGCGGCACGCGCCTGCCGGATCTGCGAAAAGCACCTGCCGCTCGGCCCGCGCCCGGTTCTGCGCGCTCAGGCGAGCGCGCGTTTGCTGATCATCGGCCAGGCGCCGGGAACGCGCGTGCATGAAACCGGTATTCCCTGGAACGACCGCTCCGGCGAGCGCCTACGCGATTGGTTGCAAGTCACGCCCGAGGTCTTCTACGACGAGACGCGCGTCGCCATCGTGCCGATGGGCTTCTGCTATCCCGGTGTCGATGCGCGCGGCGGCGACAAACCACCGCGCCGCGAATGCGCCGAGACCTGGCACGCGCCGGTGCTGGCCGGATTGCCGAATGTCGAACTCACGCTGCTGATCGGGCTCTACGCCCAGGCGCGCTACCTCGGCCCGCGCCGCAAGGCGAAGCTCAGCGAGACCGTGCGCGCCTGGCGCGACTACGGACCGGCGTTCATTCCCCTGCCGCACCCAAGCTGGCGCAATACCGCGTGGTTGAGAAAAAACCCGTGGTTCGAGACAGACCTGCTGCCGGCCATACGCGAACGGGTCGGGGCATTGCTCTAGCTCGTGACCGAGGCAACCCGATAGCTGCAGCGGCGGGCACCGGCCAGGATGTGGTCGACGCGCTCGACCGTCACCTGGGGGCCGAGCACGGCGCGAAACAGCTCCAACTCGCCCCGGCACAGACCCTGGCAAACCCGCGCGGCGGCGCAGACCGGGCAGTGGTTCTCGACGAAGAGGTAGGACCCAAGCCCGTCCTTGCGCACCTCCGCCATGTAGCCTTCCTCGCTGCGGATTTCGGCCAGGGCCTCCAGACGCCGCTTGAGCGTCTTGTGGCGACCGACACGCGCGGTATAGGCCTGCTGCTGCGTTTGGGTGCGCGCCGCCAAGAGCTTGTCGAGGCCTTCCGGTCCGAAGGCCTTGCCCATGGCCGACAGAAGGCCCAGCGTCAGCTCCGCGTGTCCATCGGGAAAGAAGGCCTCGGCGTTATCGCTGAGCGCCCAGAGCTTGACCGGGCGGCCGAGCGGGCGCGGCGTCTCGCGTGCCGTGACGATGCCCTCCGCCTCCAGGGCGTAGAGGTGCTGGCGCACCGCCATGGCGGTCACGCCAAGATGTTGGCCAAGGCTCTCCGCATCCTGCGGCCCGGTCCGTTTCAGGCGGTCCAGCAGGGCACGGCGCGTGCCGGGGCTGTCGGATCTTTGCCGCGATTTCGCCATGCCGACTTCATAAAGAATCTTCTTTAAAAAGAAAAGGGGTGCCGCTATAGTTTCTATAGGATTTTCTTTATAAATGGGGACGGCCCATGGCAAACGCCGCCGAACAGAGCAGCACCCGCGCCGAGGCCGACGCCTTCGTGCCGGTCGCGGACCTCACCGCCCTGCGCGAACGCGGGGTCATGGTCGTCAAGCAGGGGCGCAAGCAGATCGCCCTGTTCCATCGGGACGGCGCGGTCCATGCCTGCAACAACCGCTGTCCACACGAGGGTTATCCCTTGAGCGAGGGGGTGCTGACCGAGAGCGCCAGCGGCGCTTGCCTGCTGACCTGCAATTGGCACAATTGGAAGTTCGATCTGGACAGCGGCGAAACCCTGGTCGGCGGCGATCGGTTGCGGCGCTACCCCGTCACGGTCGCGGATGGCCAGGTCTGGCTCGACCTGCGCGATCCGCCACCCGAGGCGCGCGCGGCGGCGGACCTTCA
>ERZ869936.1783-NODE-1783-length-14229-cov-5.683152_pt1 | contig 14229 bp, 12 predicted proteins | sample MGYA00520876_ERZ869936 | MGnify/ENA primary metagenome ERZ869936 (study PRJEB32218, sample SAMN09650985) | biofilter metagenome | isolation source: enrty point of leading RO module | place: Saudi Arabia: Thuwal, RO plant located on Red Sea | collected 2016-02-17 ...
TTGCCATTTCATCCTGAATTTTAAAATAAATCTCATTATTTGGAAAGCCCCATCTCAAGCCTCTTCCCTTGCCAATTGGAGTGGATTTCAATTCTCCGTCTCGCACACACAACAACACATCATGTGTTTCCGCATCTTCTTTATGAATGTAATACACATTATTAGCAGCTATGAGCTTTATGTCTTTTTCTTTTGCCTGTTGAATTAAAAATTCATTCACCACTTCCTCTTCCTTTAAACCATGTCTGTTCAGTTCAAAGTAAAAGTCATCACCAAAATTTTCTTTCCACCAATCAACTGCTTCTATCGCTTGCTTTTCTCCCTGATTTAAAATTAGCGAAGGTATTTCTCCGTAAATCCAGCCCGAAAGCGCTATTAAATCTTGCTTGTATTGCAACAATAATTCTCTGTCAATTCTTGGTACATAGTAAAAGCCCTCCGTAAACGAAGCGGAAACTAATTTTAATAAATTGTGATAACCTGTTTTGTTTTTGGCTAATAAAATAACTTGAAACCCATTGTCTTTGTTGGCTTTATTTAACCTGTCACTACACAAATGAAATTCACAACCAATAATTGGTTTGATGTCTTCGCTCAATGCTTTTTTTACAAAGTGAAAAGCACCCATTAAGTTAGCATGGTCTGTCATGGCGACTGCCTTCATACCATTGATTTTGGCTCTGCTTACTAAATCATCTACGGTTGGAGTAGCTTGCAACACTGAAAATTGCGAATGTGTATGCAAATGAAAAAAGCCTGAGTAATCAAAATCTACATCCGTATTTTCCTTTTTGATTTCAGCTACTGAAGTGGCTTCTAACTTATCTTCCTCATGAAAATCTTTTACGGCTAGTCCGATGGGTTGAATAACATCCGGATTTTTTTCTTTAAAAACCCTCATAAACTCATCATCTACTCCCATTTTTTGCTGAGTAATCATACCCACACGAACCAAATCTAAAAAACATCGGGCAGTTGCTTCTACATCTGCTGCTGCATTGTGGGCAGCATCAAAGTCGTTACCAAATAGTTTTTGATGAAGCTCGGTAAGTGTAGGCCATTTGAATTTACCACCTTTACCACCCGGCAAAGCGCAATAATCGGTAGATTCATCTTTGGTATCGATGTATGGAAATTGTGAAAGCGCATCTTTTTGAGTCAGCCTAAAAATTTCGGCTCCCACAACTTTAATATCAAACTCAATGTTGTGACCGACAAAAAATTCAGATTGACTGATGGCCTTTTTAAATTCTCCTAATACAAATTGTAAATCGTGCCCTTCTTGTAGTGCACGTTCGGTAGAAATACCGTGAATTTTTTCGGAATTGAACGGAATGGTATAGCCTTCCGGTTTAACAATGTAGTTTTTTACTTCAATAAGTGAGCCGTCAGCCGCATGAACTTGCCATGCCAACTGCACCATTCTGGGCCAATTCTCGATATCAGAAACAGGCGCATTATAATTTTGAGGTAAGCCTGTGGTTTCTGTATCAAAAATTAAAAACATCTTTTTTGTGCGTTAGAAAGTTGACACAAATTTAGAAAACACAATGCTTAGACTAAAGGCTTGTTGAAAAGTAATGAAAGTATGGGTTAAATAACAGTTTGGTGATACATATTATCCCAAAGAGCACTGCGTATAGAAATTGATGGATGTTCGTTTTAAGTAATATTCAAATTTTTACATGAAAATTCAGGATTAAATAAATCAAAAGAAGAAAGTGATAAAGGTTGAGTAATTAAATCTAAACCTCTCTCCATGTTTAGCTCTTCTATTATTTTATCTTGATATCCCTTTCCTTTCATGTAATCCCATAATTTATGATTAAAGATAGTATTATCCTTATTAACATCTAAAATTAAAGCATTCAATGCTCTCCTTAAGTCAGAACCCTCTAAACGGTCAAATTTATTTATAGTCATTATTGCATTCTGGTCTTTCTTAAGTGCACCCATTATTACAATAGTTCTATCATGCTTATCAGGCAAAACAGTAAGAATAATAGCTGGAGGTTTAATAATTGGATCACTGCTGTCATAACTCACAATTGACCAATTCTTTTGCTCTGGGTCAATTATTTGAGCCATAAGCACTCCGGCACTTGCAAAGGGAAATCGCTTTCCAATAATTGCAGTGCGATAGACCATTTGATTAAATGATTTGTTTTTCAGAATATCTAAAAGATCTTTTCTTATTGACTCATAAGGCCAGAATTTCAGGTCAAACCTTTCTCTCAATTTTCTACTTTCTTTATCCTCATTCTCCCTATCCGAATTGAGGAAACCTGACAATGTTGATTTAATATCAAGAATAGACTCCATTAAATCGTTAAAAGGTTGAAGTTCTTTCTTTTTTCTGTAATAAGCATAAGCAAATGACCTCAATGTATGTAAAAACAGTTGCTCTATATTTTTTGGATCTAGAATATTGTCATTTTCTATTGGCTCAAACAAATCATTGTCATGATCATGGCAAAAACAAAAATGAGCAGAGGCCTTTTTCCAACCTACAGGAGTTGGAATAAATTTATTTCCTTCTGATTTATATCCTAAATGAATAACCTGAAGTCCGGATTTTGTTGGACCATGAACAAGGCTCATAGTAGCAGCCTTGGAAAGGATATGAGCTTCTTTGAACTTCTCACTGCATTTATTATCTTTTATAAAACAGGATTTATATTTCATTTATGACTCTTTATGACAACAAAAAAGCTAAAGGAAGTTTTAATTTGCTTTAGCCTAAGTTTTCGCAAAACTACTCTAAAACTTGATATACCATCAGCACTAATAAAAAGTAATGAAAGGTATAAAAAAAGCCTTAGCAATACTGCTAAGGCTTTTTAAATAATTCATCGTACTGTTTATTCTTTTACAAGACTAGCTCTCCAGTTAAATTTTTCACCGGAAACCTGAATAATATATATCCCTTTGTAAAGGTGTTCAACATCTAACTCTATCAAACTTCCAGCATTAATTATGTTAGAATTAATATGAGTTCGCCCCATCATATCAACTACAGATATATTTATATCTTTTAATCCTGATAATCCATCAAGTTTAAGATTCACTTTTCCTTTAGTAGGATTTGGATAAAGTAAAACTTCTCCGTGAACAATCTCTTGAATTCCTGTAGAAGTGAAAACATTTAAAACAATAGTTTCTATTTCTGTACCACAAATATTGTTTTGTGTTAAAATAACAGTATAGGTTCCCGGGCTTGTATATGTATGAGATGGCATACTGCCGGTTCCTGTAGAACCATCACCAAAATCCCAATGGATTGAGTCGGCAGGACCACCGGAATTAGTTGCGGTAAAGACAATAGTTGGGGTTAAAGTTGTATCATAAGTAACTACTGTAGAAAGTGGATTAACAGCAGTTAAAACTACTTCTGAACGTTGAGAAGGACATCCTTCTGCAGTATAGTAAACCGTTCCATTCCAACCTCTAGGATTATTCGTTCCCGAAAATTGACCACACAACCCTGTTCCTGCGGTTAATGTCATCTCCGGAGATGTATAGTTAGTAGTTGAAGGTAAAGTAGTATAAACAATGGTAGTGGTGTACACATAAATACCATACGTTTGCCCATTAGGAATATTTAATGGTTTTATTACACACCTAGTTGGAGTTCCTATAGCTGCTGCTGTAATATTTATTGTATCATGTGCAGTCCAAGCTAAAGCATTGGTTTCTGAGCCAGTGTGTGTAGCTAACTTATAGTAAATTATTACTTGGGCGCCAGCAGACATGTGTAAATCTAAACTATCAATAGTTACATCTGCTGTTGCTGTAATATCAAACATATTACCACCTCCACAGCTGTTATTATTTGCAAAAGTTGTAGTTAAAGAAGATACTGCTGTGCCTCTTGCTTCCACAAAAAAGCTTTTAGTAGCTGAAACAGGCCCAGTATTTAATGTATCGCCTACGGCTAGTAAGGTTCCTCCCGTTTTAGCATCAAACCAATAATTAGTTCCTGTTGAAGATGCAATAAACATTGAACTATCACCTGAACAAATAGTGTCTCCCATAGGTGTAATAGAAGGAGCAACTGGAGTTAAATTAATAAATCTGGAGTCAACTAGTGTATCATTCTCTCTAGACTGATCATTAGAAAGATTTGAATACACTTTAAAGTTAAAGTTACCACCAGACCAAGTGTTAATGGTTCCCAACTGTAAGGTATCCGTTTGTCCAAGAGCTATAGTATCAGTATAAGTAGCGTTTAAAGTAGTAGTGATAACTCCGGTAACATCAGCAGTAATTGGAATATTAAAAATAGAATTAGTTCCTTTATTACTAATTATAACGCTAACTACTTGATTACTGTCAGGGCAAATATTATTTGAAGGATCTAATAAAACATCTACGCTTATATCAATTGAATCTGGTAAATATTCATCGGCACCTATATCAGGAATTAGTGAATTAGGATATGGTCTTCCTTCATTATCAAAATCATTAGTTACTATAACCGTTGGGTCACCTTTATCAAATAATTGAGTGGCATAAACATGAAGGTCATTATTAAAATCAACATAGTTTGGATTACCATCAATTGAATTTAAATTAAATCCATTACCTCCTTGGTATGTTGTTGGGGTAAATGCAGTAGCCAAATAAACAAAGTTGCTTGATCCGGGTGCATAATAATTGTTATAATCCATATTTGTGATATAAGCCAATGAGGAAATGTAAGCAGCATATCCTGTTATAGAATTAATAATAGAAAATGAATTGTTTCTAATATCATTACCTGAACCTGAAGTGATATATAAAGCTCTTCCGTTACCTGCTGTTATGCTCACAGAATTATGAAATACATCAACATTATTTGAACTTGTAAGTAAGTATATTCCATTGGCAGTTCCTGTTGTTATAAAATCAGAAATGAAGTTATTTTTGATAACTGAACGAGTAGAAGATGAAACATTCTGATAAGCACAATAAATTGCATTTGATCCTATTCTATATATCTTATTTCTTTCAATTAAAGAATTAACCTGATAATAAGAGTAGATTCCATAACCGGCTGTGCTACCAGATGATCTAGCATGTATGACATTATTTGAAATCACGCCATTTATTTGTCCATAATGTCTTATACCATAATAATAAAAGTCTTTAAACTCATTATTAATTACAATATTATTTTGTGAAAAAACAGTTGTGCTCGAACCGTGACAAGAAAATCCATAATATCCTCCACTAACAACATTATTCTGGATGGTGTTATAGTCTCCATTATTACCATTTGTTGTGGCACCTGAACCAGAAATTGTAATACCGGCAAAATTTGAAGAGGTAGATAAAGTATCAATATTTATTACACAATTTTGTACAAAGTTACTGTCTGAGTTATTTGTTATATGCACTCCAAAACCATATGTCGTTCCGTTGTTAACAATGGTCAAACTATCTAGAATAATATTTTTTGTGCCTGATAACTTAATTACCTGTCTATCTGTTATAGTCGTATTTGTGAAGTTAATTTGCTCTCTAGTTGGTCCTCCGGTTAATCTAACATAATTAGTAGCCGAAGTGCCTGTAATTAAACCAAATGTAATTTGCTCAGTATATGGTCCCGAACCAGCTACAATTCTTAAATCAACAGGGCCTGTAACTCCCGGTCCATTAATAGGACCGCCATCAGGGCGAGTACCTGATATTAAATCTGAAACAGCTGCCGTAACAGATGTATAATTAGTTGCTGATGCCGGAGCACCGGAATTAATGGTATAAGTACCATTTAGGGCAGCATATGTTGCTGTTCCAACTAATAAGAACCCCAATTGAAAAACTCTAAACAGATTTTTTTTAAATCTTAATTTCATAATTAAAAAAATTAAATTGTTTGTTTGGAAAATACCAGTTTTTATTACCTATTTAATTTCTTGGCAGGCAACATACCCCTCAGTACATGGTTGGGCGCTGTATGGGAAATTTTCGCAAAGGTAAATACAAAACCAGCTTTTTTTATCAATTATAAAATAAAGTTATTAGCACTTGAGTCAGTAAAGAAAAAAATGGTTTACCAGTATTTTCAAGTCTTTCACTTAAATAATTATATTTTGAAAATTAAAAATTGTTAATATCTAAAAACTCAATATGCTTCAACTAGATTTTTTTGCTTGTAATTGAAAAAGCAAACCCTCTATCAACACATCCACAATAGATACAACTACTACATGATTATATACCATCGGTAATTAAAATGATGGTTGCTTTAGTATAGGTGTTATAACAAGCCTATATTCCAAAGCTAAATAATGCAAGTAGTGTTAAAAAGTAATGAAAGGAAATTATTTTCCTTCTCGGTATTCAGGGTTTTCAAAACTCCATCTTGAGCCTTCATCCCATTCTCTTCTTGAGTTTCCGTAAGTTGGATATCCCATAGCGGATTTTAGCATTTTGGCCAAATGCATTAAATTATACGTCATAAAAGTGGTGTTTCTGTTGGTAAAATCATTTTCCTGTGCATTTGATTCTTTGTCCAGATAACTGGGGCCAGGCCCCACTTCTCCTATCCAGCCACAGTCTGCTTGTGGAGGAATAGAATAGCCAATATGTTGTAAGGCGTATAATATTCCCATGGCACAATGTTTTACTCCGTCTTCGTTTCCGGTAATAATGCATCCGCCTACTTTACCATAGAAAAGATATTGTCCTTTATCGTTTTGTTTGCCACTCATGCTATACAATCGTTCAATTAATTTTTGGGCTTCAGAAGATTTTTCTCCTAACCAAATGGGCGTTCCGATGATAAGAATATCTGCATCAAAAATTCTATCGAAAAGTGTTGGCCATTCATCTTTTTCCCAACCGTATTCGGTCATATCAGGATAAACACCGGGAGCTACCTGATGGTCAACCAAGCGAATTTCATCCACTTTCACTCCTTCTTTGAGCATGATGTTTTTAGAAACTTCTAACAATCCATGTGTATGACTTAGTCTAGGGCTTTTTTTTAACGTACAGTTCACATACATTGCTTTTAGTTCTGAAAAATCTATGTCAATCATTATATATTGGTTTTAGTAGTTTTATAAAAAATTAGTGAGGCCACTAAACCCAATATAGCAAAAAATGATAACATAAAAAATACATGCTGAAAACCTTTTATTCCGGGAGAATTATCAATTAAATACCCCATTAACGGGCTTGCGAAAATATCCGGTGTATAACCAATAATTGAAATTAATCCAACGGCTGTTCCCGTTACTGCAAGAGGAATAAAACCTTCTTTTAATGCGGCAAAATAAAGTGTACGTAAGGCATAAGTAACAATAGCCAGCGCAATAATTGAGATAAAAAATAATATTACTGAGCCTGAAGTAATTACACCTATGGCAAAAAGTAAACTAGTCACTACCATTGCTAAAAAACTTGCTACCATAAAAACAGATGAGCGCGAACGGTCAACCAATAAGCCAATTCCCACACCAACAACAGGCCTAAGGTAAAGTAACAGTGTTCCTATTTTTGCCGATTCTACTTCATCAAAAAGCATTACTTCTTTGGCATAAAGTGAAAAAATATCGGTGGTTTTGTATGCCACATACGCACAAAGTATAATTATCATAAGCCACCATACCGTTGGAATTTTTAGTACTGTTTTAAAATCTGACCAGGTAATTTTTAAACTCTCGTTTTCATCAACAGCAGATGATTTTAGTTTTAAAAACAACAACACGACAAAACCTATGCACGCAACTATAGCCGAAGCAAATAGAATAACATATTTAAAAGCCTCTTTCTTTTGTTTTAAAGAAACTGCATCTAAATCAACTCCTATGAAAAAAGAAAAAATAAGCACACCTACAGAGCCCATTCCGGCAGCCACTAAACCTCTTCCTCCATCTAAAAAACCAAATGCTTTGCCTTGATTTTTTGAACCTCCCCAAACTCTTGTTGCTTTAATCATTGCTGCCCAAAACAGGAAAATGGTGGTAAATCCCCAGTAACCAAACAATACTTGCAACATGAAATAAGAAGGGTATGTTGCCATATACACACCACCTATTGCCGTTAGAAACAATGCAAGGGCAATTAAAACTCTTGGTTTAAAGCGGTCGGCTAATGGACCTCCAAATAAGTAAGAAAAAAATGCAACTATGCCATAAATGGAAAAACAGCTTCCTAGTTCCAGGTTATTTATTTGAAAAACATCTAAAAATGTGGGGCGGAAAATTCGGGCTAAAACAAATGGTAAAATAAATATGATTTCGCCAGAAAGAATAAGTAAGAGTACAATATAAAATGGTGATTGTATTTTTTGCTCATCACGCATTAACTGTTTAATAAATTAAAAGCTTCATTGATTTGCATACGACACATGTCGTAAATATTATCTTCCAGATAAAGAGGTATTGACAATTCTGTACATGCGATAACAATTGCATGTTTTTCGGAGTAGTTGCGAACGATATCATGAAAAAGCTCAATATCTTTTTGAGTTTCTTTCTCCTCATATATTAATTTTCTAATATTGTCTATAACCAGTTGTTCTTCTTTTTGAGGTTTTATAAGCTTTATATTATTTGCAGAAAAAACGTCATTCATTAGCGTTGAGTTCATGGTATATCCCGAACCAAATATCATTGCCTCACTTTTCCCGTTCAGTTTTAGTTGTTGTATAGTATTTTGTACCGGGTGGATAAGCTTTATGTTTTGATCCATCTTAGATTCTATTCTATCCCATGTTTCATGTAATGTAATATTAGGGATTAAAATAGCATTTGCACCCATAAAAATGAGCTCGCTTACATAAGTTTCCAAAACTTCTTCTAGCACATTAAATTCAGTGGGGAGATAAGGATTAATCTTATTGAAATTTGTATTCAAAAGCCGAAATGGACAGGTGGAATATCCTCCATATTTTTCATGATACTTTTTATTAAGTTCATCTATATAAAAAAGAGTAGTTCTGCTTCCAAGTCCCAATATTCCTAATCTATGTGTCATTTCGTCTTATTTCTTTTTAAAGATATAGTCAGCAAAATATTTTTTACTGTCAGTCAGTTTATGAATGACTTCAAAATCAGTTGCCGAAAATATTTCATGAATAATTTTGTCATTATACTTTCTGGAAATTTCGGTATGAATTTTTTCTCCCTTTTTAAAATGATATGTTTTACCTATTTCGGAAATGGTAACATCTTGGTCAATCACACTCTGAATATAACTCTTGGCAACTCCAAATTGTTCAATATATTCAGGCAGATGAATAAAATAATTCACATCAAAATTACCCCCCAATTCTCGGTTAATTCTTTTCAATAAATTTAGATTAAACTCTCTTGTTAAACCTTCTTTATCGTTATATGCAGGTAGCACTATTTCAGCCGATTTAATTAAATCTACTCCTAACAAAAGCTTATCTCCTTTGTTTAAATTTTCTCCCAGTTTGTAAATAAACTTAGTGGCCATTTTATCAGACAAATTTCCAATGTTTGAGCCTAAAAAAAGTACTACTTTAGTATGATTGCTACCTTTTAAAGATTCTAAAACCTGAAAATAATCTCCCTGTTGCTTTTCCACTGTAACCTCAGGAAATGTCTCAGATAAATCTTGCTCCAAATTGCTTAACGCATCTTTGGAAATATCTATGGGAAAATAGCCAAACTGATAGTTTTTTTCATCCAATACTTTTATCAGCTCTTTTGTTTTTGTTCCATCTCCGGCTCCTAGTTCTATTAACTCAAAGTATTTGTCAGGCTTTAGTTCTAAAAACTCAATAATTTTTTCAGTTTGCTTTTCAAAAATTTCAAATTCAGACCTTGTAAGATAATATTCAGGTGAATGCATGATTTTCACAAAAAGCTCATCTCCTGTTTTATCATAAAAATATTTTGAAGGAAGCGATTTTGGTTCGCTACTTAAACCGGTCTCTACATCTTTTTTAAACTGCTCTTTCATTTACTTTTTGCTAATCGAATTCCGGAAAATTGCCATTGATAATGTGGGTGAAAAAAGTTACGATAGGTTTTTCTGCTATGTCCTTCTGCGGTAGCTACTGAAGCACCTCTCAACACCATTTGATTAACCATAAACTTACCATTGTATTCTCCTACTGCTCCTTCTTTAATTTCAAACCTTGGATAAGGCAAATAAGCTGAGTTAGTCCATTCCCAGCGTTTTCCCCAGTTCAGTAAGTCTGATGCTTGTTCCCATTCAAACTCTGTGGGCAAACGACAATTTTTCCAACTGGCGTAAGCATTTGCTTCATAATAAGAAATGTGACACAAAATAGCTTTAGGGTTAACAGGCTTTAAACCAGATAATGTATAATTATACCAGTGATTTTCTTTTTTATGCCAATACAATGGCGATTTAATTTGATTTTCTTGCACCCAACTCCAACCTTCGTCCAGCCAATATTTAAAGTTTTCATATCCGCCTGCTTCAATAAACTCAATATATTCTTCATTAGTAACCAATCCCTTTGCAATCTCATATTCTTCAAGATATACTTTATGCCTACCTAATTCATTATCAAAACAAAAGCCACTTCCATTATGCCCAATTTCATAAACACCTTCAGGAATGGTAATCCAACCCTCATCAGCATTTTCATCATTTACTAAATTAAAACCCTTATCATAAACAGGAAATATAGGATTGTGACCCAAAGAGTATTTTAAATCAGTAACTAACAACTCTTGATGTTGTTGTTCATGATTCATACCTAATGTTAAGAGTTCTGCAACTTCTTGCTGAATAACTTCATCTGACAATAGCTTTTCCATGTTAGCATCTACGTGCTCCCGATACTCATAGATTTCTTTAACTCCAGGACGAGTGATATTTCCTCTGTTTGAACGAAGTATTCTATCGCCTATTCCTTGGTAATAACTATTAAACAAATAGTTGTAATTGCTATCAAACACTTTATACCCCTCAAGATACTTGATTAAAATCATTTGTTCAAAAAACCATGTAGTATGCGCTAAGTGCCATTTGGGAGGACTGGCAAATTCTACGGGTTGAGGAATATAGTCTTCCGTTTGTAATGGTTTACAAAAATTAACTGTAGCGTTTCTAACATTAGTATATTTAGCTAAAAGAGACATAGCTATACACTTTATTCTTCTACATCAACTCCTTTCCAAAAGGCTACTCTGTTTTTTATGCCTTTTGCCAAAGGTGAAGGATTTGCATAATACCATACCGCATCTTTATTTACTTTACCATCCACATTTAAGTTATAGTAGTTGGCTGTGCCTTTCCAGGCGCATTCAGTTGTTGTGTCAGAGTCTTCTAAATACTCTTTATTAACTGAGTCAACAGGAAAATAATGATTCCCTTCTATAACAAGCGTATCATCGCTCTCCGCTATTATTTTATTATTCCATATTGCTTTCATATATTGACTTTTTAAATTATTTTATTGCGTTCAATTTAAAAAAATATTTAATAAAGTGTCTGCAGAGATTAGCAAAACTTAGAAGAATTGGTAAGAATAAAGTAGTTAATGTAAAATACAATCCTAACTAAATATCTGAAATTCAAGTAGTGATATATTTCTTTTAAAGCAGCCCCCATTTTTGTTAATAAATTGTGAAAAGGTGGGCCATTGGATGTGAGGTAAAGTAGTGTAAAAACCTAATTTTGTGTACCAATTTTACTTAAATCTAAAAACAAATGAAATTCATCGTATCTAGTCAGGCTTTATTAAAGCAATTACAGTTAGCAGGAGGCGTACTTACCAACAACAGCACATTACCTATACTAGACAATTTTTTGTTTGAAATAGCAAAAAATGAACTTTCAATTACCGCATCCGATTTAGAAACTACTATTACCACTAAGCTTAAAATAGAGTCAAAAGAAAACGGAAGCATTGCCGTTCCTGCAAAACTATTGATGGATACGTTAAAGTCATTTGCAGACCAACCTTTAACTTTTACCATTGATGATAAATTAGGTATTGAAATATCTACAGAAAATGGTAGATACAAGCTGGTTGGTGAAGATGCCAAGGATTTTCCAAAAGTTCCTGAATTAGATGATACTGCATCGGTTACCGTTAATTCAATTATTTTATCAAATGCGATTGACAAAACTATTTTTGCTACCGCCAGCGATGAATTAAGACCGGTAATGAACGGTGTATTTTTTGAGTTGGGTAAAGACAGCTTAAGCTACGTTGCTACTGACGGTCACAGGTTAGTAAAATACACTAGAAAAGATGTGAAAGGAACTAAAAATGCATCTTTTATCATTCCTAAAAAACCGCTGACATTATTAAAAAACAACTTAGGAAATATTGATACAGATGTAATCGTTGAATTTAATCAAACCAATGCTAAATTTACATTTGAAGATACCACTGTTATCTGTCGATTGATTGATGGAAAATATCCTAACTATGATGCGGTAATTCCTAAAAAGAATCCAAACAAATTATTGATAGACAAAATTGCATTTAGCGGTTCGTTAAAAAGAGCTTCTATCTTCTCAAATAAAACTACCAACCAAGTAAGATTAAAGTTAGCAGGAAGTGAATTAAATGTTTCTGCAGAAGATGTTGATTATTCAAATGAAGCAAATGAAAGACTAACTTGTCAGTACGATGGCGGTGATTTAGAAATTGGTTTTAACTCTAAATTTTTGATTGAGATGTTAAATCACATGGACACCAAAGACATTGTGTTGGAAATGAGTGAACCCAACAAAGCAGGTATTATCGTCCCTTCTGAGAAAATAGATGAAGATGAAGATATTTTAATGTTGGTAATGCCTATTATGATTTCTAAAAACTAACATTAGTATTAAGTCAGAAAGTTGAGAAGTTAAAAGATATTTTCTTTTCAGCTTTTATTCCATGGAATTCAAACTACTAAAACAACTAACCGAAATTCCTGCTCCCAGTGGCAGTGAATATGTTATTGCCGAATTCTTATTAAAGTACATCAAAAAAGAATCTAAAAACTGGGCGGTAAAACCAACTATTTATGCAGGTGATGGATTTGCCGATACCATTGTATTGAGTTTTGGAAAACCCAAAACAGCCATTTTTATGCATACCGATACGGTTGGCTATAGTGTGGGATATAACAATAACTTAATTGACATTGGTGGACCGGCTGCTAAAAAAGGCGCTTTACTGGTTGGAGAAGACAGCAAAGGAAAAATTGTTGGAGAGCTAGAACAGAAAGAAGATGAATACCAATACGTTTCCAATCACATTCAATTTAAACGAAAAATTGATAGAGGTACTACACTAACCTATTACCCTCTTTTTAAAGAAACTAAAACCTCTATTCAGTCTTGTTACTTAGATAACAGACTAGGCGTTTTTAAGGCTTTAGAATTGGCTAAAACCATAAAAAATGGAGTTATCTGTTTTTCTACTAAGGAAGAACATGGTGGCGGAAGCGTTGGTTTTTTATCGCGCTTTATTTATGAAACATTGGGAGTTTCTAAAGCAATTATTGCAGATATTACCTGGGTAACGGAAGGAATTCATCACGATAAAGGAACCGTGATTTCCATCAGAGATTCAGGAATTCCGAGAAGAAAATTTGTAAATGAAGTAATAGAGATTGCTAAAAAGCATAAAGTAAAACACCAACTGGAAGTCGAAAGTGCCGGTGGCAGTGACGGACAACATATTATGCGCAGCCCCTATCCTATTGACTGGATTTTTATTGGCACACCTATTAAAGACACGCACACTCCACATGAGTTCGTTTACAAATCGGACATTAAGAACTCCATAAAACTTTACCAAACTTTGATGGAGAAGCTTTAATACCAATTGGTATTGGAAGATTTTTTAGCTGGCTCTTCTTCTTTTCTTTTATAGTGTTGAGGGAAATAATTATCTAAGAAAGGATCGTCAAAAAAATGCCTCATCCAATCATCCACTTGTTTGTGCATATCATTAAAGTAACTTCTATAGTTAAAAAAAGAGTCCTTTGGTAAAAGAAAAGTATGATTCCAACTTGGTGTGTAAAAGTTTTGTCTTGGATTAAAACCATACGCTCTCATCAAACTATCCATATTTACACTTCCTCCGTTGCTACTATAACTCCAAGTATAAGTAGAATCATAGCGGATAATGTTTCCGTTTTCATCCACTTGCTTATCTACTTTCCAAGAAATATCAGGTTGCGGTTTTGACTTATTTATTGATTCTTGCTTTTGTGACTGTGCCGTACAGGCAACGTTTAATAAAACTAATAGAACAATTACTATATTTTTCATCACTCAAAAGTTTTA
>ERZ869936.1784-NODE-1784-length-14225-cov-6.426394_pt1 | contig 14225 bp, 10 predicted proteins | sample MGYA00520876_ERZ869936 | MGnify/ENA primary metagenome ERZ869936 (study PRJEB32218, sample SAMN09650985) | biofilter metagenome | isolation source: enrty point of leading RO module | place: Saudi Arabia: Thuwal, RO plant located on Red Sea | collected 2016-02-17 ...
CGGTCGTGCGCGACGGGCTCGCCATCGGCTGGCCTGCGCCGGCGCTCGTGCGCGCGTCGGGCACCTGTCTGCGTACCGTGACCTGGCCGCTGTTCCTGAAGGTCGGGCGGCGTGCCTGAATTGTGCGCCGGCCTGCCCGGGTGCGAGAATCGGGAGCCCTGATCGCCACCGTCCCGCCGCAATGCCGATAACGCCACCCGCGCTACGCCTGCCGCTCCTGGCTGCCAGCCTGCTGGCCGTGGCCGGCTGCAGTACCTTCGAGGGCTTCCTCGACAATCGCGCGCGCGAGCGCGCCCGGACGACAGCCGGGGAGGCGGCGGTGCCGCTCGCGGAGCCGCAGTCGCGCAACTACTTCGTCCTCGCCGATCCCACGCAGTCCGTCGTCGGCGAGCTGCAGGCGGTGCGGGTCGGGGAGGGCGACACGTTTTCCGATCTCGCGCGCGAGTACGGGCTCGGCTACGACGAACTCGTCGACGCGAACCCGGGCATCGACCCGTGGCTGCCGACCCCGGGCACGCCGGTGCTGCTGCCGACGCAGTACGTGCTGCCGGCCGCGCCGCGCCGCGGGCTCGTGCTGAACATCGCGGCCAAGCGGCTGTTCTTTTTTCCCGAAGCGAGCGCGGGCGAGCCGCAGGCCGTGCTGACCTACCCGATCGGCATCGGCCGCGTCGGCTGGGAAACGCCGCTCGGCACGAGCGAGGTCATCGCGAAGGCGACCGACCCGACCTGGTACGTGCCGCTGTCGGTGCGCGAGGAGCACGCGGCGGAGGGCGACCCGCTGCCGGCCGTCGTGCCGCCGGGCCCGGACAACCCGCTCGGCCGCCACGTGCTGAAACTGGATCTGCCGGGCTACCTGATCCACGGCACGAACCAGCCCTACGGCGTCGGCATGCGTGTCAGCCACGGCTGCGTGCGCCTGTACCCGGAGAACATCGAGCGCCTCTACGAGCTGGTCGAACTCGGCGAGCCGGTCACGATCGTCAACCAGCCGCACCTGGTCGGCCTGCGCGACGGGCGCGTGTACTTCGAAAGCCATGCGCCGCTCGAGGATCAAGAAGTGGACACCGCGCAGCACCTGGACGCGCTGCTGGCCGGCCTCGTCAACTCGGCCCCGCTGACCGCCGACCCGGAGAAAGTCGCCACGCAGATGCGTGCGGTGGCGAGCGATGCGACCGGCGTGCCGGTGCTGGTCGAGAAGGGCGACGTCGGCGAGGTCTACGAGCGCGCGCTGCTCGTGCGTAACACGGTCGAGCCCGACCCGGACGCGCCGACGCTCGGCGAGGTCCGCGAACTGCTCGACGCCCTGCCGCCCGCGGACGAGCCGGACGCGGAGCAAGCGCGGGAAGCGGTCAATTGAGCGACGACGAGGACACGCACCGGCAGTGGCTCGAGCTGATGCTCGCCGAGATCGAGGAGCGCCGTCGCGAGCGGCAGGAAGCGGAAGCCGAGCAGCGCGCCCGCGAGCCCGCCGGCGACGCGCCTCAGTCGAAGTAGCGCAGGAATTCGCCGGGCAGCTTGTGCCGGTCGAGCGGCCGGTCGCCGGCGACCGGCAGCGGCCGCGCGTGCCAGGACTGCCAGAAACCCAGTACCAGGTCGCGCGTCGCGGGGTCCTTCAGATCGGCGATCAGCGCCGCCATCGCCTTCGCCGTGTAGGTCTCGTCCAGTCGCAGGTTCAGCTCCTGCCGGGCAACCTCGATCGCGTGCTCGGTAGTCGCGTCCGTGTGGGCATAGCCGCCGGCGAAAAACTCGTGCCGCAGCACCAGGCGCATGCGCGTCGCGAGTGTCGCGGGAATCGCCGGGTCGAGCCGGTGCAACATCGCCGCCGTCTTGTGCGCGAGCCGCTGCAGGCGCTCCTCGTTGGTTATCGTCGGGTGCGAGATGCGCACGGCGTGCACCTCGGTCGGCAGCCCGGCGAGCGCGAAGCCGAGCGCCAGGCCGACGGCCGTGCCCATCGTGCCGGTCGCGACGTACAGGCGCGCCGGCAACGCGCACTCGCCGCGCGCCACCTGCGCGGCGAATTCGAGCCCGGCGTCGACGAAACCGACCGTGCCGAGCCAGGACGAACCGCCGACCGCGACGATCGCGGCGCGGCGCCCGCGCAGCCACCGCCTGAGCGTCGCGATGCGCACCGCTCGCGGCCCGCCGAAGGGCACCAGCTCGCTGCCGATCTCGACGTGCATGTTGAGCGCCGCGGCGATGTCGCCGATCTTGGGCTGGTGCGACAGGAACGCGATGCTCGACAGGCCGAGGCTGCGCGCGTGTATCGCCGTGGCCAGCGCGTGGTGCGAACCGACGGTGCCGAAGGTCGCGATGGTCTCGCGCCCGCGGTCACGGGCGCGCGCCAGCAGGTATTCGAGCTTGCGCACCTTGTTGCCGCCGTAGTCGGGTGAACTGCGGTCGTCCTGCTTGATCACGAGGCGCCGCGGTCCGCTCGCATGCTCCAGCACGGCGCTGCGCACCGGCGTCGGCAGCGTGGCGAGCGGCAGGCGGGGCAGGCGCGCGGCGAGCCCCGGGAAGGCGCATTCCAGCTCGTTCGTGTCTGACATAACGCTGGCTGTGGGCGGTCCCGGGCGGGCTTCGTGACCCTGCCCGCTGTACTCGCTAGCATCACTAGCCTCGCCCAGGCCGTCTGACAATCGAACTTCGCGGAGACGAGGCGTCAGATGATTGAGTCCCGACCCAGCCAGCCCTGCCCCGCCCGCCGCCGCGCCCGCTGGCCAGGCCTGCGATGTCATTCCCAGTCGGGGCAGGCGCCGAGATGATCGACCGCGTCCGGGACTACGGCATCGCTGTCGGCGAAGTCCCGGCGAACGAGGGCAGGGTCCGCTGGCCGCGGACGACGCGCCCGGCGTTCATCGGCCGCGCGCTCCGCGGCCCGCTCGATACGCCGGTGCTGATCGACAGTCCCGCCGCGTTCCAGCGGCGCTTCGGCGGGCCGTGGCGGCGCAGCGCGCTGTGCGAGGCCGTCGAGCAGTTCTTTGCGCACGGCGGCCGCGAGGCCTTCATCGTGCGCGTAGCGAACGGTGCCACGGGCGGCACTCTCGACCTGCCCGGGCCTGCCGGCGCGCTGCACCTCGAGGCCGTCGAGCCCGGTTCCACCGAGCTGTTGCGCGCGGCGGTGGACTACGACGGCATTCGCGACGAGGACTCGTTCAACCTCGTGCTGCAGCGGCTCGCGCCACAGACCTCGCTCGTCGTCGACCAGGAAATCTATCCGCGCGTCAGCGTGTTCCCCGACAGTGCGGATTTCGTCGGCGACGCGCTCGCGTCGTCGACGCTGCTGCGCCTGCGCACGCCGCTGCCGACCGCGAGGCCCTACGCGACGATGGGGCGGCAGGCGCAGTCGCGTGCGCCCTACGTCATGCTGACGCGGCGCGGCCGCGAGGGCCAGGACCTGAGCGACTACGACCTGGTCGGCTCGCGCGAGCGCCGCACCGGCCTGTTCAGTCTCGAGGGCGTCGACGATTTCGACCTGCTGTACATGCCGTCGCCGGCGCCGCACCGCGGGCCGGGGCCCGCCGCGCTGCTCGCGGCCGAGGCATACTGCCGGCGCCGCGGCGCCATGCTGATCACGGATCCGGCCGAGCACTGGGAGGATTCCATCGATGCCGCGGCCGGCGTGCGCCACGCCGGGCTCGCGAGCGCGAGCATCATGAACTACTTTCCGCGGCTCGTTGTCGGCGACGAGCGCATGCCCGCGGGGGCCGCGATCGCGGGCCTGCTGTGCCGGCTCGACGCGGAAGAGGGTCCCTGGGGCACGCTGGAACAGCGGCGCTACGCGTTCGCGCGCGGCGCCCGGCCGGCCTGCGAACTGAGCGACGCGGACCGGCAGCTGCTTGTGCGCACCGGCGTCAACACGATCACGCGCGGGCGCGACGGGCGATTCGAACTGCTCGGCAACGTGACGCTGGCGCGCGCGGAGCAGTCGGACCCGTTCTACACGGACCTGTCCGTGCGGCGCTTCTGCCTGCGGCTCGCCAAGACGCTGGAGCGGGCGTCCCGCTGGGCGCTGTTCGAGCTCGATTCCGGCGCCGCGGCAGCCGACGTCGAGCGCCAGGCGAACCGGCTGCTGGCGTGGCTGGCCGGCGCCGGCGCCGTCGAAGCGGGCCAGAGCCGCGCGCGCTGCAACGCCCGCCGGAGCGGCGGCGATCGCAGCCTGACCCTGCTGTTGTCGCTCAAGCCCGTGCGCTCGCCGGTGCCGGTGTCGATGACGCTCTACCACACGCCGTCCGGCTGCCGCATCGCGAGCACGGTGTTCGCGCCGGTCACGGCGACCGGCGCCAGCGCCGCCTGACGGAGCAGGGGCAGACACGCGGCGCGCGCGGGTGTAGGCTTGCGCGCATTCGACAGGACAGGTCTGTCCGCGAGGCACCCCGATGTCCGATCCGGTGACGTCCAGCACAGGCGGCGGCGACGCGCCGCGCCTGCGGCCACATGCCGGCTGGGTCAGGACCTGCCACTGGAGCCTGCTCGCGTTTGTCCTGCTGCTGGCGATGTCCGGCAGCATTATCCTCAAGTCCCATCCGCGCCTGTACTGGGGCGAGGCCGGCAACGACCTGATGCCCGCGCTGCTCGAGCTGCCGATCAGCGACAACCATCGGCCGGACGGCTGGGTCACGACCGCACGCTTCGACGAACTGCCCGGCGCGCCGATCAGTGCCTGGCGCGACTACCCGATCTACAACCACAACCACTGGGCGCGCAGCCTGCACTTCCTGGCCGGCTGGCTGCTGGTGACGACGCTCACCCTGTACGCGCTGCTGGCGCTGAGGACGGGCCACCTGTGGCGCAACCTGCTGCCGCGCTTGCGCGACCTGCGCTGGCAGGCGCTGCGACAGGAGCTGCGCAAGCACCTGCTCGCGGCGGACGTCGAGGTCGGTCCGCCGTACGGCCAGCTGCAACGCGTCGCCTACACGGGTGCGGTGTTCGTGGCACTGCCTCTGATGCTGCTCAGCGGCCTGACGATGGCGCCGGCGATCACGGCCGCCTGGCCCGGCCTGCTGGACCTGTTCGGCGGCTACCAGTCGGCGCGCACCGTGCACTTCGCCGGTTTCCTGTTGCTGGTCCTGTTCGCGCTGGTGCACGTCGGCATGGTGGTCCGCACCGGCCTGTGGCGACAGCTGCGCGCGATGCTGTTGGGGCGCTGACGTGTTGCGGCGGCAGGTTTCGCATTCGCGCCGGGCGTTCCTCGGCGGCACGGCGTCGCTGCTCGGGCTGTGTGCCGCGGGCTGCGGCGAGACGGAACCGCCGACGTACGGCAACCTGTTGCGCATGGGCGACCTGCTCACCTACAAGGCTCATCGCCTGCTGCTGCCGGAACACTCGATGGCGCGCGAATACACGCTGGCCGAGCTGTCGCCCGCGCCCGCGATCGGTACGGTCAACCCGGCCGATTCCGGCGGCCACCGCTTTCACGAGGAGCACGGGCCGCGCTACGAAAGGCTGCGCGCCGGCGGCTTCGCGGACTGGGCGCTGACGGTCGAGGGCGCCGTGGCCCGGCCGCAGGCCTTCTCGCTCGCCGCGCTCGAGCGCCTGCCGCGGCGCACGCAGGTTACGCGGATCACCTGCGAGCAGGGCTGGACCGCGATCGTCGAATGGACCGGCGTGACGCTGCGCGGCGTGCTGGAGGCGACGGGCATGCTGCCGACGGCGCGCTACGTGCAGTTCCATGCCTACGATCACACGGCCGACGGCATCGACATGCTGGACGCGCTGCACCCGCAGACGATCCTCGCCTTCGGCATGAACGGGCGGCCGCTGGAACTCAGTCACGGTGCGCCGCTGAGGCTACGGGTCGAAACCCAGCTCGGCTACAAGAGCATCAAGTACCTGCGGCGGATCGTCGTGACCGAGCGCTTCGACGACAACGGCAACGACGGCGACATCCGGAACGGCTGGTCGTGGTACGCCGGGATCTGAGCGACGCCGCTGCAAGGCAGGGCAAGCGCAGGCGCAAGAGCCTCGCTGCCCTCAGTCCGCGACACTCGACACCAGGGACGAGCCCGGGCGCCGGCATCCGGCTGGCCGCCGGCGAGCGGCGCAGGCCGCCGGGTCTGCTGGCCTGGTCCGCCGGCGCCCTCGTTGCGCGCGACGACGCGTCGCTCGCGGAATGCGCCGAGGCGAGATCGCGGGGCGACACGACCTGGGTGCACCTGCAGGGCAGCCCCGATCCTGACGGCCTGGCGGCGCTCGCGGAGGCCTTCGGCCTGCACCGGCTGGCGGTCGAGGACGTGGCGCACGGCCGCGAGCGCCCGAAACTGGACGTGCACGGAGAACAGCTGTTCCTGGTCCTGCTGCTGCCGCACAGCAATGGTGGACATATCGAACTTCGGCAGGTCAGCCTGTTCGTCGGCGATAACTGGCTGATCAGTTTCTGCGCCGGCGCGGAAGACCCGTTCGGCCCGGTACGCGAGCGCATACTCGCGGAGCCCGCCGGCAACATTCGCCGTTACGGCATCGACTACCTGCTGTACGCGCTGGTGGACCTGGTCGTCGATCACGGCTTCCCGGTGCTGGAGGACTGCGGCACGCGGCTCGAACTGCTGGAGGAAGAGATCCTCGAACGTCCCGCGCCGGAGGGCATCGAGCAGATCCAGGAGGTCAAGCGCGAGCTGCTGATCCTGCGCAAGGCCTTCTGGCCGCAGCGCGAGGTGCTGTCGCTGCTTAGCCGCGACACGGTGCTGCACGTGACGAATCGCACGCTGCCCTACCTGCGCGACTGTTACGACCACGCGGTGCAGATCCTCGAACTGATGGAAAGCTACCGGGAAATGGTCTCCGGGCTGCACGACCTGTACCTGTCCGGCATCAGCAAGCGCATGAACGACATCATGAAGGTGCTGACGATCATCGCGACGCTGTTCATGCCACTGTCTTTTCTCGCCGCGGTCTGGGGTATGAACTTCAATGCCGCGGCGAGCCCGTGGAACATGCCGGAGCTGAACTGGTATTTCGGTTACCCGCTGGCTTTATTGCTCATGCTGGTCGTTGCTGTCGGCATGCTGGCCTTCTTCCGCCACAAGCGCTGGCTTTGAGCGCGAGGCAGCGCGCCGGCGGGCGTCAGGCGTCGCGACCGTACCCGCCGCCACCCGGCGTCTCGATCTGGATCGCGTCGGCGGCCTCGAGGCTCACGGTTGCCGTGGACGGCAGCTCTTCCTCGCGGCCGTCGGCGTAGCGCAGGCGATTGCGTCCGGTTGCAGCGTCCGCGCCGCCTGCCAGGCCGAACGGCGCGACGCGCCGGTGGTTCGACAGGATCGTGACCTCGACTTCCTCGCCGAAACGGATCTCGCGGACGATGCCGTCGCCGCCCCGGTGCCTGCCGTTGCCGCCCGAGCCGCGGCGAACCGCGAAGCGCTCGACACGCACCGGGTAGCTGTTCTCCAGCACCTCGGTGTCGGTCAGCCGGGAGTTGGTCATGTGCGTCTGCACCGCGTCCGCGCCGTCGAAACCCGGTCCCGCGCCGGCGCCGCCGGCGATCGTCTCGTAGTACTGGAAGCGCTCGTTGCCGAAGCTCAGGTTGTTCATCGTGCCCTGCGACGCGGCCAGCGCCCCGAGCGCGCCGAACAGCGCATCGGTAACACATTGCGAGGTCTCGACGTTGCCGGCGACGACGGCAGCCGGCCAGGCCGGGGACAGCAGGCTGCCTTTCGGGATGCGGATCGTGAGCGGAACGAGGCAGCCCTCGTTCATCGGGATCTCCTCGGCGATCAGGCTGCGGAAGACGTACAGCACCGCGGCGCGGGTCACGGCTTCCGGCGCGTTGAAGTTGCTGTCGGCCTGCGCAGAGGTGCCGGCGAAATCGACCGTGGCGCTGCGTTCGTCGCGGTCGATCGTGACAGCGACGCGAATCGACTCGCCGGAGTCGAGTTCGTATTCGAACTCGCCGTTCTTCAGCCGGTCGAGCAGCCGGCGCACGCTGACCGTCGCGTTCTCGCGCACGAAGCCGAGGTAGGCCAGCACCGTGTCCAGGCCGTAGCGGTCGACGGCTTTCTCCAGCTGGCGCATGCCCTGGCGATTGGCCGCGAGCTGCGCCTTCAGGTCAGCAATGTTCTGGTCGACGTTGCGCGCGGGGTGTGGCGCGGCTGCAAACAGCTCCCGGACCTCCGCTTCCAGCAGTCGGCCGCGCCGGACCAGGGTAACGTCGTCCAGCAGCACGCCTTCCTCGTCGATGTGCCGGCTCCCAGCCGGCATCGAGCCGGGCGTGATGCCGCCGACGTCGGCGTGGTGCGCGCGCGAGGCGACGAAGAAGCGCGGCTGCGCCGCGCCGCCGAACCAAGGACTGACCACCGTGATGTCCGGCAGGTGCGTGCCGCCGGCGTAGGGCGAGTTCAGCATCACGGCGTCGCCTTCGGCCAGCTCGTCGCCGCGGGCCGCGATCACGGCGCGCACCGACTCGCCCATCGAGCCCAGGTGAACCGGCATGTGCGGCGCGTTCGACACCAGCCGGCCCTCGCCGTCGAACAGCGCGCAGGAGAAGTCGAGCCGCTCGCGGATGTTGACCGACAGCGCGGTCGAGCGCAGCACCGTGCCCATCTGCTCGGCGATGTTCATGAACAGCCGGTTGAAGACCTCGAGGCGCACCGGGTCCGGAACGCCTGCCTCTGCCGCCGTGGAGACCCCGGCCGACGGCCGGGCGGCCGACGGTTCGAGCAGCAGGTGGCCATGCGCGTTCAGCGCGGCGCGCCAGCCGCGCTCGACAACGGTGGTGCCGTGGTCCTCGGCGACGATGGCGGGCCCTTCGATCCGCGTCGCCGCGGTCAGGTCGTCGCGGCGGTAGACCGGCACCTCGTCCCAGCCGTCGCCGTTCCACAGGCGACTGCGGCGCGCCGGTGCCGCCGCTCGGCCCGCAGCGGCCGCCGTGCCGGCCTGCCGGTGCTCGCGCGCGGTCAGCGCGGCGCGGGCAAGCGAGACGATCAGCTCGCTGTCGCCGCGCGCGGCACCGTAGCGCGCCTCGTAGGCCGCGTCGAAGGCGGCGACCATGTCGGCCGGGTCGCCGTAGTCGACGTCCAGCGTCGTGTCCGAGCCGGCCACGCGCAGGCCCAGCGTGAGCTGCCGCGCCGGCTCCTCGTCGCCGACCTGCTGGCGCGCGAGTTCCCGTTCGCAGGCAGCGACGAGGCGTTCGAGCGTCGCGGCAATGTCGTCGCCGGCCTCGTCGAGCGGCCGCTCGATCGACGCCTGCCGCTCGACGCGCACGTCGGCGAGGCCCATGCCGTAGGCCGACAGCACGCCGGCCAGCGGGTGCAGCCAGATCTTCTGCATGCCGAGCGTGTCCGCGATGCGGCAGGCGTGTTGGCCGCCGGCGCCGCCGAAGCAGCACAGCGTGAAGTCGCGGACGTCTTCGCCGCGCTCGATCGTGATCTTGCGGATGGCGTTCGCCATCGCCTCGACCGCGACGGTCAGGAAGCCGGCGGCGACGTCCTCCGGGCGCGGCGTGTTGCCGGCATCGGCGCCGATGTCGCCGGCGAGCAACTCGAAGCGCGCGCGCACGCTGTCGACCTCCAGCGGCTCGTCGCCGTCAGGCCCGAACACGACCGGGAACTCGTAGACCGGGATGCGGCCGAGCAGCAGGTTCGCGTCGGTGACGGCGAGCGGGCCGCCCTGCCGGTAGCAGCAGGGCCCGGGATCCGCGCCGGCGGAGTCCGGGCCGACCTGGTAACGCCCGTCGGCGTAGTGCAGGACCGAGCCGCCGCCGGCAGCGATCGTGTGAATCTTCATCATCGGCGCGCGCAGCCGGATCCCGGCGATCTCCGAGTCGTTGCTGCGCTCGTACTCGCCGGCCCAGGCCGAGACGTCGGTCGAGGTGCCGCCCATGTCGAAGCCGACCAGGCGCTCGAGGCCGGCGGCCCGCGCCGACTCCACCATGCCGACGACGCCGCCGGCGGGACCCGACAGCACGCTGTCCTTGCCGCGAAAGCGCGAGGCCTCGGCGAGACCGCCGCCCGACTGCATGAACAGCAGGCGGCGCGGAGCCTGTACCCGGGCGAGCGCGCGCTCGAGCCCGTCGATGTAATGCCTGAGAACCGGCGTCAGGTAGGCGTCGGCGAGCGTCGTCTCGGCCCGGCTGACGAAGCGGATCAGCGCCTCGACCTCGTGCGACACGGACACCTGCGCAAAGCCCGCGGCGCGGGCGAGTTCGGCGGCCCGGCGTTCGTGCCGCGGATACCGGTAGCCGTGCAGCAGGCAGATCGCGATTGCGCGCAAGCCCCGTTCGCGGAAGTGCGCGAGCGTCTCGCGGCACTGGTCCTCGTCGAGTTCGAGCAGCACGTCCCCGTCGGCGCCGACCCGTTCGCGGACGCCGGCGACCGCCGCGTACAGCGGTGCCGGCTTGACGATCTCCAGCGCGAAGATGTCCGGCCGGTTCTGGTAGCCGATTTCGAGCGCGTCCTCGAAGCCCGCGGTGACCAGCAGGCCGGTCGGCGTGCCGCGGCGTTCCAGCAGCGCGTTGGTCGCGACGGTCGTGCCCATCTTGATCGCGGCCAGCGGGCATTCGTCGCCGCCCGCGTCGCGCCAGCGGGCGAGTATCCGGCGAATGCCCTCGGCGGCTGCGTCCGCGTACTGCCGCGGGTTGTCCGACAGGAGCTTCGCGGTCTCGAGCGCGCCGTCGGGGCGCCGCGCGACGATGTCGGTGAACGTGCCGCCGCGGTCGATCCAGAATTGCCAGTCCCGTTCGCTCATCGGCTGCACGGTAGCGGAATCGCACCGCCGGCGACACGTTTTGCCGGTATCATGCGCGCACCGTGCCTGCATCCGGGGGGAGCATCATGAAAGGACCGTCCATCGCCGCGTGCCTCGCGGCCATCCTGTGCGCCGTCGGCGGCACCGCCGCGGCCGACGATCACGCGCCGCGCGCGCGCGACCTCGGCGTCCCGTTCGACGGCACGCCCGGTACGCTGAACGCGATCACCGACGTGGCCGGCGTGCGCGTCGGCCACCACACGCTGATCGCCGACCTCGACGACGGCCGCGCGGTGCGCACCGGCGTCACCGCGATCCTGCCGCGCGGCGCGCAGACGCTCGACCGGCCGGTGTTCGCAGGCCTTTACGCGCTGAACGGCAACGGCGAGATGACCGGCTCCCACTGGATCGCCGAGTCCGGTTACCTCGAGGGCCCGGTCCTGATCACGAACACGCACTCGGTCGGCGCGGTGCACGACGCCGTGATCCGCTGGCGGGTGGCGCAGGGCGACCCCGACGAGTCCGGCTACTGGTGGTCGCTACCGGTCGTCGCCGAGACCTACGACGGCTACCTGAACGACATCAACGGTTTCCACGTCTACGCGGACCACGTGTTCCTCGCGCTCGAGACCGCGAGCGAGGGACCGGTGGCGGAAGGCTCGGTCGGCGGCGGTACCGGCATGATCTGCCACGAATTCAAGTGCGGCATCGGCACGGCGTCGCGACGCACGCGCATCGGTGACGCCGACTACACGACCGGCGTGCTGGTGCAGGCGAACTACGGCCTGCGCGATACGCTGCGCGTTGCCGGCGTTCCGGTCGGGCAGGTGCTGCGCGAGCACCGGGTCTGGAGCGACCCGCAGCCGGACGACGAGACCGGCTCGATCATCATCGTCGTCGCCACCGACGCGCCGCTGTTGCCGCACCAGCTCGAGCGCATCGCGCGGCGCGCGGCACTGGGCCTCGCACGCGTCGGCGGCATCGCCGGCAACGGCTCCGGCGACATCTTCCTCGCGTTCTCGACGACGCCCGCCGGTACCGACCAGGACGGCGCGCTGCGCGAGACGGCGATGCTCGCGAACGACGTGATGTCCTCGCTGTTCCTTGCCACCGTCGAGGCGACCGAGGAGGCGATCGTCAACGCGCTGGTCGCCGGGCGCGACATGCGCGGGCACCGCGGCAGCGCCGTTTCCGGCATCGATCACCGCGCGCTGCAGTGCGCACTCGAGGCGCACGGGCGCCTCGCGGCGACGGACGCGGAGCCGGACTGCGAGTAGCGGCGTGGCGGACACCACCGCGGTCTTCCTGACGCTCGTCGTCTACAACGCGCTGCTGATCGGCGTCGGCATCTGGGCCAGCCGGCGCAACGCCAGCGTCGAGGATTTCTACCTGGCCGGTCGCGGCCTCGGCGCCTGGGTCGCCGCGATCAGCGCGTCGGCCAGCTCGTCCTCGGCCTGGACCCTGCTCGGCGTCAGCGGCGCGGCCTACGCCTGGGGCTGGCCCGCGCTATGGCTGTTCCCCGCCACGGTCGGCGGCTTCCTGCTGAACTGGTACTGGGTCGCGCCGCGGCTCAAGCGGCTCGCGGCGAACGAGGGGGCCGTAACGCTCGCGAGCGTGCTGGCGCCGGCCTCGCTCGGCAACGCGCGGCAGGCGATCCTCAGGGTCGCCGCGGCGATCGTCGTGTTCTCGTTCGTTTTCTACGTCGCGTCGCAGTTCGAAGCCGCCGGCAAGGCCTTCGAGTCCGTGTTCGGGCTCGCGAAGGAGCCGAGCATCCTGGTCGGCGCCGGCATCGTGCTCGCCTACACGCTGCTCGGCGGTTTCTGGGCCGTCAGCGTGACCGACACGATCCAGGGGCTCCTGATGTTCACGGCGGCGCTGGTGCTGCCGCTCGTGGCACTCGCCGCGGTCGGCGGTCCGGCCGCGCTGGTCGCGGGGCTGGCGCCGCTCGCGGGCGCCGGCTCGCCGGTTGCCGGCGTCTCGCTCGCGGCCGGCATCATGTTCGTGCTCGGCATCCTCGGCATCGGCATCGGCTACCCGGGCCAGCCGCATGTCGTCAACCGCTTCATGGCGCTGCGCGACGAGCGGAGCCTGCGGCACGGCCGGGTCATCGCCCTGGGCTGGGCCGTGCTGGTCTATGCCGGCATGCTGCTGCTGGGCCTGAGTGCGCGCGTGCTGTACGCCGAGCTGGGCGACGCCGAGCAGGTGCTGTTCTTCGCCGCAGCCGAACTGCTGCCGGCCGTCGTCGCCGGCGTCATGCTCGCCGCGGTGCTGTCCGCGATCATGTCGACCGCCGACAGCCAGCTGCTCGTCGCGGCCTCGGCGATCTCGCACGACTGGACGCTGGCCCGCGGCGGCCGGGCCGCGACGCTCGGCGGTTCGCGGCTCACGGTGCTGGCCGTGCTGGTCGCGGCGACGCTGCTGGCGCTCGTCTGGCGCGCCGACATCTTTTCGCGGGTGCTGTTCGCCTGGGCGGCGCTCGGCGCGGCGTTCGGCCCGGTCCTGCTGCTGCGCCTGGCCGGTCGCCGCCTCGCGGCGGGCAGTACCCTGGCGGCCATGCTGACGGGCTTCGGGCTCACCGTCCTGCTGTCCTGGCTGCCCGACGCGCCCGGCGATGCCGCCGAGCGCCTGCTGCCGTTCGTCGCTGCTTTCGCCGTCGCGTCCGTCCGCTCGGACCGGAGCTGAAAAAAAACCGCCCGCCCTGTCACACGCGGGTGGCCGCCGGGCGACTCAGCAAGCGGAGGCCCTATGCGGGACGATGAATGCCTTGCCGACAACCCGGCAGTCAGCCGCGCGGAACTGGCGGCGCTGCACGCCGAAGCCTGGCGCTGAGCGCTGTCGCAGAGCGCATACGACCCGCCGGCAGCGGAGGACCTGGTGCAACAGGCAGACGTCGAAATACTGAGGGGCAGCGCGCGCTTCGACGGTCGCGCGACGCTGAAGACATTCCTGTTCGGGGTCATCCGCAATCTTGCGCGGCGGCGCTACCGGCGGCTCGGCGTCCGACTGCGCCTGCTGCGCCGGCACGGCGCGGAGGCCGCGCCCGCCAGCGTGCCGCCGCCGGTGCACGAGCTTGGCCCGGTCTGGGCCGCGGTCGCAGCGCTGCCCGCGCGGCAGCGCGACGTCATCGAGCTCGTGTTCCTGCGCGAGCTGAGCCTGGACGACGCCGCTCGCGTGATCGGCGTTTCGCCGGGTACCGCGCGGACGCACTACGACCGCGCCAAGCGGCGCCTCGCGACCGTGCTCGCCGACGACGTGCCGGGCGGGGACGGCGGCTGACATGTGCGGGACTGCACCGGCAGGCGGAGGGCGGCGGACGATGCTGTCGATAGCCAGGAGCGGACCGGCCGTGTCGCGGCGGTCGCGCGGTGGCCGCTGGGCGAACGACGGCGCCTGCCGGCCTGTGCAACGGCGTGGTCCGGATCGCCGCCGGGAGCGAGCAAGCCATGCATGACGACGAACTGAAACGCCGCCTGCGCGCGGCCGAGCGCGTCGCCGGCGCGCCGGCGCCGGACTTCGAACGCAGCTGGCGTGCGGCCGAGGCAGGCGCCGCG
>ERZ869936.1785-NODE-1785-length-14222-cov-7.808993_pt1 | contig 14222 bp, 13 predicted proteins | sample MGYA00520876_ERZ869936 | MGnify/ENA primary metagenome ERZ869936 (study PRJEB32218, sample SAMN09650985) | biofilter metagenome | isolation source: enrty point of leading RO module | place: Saudi Arabia: Thuwal, RO plant located on Red Sea | collected 2016-02-17 ...
CGGCGACCACCGAGATCTACACTCTTTCCCTACACGACGCTCTTCCGATCTAAGTGAAGGTCGTCAAGGCCGACGATCCGTGGACCGAAGGTCCTGAGTTGATCGCCGAGGCCGACGGCGTGGTGCTGTTCGTGTCGGAGGGGGCCAAATGGGTCGTCGCCGATCCGCGACGGCACGACGCCCTGGCGAAGGTGGCGGCCCGCGGCGGCGGGTTGTCGGTCTTGCACTGGGGCATGGGCACCCGCGCTGCCGAGCCGATCGGGCCGTTCGTCAAGTTGTTTGGCGGCTGCCACGGCGGACCCGATCGCAAGTACCAGGTCGTCGAGACGGAGTTGCACCCCACCGACCACGAGATCGCCGCCGGGCTGGAGCCGTTTTCGCTGCGCGAGGAGTTCTACTATCGTCTCAAGTTCGTCGACGCCGACTCAGGGATCGAGCCGGTGGCGCAAGCGACGATCGACGGTGTGGACGAAACCGTGGCCTGGGCCTGGCAGCGCGGCGACGGCGGGCGCTCGTTCGGTTTCAGCGGTTTGCACTTCGACGACAACTGGCAACTCCCCCAGTATCCGCACATGCTGAAGCGGGCCGTGCTGTGGACGATGAAACTGCCGCTCGACTGAGCGTTCCCTCGTCGATTGCCGGGGCCTAGCGCTCGACTGGCGAGATGGTCGAGAGCGGTGCAGACGCCGTCCGGCGGAGCTGTCCGCAGGCAGCGTCGATCTCGTCGCCTTTGCGTTGCCGCACCTGGGCGTTGATGCCGCCGGAGCGAAGCGTTTCGAGAAAGCGATTCACGGCCCCGGCCGCCGGCATCGCGTAGGGCAAGCCGGCCACGGGATTGTAAGGAATCAGGTTCACCAGGGCCGTGCGGCCGCGCAGCAGAGCGGCCAGCCGCCGGGCATGATCGACCTGGTCGTTCCGGCCGCCCAGCAGCACGTATTCGAACGTCAACCGGCGGCCGGAGGCGGCGAAATAACGGTCGGCCGCGGCCAGGATCTCGGCCAGCGACGTGCTCTTGCTCACTTTGACCAGCTCGCGCCGCAAGGCGTCGTCGGGCGCGTGTAACGAGACGGCCAGGTTGTATTTGGCGCCCGCCTCGGTCAGCCGGTCGATCGCCCCCGGCAGCCCCACGGTCGAAATCGTGATCCGCCGCGGGCTGATTCCCAAGCCGGTCGGCGAAGCCGCCTCGGCCAGCGCGGGCAGCAGTCGATCGAGATTTGCCAGCGGCTCGCCCATGCCCATCACCACCACGTGGCTGAGCCGTTCGCCCGCAGGCAGCAACCGATCCAGCAGCAGCAACTGCTCGACGATTTCGCCCGAGGTAAGGTTGCGGGCCACGCCGGCCAGTCCGCTGGCGCAAAACACGCAGCCCATGGCGCAGCCCACTTGCGTGCTGATACAGACCGAGCGTCGCAACTGGTCGCGCAGCAGCACGCATTCGATCTGCTGGTCGTCGGCCAGTTGCACCAGCAGCTTTTCGGTGCCGTCGTTCGACGTGCGATGCAGCGCCACCCGCGCGGTCCACAGCCGGAAATCGGCCGCCAGTTCGTCGCGCAAGCGAGCGGGCAAGTCCGACATTTCGGCAAAGCTGCGGGCTCGGCCGGCGAATAACCATCGGCGCACCTGCGCAGCGCGATAGCCTGGCAGCCCGCGCTTGGCGAGCCACAGGTCGAGGCCTGCGGTATGGGGTTCGAGTAGGTGCTGCATCGCTGCGTCGTCGGTTGCGTGGTCTCCTTGATTATAGGGAGCCCTTTGGCCGTGGCGCGCCGATCATCCAAATTGACAGCCCCCGGGCCGAAGTAGCACAATGCGTCACACGCGGTTCGCGATGGCATCCCTTCTGGCACGCAAGGATACCCGCAGATGAGTGACTTTCAGCAGCCCCCTCCGACAGATCCCTACCACAGCCCCGAGACGGCGCCGCCGGGCGAGATGGTGGCCCAGGGCGGCACGAGCAGCGGGGGCAAAGTGCTGATGGGGCTGGGGATCGGCTGCGGCGTGATGGTGCTGTTGTGCTGCGGCGTGGTCGGCGTTGTCGTATTCTTCTTCAGCCGGGGGTTCGACGTGAGCGACGATCCGGCCACGGTTCGCCGCGTGGCCGCCAGCATCGTCAAGATCGACGTGCCCGAGCAGCTCGCTCCCGAAGGCTCGATGGAGTGGACGCTGCCGATTGTCGACCGCAAGATGATCTCGATGGCCGCCTTCACGGAGCCGGAGCGCCGCAGCGGTTTGTTCCTGTTCCAGATCGATGCCGAGTTCGGCAGCGCGCAATCGATGCGGGCTCAATTCGAGGAAGCGATGAGCGAGTCGGGCCGCGGCGAGTGGCGCGAGTTGGATCTGAAGGACACCGAAACGCTCAAAGTCGAGATCAACGGCGCCGAGTCGGAGTTTCGCTTCGGCAAGGGTGAGGACGAAGAGTCCAAGCAGGAAGTCTGGCAGGCCATCGGCACGTTCGAGGGCAACGAAGGCTCGGCCATGATGTTCATGCAGCTCAACGCAGAAGACTTCGACAAGCAGCAACTCGTCGGCGTGCTCGAATCGATGGAATGAGCACGGCTAATTCGGCCCCGCCGGCGCGCTATCCGGCTTGCTCGAGCAAGGCACTGATGCGCTTGGACAAATCGCCGCTGGCCAGCCGGGCTTCGAGTTCTTCCAGATCGGCCAACAACACGTGGCTGGTGAACTTGACCGCCCAGTTGTGCGTCATGGGGCTGACGGCGATCACGACCGTGCCGTGATGGTAGGCCTCCCACATCTCGATTGCCGTGCCCATCGAGGCCTCGGGCACGAACGCCAGCAGCACGTCCACGTCGCGGCACAACTGGCAGTGGTGATGAAACACCGCGCGGCCCTGCTGCTCGTCGTACGACAGGCTGTCGGCATGATCGTCCAGCGGATCGAGGATCTCGGCGCCCGGGAAATGCCTGGCCAACAGCGCCTTGATGTGACCACGATATCCCTGGTGGTGGATGGCGGCGGCCAGGTGCGAGCCCTGCATAATTCCCGCTAAAAAGAAGCGCATTTGCGGCTCCGCTTTCGTACTTCGCGCGACGGCGACCCTGACGTCGAGCGCGGCCATCGACTAGGATGATGATATCGAACGAACCGAAAACACACGAGCCATCGCCCTGTGGCGATGAGACCCCCGAGAATCCATGGCGCAGCGACCCAAATCTTCGAAAATCGCTCCAACCCTCTTTAAGGCGACGCGTAATCCGGCCCCGCGCGAGAAATCCTCGATTGAGTTCGATCGCAAGCGGGCCTTCGAGCTGGTGATGGACTTGATGGCCATTCCCGGTTCGAGCGGACACGAAGCGGCCGTAGCCTCGTACATCACCAGCAAGCTCCGCCAGGCGGGAGCGCCGGCCGCGGCGATTCGTTCGGATACGGCCCACAAGAAGTCCCCCATCGCCGGCCAGGTGGGTAACCTCGTGTTTCGCATGCCCGGCTCGCTTCGCGGCGGGCGGCGGATGCTGATGGCCCACATGGACACCGTGCCGATTTGCGTCGGCTCGCGGCCCAAGCGCAAGGGCAACGTCGTGCAGTCCGCCGATCCGCGCACCGGCCTGGGGGCCGACAATCGGGCCGGCGTCGCCGTGGTGCTCAACACGGCACTGGAAATCTTCAAGCGCAAGCTGCCGCATCCGCCGCTGGTGTTCTTCTGGCCGGTGCAGGAAGAAGTCGGCTTGCAAGGTGCCCGCTGCGCGCGGGTCCGGCTGCTGGCTCGCCCGAAGCTGGCCTTCAACTTCGACGGCGGCACCGCCGAGAAGCTCACCGTGGCGGCCACCGGCGGCTATCGCATGCAGATCGACGTGCAAGGCGTGGCCGCGCACGCCGGCGGCGCGCCGGAACAAGGTGTCAGCGCCATCGCGATCGCGTCGCTGGCCATCGCCCGGCTCGTGCGCGACGGCTGGCACGGGCTGGTGGAAAAGGACGGCCGGACGGGCACCGCCAACGTTGGTGTGGTTCGCGGCGGTCTGGCCACCAACGTGGTGACCGACCACGTCGAACTGCACGCAGAGGCCCGCAGCCACGATGCCAAGTTTCGCGGGCAAATCGTCTCGGCCATCCAGCAGGCCTTTCGCGACGCGGCCGCCGAGGTCCGCAGCGCCTCGGGCAAGCGCGGCAAGGTGCGATTTGACGGCCGCACCGACTACGAGGCGTTCAAGCTCGCCGACGACGATCCTTCGGTGTTGGCCGCCGAGCGGGCGGTGCGCAGCGTGGGGCTCAAGCCGATTCGGGCGGTGAGCAACGGCGGGTTGGACGCCAACTGGATGACGGCTCACGGCATCCCCACGGTGTCGCTGGGTTGTGGGCAGCAGAATATTCACACGACGTCCGAGTGCCTCGACATCGCGGCATTCGAGAGGGCCTGCCAGATCGCGCTGCATCTGGCGACCGACGTCGAATAGCGGGCTGGCGCTGGCTCCAGGCTGTTGCCCCCACGCCGGCCGCGGAATGCGGGATTGCCATGGATCTCGATGACGAGCTGTGTCTGTGCTTCCACGTGACGAAGCGGAAGGTGATCAACTTCATCCGCGTGGAAAAGCCCAAGCGCGTGGGGCAGTTGAGCGAGTGTTTCGGGGCGGGCACCGGCTGCGGTTGGTGCCGCACCTACATGCGGCACCTGTTCGAGGCACAGCGCAGCGGGGATCCCGAGACCCGGGAACCCACCCCCGAAGAATATGCCCGGGAGCGAGCCCGCTACATTCGCTCGGGCGGCGGCACTCCGCCACCGGGGGCCACGCCGATCGACAAGGCCGATTGACACCACCTGGTGAACGGCCTGAGTGGCGATTTCGCAGCGTTTTGGCGACGGTGAATCGCTTCTAGCCCGGGGCGTGCAAATCCACTATGATGGGGCTTTGAAATGCGGGGCATCTCGGCCCGACGAGTGGCAGCCGCGCGACGTCACCACCCTTCGGAAGTGCATAGCTATGGCTCGTAAGGTCCTCAATCGTAAGGAATTGCGCGAGGAATCGGAAGCCGCGGAGCGGAAGACGAAGAAGAAGGCCGTCAAGGCCGACGGCGAAACGACGAAAAAGAAGCCCGTCAAGCGCAAGAGCCGGGCCAAGGCCGCCAAAGAAGTGCGGCTCAAGGCGTTCTGGGGCGTGTTCAACCAGTCGATGAAGCGCGTGGCCCTATTCGAGTACAGCCAGCGCAAGCAGGCCGAAAAGAAGGCCGCCGAGCTTTCTACCTCGGCCAAGACGCCGCACTTCGTTCAGCCGGTGAAAGAAATCATCGAAGAATAGTTCTGCGGGTCGCGTGCTTTTTCGCCTGCTCCGGCGCTCTGGCGGCACCGTGTAGGTACTTTGCGGCGGGCATGCCGCGCCCGGCGTTGCTTGACGCCGGCGCATCGGGCATCGAAAATCGCATGTGGGGGCCCTCTCGCGGCGCGCGTTCGATGGCGGAATCGGGTGCCCTGCCAGTTACGCACTCCAGCCGGCGCGGCCCCACTTTGCGGGCCCCTGCGAGCGCGACACGTCCCTGCGACCCATCCAACTAGCTGCTATGGATTTCAAGCCAGGCCACACGGTCGGCATCGACCTGGGCACGACCTTTTCCACGCTCGCGCATCTCGACGACGAAGGGAACCCGGTCGCCATCGCCAATGAGGACGACAGCGTCGAGACTCCCAGCCTGATCCTGCTGGCCGAGTCCGGGCACGTCATCGTCGGGCCCAATCGGCAGCGGGCGGCCATGGAAGATCCCGAGCACGTCGTCGAACGCGTCAAACGCCACATGGGCAACGCCGAGTTCAAGCGCACCTTCGACGGGCGCGAAATCACGCCCGAGTTCCTCTCCGCGCTAATTCTCAAGAAGCTCCGCCAGGACGGCGAAAAGCGTCTCGGCAAGATCGGCAACGCGGTGATCACGGTGCCCTACTACTTCAACGACGCGCGCCGCAAGGCCACCCAGGATGCGGGGCAAATCGCGGGGCTGAACGTCATCGACATCATCAACGAGCCCACGGCCGCGACGCTGACCTACGCCTGGAAGCGCGGGGAGTTGGGCGCTGGCGCCGGCGAGAAGAAGCCGCACCTGGCGCTGGTCTACGATCTGGGCGGCGGCACGTTCGACGTGACCGTGGTGCGCTATACGCCCAACCACTTCCAGGTGCTGGCCACCGACGGTGACGTGCGCCTGGGCGGCGTCGACTGGAACGATCGCCTGGTCGACTTCGTGGCCGAAGAGTTCATGTCCAAGCACGGCATCGACCCGCGCGAGTCGCCCGAGACGCTGCACTTGCTCCGGCATGATACGGATCAGGCCAAGATCGCGCTTTCCGAAGGCACGTCGGCCTCGATCACCTGCCGCGTGCGGGGCAAGGCCAACACGGTGCAAGTCAGCCGCGAGCAATTTCAGGACATGACGGCCGACCTGTTGCAGCGCACCGCCGACACGGCGCTGCTCGTACTCGAACAAGCCGAGGTCAAGCCCGAGGAACTCGATGCGATCGTGCTGGTGGGCGGCTCGACGCTGATGCCCGCGGTGCCCAAGATGCTGGAACAACTGACCGGAAAAGAGCCTTACCAGGGGCTTTCGCCGCATACCGCCGTGGCCCAAGGCGCGGCCATTCACGCCGCGATTCTCGAGGCCAAGTTTCGCGGCGAGTCGAGCACGATGGCCGACCGCATCAAGAAGCTGCTCAGCAACGTCAAGCAGGAAGAGGTCAACTCGCACGGCCTGGGCGTGGCGGCCCGCAATCCCAAGTCGGGCAAGACGATCAACCACGTGATGATTCCCCGCAACAGCAAGCTGCCGATCGAGGTGCGCCGCACGTTTGCCACCAGCGAAGCCAATCAGCAGCGCGTCAACGTGAAGGTCATCGAGGGCGACGCTCCCGATCCGGCCGCCTGCTCGCTGTTGGGCAACTGCCGCATCACCGGCCTGCCCGAGAACCTGCCCAAGGGTTCGCCGATCGAGGTCGTGTACGCCTTTGATGCCTCGGGCCGCGTGCGCGTCAGCGCCACGGACAAAACGGGCGGCAAAGAGGCGACCATCGAAATCGAACGCCGGGGCGGCTTGAGCGACGGACAGATCAACGCCTTTACCTCCCTGGCCGACAAATACCGGGTCGACTAATCCGCGGCTATCATGGAAGATGGGTGGCAAGGCCCCGTGGCCTGCCGCTTGTCTTCGTGTTTCATCGCTTCAGTTCCATGACCAAAACGCTCGACGTCTACCGCGACTGGCTCAAGATCACCGAGACCGCACGGCCGCTGAACCACTATCAGTTGCTGCGGCTCAAGAAGTTCGAAGACAACCCGGTCAAGATCCGCGAACACTACCGGGCGATGAACGCCCACGTCCGCAAGTTCGCCGCCGGCGACTACGCCAAGCAGTCGCAGGACCTGCTCAACGAACTGGCCAAGGCCATGCTCTGCCTGACCGACAAGCAGCGCAAGAGCGAGTACGACATTACGCTAGGGCGCAAGGAGGCCGAGGGCGGAGGAAAGCGACGCACCTTCGAGCAGATCCTGCTGGCCACGAAGGTCGTCGACCAGGCCGGGCTCGACAAGGCCCGTAACTTCTCCAAGGCCATCGGCGTCGACGTGCGCGACGCGCTGGTGCAGCAGAAGCTGGCCAAGTACGACCAGGTGCTGCCCGCCTATGCCGAGTCGATCGGTTTGCCGTACCTCGATCTGAACGACGTGCCGCTCAACCCGAAGTTGATCGCGGGCGTGCCGCCGATGGTGATGCGGCAGCATTCGTGCGTGCCGGTGATGGTCGACGGCAAGGAACTGCTGATGGCATCGCCCAACGAGCTGGATCCCAACGTCGAAGAAGAGCTACGGCTGCGGTTCAGCATGCCGGTGCGCACGGTGCTCTGTTCGCCTGCGAACATCAACGACGCGATTGCCAAGTACGTGCCGAAGGACGGCAGCGCTGCTCCTCCGCCGCCGGCCGAGGCCGTCGCGGCCGCTGCGGCTCCCCCAGCCGGCGAAGCCCCGGCCCCCGAGGCCGCCGCCGCTGTGGCCAAGCCCACCGGGCCGATGACCGAGGACGAGAAGGCGGAACGAAAGAACTATGCCATCATTGCCCTGTTCGGCACGGGGATGGTGCTGACCAACGTCCTGAGATGGGGGGTCGGCTGGAGCTTCGTCCTGTCGGCCGTGGTGGCCGTGGCAGCCGGAGCCGTGGCCGGGGGCATCGTGTGGAAGGTGAAGTCGCGCTAGCCGCCGCCCTGGCTAGGCCAGGAACTTTGCCAGCCGCTCTTGCGTGGCCGGGGCGCTCAACTCGGCTTTGCCGAAACCAGCTTCAGCTCCGACGGCGACGGCCTGCTGCTGGGCATCGGCAAAATTGCTGACCAGCATCACGGGGGTGCCGGCCAGCGTGCCGTCGTCCTTGATCCGCTTGATCAACTCGAGACCGTCGCTGTAGTCGGCGTCGAACTTGCGATTGACCAGCACGAGGTCGAAGGAGCCGTTGCGCAACTGCTCGAGTGCCCCGGCCAGGTCGTGGGCCTGAGCCACTTCGGCATCGAACGCGCGCTCGATCAGCCGGCGAATCGAGCCGTGATCCATCCCGCACTGACCGACGTCGAGCACGCGCTTCATCGTGGAAACCCCATCCCTGTATTGCGGACCGTGCTCACGCGCTCCTCGCGTGAACACGGTTCCCGTTGCATGCTCGCCTACTTGTCTTCCTTCTCGATCGCGAAGACGTGGTCCTTGTTGGCGATAAACAGCGTGTTGTTGGCGACGACCGGCGTGCTGTAGACCGAGTTTTCCATGGTGTTTTCGGCCAGCAACTCCATGTCCTGGGAGAGCTTGAACACACAAATGTCGCCGTCCTCGTCGCCGACGTACACCTTATCGTCCACGATCAGGGGCGATCCCCAGGCCGCGGCCAGCATGTCGTACTTCCAGTGCGGCACACCCGTTTTGGCGTTGAGGCAATGGAACAGGCCGCTGAAGTCGGCCACGAACAGCAGGTCGTCCTTGATGGCCACGGTGCCGCAGGTGCGGTGCATGGTTTCCTCGAAGTCGATCTCGCCGTCGCCGTTCGAATCATACTCGGCATAGTGCCAGACCATGGCCGAGTTGGGATTGGCCCGGGCCACTTCGCCGTTCTCGGGCACGACGGCCTGCATGCGCTTGTGCGGGATAGGCGTGCTCAGGTCATCGACGTTGAAGGCCAGCTCGGGGCTGACGTCGCCGCGCTTGGTCGGATCGATGCACCACAGGTGCCCGACGCCTTCGCCGTGCTCGGGGTCTTCGCCGACGCCGATGTAGACCAGCCCGTCGTAAACGACCGGCGTGCCGATGATGTGGTTGCGATCGGCCCGGCCGCCGAGCACGTACTTCGACTCCTTGGGGTTGCAGTCGAACTTCCAGAGCATCACCGGCTTGCCCTCGGCGACGCTCTTGGCGGCGTCGAAGCTGTACAGCCAGCCGTCGCCGGCGCCGAAGATCACCTGCGGCACGCCCCCCAGCACGGCATAAGCCGGCGAGGACCACTGGCCGTGCAGCACGTTTTCGCCGGGGGTGTTATCGGTCCACAGCACCTTGCCGGTATTCTTTTCGACGCACAGGAAGCTGGGAGCCGCGGGAGCGGGCAGGTTGACGTGCCCCTCGTCGACGCCGTTCGAGGTGTTCACGAACAGCCAGTCGCCGGCCGCCGTGACCGAGCAGCTACACATGTTGTGCTGCGAAACGCCCAACTCTTTCATCATGTCGAGGCGCCACACGACGTCGGCGTCGTGCTTGTCGTCGGTGTTGAGGATCTTGTAAGCGGTCAACCGCGACGGGCCGGCCGTGCGCAGCTCCACCTCGCGCTCCACGCCGCTTTCGGGCGTAAACGTGATGTTGAAGTTCTTGCCCTCGGCGGCGACCTTCGCGTCAGACGGCAGCTCCAGGCCCGAGCTGGCGAACAAGGCGGATAAATCGTCGGAAACCTTGCCCTCTTTCAGCGCGGCGAGAATGCCGGGCAGCTTGTCCTCTTCGGCATTGTCGCTGGCGGCCAGCGTAAACAGACGGGCCGGCTCGTTGGTTACGGGGCCGTCGTCCTGGTCGTCGTAGAACCCTTCGGTGTCGAGGCACAGCACCTCGCCACGGTTGCTGACGTACCACAGGCGATCGCCTTCGACCAGCGGCGCGGCACAGACGCCCTGCAGCGGCCAGTCGTGCACGCGGCCGGTGGGCAGCTTTTCGTTCGAGTCCTGCCAGAGAAACTTGCCGGTCTCCTCGTCGAAGCAGGCCAGCACGCCCAGGTCTTCGGTAGGCGGATACCGCTTCAGGTAGCCGGCGCCATTGTTGGTGCCGACGTACACGTGGCCGTTGGCCACCACCGGATTGCCGTACGACTGCGAGCCCAGCGAAGCGACCCAGCGGACGTTCTCCGCCTCCTCGTCGTTCCATTCGCCGGTCTGCAGGTCGAATTCGCCGATGTTCCATTCGACGGGGATGTCTTCGCCCTCGGGCGTGTTGTTGCGCACGCTTGAACCGCCCCACTGTCCCCAGTCGTGCTCGCCGACTCCGACCGGCGCGGTGCTGGGAGCGGCCGACGGGGTCTTGCTGGGCGCCTTGGCCACGGTCACGGTGCCGGAGGCCGGCTCGGTGCCCGAAAGCTGACCGACGCAGATCAGTGACGAAACCGCCAACGCGGCGAATAATAGCGTCCAATGAGCCGTTCTCATGCCGTTTGTCTCTCCAGGTTATTTGTTTTGGGCCGATGCGGCCGCCGCCGGGGGCGCTCGAGCGCGTGAGGCGCCTAGGACCCTTGGTTCTCACTCACCTTGACGTTGTCGATATACAACTCGGAGACCTGGGCGTTGCCGAACAGTCCGGGACTTCCCACGACGTTGGGCACCTCGTCCACGGCCTCGATCGTCCACTGCTCGGGCTCGTCCTCGCCCCGCTTCCAGACCTTGCCTTTGAGCACGGCTCTACCGTCTTCGACGCCCGCGCTGAACTTCATCGTGTACCAGGTATCGGCTTCCCACTCGAAGGGAACCTCTTTCTTGAACCGCGTCTCGACCTGCGAGGTCCAGGAGCGGATTTGAATCTTCTGGTGCTGCCCCATCAGGGCCATGGTGTAGCGCTGCGCGATCAATCCGATGTCGGGCAGCTTGTCGGTCTCGCGGCCGTCGCTGGAGCGCAGCGAGCCGAGCACGTCGGCCTGAACGGTGTAGTCGTGCTCGCCGTCGTGGCCCAGAATCGCCTGGCTCCGCTGTCCCTTGGGAATCGTGGTCAGCTTGACCATGACGTTGCGGCCGTCGACCTCGCGGATCACGTGTCGATAGCGGGCCCCGATCCAGGGGACGGGGATCTCGCCGCCGGCGAACTCGAAGTCCCAGGGAAAGTCGGGCACGATTCGCACGCGGGCCTTGCCCTCGAGGTCGCCCACCTTCGCCACGACCGTGGCCGCCTCGTGCTTGCCACCCGAGGGAGCCTGGTAGCGGCCGTCGCCGTCGATTTCGCCGGGGCCACTCACCGAAAACTCAGCCTCGCCGTCACGCAGGAACTGCCCGCGGGCGTTGAACAACCGCACGCGGTACTGCTGGTCCTGGCCCGGCTTGATCAGGGCTTCGGCCGGCACGAGTTGCACGGTAGCCACCGCATCGTCGGCACTGGGCGGTTCCACTTTCGGAGGCTCGGGGATCGGCGTGGCTTGAGGCTCGACGCCGGGCTTGCCCAGGCAATAAATCTGCGACGTGGTCGGCAGGTACAACTTGCCGTGCGAAATGATCGGCGAGCCGAGCACTTCGTCCTCGCGGGGCATGCGCATGCGGTCGATCATCTTCACGCCGCGCTCGTTCGGCTGCATCACGTGCCAGGCCGTCTCGGTGCAGGCATAGATCTTTCCTTCGGCCCAAATGGGGCTGCCCTTCATGCGCGTGCCGACCAGCCGCACTTCCCGTCCCACGGGCTTGCCGGTTTCCACGTCGACGATGTGCAACTTGGCCTGGTCGTCGAAGCAGTACAGCCGGCCGTCGACCAGCAGGGGCGAGCTCTTGCCCATCATGCCGGGCAACCGCCACTCCAAACCGTTCTTGGTGATGTTTCCGCTGAGCGAGCCGTCGATGCAAATGATCGAGCCCATCGTCGTGGGGTTCGAAACGTTCTCTTCCGACTGGCCCGTGTACACCCGGTCGTCCTGCACGACCGGCGAGACGTTCAGTCCCCGCAGCGAGAAATCGAACAGCCAGATCGACTTGCCGGTGCGCGGCTGCCAGGCATGGACGCCGCCGTCGCCGGAGCCGAAGACCATCGCCTCCTGACCGCCCAGCACGCACGTCACGGGCGTGCTATAGGTGGTATCGTCGGGGAGCGGCCGGGTGCCGCTTTGCCAGATGCACTCGCCGGTCTCCTTGTCGAAAGCCAGCATGCGGTGCGTGGGCTTGGCGGTGTCGCCCCAGCCGATGATCACGCCGCCGACGATGACCAGATCGTCGAACAGGATGGGCGTGGTGAGGCGTCCGCCGTAGGTGGTCAGCAGACCGAACTGCTCGCCCAGCGAGCAGTCCCAGAGCGTTTCGCCCGACTCGCCGTCGAGGCACTTCAGGTAGCCGCACGCGCCGATGGCGTAGATCTTGCCCGTTTCGGGGTCGCCGGCGCAGCTCGCCCAGCCGATGCGCTCGGCGGGCGAATCGGTGAGATAGACGTTGTTGACGTTCTCCCACAGCTTCTTGCCCGTGGCGGCGTCGACGCAGACCACCTTTTCGCCTTCGCGATACGTGCCCGGTTCGCTGCGGACCACCGTGTAGAGCTTGCCCCGTAGGACGATCGGCGTGGCGATGCCGCCCAACTCGGGGTTGCGCCACAGCACGTTGCCTTCGGTGCCTTTGGCGTCCGGGTCCCACTCCTCGATGATGCCGGTCTCGCGCGAGATGCCGTTTTGTTCGGGCCCGCGCCAACTGGGCCAGTCGAGCGGATCGATCTTCGCGTCGGCGGCCAGCGTTGCGCCGGGCGCCAGTAGTGAGATGACAAGCGTGAAGACGAACCAGGCAGCGGTATGTTGTTTCATGGAGAACTCGAAAGTGGAACGCCTGGGCAAGGAGTGACGGTGGGAACGGTCAGGAGCAGACACTAGATCTAGGATACGGCGCCCGCTGGTGCCCGGCAAGCAGCGGGCGCTGGCCGGCGCAGCGTGGGATTGCCCGAATTTGCCGCGGGGGGAAAGTCGTTGGTTTGCCGTGGCGAGCGGCACGGCAATTGCCCCCGATTCGGGGCTCGCCGGGCAGCACCTGGTGGCTCCCGGCGCGGACGCTAGTCGAACCATTCGTCGGCCGGGTCGAACTTGGGATACACGATCACGACGATCTTCATCTTCCCGATGGCCCGGTGCCGCACGCCCGGCCGAATCAGCACGCACATGCCGGGACGGATGGGCACCTGCTGGCCGTCGAGTTCCATCTGCGCGTCCGCGCCGCACTCGAGGATGTAATACACCTCGGTGAGCCGCTTGTGGTAGTGCGCCAGCGCGTCGGTCGAGATCGCGGTCTGATGCACGGTGCCGGGATAGTCGGGCACGTCGGCAAATGCCCGGCGCGCCTCGCCGCAGGGGCAGGCCACGGGCGGCACCTGGGCGAAATCGACGATCTCGTAGCGGGCCGTTTCAGTAGGGCGGGTCGTCGAAGACATACGGCTGGCGGGAAAGTGAAGGTTCGCGGCGGGGGGCAGCCTGGCAGGGTTGCGACCAGGGGCCGGCGCGGCACGCGCCTCCAGGTTTCCGCAACCCGCATTTCACGATACCAGATCGCGCGTGCGGCGGCCAGCGAGCGTGGTTTGGTGGCAGTGCAATCGACAAGGTTTGACTGCCTTACGCGCGTGGAAATGTCAACGCAATGGTAGTTGTAAACCGCGGACTGAAAAATACTTCTGTAACCTCAAGGGCCGTTTGCCAGCGAGCCGATACGGTAGGTGTTACCGCCGAGGATCGCGTGCCGGCAAGGCACGTACGAGGGCGCGTCAGGGCAACCGGATCGGACTTTTCGAGTCAAGGATTGGCTCGACCGGTCCTGACGCAATAAATCGTGTGAACTGCTGGTTCCGACCCCACCAAACCCCGCCTGCCACGGTCACCCCAAACTCACCCCGAAAGTGGTTCTCTCGTCCTCGGGAACTGCCTCAGGGTTTGTCGTCCTGCCCGACTGCGAAACCAATCGCAGGAGTGCTGCGACGTGCTGTGCAGACAGGGAAGCACGCTATCCGCAGTTCAAGTTAAGGAGACGTTGCTCGATGAAATGGAACATGGTCTTTGGAGCGCTTGTAGTCAGC
>ERZ869936.1786-NODE-1786-length-14221-cov-13.561203_pt1 | contig 14221 bp, 16 predicted proteins | sample MGYA00520876_ERZ869936 | MGnify/ENA primary metagenome ERZ869936 (study PRJEB32218, sample SAMN09650985) | biofilter metagenome | isolation source: enrty point of leading RO module | place: Saudi Arabia: Thuwal, RO plant located on Red Sea | collected 2016-02-17...
TAAGACGTTTTTAGCTAATAAGTTTAGTGAACTTGAAAATAGGGCTTGGGGAAGTACAAGGTTTAGCGATGGGCAAAATGATTTAGCAGGGCAATTATATAAAGTAGAAGCACCTTTCGGACACCTACTATATGAGCGTTTAAATGATGCGGGCACAGGCGCACAAAAAAATATACAATGGGGATATAACGTAGATAAAAGCCAAAACGCATACTTAGGCAGTCCGTTACTTTTTTACCCTGTATATACAAACACAGGCGGTATATCTTTTGTTGATAGTGTAGATGAAAACAATGTAGCAAATGACCATAAACAAATAACAAGTGTCAACCTACCCTCTAATACACCTACATTTAATTCAGCTACAAACGCCCATCAGTTAAATTATAGTCCTGAGCAAAACGAATATACAGGAGATACAACATTTAACAAAACATTGTACCAAGAGTATTATTCAAATTATATAGCTGATGTTTTTAATACTAAGACACGACTAACAAAACTAAAGGCTTATCTGCCGTTAAAGATATTACTGAACTATGACTTAGGAGATACGTTTGTAGTAGCGGGAAACGCATACAAGATAAACAGCATAAGCACAAACCTACTAACAGGCGAAAGTAATTTAGAACTATTAAACGAAGTATAATGTTACAGAACATATTGGACTTATTAAAGTTAGCAAAAGGCGAAACAGAAAACATACGCATAGCGCAGGGTAAATACGAACTACCAAACGGGTTTATAGGCGTAGGCAAAAAAATTAAAAGAGAAGCAGGATGGAAAAAGTAACACTACAATTAGATGCTGATATTTCAAAGGCAATAAAAGACATTGAGAAAGTAGACGAGAGTATACAGGGTGTCAACAGTAGCTTACAAGGTACAGAAAAAGGCTTTGAAGGTATTGACGATGGTTCTAAAAAAGCAAGTAAAGGCATTAAGGGTATTGGTAATGCTTTAAAAACAGCAGGTATAGGGTTGGCTATCGCTGCTTTTGCTACACTAAAAGAGATATTTCAACAAAACCAAAAAGTAGCTGATGCGTTTAGTACAGCATTTGAATTTGTGTCTATTGCGTTTAATGACTTTGCTAATTTTGTAATAAATAATACAGGAGCAATAACAGGCTTTTTCAAGAGTATATTTGAAGACCCTAAACAAGCCCTTACAGAATTTGCGGATGCTTTTAAAAGAAACATACAGGAACGCTTTGAAAGTTATTTAGATACGTTAGGGTTTATAGCAAGTGCTGTAAAAAAAGTATTTAGTGGGGACTTTAAAGGTGCTTTAGAAGATGTAAAAAGTGCAGGTAAAGAAAGCATAGATGTACTGACAGGCGTTAATAATTCATTTGACAAAGGAACAGAAGCTATTAATAAAGTAGTCAAAGGCACTTCTGATTATGTAAAAGAAACTACTAAAGCAGCCGCTGCAAATGTAGAATTAGAAAAAACAGCACGACTTGCCGAAGCAGCCAATCAGGGTTTAATCGAGAAATACGATAGACAAGCTGAACAGTTACGCCAAACAAGAGATGACGAAAGTAAAAGTTTTGAAGAACGTATAAAGGCTAATGAGGAATTAGGTAAACTATTAGACGAGCAGGAAGAAACTATGATGGCTAATGCTAATGCAAGGGTAAAACAAGCAGAAGCAGAGTTAGCTAAAAACAAAGACAATGTAGACTTACAAATAGCCTACCAAGAAGCTTTAAATGAACAGGCAGCTATTGAAGCACAAATTACAGGCTTTAGAAGTGAGCAACAAACAAACGCAAATTCACTATTAAGAGAACAGAAAGACCTACAAAACGAATTAGCACTTATAGGTAAGTCAGAACGTGAGTTAGAGCGTTTAGAACTAAAACAAGACTATGATGCTAAAAAACTACTCATAGAACGTGAAATAACAGACGAGGCTGCAAAAAAAGAAGCGTTAGCAAATCTTGAAACTGACTACAATACTAAGATAGCAGAAATAGACCAAATAGCTTTAGATGAAAAAATAGAAAAAGCAAATCAAGAAAGAGAATTAGAAAAGCAAAAGATACGAGATAAACAAATGGTATTAGATGCTGTAAGCCAATTTGCTGATGCTGAAACAGGTATTGGTAAGGCTTTACTTATTGCTAAACAGGCTTTAGCTTTACAAGAAACTTTAATGGACGTTAAGCGTATTACATTTAAAGGCACACAGGCGGTAGGAGAAGCAGGGGTAGCAACAGCGCAAAACGTTGCTGAAAGTAGTAAGATTGGTTTCCCACAAAATATAATAACAATAGCAGCAGCGATAGCACAAGGTGTATCAATTATAGGTAGTGTTAAAAAAGCTGTTAGCAAAACAAAGGCAGGTGCGAAAGCAGCAGCAAGTGCTGTATCAGCTCCAACAGTAGCCTCAAGGTCAGCTTCTTCACAACCACCTGCATTTAACATAGTAGGAGCAGGGGCAGAAAACCAATTAGCAGAAACAATAGCAGGGCAAACACAGAAGCCTGTTAAAGCGTTTGTAACATCACAAGACGTAACAACAGCACAGAGTTTAGAAAGAAATATTGTAGAAGGTGCATCAATTTAGTAAAATATAAAATAAACACGTTATATTAATATGAGAATTGTTGAACTTATCTTAGATGAGGATAGTGTAGCAGGAATTGAAGCTATCTCAATAGTAGAAAACCCTGCAATAGAAGAGGACTTTATAGCACTAAACAGCCAAGAAGTACAATTAGCAGAAGTAGACAAAGACAAGCAAATATTAGTAGGTGCGCTATTAGTGCCTAACAAGCCCATATACAGACGTAAAGGAGACGATGAGTATTATATATACTTCTCTAAAGATACTATCCGTAAAGCATCTGAAATGTACCTTATTAAAGGTAACCAAAATAACAGCACTTTAGAACACCACTACAAACTATCAGGACTTAGCTTAGTAGAGAGTTGGATAGTAGAAGACGATGTACACGACAAGTCAAGAAAGTATAATATGGAAGTGCCTGTTGGTACTTGGATGGGAGTAGTAAAAGTAAACAATTCAGAGGTTTGGAATGACTTTGTAAAGACAGGCAAAGTAAAAGGTTTTAGTATTGAGGGGTATTTTGTAGATAAGATGGAACGCCCTAACGAGCCTATAAACGACTTTGAAGAAGAAGAAGCAGAAGAAATGCTATCTTATATCCGTAGAATTGTAAAAGACGACAAACGATATAAAGACGGTAAAAAAGAAGAACTTGAAAGCTACTCTGACTATCCTGATGCAGTAAAGAACAACGCTCAAAGAGGTATAGACCTAAACAAAGAAGTAAATAATAAGTGCGCTACTGACGTAGGTAAGATACGAGCGCAACAATTAGCACAGGGTAAACCTATAAGCGAAAGTACAATTAAAAGAATGTACTCCTATTTAAGTAGAGCAGAAGAATACTACGATGAAAGCGACACTAAGGCTTGTGGTACTATATCTTACTTATTGTGGGGTGGTAAGGCTGCTAAGAGGTGGGCTGAAAGCAAGTTAAAAGAATTAGGCGTATTAGAGTTAAGCCAAGTAATAAACGACACTATGGCTATTATAGATGATAGATTAGCCTACTCTACAAAAGAATTAGCTATCCAAGCTGCCAAAGATATAGGGTGCGAGAAATACCACGAACACGAGTTTGAGGGTAAGACTTGGTTTATGCCTTGTGAGCAACACCAACTTAAAGCACCTTGTCAATCAGGATATGAGCAGTACGGAATGAAAATAAAAGATGGTAAATTAGTACCAAATTGTATACCAATAAAATAAATAAAAATGAGTAAAAAGACAATTAGTAAAATGCTATTTAGCAACCAAGAACCACAAAAGATTGAATTAGCTTTAGTGCAAGATATTATAAGAGATGCTGAAATTGCAGAGGATAACCTAAAAGCGTTAATAAATGTTGCAGCAAGACGAGCAGTAGATTATAAAAAAGTTTTAAAAATAGCTGAAAAAGTAGGTGTTGAGTTAGATAGTAAAATAAAACAAGCAGGTAAATTTTTTATTGATTTAGACAAAAAACTATAATGGCTAAAAGAATAGAAGTAGCGCATATAGTAAAACCTAAAATAAAAAGAAAGGGTATACACGCTAAAACAAAAATGAGTACACTTAAAGGCAGTAAGAATTATAAAAAGAAATACAGAGGGCAAGGCAAATGAGATTTTTAACACCATCAAAGACAAGTCCCAAGAGCAGTAAACGTGGATGTTTATGTGCTGATAAAAACACTTATAGTACAAAATGCTGTAAAGGTAAATTAATAAATCAAGGTATAGGTAAAATATAAATTATGAATAAAAAAGCGATGAGCAAAATTGCTCAAATAAATAAAGAAGAACTATCTAAAGAAGTACCTACTGAAAAGGTGGAATTAGGTCTAACGCAAGACATTCAAGCCGACATAGATAGTGTTGTATCAAGTTTAAGAAGTGTTAGAAAAGTTATTATAGATGCTGAAGTTATTCTTGGAAAAAACGCACGAGCTATACAGGTAATTAAAAAAGCTATTGATAGAGTTGAACGTGTTGGCAAAGAAATAGGGGCAGATGAAGTTGTGAAAGTTGTTCAAAAACAAAAATCTGTCGTTGATGAATTAGAAAGAAATATAAGCAAAACTATTGTAGGTATTGGTAACGCATCACAAAGTATTGTATAAAAATGTAAAATAGTTAAATAAAATAGTTATAGTTATATGAAAGCAACCGAAATGTTAAACAAGATTAAAACCTTTCTTGGAGAAGAAACAGCAGACATTGTGAATGATGTTGAAACTCAAGAGACGGTAGAGTTAGCACAGGCTAAACTCGATAATGATACTGTTATTGAAGCGGAGAGCTTTGAAGCAGGTAAGGAAGTATTTATAATTACCGAAGATGAAAAAGTAGCACTTCCAGTAGGAGAGTACACTATGGAAGATGGTAAAATTCTTGTAGTAGAAGAAGAAGGTGTTATTGCAGAAATTAAAGATGCTGAAAGCGAAGAAGTAGAAGCCGAAGAAGAAGAAATGGGCTATGTTACTAAAGAGGAACTTGCAGAAGCAGTATCTGAGATTAAGGCAATGATTGAAGACCTTAAAAAAGAAGAAATGAGCGAAGAAGTAGAAACTACTAACGTAGAAGAAACTGAACTATCAGAAGTAAGTGAAGAATTGTCTGAGCCTGCTGCTGAGCCTATTGCTCATAACCCAGAACAAAAAAATAATTTCAATGTAAAGTTTGCACAAAATAGAAAGCAGACAACATTTGACAAAGTATTATCAAAAATTAACAACTAAATAAATAAAAATGGCTAATCCAACAATTACAGGTTCAAGTTATGCAGGAGAATTTGCAGGGAAATACCTTGCAGCTGCTTTACTAAGTGCCGACACTTTAGATAGTGGCACAGTTACTATCTTACCAAACGTGAAATATAAAGCTGCTATGAAAGTAGGCTCATTTTCTAATCTTGTACGTAGTGCAGATTGTGATTTTGACGATACTACTTCTACAATGACGCTAACAGAAAAAGTACTTACTCCAACTGAGTTGCAAGTAAACTTACAAATTTGTAAGAAACAACTACATTCAGATTGGGAAGCTGCTCAAATGGGCTTTAGTGCTTTTGATGAATTACCACCTTTGTTTTCTGACTTTGTTATCGCACAAGTAGCAGCAGAAGTAGCACAAGCTACTGAAACTTCTATTTGGCAGGGTAGCGCAGGGGAAGGTTCTTTTGATGGTTTCTCTACTCTATTGGCTGCTGATGCAACAGTAGTAGACGTAACAGGTGCAGCTATCACTACTACAAACGTAATTGCAGAATTACAAAAGGTTGTAGATGCTATCCCAAGTGGCGTATATGGAAAAGAAGATTTAAGTATTTACATTCCTACAAACGTAGCAAAGGCGTATATTGGCGCACAAGCTGCTTTAGGGTATAGAGATTTATATAACGTAGGTCAAACTGAGATGAACTTTCAGGGTGTAAACCTTATTACTGCTCGTGGACTTGCAGATGACACAGTAGTTGCAGGACAAAAGAGTAACTTATTCTTTGGCACAGGCTTGCTAAATGATAGAAATGAGGTACGTGTTATAGACACTTCCGAAACTTTAGGCGATACCAATGTTCGTGTAGTAATGCGCTATACAGCAGGTGTACAATTCGGTATAGGTTCTGATATTGTTTACAGAGTAAACGCTTAACAATAATTAACATAAAAGGGGTGGGATAGGTAAATGCCTACCTGCCCTTTTTTACTAAAAACATAAATATGGCTTGTGCAGTAACTAAAGGGCGTTCACTCCCTTGTAAAAATTCAGTAGGTGGTTTAAAGACTATCTATATTCTTGACTACTCATCGACAGTAGCAGACTTAACAGACGCAAGTGGTACTATTACACTCCCTACTGATGGTAGTGCAGAGTTTTTTCAATTTGATATTAAAGGTAATTCAAGTTTAGAAACATCTGTAACATCAAGTAGAGAAAATGGTACTACTTTCTATGAGACAACACTTAACGTAACATTTACTTTTTTAGACGTAGCAACCCAAGAAGAAATTAAACTATTAAATGCAGGTAGAGCGCATTATGTAGTTGAGGACTATAATGGTAACTACTTCTTAATCGGTAAGGAACACGGTGCAGAAATTACAGGTGGAACGATTGTAACAGGCGCAGCTATGGGCGACCTATCAGGGTTTACACTTGTAGCTACTGCACAGGAAACAGCACCACCGTTTTTTGCGACAGCTCCTGACGTAAGTGCAACATCTCCTATTGACCCTGATGCTTAGTAGGTAGTTTTTATTGATTTGTTATAGAGGGGGTGTAAAAACCCCCTTTTTTATTGCTATATAGTAAATATTAATATTTGTACGTTATACTTATATGAGAATACTTACAACAAGTACTGATGCGCAAATAGTTAAGTTTATTCCACGATTATACTACACAGAGGCTGCTATGATTGTAAGGGATGACACTACTAATATAGCAACTGTTACTGATGTTACCTTTACACAAGATGGAGATTATTTAAGCCTATCACACGTGTTTAATTTAGTAGAAGGCAGGTTTTACGACTTAGAATTTACACGAGACCCTGATGTATGGGGGCAAACGCTTACACAGTACCAACTTGAGCAGAAACTTTGGAATGACGAAACAGGTATTACACTACTTGTATATAGGGATAGGATATTTTGTACTGACCAAGATGTAGACCAATCAGAAAACAAATATTATTCTCCAAACAAAAACGAATACAAGTCAAACAATACATTTGACAATAATTATATAGTATTATGATACACGCATTAAGTTTATCTAATTATGTTAGCCCTACTATTGAAGAAAAGAAAAATAAGGCTTTTGTAACATACGGAGATAAAAATTCATACTTTCAATACTTAATAGACCGTTATAATGGTAGCCCTACTAATAATGCTGTTATTAACGCTTTAAGCGCAATGATATACGGCAAAGGTTTAGATGCTACTGATAGTCAAAGAAAGCCTGATGCGTATGCACAAGCTATTACATTACTACATAAAGATTGTGTTAAGAAACTGTGTAGCGACCTAAAACTATTTGGTCAATGTAGTATGCAGGTTATTTATTCAAAGGATAGAAAAAAAATTGCAAGGGTTGAGCATATACCCGTTGAACAATTAGCAGCCGAGAAATGCAACGACAAAGGACAAATAGAAGCATATTATTATTCGAGTGATTGGGCTAAATACAACCGTATTAACCAAGTCAAAAGAATACCTGCTTTTGGTATGAGTAAAGAAGCTATTGAAATAGTTTATGTAAAGCCTTACAGAGCAGGATATAAATACTACGCAACACCTGACTATCAAGGTGGTTTACAATATGCAGACTTAGAAGAAGAAATATCTAACTTTCATATTAACAATATTCAATCAGGTCTTAGTCCGTCAATGCTCATTAACTTTAATTCAGGCACACCATCAGCTGAGGAGCGAGAAATGATTGAAAGACGTATATATGATAAGTTTTCAGGCAGTAGTAATGCGGGTAAGTTTATACTATCGTTTAACGACAGCCCTGAAACAGCAGCTACAATAGACCCTGTACAGTTAAGTGATGCACATAACCAATATCAGTTTTTAAGCGATGAGAGCAGCCGTAAAATACTTGTAGCACACAGAGTAGTGTCTCCTATGCTTTTAGGAATTAAAGATAATACAGGGCTTGGAAACAACGCTGACGAGTTAAAGACAGCTTCTATACTTATGGATAATACGGTTATTAGACCATTCCAAAACTTACTTATAGATGCTTTTGATATGATATTAGCATACAATGGTATATCACTTAATCTTTACTTTAAGACGTTACAGCCTTTAGAGTTTACAGAGATTGACAGCGATTTAGTGGACGAGGAAACACAAGAAGAAGAAACGGGTGTTAAATTGTCAAAGGACTTAGATAAGTTTGTAGACACAGATATAGCCGATGCGCTTATAGACTTAGGACAAGACGAAGAAGAACTTTTAAAGGATTTTGAGGTTATAGACGAGCAAGAAGTTGACTATGACAATGACGATTACCTTAACCAAAAAATAAAAGAATTAAACGAACAAACAGAGTTAGCAAGTACAGGCAGCGCAAAGCCATATAGTAAGAGCGACCAAGACGGTAAGAGTAAACAAAAGGGTCAAGAGGATAAAATATATTTAGTAAGATATATGTACAACCCCCAAAAGACTAAAAACACAAGTAGGGAGTTTTGCAAAAAAATGGTAAGTGCCAAAAAAGTATATCGCAAAGAAGATATTAAGGCTATGGAGACAAGAGCTGTTAATGCAGGTTTTGGCAAAGGTGGTTCTGATACTTATTCTATATGGCTTTATAAAGGTGGTGCAAGATGTAACCACAAATGGTTTAGACGTATTTACGCACGCAAGGAAGGTAGTAAAAGTTTAGGCAATGTAATTAGTACGACTGAGGCTAAAAGTCAAGGATTTAAGCCTGAAACAAACGCACAAAAAGTACCTGTTGCGCCTAAAGATATGAAGTATAAAGGCTATACTGCTGCTTATTGGAATAAAATGGGATTTAAAAACTAAGATATGGCTACTGCATTATTTATAAATAGAACAGACCTTGTAAAAAATAGTATCATTGATGGCAATGTAGACACGGATAAGTTTATACAATTTATTAAGATAGCGCAAGAAGTACACGTAAGAAACTACACAGGTAGTAAGTTGTATGATAAACTTCAAGCTGATATTATAGGCGATAGTTTAACAGGCGATTATTTAACTTTAGTAGACGAGTATCTTGCTCCAATGCTTATTCATTTTGCAATGGTAGAGTATTTGCCTTATTCAGCGTATCAGCTAAAAAATGGTGGTTTGTTTAAGCACACAAGCGAAAACAGCGAAACGCCAAGTAAAGACGAAGTGGATTTTATTGTACAAAAAGAAAGGAATTTAGCAGAATATTATACTACAAGATTTATAGACCATATGAATTTTAATAGTAATTTATATCCTGAATATGAGAATAATTCAGACGATGATATATATCCTGATAAAGACAGTTTATTCAATGGTTGGGTTTTATGAGAATATACAAACCAAAAACAGAAGATATATTAAAATTAAAAAGTTACTTAAATGGGAACAACTTTAGAAGGGAAGCAAATAAACCAAACTTATCAGGGGTTACTAAAAACCACCGATAACAACGAGGTTGGTGCTTCTGCTAAAGAAATAACGGACGGTAAGGGTAACGGCACAGGAGTTACTTTAGACAATAGTGGTAATGTTACGGCTACATCTTTTACAGGAGATGGTTCGCAACTTACTAATTTGCCTTCTGCTCCTGTAACAAGTGTAAACACTCAGGTAGGAGATGTTGTTTTAGACACTGACGATATATCAGAGGGTACTTCAAACGAATATTATACAGATGCAAAAGTAGCTGCAAATAGTGCGGTTGTAGCCAATACAGCAAAGGTTGGTATTACAACAGAACAAGCCAACGAAATAGCAGCTAATACTTTAAAAACAGGTATTACTACCGAACAAGCAAACGCCATTGTGGCTAACACAGCAAAGACAGGAATAACCCAAGCCCAAGCTGATGCAATAGTAGCCAATACTGCCAAAACAGGAATAACAGCACAACAGGCAGCGGACATACAAACGAACAATGATAAGGTAGGCATAACCACACAACAGGCTAACGAAATTACCGCAAATACAGCTAAAGTAGGGATAACCCCTACACAGGCTAGTGAAATATCAGCCAACACCCTAAAAGTAGGCATAACGACTGAACAAGCCAATGCTATTACAACAAATACTGCTAAGAACAGCTATCCAAGTGCGGATGCAACAAAACTAGCAGGTATTGAAGCAGGAGCGGAAGTAAATACAGTTGATAGCGTAAACGGTCAAACTGGTGCGGTTTCTTTGGGTTTACTTGATTTAGATGATGTAGGTTCGGACGGTACAAGTGGACAAGTATTAACTACTGACGGTTTAGGTTCTTTTTCTTTTACAACTGTAAGCGGCGGCGGTGGTGGTGCTGTGGATAGTGTAAATGGGCAAACAGGTGTTGTTGTTTTAGACGCAGACGACATAAGCGATGCAACCACTACAAACAAATTTACAAGTGCTGCTGATATTACCAAGTTAAGCGGTATAGAAAGCGGTGCAGAAGTTAACCCTACATCAACAGATGAATTAACCGAAGGCACAACAAACCTTTATTATACGGATGCAAGGGTAAGCGCAAATACTGATGTTACAGCTAACACAGCTAAAGTTGGCATAACAAGTCAACAAGCTGCCGATATAGTTACTAACAATGCGAAGGTAGGTATTACTACTCAACAGGCTAATGACATTGTAGCGAATAATGCTAAAGTGGGTATCACAACTCAACAGGCAGCCGACATAATTGCTAATAATGCTAAAAATAGCTATCCAACAGCAGACAGCACCAAAGTAGGACACATATCAGTAACGCAAGCGGTTGACCTTGATACTTTAGAAAGTAATGTAGCGACTAATAACGCAAAGGTAGGTATTACAGCGCAACAGGCAGCCGATATTGTTACAAACAACGGTAAGGTTAGTATGGTTCTAGGTACGACAGCAGGAACAGCCTTAGAAGGCGATACACCCTTATTACAATTAGGAACAACATCTACAACAGCTTTAGCAGGGAACACCACAACAATTACAGCGCAACAAGCTAGTGATATATCCACTAACAACAATAAAGTAGGTATAACAACAGCTCAAGCAGATGCGATAACAGCTAACAGCGCAAAAGTAGGTATAACTACACAACAAGCGTCAGATATTGTAACTAACAACGCTAAAATATCTTACCCTAGTGCCGACAGTACAAAGGTTGGTTTCATTAGTGTAACACAAGCAGTAGATTTAGACACCTTAGAAAGCAATGTAGCAACTAATAACGCTAAGGTTGGGATAACTACTCAGCAAGCTAGTGATATTGTTGCAAATAACGCTAAAATAAGTTTTGATAGTACTTCATCTACAAAGCTAGCAGGCATTGAGGCAGGCGCAGAAGTCAATCCTACTGCAAGTGAAATAAAAACATCATACGAAAGCAACGCAAATACCAACGCTTTTACTGATGCGGAACAAACTAAATTATCAGGGATAGAAGCTAACGCTGAGGTCAACGTCCAATCAAATTGGGCAGCAACATCAGGGGATGCTTTTATATTAAACAAACCAACGTTAGCAACGGTAGCTACAACAGGAAGCTATAACGACTTATCAAACACCCCTACAATACCCACTAATAACAACCAATTAACAAACGGAGCAGGTTATATTGATGAGGCGGCACAAACGAAACACACTAACGCAATAGGTAATGCAATAGACTTTAGTGCAAGAGTTACTTTAGATGGTGGTGTAGCAGAAGGAACAAGCGGAATTATTAAGAATTTACAAAGTATATTATGAGTTTATATCAAAAAGCAAGTTTAGTACAAATACCAAGCGGTTACAAAGCATCAGGAGCGGATTTATATTCTGTTGTACCTAGCAATGGCGATGGGGATTTTACAGTTTCAGTTGATGCAGATGCTACAAGAGTAAACAAAGACGGTTTAATCGAAACGGTATCAGCAAATCAAGCAAGGTTAAACTATGACCCTACAAACCCACAAGACCCACATTTACTTTTAGAGCCTTCAAGGACTAACAAAGTATATCCTAACAATTCATTAACAGGGTATTCAACATCAGGGGTATCAACTACAAACAATAGTGCTACTGCTCCGAACGGAACAAATGAAGGCGCAAAAGTACAAGCAACAACATCAGGCAATGCGGTGGTTTTTAGGTCTTTTTCTGGAACGTCAGGAGTTACGCACAACATATCAGTTTTCGCAAAGGCAGGAACGCATAACCAAGTTAGGCTGCAAGAAGGTTTTGCAGGGGCAAATATGTATGTTAATTTATCAACAGGAACAGAGGTATCAAGCGCCAATGCAACAAATAAAAAAATAGAAGAATACCCAAATAATTGGTATAGAATATCATTTGACTTTACGTCAGCAAGTACAAGTTTACAGTATTCTGTTTATTTTAGTGGAACTTACGCAACAGGAGATAATGTTTATTTATGGGGTGGACAAATTGAACAGGGCAGCAATGTGACTAGTTTAATACCAACAACTACTTCTGCCCAAACAAGAACAATAGACTATGCGAGTGGAGCAGGAAATTCAGCATTATTTAATGATAGTGAAGGTACATTGTTTTTAGAGGCGGCAGCTTTAGGGGATGACGGTACTTATAGAGTAATAAATATATCAGACGGTTCTACATCTAATAGGGTGTTAATTCAATTAGGCAATAATAATAATCAAATAAGAGCAGATATTGTTGCAGGGGGCGTAACACAGGCTTCTATATCTACAACAAGCTACACTTTTACCAACTACAATAAAATTGCTTTAAGGTATAAACAAAACGATGTTGTTCTTTATATAAATGGCACACAAGTAGGTACAGACACGTCTGCAAGTACACCATCAGGGTTAGACAGAATTGATTTTACAAATGGTAATTTAGGTAGTACATTCTATTTTACAGGTAAATTAAAGCAACTTATGTACTTTGATACAGGATTGACTAACACAGAACTACAAACACTTACAAGCTAATGGAATTATTTAAGAAATACGAGTTTAACTCAAGAGAACAAGCAAACCAAAAAATAGCTGCATTACCACACACAGAGGTTGATGGGGAACGCTATTTAGACGGTGGGCATACTATTGTACATTTAGGATATTTAGTTACTAACGAGCCTGAATGGGATGATGAAGGTAATGAAGTAGTAGCACCCGAGTACTCAGATAAGTACAGCGTTGACGTACTTTGGCAAGGTTTAGAAAGCAGTCCTTATGGATGGGCTTCTTATGAGATTAACGTAGAGGGTAACGGTGTACACACCTTTGCAGGTAGAAACTTTTAATTATGGACTTAACTACTTTGAGAGTATATTTGCTTAATATATCAGCAATAACTGTAAGCACCTTTAATATATTAGAAGATAGCCTTAAAATATTACTGCTTGTTGTTTCGATAGGATATACTGTTCAGAAGTGGTGGGAATTAAAGAAAAGAAATGGAAAAAATAAGTAAACAAATAGTAGCTTTATCAGGTACTTTGTTATTGGGTGTAGCAGGATGGTTAGTAACTTCTGTTTATAGTATCCAAGTAGATACACAAATCATTAAAGAAAAGATAGAGAAGGTGTATGCTGATAACTGCCCTTATTGCGTACACGCTGCACATTCAAGTATAGCAGAACACCCTTTACTTGCACCTACAATAAAACACTCTCATCAACACATAGGAAAAGAAATAGTACCAATTAACTAATGAAGTACTTTAATTATAGCGAGTTTGATAGCCCCGATGTACAAGGTAGCGGTCAGCTGATGGATAAAAATTTGCTTGAGATGTTGGACGATGTAAGAGACAAGTTTGACAAGCCTATACACATTAATAGCGGTTACAGAACACCCCAACATAATGAAAAAATTGGTGGCAAGATGCCTGACGAAAATGGCAATGGTGGAAGCAGCCATTTAAAAGGACTTGCAGTAGACATATCTTGCAAAGATAGTATGAGTAGATTTGATTTAATTAATTGCCTTTTAGATGTAGGGT
>ERZ869936.1787-NODE-1787-length-14219-cov-4.425162_pt1 | contig 14219 bp, 12 predicted proteins | sample MGYA00520876_ERZ869936 | MGnify/ENA primary metagenome ERZ869936 (study PRJEB32218, sample SAMN09650985) | biofilter metagenome | isolation source: enrty point of leading RO module | place: Saudi Arabia: Thuwal, RO plant located on Red Sea | collected 2016-02-17 ...
TACAGCGATTGGGACCAGGCGCTCGAAGATCACTACGCAGACTGCACGCCGGAGTGGGCGGCGGAAATCACCGGCCTGTCCACGCAGGAGATCGTCGACTTCGCGCGGCTGTATGGCGAAACCAAGCGAAGCTTCATCCGCATCGGCTATGGCTTTTCCCGCTCGCGCAACGGTTCGCCGAACGTGCATGCGGTCTCGTGCCTGCCCGCGATCACCGGCGCCTGGCAGCACGAAGGCGGCGGTGCGCTCTACGCCAACCGCGTCATCTATCCGCTCGACCGGACGCTGATTCAGGGCCTGGACAAACTCGACACGTCTGTGCGCGCGCTCGATCAATCGCGCATCGGCCCCGTTCTCACTGGCGACAAGCGCGACTTGGGCGACGGGCCGCCGGTCACCGCGCTGTTTATCCAGAACACCAACCCCGTGGTCGTGTGCCCGGAATCGGCCAAGGTGCGCGACGGCTTCGCGCGCGACGACCTGTTCGTCTGCGTGCACGAGCAGTTCATGACCGAGACCGCGGCCATGGCCGATATCGTGCTGCCGGCGACGACCTTCCTGGAACACGACGATATCTACACGGCGAGCGGCCACACGCACCTTCAGGTCACGCGCAAGGTGATCGAGCCTTTCGCGGACTCGCGGCCCAATCACGCGGTGATCTGCGCCTTGGCAAAGCGCCTGGGCGCCGAGCATCCCGGCTTCGCCATGAGCGAATGGGAGATCATCGACGCCACGCTTAAGGCCTCCAAGCTGCCCGGCGCGCAAGAGATGTTCGACATGCATTGGCTCGACTGCGCCATGCCGTTCGAGGCGATGCACTTCCTGGATGGCTTCGGACATGCCGACGGTCGTTTCCCTTGCGAGCCTGCCTGGGCCAAGGTCGGCAAGTGTGCGCTCCACATGCCGGCCAGGCCTGGCCATACCGCGCTCATCGCTGCGGCAGCCGAGGCGCGGCCGTTTCGCCTGGTTGCCGCGCCGGCGCGCACTTTCCTCAACTCGTCCTTTACCGAGACTCCGGGCAGTCAAGCGCGGGAAGTCCGGCCCAGCGTGCTGATCCATCCCGATGCTTGCGCGCGGCTGGGCTTGGTGGATGGCGCGCGGGCGCGGCTCGGCAACAATCTGGGCTCGGTGGTCGTGTATGTGCGGCCCTTCGATGGCGTGCAGCCGGACGTGGTTGTGGTCGAAGGCATCTGGCCGAACGGCGCCTTCGAGGAAGGTCGGGGTATCAATACGCTGGTCAGCGCCGATCCGGGCCCGCCGCACGGCGGCGCTGTCTTTCACGACACCGCGATCTGGATTCGCCGGGCATGAACTGGTCCGGTAGTACTCCGCGCGAAGGCGCGGGCGAAACGCGGCGCCGGCCGCACATCATCGTGCTGGGTAACGAGAAGGGCGGTTCCGGAAAGTCGACGACGGCGATGCACGTGATCGTGTCGCTGCTCAAGCGGGGCTTCAAGGTCGGCTGCATCGACCTGGATGCCCGCCAGGGCACGCTGTCGCGTCAGATCGAAAACCGGCGTGCTTTTGCCGGGGCCAATGAGAGTGCCTTGGAGATTCCAACGTTGTTTCGAGTCGAACGCTCGGACGCCAATATCCGCGCAGAAGCGCGGGCCGCAGAGCATGCCGCGTTCGATGCCGCGCTGCGCGAACTGGCGGATCATGATTACATCGTGATCGACACGCCGGGCAGCGATAACTACCTCTCGCGTATCGGCCATGCCAGCGCCGATACGCTGATCACCCCCTTGAACGACAGCTTCCTGGATTTGGACGTGCTGGCTCGCATCGATGTGCAGGGGCGGACGGTTCTGGGCCCCAGCACCTATAGCCAGATGGTCTGGGAGCAGCGCCAGGCCCGGGCCAAGGCCGGCCTCAAGCCGATCGATTGGATCGTGATGCGCAATCGCCTGGGCCATATCGACGCGCGCAACATGCGCGAGGTGGCGGTGCTTCTGGATCTTTTGGCCAAGCGCATCCGCTTTCGCATCGCGCCCGGCTTCGGCGAGCGGGTGATCTTCCGCGAGCTCTTCCCAAAGGGGCTGACGCTGCTCGATCTGCGCGACGAAACGCCGGGCTTCCGCCTCAGCCTCAGCCACGTCGCGGCCCGGCAGGAGGTTAGGGCCCTGCTGCAGGCCTTGGCCCTGCCCGACAAGGCGGCCTCCGATGACGGCCACGATACCGAAGCCGCCGGCGAGGCCGAAAACGAGAGCGCCGAACGCCGGGTGCCGGGCCAGCCCGAGGATGCCTCCGCCTCTGGACGCGGCTAGGCGCAAGGCCCACCTTTAAGGGTGTGGGACGAACTCACCCGGTGGCTATGGTAGGCGTTATACTCTCAGGATGACCGACGACAAGAAGCTGCAAAAGGTATCCTCCGACCATGCGGTCGAGGATTTCCTGCGCCAAGTCGCGCTCGCCCCCGCGGCCGGCGAGGGGCGAGGGCGCCTGATCTTCGCCATGGACGCGACCGCGAGCCGCGAGCCGACCTGGGACCGCGCGAGCCATATCCAGGCGGAAATGTTCTCGGAGACCGCCGCCCTGGGCGGGCTGGAGATCCAGCTCATCTACTATCGGGGCTTCGGGGAGTGTAAGGCCAGCCCCTGGGTCCGTACGCCCGATGCCCTGCTGCGCTACATGACGCGGGTCATGTGCATGGCCGGGCAGACTCAGATCGCCAAGGTTCTGAAGCGGACCCTGGACGAGACCGAACGAAAGCCGGTTGCCGCGCTGGTTTTCGTCGGCGATTGCGTCGAGGAGGATATCGACCGCCTGGGCCATCTGGCCGGGCAGCTTGGCCTGCGCGGGGTACCCTGCTTCATGTTTCACGAAGGCCAGGAACCGACCGCGCGCTCCGCGTTCCAGCAGATCGCCAGACTCTCCGGCGGTGCCTATTGCCCCTTCGATATCAACAGCGCGCAGCAACTACGCGACCTCTTGTCCGCCGTCGCGGTGTTCGCGGCCGGTGGCAGAAAGGCGCTGGCGGATTACAGCGATCGCAAGGGCGGTGTCGTACGGCAGTTAACCCATCAAGTGAAGTAAACCTAACAAAGGGTTGGCAAGGCTTGATCGGTTATTTCATTCTCGGCGTATGCCTTTTGATCGGCGTCTTGCTGCTGAGCCGCTGGTTCATTGCCGCCGAGCCGAAACGGGTCATTGTCGCCCTGCGCTGGACCGCGGTGGTGCTCGCCCTGACTTTGGGTGGTTTACTGCTGTGGAGCGGGCGTCACGCGCTGGCGGCCTTGGCGGCGCCGGCCCTGATCCCGGTCATTCTGCGGCTACGTTCGATCTGGCAGCACGTCAAGGCCGCGGCGGGCCCGACGCCAGGCCAGCGCTCGTCGATCCGCACCCGGTACCTGCACATGACCTTGGATCACGACACCGGCGAAATGGATGGGTCGGTGGTCGAGGGCCGCTTTAGCGGCCGCCTGTTGAGCGAGATGTCTCTAGCCCAGCAGTTAGAGCTTTGGAACGAGTGCCGGGCCGCGGATGCCCAGTCGGCCACGGTCCTCGAGGCCTATCTGGACCGTGTCCACGGCGCCACTTGGCGTGAGGCGGCCGGCGATGCCGCGGGGCCGGGTGGTGGGGCCGGGGCGGGCGGCGGGGCCGCTGGCGGCGGCCCCATGACCCGGCAGGAGGCCTATGAAATCCTGGGCCTGTCCGAAGGCGCCCCGGCGGCGGAGGTGCGCGCGGCCCATCGCCGGCTGATGCAAAAGCTGCATCCCGACCATGGCGGCTCCAATTATCTGGCGGCCAAGATCAATGAGGCGAAAGATCTTTTGCTGGGCACTTGAGGCACTCGGCTCGCCGGGCGAAGTCCATTATTTATCAAGAAGTTGCCTATAACATCTTAGGACAGGCCGTTTGCTTATGGTAAATTTACATTTGCTTGATATTTGATCCCCGACATGGCCTTTTCACTGTGCCTAGCCAGTATGGCCCGGGCACCGCGAACCAGTCCCGATCGAGAACCCTAAGGAAATCGAGATCTCATGCCACGTCCGCCGCGCACTGCCATCTTTCCGGTCGGTGGCCTGGGTACCCGGTTCTTGCCGGCGACCAAGGCCATGCCCAAGGAAATGCTGCCCGTCGTCGACAAGCCGCTGATCCAATACGCGGTCGAAGAGGCGCGGCAGTCCGGGATCGAGGAGTTCATATTCGTCACCGGACGGGGCAAGACCGCGATCGAGGACCATTTCGACCACGGCGGCGAGTTGACCGAAGTCCTGAACGCTCGTGGCAAACAGGCAGAATTGCGGGCCGTGACCGACATGATGCTGGAGCCTGGTCAGGTCGCCTATATTCGCCAGCAGGAGCCGCTTGGCCTGGGCCACGCCGTGTGGTGCGCGCGTCGCCTGATCCGCGACGAGCCGGTCGCGGTTCTTCTGGCCGACGATTTGGTCATGGCTGAGACGCCTTGCCTGAAGCAGATGATCGACGCCTACATGCAGGTCGGCGGCAACTTGGCTGCGGTCATGGACGTGCCGCGCGACGAGACCAACCGCTACGGAATCCTCGATGTCACCGGCGACGATGGCAAATTGGCGGCCGCCAAGGGCCTGGTCGAAAAACCCAAGCCCGAAGTCGCGCCATCCACGCTTTCGATTATCGGCCGCTACATCCTGGACCCGGCGGTCTTCGCGGAACTCGATCGCCAGGAGGCCGGTGCCGGCGGCGAAATCCAGCTGACCGATGCCATGGCGCGGACTATTGGCCGCGTGCCCTTCCACGGCCTGCGCTTCGAAGGCAAGCGTTTCGACTGCGGCAGCAAGGCCGGTTTTCTGGAGGCGAACATCGCGTTCGCTCTAGCCCGCGACGATCTCAGCAGTGATATGACTGACATTCTTCGGCGCTACGGAAAGAGCGTCGTCTCCAGCAAAGGCGCAGCGGTCGCCTGATACAAAGCAACAACGGAGCCTGCGGCAATGCGGATAGCGATGATCGGCACTGGCTATGTCGGCCTGGTGTCGGGGGCCTGTTTCTCGGAATTCGGTATCGATGTGATTTGCGTCGACAAGGACGCAGGCAAGATCGCGCGATTGCGCAAGGGCGAGATCCCGATCTACGAGCCGGGATTGGATGAACTGGTTGAGCGCAATGTCTCAGAAGGGCGGCTGACCTTCTCCACCGACCTCAAGGCCTCGGTCGCCGAGGCGGATGCGGTGTTCATTGCCGTCGGCACCCCCAGCCGTCGTGGCGACGGTTTCGCGGATCTGAGCTTCGTTTATGCCGCCGCCAAAGAGATCGCCGAGTCGATGCAGGGCTACACGGTGGTGGTTACCAAGTCGACCGTACCGGTCGGAACCGGGGCGGAGATCGCCAAGATCATCCGCGAAACCCGCCCCGATGCGGACTTCGATCTGGTCTCGAACCCGGAGTTCCTGCGCGAGGGCGCGGCAATCAGCGATTTCATGCGCCCCGATCGCGTCGTGATCGGCACCGATTCGGAGCGTGCCCGGCGCTTGATGCAGCGTATCTATCGGCCCTTGTACCTGATCGAGACACCGATCGTGAGCACCACTGTCGAGACTGCAGAGCTCACCAAGTACGCGGCCAATGCCTTTTTGGCCGCCAAGATCACCTTTATCAACGAGATCGCCGACCTGTGCGAGAAGGTGAACGCCGATGTGCACGATGTCGCGCGCGGTATCGGCCTGGACGGGCGTATCGGCCGCAAGTTCCTGCACCCGGGCCCGGGTTACGGCGGTTCCTGCTTTCCTAAAGATACCGTGGCATTGGCGCGCACCGCCCAACAAGCCGGCACGCCGTTGCGCATTATCGATGCCGTGATCGATGTCAACGACAAGCGCAAGCGCCGCATGGCTGACAAGGTGATTGCCCAGTGCGGCGGATCGGTAAAAGGCAAAACCATTGCGATCCTCGGCCTGACCTTTAAGCCCAACACCGACGATATGCGCGATGCCCCCAGCTTGGAGATTGTACCTGCGCTCCTAGAAGCCGGCGCCAAGGTGCGCGCCTACGACCCTCAGGGCATGGATGAGGCCAAGAAGCTCCTGAACGGCATCGAGTATGCCGACAACGCCTACGACGCCATGACCGGTGCCGATGCGCTGGTGATCGTGACCGAATGGAACGCTTTCCGTGCCTTGGATCTGACCCGGGTCAAGAGCCTTCTGAAGAGCCCGGTCATGATCGACCTGCGCAACATCTATAATCCAGACGAAATGATCGCGGCCGGATTTATCTACACCAGTGTCGGGCGACCCCTTAAGGGTCAGGTAGCATCTCATGCCGGCTGACGGATTGGCTTCCAGCGGCGCTTCGGCGGCGCACAGATTCGATGCAACGTTGCTGCGTGAATACGATATTCGCGGAATCGTCGGCCAGACGCTGTTTGCCGCCGACGCGCGGGCCCTTGGCCGGGCCTTCGGGACCCGCGTGAGGCGTGCCGGCGGGCGCTCGGTCTGCATTGGTTACGATGGCCGCCTGTCGTCCCCAGAAATGGAAGCCGCGCTCGTCGAGGGCTTGACGGCCTGCGGGCTCGATGCCGTGCGTATCGGTCGCGGCCCCACGCCGATGCTGTACTACGCCACACGGGCACTCAAGGCCGACGGCGGGATCATGGTGACCGGCTCGCACAATCCTCCGGACTATAACGGCTTCAAAATGATGCTGGGCAAGGCCTCGTTTTTTGGGGCCGATATTCACGATCTCGGCCAGCTGGCGGCGCGCGGCGATTTCGAGACCGGTACCGGATCCGCGCGTTCGCATTCCGTGTTCGACGACTACGTCTCCCGCTTGATCGAAGGCTTCGACGGCGGGCCGCGGGCGCTCAAGGTCGCCTGGGATGCCGGCAATGGCGCGGCCGGAGAGGTGATGGCGGCCATGGCGGCCCGGCTCCCTGGACAGCATGTGCTGCTCAACGAGCGTATCGATGGCACCTTTCCCGCCCATCATCCCGACCCGACCGTGCCGAAGAACCTGGAGCAGCTGCGCTTGGCCGTGCTCGGCCAGGCCTGCGACTTCGGCATCGCATTCGATGGCGACGGCGACCGTATCGGTGTGATTGACGAGAAGGGCCGCATACTCTGGGGCGATCAATTGCTGATCCTTTACGGCCGCGACATCCTTTCGCGCCGACCCGGTGCGACCATGATCGCCGACGTCAAGGCCAGCCAGGTTCTGTTCGACGAACTGACGCGCGCCGGCGGCAATCCGATCATGTGGAAGACCGGCCATTCCCTGATCAAGTCGAAGATGGCGGAAACCGGCGCGGTTCTGGCCGGCGAGATGTCGGGCCACATCTTCTTCGCCGATCACTACTACGGTTTCGACGATGCCCTCTACGCCGCGGTCCGTTTGATCGATCTGCTCTGCCGTGCACCGGAAAGCCTCGCGACCTTCCGTGATCGTTTGCCGCAAGTCGTCAATACACCGGAGATTCGCTTTCCTTGCGCCGAGGCGCGCAAGCGGCCGGCGATCGAAGAGGTGCGCAAGCGCCTGGAGACCAAGAAAGCCCAAGTCGTCGGTATCGACGGCGTGCGCGTTCGCACCGAGGACGGCTGGTGGCTCCTGCGTGCCTCGAACACACAAGATGTCCTGGTCGCGCGTTGCGAGTCTTCCAGTGCCGAAGGGCTGAGGCGGCTCGTCGCCGCCTTGTCGGAGCAGATCGAGGCTGTCGGCCTGCCGTTACCCGGAGATTTGGTCACTCAAACTGGCAACTAATCCCTCAGTTCCGAAAATATAGGGACCGACTGTCTCAGCAACCTTTCATTGCTTACTTCGATATGTGCAATTCGACCAGATCATCCGCGATCTGCTGAAACACCAAGTTCAACTCGTCACCGCTCGCTGCATTGCTGTAGAACGGCGAGAACGGGCCCGTCGCGACGTCCTTCATTAATTGGACGCCGGAGGTCGTGGCAAACTGAATGGTATAGATTCTGATGCCGGTGTCTTTGATCTTGGTGGCCAGAGCCCTCAATCTATTCTGGGCAGCGCTGGAGCTAAGACTTCCCTTGTAAGAGTCATTTGCATAGGTCGTGTACGCGCCGTCGGTCAGGAACACGATGGCCTTGATGCGTTGGGAGTTCGGGTCGGGCGGGGCCTCGGTGAAAGGCGCCTGCGGAACCAGAACCCGCCAAGCCCAGGCCAGACCAGCGATCATTTCGGTCGAGCCGCTAGGGTTGCTCAGATTATCGATCGCCGCGTCGATCTCAGCCTGAGTGTCTTGCAGGGGCGTGATACCCTGGTTGAGGCAGTAATCGTCCGTACGGTCCGGTTCCCATGCCGGCCAGTCCTTGCCTCCAATCCCATAGACCGGGCCGATTTCGAGGTCCGCGTCGTTGGCGACACCGTCAGCTCTGTGGCGCGCATATACACAGCCCCTCCAAGTGTAGGTGCCGTCGTAGCTGTTGTTGTTGTGGCAGTCCTGGTAAGGTTCGCCGGAATTGCGCACGCCGTTGCCGTTTGTATCCGTGAATAATTCCGCGGCGCCCGGCTTGCAAAGCAGGGGCACCTCCGAGTTGTTCGCGTAATAGACCTTGTCCTGGCTCTGCCATGGACCACTACTAACATTCGGATTCGCAAAATTCGGCACGGTTGTGGTCGTTGTGGCCGCTGGATTGAAGGTCTCGCCGTTCCGGGTGACGTTGACTTTGCTGCTCCACGGAACCAGACCGATATTGAGGCTCGGTACGTTGGGATCGTTGAAGAGAATGCTCGTCATTTGTTTGGCAGCGGTCTTGGCCAGCGTGATTCGGTGGTCGGACAGAGGGGCGCCATAGTTGCCGGCTGTGTTCTGGTTCATCGAACCGGACATGTCCATAGCGATAACCACGTCCAGAGACGGCGTTGCCCGGGTGACCTCCGTCGCGGCAGCGACCGTCAGAGTGTCAAACCCAAGAACTTTGGTTAGAGTTGTTTCGATGGTAGCGGAGGCCGTCAGCGTTAGTGTGGTTTGGCCAGGCGTTACCGGCGCTGGACTCGGTGGCGTCACAGTGGCGCCAAGATACCCGTCGGGAAAGTTCGCATTGAAATATTTCTGTATCTCAGCATCGCGCGATGGCGAGAACATAATGCGTGCGCCGGCGAGCCCGGCCGCGTCGAGCGCGCTCGATAGTCGGGACTGAACCAAATAACCGCGCGCCGCGTCGACGCCGAGGCCGGCGATGCCGACAAACGTGGCGACACCGACCGCCATGAAGATTGCCGTGGCGCCCCGATTATCCGCGAGGAATCGGCGCCCTTTTCGGCGAAGATATGTGAGCACGGACCCAAACACAGAGCCACCTCGTTAAGGGCTGGGCTGCTTTGACTCAATGCCATTCTCCACTCAAAAGATAAACGGAGTGTAAACGCGTCAAGTAATAACTAGTATAATATTAAATATAAATTCTGTAGCATTTGAATTATAATTCAAATTTGTTAAAAACTAAGTTTAACAGTAAGGAGAAATGCTGATTTAATAGAAAATTAACTTGCGACATCCAAGATTACGTCAAGCCGTTGTGATGCGCCGTCTTGCCGGACTTCTCTAGCGCTCGATTCTACCGGCAACACAAGCTGCGGCCCGCAACGCATGCGTGGATAAGGGTAAGTATGAGGCTCTGCCAAATCTGGCGCCGGTTTTGGCGACACAACGAAGGGAGCTCGCTGCTGGAGTTCGCTTTCGCTGCGCCGATTGTTATCCTGGTTGTCGCCGCCATTATCGATTTCATGATGGTTATATTTGTCACCTCGCTTTTGGAAGGCGGGCTGCAAAGCGCCTCGCGATTTGGCCGAACTGGCGCAGTACCGGCCGGCATGACGCGCGAGGCCATGATCCAACAGTTAATTGCCGATTCGACGATTGGGTTGGTTGATATCAATCAGGTGACGATCGAAACAAAGGTTTATCCATGTTTCGATGCAATCGGTCAGCCAGAGCCATTCATAGACAATAACCCAGCCAATGGCTCATATGATGTTGGCGAACCCTACACAGATGTTAATGGCAATGGCACCTGGGATTCTGACATGGCTTCTGCTGGGTTGGGGAATCCAGGTGATGTCGTGCGCTACGACCTGCGCTATGATTGGGCGGCGCTTACTCCAATCATCGGAAAGTTTTTTGGGCCCAATGGCAAGATCCCACTAGCGGTTAGTGTGGCAGTCCGCAACGAGCCATTTAGTTTCTCTCTTCCATTAGTTACAGGGCCAGCGGGTCCGGGGACCACGGGATGCTAAGCCGGCTTCGCAAGGATGCTTCGCGGTTCTTTGTATGTTGGCGCAATTTTGTCGCCAATCGGCGCGGCACTGTTTTTGCCGAAACCGCTGTCCTGATGCCAATCCTCCTAGTCGTTCTCTTGAGTGGCCTTGAAGTCGGACGATTTGCTTTATTGCAACAAAAATTGAGTCGGACCGCGATGACCATGTCCGACTTGATCGCAATGACGAAAACGACCATTAGTTTGACCCAGGTGGACAATCTTTACGACGCTGCTGCGTATATTGTAGTGCCATTTGATCTGGCGCCGAACGGGGTCGTAATCGTAACCGCCGTCACTCATGATGGCGTGGCGCCCGTTATAAACTGGCAGTGCACTGGAGCTGGCGCCTTGGTGGCCGCGAGCGAAATTGGCACCTCGGGAGCGACCGCAGTGTTGCCGGCCGGGTTCACGATGACTGACGGGGAAATCGCAATTTTCGCCGAGGTGGTTTACAGCTATCAGCCCTTTATTGCGCCGAATTTATTCGGTACAACGACTTTGCGTCACCGCGCTGTATTTCGGCCCAGGACTGGAGCGCTTAACGTATTGTTGCCCGGCCCGGTGTCGGCCGGTGCGCCAACTTGTACGTGATCGAAAGAGCGGCGCCGAATGAGCGCCTAATTCGTCGCGACGTCTGATCCGTCTTTCTTAAGCGCCAGGGCCGAACGGTCCATGATCACCAGACAGTCGGTTTTCATCGCCGCGAGCTGGCGGCACGCCACCCGCGCATCGGTTTCGCTGAGGCCCAGCAGGCGGGCCCTGTAGATCCGTCCGCGCTGCCCACGAATCGAAGGCACATGAACCATGGTTTCGCCTAGCAGGTCGGGCACGCTCGCTGCGGCCTTGACCGCCGCCGTTTCGGCCAACTGATAGCGGTAATAAGCGCCGACCTGCACGCCCCAGGCCAACTCCGCCCCGCCAGTATCGCTCGATCCCTCTGCGGCATCTGTCGTCACCGAGGCGACAACAACGGATTTCTCCGGTGCGGCGGTCACTTCTGGTGCGCTGCCTGGGTTTTTCGTCAGGGCGGGCGCCGCACGCACGACAGTCTTGGGCGGTGCTGCGTCCGCGATCAGCGGTGATTGTTCGGCAATGAGCTCGAAGCCCTCATCCAGTAACCGGGCGACATGGCGGTCGCGGGAAGCCGGCGACCGGCCGCCGAACACCACGGCTATAAGGCGCCGCCCATTGCGCGTGGCCGAGGCCGCCAGATTGAAGCCCGAGGCCCGGATATACCCCGTCTTGAGGCCGTCGGCGCCTTCGAAACTGCGCAATAGGCTATTGTGATTGCGGTGGTTGCGCCCGTTGAATGTAAAGCGTTCGGTCGAGAAGTAGTTGTAGTACTGCGGGTAGTCGCGAATCAGGGCGCGCGACAAAATGGCCATATCGCGTGCGGAGCTGAGCTGTCCGCGATTGGGCAGGCCAGAGGCATTGCGAAAGCTCGTGCGGCGCATGCCCAGCTTGCGCGCCTTCTTGGTCATCAACTGGGCGAAACGGGTTTCCTTGGTGCCCAGCGCCTCGGCCATCACAACGGCGGCATCGTTGGCCGATTTGGTCACCAGTGCGAGAATGACCTCGCGGACCGTAATGGTCTGCCCGGCTTTGAGGCCGAGCTTCGAGGGCGGCATGCCGGCCGCGCGGTGTGAGACCAGCAATTCCTGGTCGAGAGTGAGGTTCTTTTGATTCAGGGCCTCGAATGCCATGTACAGGGTCATCATTTTGACCAACGACGCGGGATAGTTTCGTGTGTCCGCGTTGACTTCCTGGAGGACCTGGCCGGTCTCGAAGTCCATAACGATGGACGCGTATCTGGCCTGGACCTCCGGGGCGCCCATAAGCATTGTTGCGGCGGCGATGAACAATGCCGCGGCCGCAGCCCGCTTGAGACTGTTCAGGGGTGTCGTAAGGTTAAACTTGGCAAAACGAAACAAAGGAAGTCCCCAGTAATTCGATGCGATCCCCATGATTCCACCAAGGACTTTATGTATTTGCCATGGCGCTGTCCAGCGTAACGATGCCGTTCTTGCAATTTGGTTAAAAATTGGTGGGTGTTCTACATAACTTTCCCTTGGTGCCACAGGAACAAGGTAAACAAATCATGTTAATAAAGTGGACCGCGCGCCCTCTCGCCCTCGCCATGCTCGGAGCCCTGGCGGCCTGCGCCTATAGCGGCGGGATCGACCGGCCCTTGGTTCAGAAGGTCGCGTGGTTCAGCTATCTGAACGGGGACGATATCCGCGCCGCCTGCGTACCGGGTTCCGCGAACCAATACCGACTTGTCTACAACGGCGAGTACGACCGGCAGGTGCGGACCTACGAGATTCTCGACGCGCCCGGGGACGCCTCATTTCTGGCCCGGGTTCAGCAGGGCGGGGGCATCGATCTGATCAATTTTTCGTTCAGCAGACCGGGCGGTGCCGGGGGCTGGAAGAGCTCCGAGGCCGCGCTCAGCCCGGCTCAAATGGCCGATCTAGAGGGTGCCCTGGCGGCGGACGGCGCTTTCGGTGCGGCCCCCGAAGGCCTGCGTCTGGCCTCCGAAGAGTTCTACTGGCTCTTCGTCGGGTGTCGGGGCGGGCAGGTCTATTTCCATGCCTGGCCTTACGCCGGCGGGGGTTTTGAGGGACTGCGGTTTCCGGAGATCCTGTTGCGCCATGATCGGACGGGGGTGCCGCTCAACCCGCCGCGCGAGGTCGGGCCTATCAACCGCACGCAGCGTGGGCCCCTGGGCGAGAACCCGACGCCGCGTTTCGATATCTCGATCCAGGGGAACGGGCTTTGGGGGCTGGCGCCCCGGATCTAGCTGGCAATGCACCCGAGCCGTGGCGCTAATTGTATGTTGCGCCGCACAATAGATTCTTGACATTGCCTGCCTGGACAATTAGGTGCCTGTTATTGCGCTGCGGTATGTTGGAGTTGCGTTTGCGCCGAGTTCGGCCTCGGCCTTCCCGACGCCCACAGGCCGCGCCAAAATCCATTTGAGGAGATTGCCACCATGGCTGGGAAGAAGAAGTCCAAGACGACAAAACAGGCTGCGCCGAGCGACGCCAAGGAACTGCCGCTGCAGGCGCCTACGGCCGCCGCCGATGCGGCGAAAGCCGCGGCGTCCGCCGAGGTGAGCCTTCCGCCCGTGACCGCCAAGGCGCCCAAGGCACCCGCCAAGAGGAAATCCCCTTCCAAATCCGGTGCCAAATCGGCTTCGGCTCGCGCGCTGCCAGAGGGTCCTGCGGATATGTTCAACTATTCCGTTAAGGTCGATTTCGATGCCGCTGGTCGCGATGCCCTCGAAACCTATGCCGCCTGCGGCGCTGCCGCCGCCAAAGGCATGGAAACCCTGACCAAAGAGGTGGTCGGCTTCTCGCGGGCCGCGACCGAGGCACAGTTCGCTTTGGCCGATGCACTCCTGAAAGCCAAGTCGCTGGACGAGACACTCGCGGCCCAACGCGCCTTCGCGCAGGACAGCGTCAGCAGCCTCGGCGCCAATTTCACCAAGTTGACTGGCCTCTCCGCCGAATTGACCCAAGACCTTATCGCGCCCGTTCAAGAACGCGTGAACGCTGCCACGCGTATGGTCTGGCATCCGCTCGCCGCCTGACGGCGCGCGCAGAACCGGCGATGCCGGCGCCCTGGAGCCGTCGCGGTTCGGGCGCCGGACCCGATTCCCGGCCTCTTTAAGCCCGCGCCATCGCCATGGCGCTGCCGCGGCTGGGGTGGCTTAAGTGTGGCTAAGCCGCACAATTTCGGGCCTAAATTCCTTAACCCTCTTGGGATAATGCTGACCGGTTCTATATGAATCGGGGCTGGCATCCGATCTGCCGCACTGCCTCCAGGGTGCAGGCCCATTGGGGATTTGTCCGACGCGGCGAATTCGATAACATATGGGCCCGGGAGCCGACCCGGATTTGGGGCGAACGAAGGATCCGGACGATTCGCACGAGGACTATGGAACCGGCGTGCCGACCATGAGCGACAAGGATAACGACCGCAAATTCACCTCCTCGACGGATGTCATCG
>ERZ869936.1788-NODE-1788-length-14208-cov-5.217763_pt1 | contig 14208 bp, 3 predicted proteins | sample MGYA00520876_ERZ869936 | MGnify/ENA primary metagenome ERZ869936 (study PRJEB32218, sample SAMN09650985) | biofilter metagenome | isolation source: enrty point of leading RO module | place: Saudi Arabia: Thuwal, RO plant located on Red Sea | collected 2016-02-17 ...
TCTTGCTTTCTTTTTTTACAACCTCACGGTCCTCAGGGTTGTACTTGACTTTGTCACGGAAGTCTACGAGCTTGGCGATTTCATTCTCGACCTTCTCCATTTGCTCTGTCACACCGTCTATGCGCTTCTGTACCTCAGCACGATACGGGTCACCTTTCTTGGTCTCTGCAACATCGTTGTCCCTACCGAGACGCTGACGCATCTTCTTGGCTCTGTAGGTAATGCGGTTGGTGATGCTACGCTTAATGCGACGCAAGTCCTGCACTTCCTCGTCCTCGTTGATCTCCTTTGCAGTAAAGCCCAGGTCTTTGTAGTACCTCACCAGTTCGTCCAACACCTCAGTAACCTCCTTGAGGTCTGCGTTGAGCTCTAGCAGTTCTGCTTGTAGCTGGTCATTAGAACGCAGGTCTGCGTTCTCGTCCATGGTCTCCTTGGCCTCTGCTTTCTCCTTGACCTCCTCTGCAGCAAGCTGTCTTTGCTCAGGTGTTGTGCTGGTCTTGGTGGAGTTGATTGCAGCGAGTATACCAAATGCCACAGCATCAACCGTAGCCTCCTCTCTAAACACTCGTCTGTTACCGCTCTCATCATGCAGAGTGACGGAGATGATTTGCCCCTCCTCGTTTCTCTCGAGTGCCATCTCAGGCTTGGAGAAGTGGTTGTAGTACACCTTGCCTCTGATGACAAACACCCCACCAGTCTCGTCAGCTATCTGTACCCCACCCAGGTTTGCTGGGTCAAAGGCTTCTTCCAACTGCTGTTGTCTCTCACCTCGTGGTGTGTTGTCTCGACCTGTAACACCTGCAGCTTCGTTGATTGCTTTCTGTTCAGCTGTCTCATCAGGCAACATTTGTGTGGTGCCTATGCGTTCGTGTTGTGCACGCTGCAATGCTATCTTACCGAGCTCGCTCTCAGTCTCTGCCTGGAACAGGTCTTCGTCAGAGAGCTTCAGGTATTCATTCTTGAGCTCCTCGATGCGGCGTTCCATGGCGTCACGCTTTTCACGTGCTCTGGCTTTCTGGTCCATGGTTGCATTGGGAGACACTGCATTTTCAAGGTCGTTAGGAGTCTTTGCGTCCTTGATGGCTTGCTCTGTCTCTTCATTGTTCTGACGTTCCTGCTCTTCTGCATGCAGCTTCTGCTGCTTCTCCTTCATAGCATTCATCATCTTGTAGTAGGCCACCGAGTCATTCGGCAGTCTCTGCAATTGTGCGACTGCCTCTGCAGTCTTCGCTATGGACAAAGAGTTGTGTGCATACCCCAACATGAGTTGGTAAAGGTCTTGCAGCTCTTCAAGCTTACCCTCCTTACGCATCTTCTCACCAAGCTCCTTAAGCTGTTCGTTGTTGCCTAATGCTTCAGCCAACTCAGCTACAGTGATGGGTCGGTCGTTGAGTGTGAAGTTCCCATCCTCATCTTCTTCTATTGCGCCCAGTGTGTCAAACTCAAACTCCAAACCATCAAGGTTGAGTTCTGGATGACGCTCCTCAAGCTCCTTTCTCAGGTTCTCCAACCGCTCGTTGTGACCATCGAGTCTCGCTAGTCTATTGTATAATGTATTGGCATAGAACATCTTAGCCTGCTGAGCAGTCATTCGCTCCTGTTGCTTTCTCTCAAGCACATCCTGCTGACCAGTGAGTCTGTAGTACGCTTCGTCAAGAGCACCCATCTCGGGAGTCTCCATCAGGTTGTCCATGACGTAAGCTCTGCGCTCTGCGTGCTTCTGTATACGCTCCTTAAGTTGATCTATGATTGCGCTCTTAGACTCGGGCAGCTCTTGTCCTTCCTGATACCCGAATGACTTGCGGAACTCCTCATCTGACATAGACTTGGACTGCTCCAAGTAACCCAATGCCATGTCAAGCAGCCCGACGTCTTGCAGTCTTGCAGCGTTGTTTGCTATCAAGGTGTACTGCAGGTCCTTATGCAGTTCGTGGTTGCCTTCTTTGGCAGCCTGCTCCATCATCTCAATCAACGCAGCATTGGTTTCTGTCACCTCGATGTTGGACATCACGTTTTGGAAGATGCCCATGTCCTTGATAGCCTTGTCTATCATCTCATTCCTGCGCTTGGTCTGTGACCCGTGGAAGAGACGTTGACCAAATGCACCACCACTACCAATCAGTGCGCCAAGTATCATGGCTTCCTGACCATCTACAGTACCAATGGTATCCATGAAGGACTCGTTGAGAGCCTCCATAGCGTTGAGACCTCTGATACGTCTTGCTACTTGGTACTCACCAATGCCGTACTGAGAGCCTTCTTGTATTGCTTCTGAGGCAGATCCTCTTGCGTAAGGCAAAGCTCTCTCTGCAAGAGATGCTGCTTTAGCTTGAGGCAGCACACCGAACGTGCCATCAGCACGAGTACCTACCCTCTTGCTCAAGTCCATGTGGGGCTTGCCTCCTTTGATGCCCAGCCTAGATCTAAACCCAGGCCCAAGCATCTGACCGAACGTAACGTAGTTAGTGGCACTAAGTATTGCCAAGTTCGCTGCATACCCACCATTACCTGCTGCGGTAGCCTGCTCCTTGAACCTCTCCTTTACATCTTCAGGAATGTCATCCTCTGTGAGACCTGTATAGGTTTCGAGGTAATCCTGAACTTGCATGTCGTACATGCGCCGTTGTATCTCCCGTGCCTCTACGCTTGCTTCTGCTGCAGACATGGTGAGAGCCATTTCCGCTTGTCTGATTCTGTCAAACCCTTTGGCTCCGAGTGTACCTCCCAAGTATGGCTTAGGTGCCTTGATTCCCTTTGCTGCGGCTTTCTCCGCATCAAGAGCAAACTTACCAATCTTACCCAGTGTGGACATCTTTGCTACTTTACTTGTAGCCTTAGCTGTTGCTGCAACTCCGCGTGAAATGAGTCCAGTACCACCTGCACCAATGATTGTACCTATACTGGCAAGCATATACCCAGCACCATTGAGTGCTTTGTCTGCCCAGAAGTTTGCACTACCCAAGCTGTCCCATCCAAACAAAGCTCTGTTGGGGTCCATCTCAGCTTTGGTGTAATAGTTGGGGTACATCTCACGGAGGTGATCGTTCCAACTGTCTGCCATTCTACCCAGGTGGTTGTCCCAGATAAACTCTTTACCCATCACTGGAGCACCAATAAGTCCGTAGATAGGACCTACAAGGTTCTCTACGACTGCTCCAGGTATGGTACCAGCCAACATCTTTGTAGTGCCGTTAACCCATTTAGATGCAGTGTTCTGTCTACGTGCAAGGTTGTCATCCCAGTCCCCTGCAAATGGGTGAGTAGCTACACCTTCACTGCCCAGTGTTGCAAACTTCCACCACCCAGCAGCCTTATACTGTTCGTGGCTCTTGGTGAAGTGGGACAAGTCTATCTGCCCTTGAGGTGTGGCCAGAGACATGCCTGTTGACTCCAGAGGCCGTCCTGTAATTGGGTTGATGGTCTGGTCTTTGGTGTCGGTTGGGGTAGCCTTAGGGGGCAACCCCGTGATGGGATTTATTTCTTCGCTCATCTGTAGCTTCCTTTTGCTCCCAATGTAATGTTGCCGTCCTCAATGTAACCGTTGAATTTAGGATCGTCAATGGACATGTTGACACCGCCTGGCAGCTTTGCCATACGTGCGGGGAGAGTAACCTTGATAGAGTTCGCCACACGGTTACCAGCGCTGTCTGTAACAGTAATTGGTACGTTAAACGTTGACGATTTACTCTGAGGTCTAGACATCTCAAACTTCTGAACCTTGGTATGGAATTTACCGACGTTGCTGTTGATGTAGTTGTCGACATCTGGAACTCCTATATTCATATCGCCGTTGCTTTTACGCATTGGGATAGCAACTTGCTGGTTTGTAAGGTTACCATCTGAATCTTTCAGGCTCACAACGAATGTTTGACCAAAGCCTGGCATGTTGATCCATCTACCGCTTTCTACAGCAAACTGGTTCTCCAAATCTGCTACGTTCTTCATGGTACTATTGTCTGCGTAGATGTCCAGCAACTCAGCGTTTGGTCCAAGACTAATTCCATCCGATCCGTCATGCGACAATGGAATCATCATCGTGGTCTGTCTGTTGAAGTTGAGTTGCTCAACCACTGCCTCGTTTACTGCTTGTGCTTGCTTCCCGGACAGACCTGGTATAAACTTGCTTGCTTCGAACGAGCTCTTGGTCATACCTGATATGTCAAGCTGGTGCTCTTCATTGAAGGCTTCCATTGTTCTTTGCAAAGCTTCTCTCTTACCTCTGATGTTCAGCATGAACGGATCGTCGGACATGAAGTCGGTGCCTCCTGCCTGATCGATGATTCCAGTCAACTCATTGATAGCTTGCTCGAGCTCTTGGTAAGTCTGGCTTCCTGTAACATTTGGATCTGTAGTATCAAAGTGTGACAAGAGTATAGCTGCTTCCTCTGCTGCTTGATCATAGGAGTCCAGCATTGTACGTCTGGTCATGTCAATGGTCTCCTGTGTAGCATTGGCAAAGGTCTGTACCATCTCATTCTTTGCGGCTTCTGCAGCTGCTCTGTCTGGGTAAGTCTTACCTGCAAACTCGTAGCCATCATCAACTGCATTAATCGGGACATTAGCACCCTGCATAATTGCAAGCTTGTAGCCCGTAGCCTCAGCCTGATCCATGTTGGCATCAATTACTTCTCTGTATTCTCCCACACTCTGGGGCAATGCGAGGTCAACTGAGTTGAGTTGGCTACGTACGTTAATGCCTGCAGCAGTGTGGCTGTCCTTGATAGTCTTGATAGCCGTCATCTCACGTCCTGACTTTCTTCTCTCGAAGGCGTAGGTACCGATTGCTTGCTGTCTGTATCTCTCCATGTTAGAGGAGATGCTAAACTGCTTTACAGCCGCTGCTCTGGTTTCGGGAGAGGCTGCCTGCAGCTCATTTATATCCCTTGCCTCTTCTTGGTATGTGTCACGCAGATCGAGCAGTGTCTGTCTTTCCTTAGGTGAAAGGCTGTCATCAGCCAGCTTCTCCTCAATGCTTGCCATGCCGGTTGCAAGTCTCTGTGCCTCGCTTGCAACAAATGCATCTGCGTCAAGAGAGTCAATGTCCCCCATACGACCCAGCCATGATGTGACCTTAGGCTCTTGCAGCAATGATGACAGCACACCTTCTACTCGGTCTGCCTCGATCTTCTTAATGCCCGTCGTTGTCTTGACCAAGAATGCACCCACGTCTACGCCATGCTTTTCTGCAAGCTGTGGGTCAGCAACTTGGAATACTTCTTCCACACCTTCGAACTCGTTGTATGCAATGTCGCTCAATGCGTCCTGCATCATCTTCTGGATGTCGGGGTCTTCTACTGACTGGATGCCTTGGAAGTAGTCAAAGCCACCAGTTTCTTCATTGGCTTTGAGACCGCCTTGTGCTTCGTATGCTTTGGTGGCAAGGGCGAGGTTACCCTCATACTGCTTGTGACTGATACGTCCCTCCTTCAAGTCCTCTTGCTGTTGGTTCACAAAGTCTGTGTACCGAGTCAGGTTCTCCTTGATGGGGGCTGCCTTCATTGTGTAGTCTGTCACAGCACGAGTCACAGCCATAGAGGCATCCTCGTACCTACCAGACTCAGCCATTTGTTGGAGAAAGTCATCTGTGTTCTTGAGCAACTCGTCGCGCAAAGCCATGTCACCTTCGAATGGTGCAGATTCCAGTGCAGCAGCTTCACGCCTCATGGCTTCAGACTGCAGGAAGTTGTCTCTGGCAGTTTGGGTTCTGCCTTGGTTCACACGTGCGTATGCATCACGAAAAGGGGAAGCACCTGTAGTGCCGCCCCTTGCCCCTGCAAACTGAACGCCGAATCCGCCACGTTGTCTTTTCTTCATCGTCTTCTAAATCTTCTTCTGGTTCTACCGTACCGTGAAATATAACGACCTCTCTTCGCTTCCTCCTTAGATTCTTCGGCTTTTGCTTCTGCAGTAGCCTGATCTTCTGCCAATGCTTTACGCATCTCAGGGGTAAACTGGTTCTCTTTACCTGATGGGTCATAGAACATACGCCTACCTGCCTTGGGGTGATACTTCAAGCCTCTAGCATATGCACCGTATGGGTCGTTTGCCAAGTTCTCGAAGTGCCCAATACGTTGAGCTTGACGCTCCTCACCCATTGCCTTAGCCGATTGCGCTATTGCGTCAATGGCGGAGAGGTCTTTCTCCATATTGTATTGCCGCTCATAGTTTGTAGCCTGCTGGTTTCTTGCAGCTGCTTGGCTGTAAGATTGAACGTTCGCTGCTTTTGCTGCATCATCCATGGCACGCTCTTGTGCTGCGAGTCTTCTGTTTTCTGCACGAGCATCTGACTTAGCTTGTCTCTTTGCTCTACGAGCCTGTGAGCGAGCTGCGAGCCCTGCAGTAAAGCCTGCTGCACCACCTATCTGTGACTTAGCCTGCTCGTCCATTGCTCTCACATCAGCATCAATGTCTTCTTGTGCTGCTCGGTCGGAGACACGGTTCATGAGTCCTGCCTGTCTGTATGCAGGAGCAACTCTATCCAAGTTCAAGTCTTTGCTCAATGCTACTGCAGGAGCAATCATACCAAGTGACTCGAATGTAGGATTGGTTGGGACCTTCTCAGGGACTGCAGTTGTCTTGCCTTCTTTCAGTTTTTCGGTTGCCTGGAACTCTGCCTCTTCAAACTCTGGCATGTCCTCGAAGGTTGGGGGTTCTGGGACATCAGCTCTGGTGAGGAGTCTTCTGCTGTTCCACTGATCGCCAAATGCCAGGTCTCCTGCATCGTTCTTTGCAGAGATCTTACCACTCACCAAGTCATCAGGCAGGTCATTGTACCATGAACGGAACTCTTTCTTGGCCTCCTTGGTGTTGAACTTGGCGACATCGAAGTTCCCTTCATCGTCTTTGTACTTGTCAAAGTCGAACGTACGGAACTCTTCTGGGAGAGACTGTTGGTCTTGTTCCATCATCTTGAGCCAGTTGCCTATGTTCTCCTCTTGGTTACCGCCATAGATGCGCTTACCGGACTCGTCTTTCTCTTCCTGTCCCCCTGCCTGAGCTCTACTAAGGCGCTCTTCGTTGATTCTCTTAGACTCTGCTTCTGCGGCTGCTTTAGCTTCTTCGTACTCCTTAGTCTTCTTTGCTTTCTCAGCTTCATATGCCTCACGCTTCTCTTTGTTTGCGGCGTCTACACGAGCTTGTTCTGCTTCGTTTGCTGCATTTATCTCTTCATTGCGTGCTCTTATGAGTTCGTTCTCTTTCTCAATTCTCTTGTTGTCCTTTTTGATTTTCCGACGTGACCTTCCGTTCTGTGCAATCTCCATACCCTCTTCCGCAGCATCAGGGTTTTGCTTAAGGTTATCTCTCACAGCTGCAGCAATCATACGCTGAGCTCTACGAGGTGAACCAGCATGCTGGAGTCTACTCTCAAGTGCCTCAGCAATGGTCTTGCCCTTGTCAGTGCTGGACTTCAAGTGGTCTGATACAATAAACTCTCTGTCTTGACCATCCTTGGTCTTGACTGGTGCGATGAGTTCTCCTGCTTCCGCTTCGATCACATCATCGGGATTGTCGTCAAGGACGATACCACCTGTCTTGTGCTTTCTTCCGTAAAGCTTTGTTACACCAAACCCAATGGGCTTCTCTACTCCACCCTCATGCTTTTTCATCTTACCCTTCTGTGCGGTAGGGTCAAAGGTGTCGCCTGTGTCAGCACCCACTGTTCTCACTTGACGTTGCATACGTGCCTTGTCAAACTGAGCTCGTCTCTCATCTCTAGCTGCAGCGTTGGCTGCTTTCTTAGCCTTCCTGTTGTCAAGCGCTCCTTTGATGCCTCCTACTATTGCTCCTCCTGCCATACCAAGTGGTCCCAAAGCAGCAAGTGCTGCAGCTCCTTTTGCTGCACCACCTAGTGTAGACATTGCTCCTGCACCCTTCTTAGTGGGGTCATCTCCTTGAAGCTGATCTGCTAAATCTCCAACAGCACTTGCTTTATCAGCAAAGTCATTGGGGATGTCTTCTTCTTCAGCTTGGTCAAAGTCCTCTACACCTTGGTCTACAGCTTCTTGCTCGTAGTCAAAGTTCTCTTCTTCAGGCTCGAAGTGTTCGATACCCTGAAGCGCTGTAGCTCCATGGTTAGGTCCGCTGGGAGTAGTAGGTATTGCTGTAGGATCAAAGTCCTCCATACCTTGCTCCAGCATCAAGCCAGACTGTGCTTTTCTATTCCCAACAGTTCGCATTGCTCTAGCAAACTGAGCTCTACGTCTGATCTTATCATCATCGCTGTCAAGGCCCTTCTGTATGCAGGCTTGTGTGACCTTACCCCCACACCATTTGGTGAACGCCCCGACAGTTCCTTTGCGTTCCATCTTCTTGTTAGCCTTTTGTATCCACTTCTTGTTTGCCATTATCTATAAGATTTACGGAACTTAGTACCTGCAGCATACAAATGTACTAAATTTTTATTAGAGTTATCACTAATGAGACGTACCCCCATATAGTGGTCAATGAACTTTTTCCTGTGGTACCACTCCTTTCCAGTGTCCACATAGTTCGAGTTTATCACACCCTCTTCAGTAAACATCGTCTCTGACTGGGTATGTGTTGTAACTGAACTTGTTATATATCCAGCTACGTTGTTTTGCCCGGATATCAAGTTACCTTCTGTAAGGATTTCTGTTACACTTAGGTCTCTGAAGTCATTCAAGTACCACACACGATCTATCAGTCGTGCATTGTTGAGGTAGTTAATGTCAACATTACCCGATATCTGAGTGGAATTGTAAACATAGAAACTATCAAACACAGTGTTCGACACTCTGTATGACTCTGTTTTATTCACTGTATCTCCTTTGAGAGACTCTGCCCAGTAAAATACATTGCTGAACAGCTTGGCTTCTGCAGGTGCTGTGTTGTCAATGTACTCAATCTCAAAGTTATACAACTTACCGTAGAACCTACCTGGGTTCTCTTTGTTGCTGTGCTTCCAGGTGCAGTATGCATCAAACGTTGCGCCTTCACCTCTGATCAGCTCGCCTTCTGCAAACGAGTACATGTATTCTGAGCTGTGCCCGTAGAGGTTTGGACGGTAGCTATGTCTGCTGCCCCACACTTTCATCTCTGGGTAGTACGATATAGTCCAACCGCTTTGCTTAAAGTAAGTGGGGTTACCGTACCATATAGGGCCACACTGCGGCACAGCTCCATCTTTTTGGAACTCTCTTCGTGGTGGATCTTTTGGATCATCTGCGGGTGGTGGGGGTTCTGTACATTCACTGATCAAGTGCGGCAGGTTGTCAATGATCTGTATGTTTCCTGCCTCCCAGTCATCTACGAATTGCTGTGTAGGCACAGGCTCATGCTTTGTGATGAGTATGCGCTCAAACAGTGGGTCGTAGCCCATGGTAAAGCCAATGGGTGTTGCGTTGGTGGGGGAGTCAACATAGAAGCCCGCTGCTTCCGATGCAGGGCTGTCCAACTCGATGCCGTAGTATTCAAGTGCAAATGGCAAGTTGTCTCTCAGCCATGTACTCATACCACCGTTGATGTCACCAAACCCTTCAGGCCCTTTCACAAATATCTTTCTATCTCTGTAGTTAAGGTAGAAGTGTCCGAACCGAGTAGTTACGTGACAATGCCGTGACGAAGTTCCTCCGTATCCGACCTCTGCTTCGATAGCTTCATCAGGATTCTGTGTGAAGATGTCACCACTACCCACAAATGCTGTAACTGCAGACAACTGCAACTCCTCCTTACCCTTGGTAACAAACATTGCTCTGTCTGTGTGGATGTGCAGGAGGTTCTGGTATGTAAAGAGTGCCTTGACTTCACCCCTGTGTGCAGGCACATCTTTAAAGTCCAATGCTCTAAACCGTCGGTACCCATCTGCAAGACTGCCAGAGTCAACAGTGGAGCGTGCTACACGCTGTGGGTATTGATCGACTGTAGACAAGTCATCCCACACAGGTACAGGTGTTGTGACCTTGATGTCCTGTGCAAAGGAGTAGTGGTCAGAGTACAGCAGGTTGTCCTGCTTTGTGTAGTCTTTGTCTGGTGTATCAAACAGAGCAGATCTACCCGAGTTGTAGTCGAAGTACTTTGTTTCTATTCCAGCCTCTGTGTCCTTTACATGTCTAAACCCGATGAGGTCGTCAGACTCTACTATGAATGTCATGATCGTAGCTACAGGGTTAACTGTACCCGCTACCCAGTTGCTTGTATCTCTCAGCATGTCGAGCTGGTCCAACCGAACAGTAAGCTGGTCGCTGTAGCTCGTGTCGCTTACAATGTTGGCTGCCCTACTGTTCCATACAGGGAACGTTCTGGTAGTACCAAATGATGTAGGTTTCAGTGGGTTCAAGCTTGCAGGTATGTCTGCCTGTCTACGTCTGTTTGCTCTTGGTGTACTACCTGCAATGTCCTGGTCAAACAAATCATTTGCATCATCGTCTTCGAGCTCCAGGTTAGCTGACTGTGGGTCATTCATGTTTGCTCTGAAGAACGATGAGCCGTAGCTCATGGACGTTGTGCGGAACGAGTACTTGGTGATGTATGTATCCCCACCAAAGATGTCCTCACTGTCTTGTCCTATGTAGTAGTTCTGTGGATTTCCTTTCTCATCCTCTGCGTACCCTGTACTTACATCTTTGTTGAGGATGGGTTGGTAATGGCCTGTCCATACAAGTTCTTGCTTGTCAAATGGCTGGAATACGTCTGTACGTATTGCGCATACATTTGTGAGCCATGCCATTGGGTGGCCGTAGAACTGGTTGACGGGGCTGAGCTCGTAGTTCAGACCTCTAAAGTCCGTGCCTTCGTAGTCACTTCCGTTATCCAAAAAGCTTGAAGCTCCTGTACCTGATCCGTACTTGAGATAGGTCAACGGTACACCGTTTGTCTCTTTGTCTGCAGCTGCATCAGGGAAGCAATAGTTAAGTCCCTCACCCCATCTGGTCAACCCAAACCTGTTTCCGCCTGTAGGATTCGGAAGTGCAGGAGCGTGACCTCTAAGTGCAGGCAAACCGCTGATCATGCTGAATGCAGCACAAGACTCCCCGTACATGTTGTACAGATACCGCACACCTTTAAAAGCTGAGCTGTTCTTGTTCTCATACAGAGACATGCCGGGGAGGTATGTAGCTCCTCCCGCCTCCAATGCAAAGATCAAACCTCCAGCATCCTGGTCTCCTTCTTGGTACCACCTGTTAAGGTTGTCGTATGGGTTGCCAGCTGTGCCGTTGTTATCGCCTGCCTTAATGATAGAGCGGTTGCCAAGTACGGTAGCTGGGCTGATGTATGATGTACCTACGAAGATTGAAGTCCACCAACCTCTGGTACGACGTTTGCGGGCTTCTTTATCTACGACAGTCATGTCGCCACCTCCTTCACCTTGATAGAAATCTTCGCTGTCGCGTCTCTTTTTAGATCTTCTATTGGAGGAGTCTGGCTGCTCTACCTCTACTTCATCTGAGATGTCAAGTACGTGGTTGTGCCCAGCATCGCTCGCCCCATCGTCCCATAAAGGATCTCTGTAGTAGAAGTCTACAGTGTTCATCAACTGAGGGCTTACCCAACCAAGCGATGGCAGCACTGTACTCAGCTGGTCATCTCTGGTTGTGTCACTGCCTGGTGCATCATAAAGCTTGTCGTATGACACTGGTCTGACAAATGTGCCTGGACCTCCTGAGTAGTTTCTGAAGATGACTCCGTACTGACAGTGCACGTGTGTTGCTGCTGCCAGAGATGATTTGTTCCGCAACATGTTGAAGTCGTGGAACTTGAATACTGGGTGAGCAAAGTAGTCTTTGTGTCCAGCTTTCTTCCACTCTCCTACAGTCTGTATTGAGGAGTCATCTGTGTGGTCAAGGCCACCATACATGTAGAACGCTTTGTTGTACGGCCCCTTAGATGCTAAGAGCAGAGATTGCTCAGCAACTGATGCGTATCTAGGGTGTCCTGGTACAGCAATACTTTGACCCAATATGGTTCTGTCGTCGGGCTTCCGCTTGGCATAATACACCTTGTACCCAATAACCTTTTCAAACAGGTGCTTTGGTATCTTGATGTTCTTGAGCTTGATTCCCAGCAAACGTATGTCTTCGTTGGTCACAAGCATCCCCGAACTTCCCAGACCGTCCGCACTGTTAATTGCTGCACCCGATTCATTTACGGCAGACTCGCTGATGTAGGAGCCACCAGGAGTTCTTGGTTGTATGTATGCAAAAGCGGGGTCAAAGTTAGATGGCATTTTGTGGTGCCTAACTTTAACATTCCACATGTTTACGTCGGGGCTCTGCAATACGTTACCCTGACCGTCTACGTCAGCTGGTATGAAATCTTGTGTTGCAGGATATCTCTCGGTCTCGTTTCTCCAGAAGCTCATGTCATTGCTTGCTGTGAGCGTCAACCTGTGTGTGTCTACAAGCTGGTAGACCTTCGCATTCTTGTTGTCGTGCAGTATCTCTTTTGGTGCAAAACCAATCAGAGGACGCATCTCTTGAGGGCCCAAGGCATTGAGGTTGGAGGCCTCATTGATAATTTCACTTGTAATTACACCACCAGTGCCTGGGTCTGTTAGGTCAATGCCTGACTTATCTCTACCAGGAATGTGGTATGCGTAGGTCTCTGTACCGTCATCCAACACAAATGACACGTAAAATGCGTACACCTCTGATCTTCTGTAAGACTTCTTCTTGAAGCTGTACTTTGGTGATTTGTATCCTTTCAAGGACTCACCGTTACCGTCCATCATAAACTGCTTCAACAGCTGCTCATAGCTGCTAGAGACTGCTCCAGAAACAGGTTGCCACCCGTCTGTACCCTGCACATTTTCGTGCTCTATGATGTAATCTTGCCCAATCTTCTTGTTGAACTTCTGCACTATAGAAGCAAAGCCTTTGTTCAGAGAGTAGGTATCGTATATCCTGGGGTCAAAGGCGTCTACCTGCTCTACGACAGGATCTATCTGTATGTTCAAAGCAAACGGCTGGTAGCCTATGTCTTTAGACGTAGTTACGTTACCCAAGTACAGCCTGTTATCTGACTGTGTCAGAGTCGTTGCTGAGCTGTAGTAGATGTCATCAATGATGATGTCATCAATGTTTGCTTTGGTTGTGTCTTCGAGTCCTGTAAATGTGACGTCGACCGATGCTGCACTGTTCGGTATCTTAATTGGGGTGAGCTTGTACACCACCTCAGAGTCATTGATTCTTCGCACCACAACAGGTTGCAGCAAGTCGTAGTTGGGCTTCTCTGGGAACTGTACTTCCCACTTGATTGCTTTGTTTGTAGCAGTGCCTCCCTGTGCCCCAATGAACGAGGACGTGGGGAGTGTGTTCTCGTGGCCATCACTGATGTACACAGGGTTGGATAGAACAAAGTAGTTTGTTTCAAGTCCTGTGTAGTCTCTGTACGCCAAGCCCAAGTGGTATGACCCAGTTCTAATTGTGCCTCCTGTAGTTATCTCAGCGCTGTTGATCATAGCGTGCACTCCTACAGGCGGAATGAGGGAGAGCTTGTCGATGGAGTTTGTGAAGCTGTAGGGGTTTGTTACAGCACCTCCGCTACGTACCCACTCTTCTTGTGCGGTAACGTTAATCACCCTAGGTGGGTTTGCTTCAGACACATAAGTGGCATCAATCATGCCCTCTACCTCTTCTACCTTTCTGTAGCCATCAGTAAAGTATACCAGCACTTCACCTGCTTGGTTCTTTCTGTAAGTGGCCACAATGGGGTGAGAGTCCTGGAAGTTTAGGTCTGCCGTCTCAAGGAGTCTAAGGACTTCACTGTTCTTGTCATTGATGAGTCTGATCGATGAGGTAGTTGTACCGTCAGTGGCAATGTCTTTACCAAAGACTACGAGTCTGTCATCCTCGAGTGTTACACTCCCCAAGACTCTAAAGTCCTCAGAGTCAGTTACAAAGTATGTTCCATACTCATTAGTGACGCTACCTCTCTGCAAGTTCAGGTTTGCATTGAGTGCGTCACGGACTGTCCCTTCAGGTTGTTGATTCCTGGAAAGGGACTTTACCATACCTCCGCTTAGATTCTTCATGTACCGTAAGTGTTGTATCTACCTCTGTGAAGTTCTTCTCTGCTGCCTAGGTTCTCAAACCCGTTGCTGACTCTGTTGATGTTGGGTACGAGTCTGACCCACTGATTCATGAAGCTGTCCAGCTTTGTGATGTCTGGGAACACAGCTTCGTTGCGCGCCTGTGTGCAGTAGTATTGCCACTGCTGGTTGGCAGTCATGTAGTCAAACCCATTGGGTGA
>ERZ869936.1789-NODE-1789-length-14195-cov-16.423197_pt1 | contig 14195 bp, 7 predicted proteins | sample MGYA00520876_ERZ869936 | MGnify/ENA primary metagenome ERZ869936 (study PRJEB32218, sample SAMN09650985) | biofilter metagenome | isolation source: enrty point of leading RO module | place: Saudi Arabia: Thuwal, RO plant located on Red Sea | collected 2016-02-17 ...
CAGCCATCCGGCTCGTCGCATCGCGCAGCACCCCGGCCTCACGCAACGCGTGGATACGGAGCCTTCGCTGCGATGACAGCAGTGTGTCGTGTCGGAGCCTGAACCGCGCGACGCCCCACCCATCCGATAACCTCCACCCTCGCCGCAACGCCCCGCCGATCCGCACCGCGATCCGCGCCGCGATCGCACCGATTTCGCATCGCGACCTACCCGCGCATCGCGATCCAACGCACGCCAGGAGACTCCGACATGGCCACCACTCCGCCCACCAACACCAGGACCCTGCACGAGAAAGTCGTCATCGTCACCGGCGCCGGCCGCGGCATCGGCGCCGAGATCGCCAAGCTGGCGGCGGGGCACGGGGCGGCGGTGGTGGTCAACGATCTCGGCGGCGCCGCCGACGGCGAAGGCGCCGACCAGACGCCGGCGCAGCGCGTCGTCGACGAGATCAAGGAGAGCGGCGGGCGCGCGGTGGCCAACTACGGCAGCGTCGCCTCGAGCGCCGATGCGCAGGCGATGATCGACCAGGCGCTCGACGAGTTCGGCCAGCTCGACGCGGTGGTCAACAACGCCGGCATCCTGCGCGACGTCATCTTCCACAAGATGACCGAGGACGACTGGGACGCAGTGATCTCGGTGCACCTCAAGGGCAGCTTCAACGTCGCCAGCGCCGCGGCCAAGATCTTCCGCAAGCAGGTCGGCGGCTCGATGGTGCACATGACGTCGACCTCCGGCCTCATCGGCAACTTCGGCCAGGCCAACTACGCCGCCGCCAAGCTCGGCATCGCCGGCCTCTCCAAGTCGATCGCGCTCGACATGTCGCGCTTCGAGGTGCGCTCCAACTGCATCTCGCCGTTCGCCTGGAGCCGCCTCATCGGCACCATCCCGACCGACGATCCCGAGCAGGAGGCGCGCGTCGCCAAGATCAAGGAGATGACGCCGGGCCACATCGCGCCGCTCGCCGTCTACCTGTGCGGCGACGCCAGCAAGAAGGTCACCGGCCAGATCTTCGCCGTGCGCAAGAACGAGATCTTCCTGATGAGCCAGTCGCGCCCCATCCGCAGCGTTCACCGCGGCGAGGGCTGGACCCCCGAGACCCTCGCCGAGCACGGCATGCCCGCCCTCGCCGGCAGCTTCTACGAGCTCGATCGCTCCGCCGACGTGTTCAGCTGGGACGCCGTGTAGCTCGGACTCGCGCCGGCGGCGCCGCCAAGAGCGCGTCGATCCTGAGCTCTCGGATCGTTCGGCTGAATCTCGGCTCTCAGGGGGGCCCTGGCGGCTCCTCGGCTGTCGCTGACCAACAGCTGCCGATGGATCGGAGGGCGTGGCAGAGTAGCCCGTGGCGGGACTGCCCCCGGGCTTGGCCGTGGCGTGACGATCGACGCGATCGGCCTCTTCACTCCACTCCCCATCCCTCTCTCTCCGTCATCCCGCCCTCTTTCCCTCCGTCATCCCAGCGAAGGCTGGGATCCATGCGTTGCCTGAGCCGACCCGCCTCAGCCAACGCCGCGCCGCCCCATAGAAAGGCCTTCCCTTGCAGAACTGGCTGGCGCCCTTCGACACCGCCTGGGACGTGGTCGGCTTCGCCGCCTTCCTGCTCGTCTTCCCGATCTACCACACCGTCTATCCCTACTTCGCGGCGCGCCGCCCCGGGCACACCGCGCGCGGCCGGGTCGACGCGCTGCGCCACTCGTGGATCGAGGGACTCATCGAGCGCGGCGACGTCACCACCGCGGCGCAGCAGACCCGCAACCTGACGATGGTCAACTCGATCCTCGTCTCCTCGGCGCTCATCCTGCTCGGCATCACCGTCAACCTGCTGGTCAACGTGCCGCAGCGCAACCAGGTGGCCGAGATCGTGCCCGGCGACTGGAGCGCCGACCCCGACGCCATCCGCATCAAGCTGTGCCTTCTCATCGTCGTCTTCGCGGCAGCGTTCTCCTTCTGCATGACCGCGCTGCGCCACCTCGGCCACTTCGTGCTCATCATCGGCGCCGACCCGCGCCTCGTCAGCGAGTACTACGGCTCCGCCGCCGACTACTTCGCCGACCTCATCAACCGCGCCTCCCACCGCTACACCCTCGGCGTGCGCTCCTTCTACGCCACCTTCCCCCTGCTCGCCTGGCTCTTCGACTCCCACCTCTTCGTCGCCATGACCCTCTTCTGGGGCTTCAAGTTCATCGGCTTCCAGGACTTCCGCGCCAAACGCTTCGCCAGCGACGAGGCCGAGACGGAGGAACGCGGTGGAGGCGGCGAGGAAGAGCTCGGCCGGATGGAGGACGCGGAGGAGCTGCGGTAGGGGAGGTGGGCGAGCGGTCGTAGAGCCCCTCCTGCTGCTGGTCGCGTTTCGTCGGGCTCGTCGCTTTCGTCGGGTCCGTGGCGGTCCTCCTCAACGCGACGCGTGGACTCCGGGTCTGCGCCCGGAGTGACAGAGGGCTGACACCTCATCCGCGCCGCGCCACACCTACTCGTCCGCCCGTGAACCGCGAGCATCCGAGAACCCTCCCCTTTCAAGGGGAGGGCAGGGTGGGGTTGTCCCATTCATCCGGCTCGCCTCGGCACCAGGCCTGCCCACTCCATCCGGCTCCCTTCCGCGACGAAAGCCATGGCCGCTTTCCCTCCCTTTGGCGTGGGCCCCAGCGAGGAAGACCGAATGGAGACCTGTCCCATGGCCCACCGACGATCCCGTCCCGCTGGCACGCACGCCGCCTCCCTGACCCTGCTCGGCCTGCTGATCGCTGGAGCGGCGGCCGCCCAGCCGTCGATCTGGAGGGTCGGCAGCGGGATGGGCTGCAACGCGATCAACCTCGACTTCGCCCTGCTGCTGGCGAGGAGCAACAGCGCCGACGACGAGATCCGGCTCAATGCCAACCTCTCGGGAGTCGCGATGGATCTCGGCGATTGGGACGACGACCAGTACGGCGAGCTGACGATCCGAGGTGGCTTCGCCAACTGCGCCGCCAACACGCCCACGTCGACCACCACCCTCACCGCGCAGGCCGCCGGGAGCTCGCCGGTCCTCGACGTGGTCCTGTCCGGCAACGACCCGGCCACCATCCGGCTCGAGAGGCTGATCCTCCAGGGCGCCGCCTCCGGTGTCTCGCCGCTGGTCGTCGCCAACGGGAGCAACGTGGTGATCGATCTCGTCAACACCGACGTGCTCGGGGCGACCTCCAGCGGCATCGAGGTCCTCGGCGGCGCACGGGTCGATCTCGATCCTCTCTCCGAGGTCTCCGACAGCGGTTCCCTGACCCTCGACGGCGGCGGCGTCTACTGCACCGGCAGCGGCAGCGAGGTCTTCCTCGCCGGCGACCTGGTGCTCAACCAGGGTGCGCGCGGTGGCGGTGCGTTCCTCGAGTCCGGCTGCCGGCTCTACCTGCTCGACGACGCCTTCATCGGCGCCAACCAGGCAGTGCGGGGCGGAGGCGTCGCCGTCGAGGGGGGCGGCTCGCTGGAGCGACCGATCTCGTTCGTCAACGACTTCGGCGTTCAGATCAGCGGCAACAGCGCCGAGATCGACGGCGGCGGCCTGTGGGTGGCCAACGGCGGATCGGCGCAGCTGTGGGATACCTGGCTGCGCGGCAACGAGGCCATCGAGCGGGGCGGCGGCATCTTCGCCACCGGCTCCGGCAGCAGCGTCATCGTGCGGCGACGCAGCACTACCTGCTTCTCCGAACCCCGTTGTTCCTGGATCGAGGACAACCAGATCACCAGCGACGTCGAGGACGGCTTCGGCACCGCGGTCTTCGTCGATGCGGGGGCCGACGTCGTGGTGGTGCAGACCTTCATCGAAGGTCACGCCGGGCCGCCGGTGAGCCGCCTGCTGTACGTCGCCGGGTCCGGATCCACGCTGCTGCTCGAAGGAGTGCAGCTTTACGCCAACGACACCCAGACCCTGTTCAGCGCCGAGGCGGGTGCCTCGATCACCGCCGCGTTCGTCTCCGCCGCCGGCAACACCTGGGGAGGGGGCGAGCCGTCGGCCGCCATCGCCGCCTTCGCCTCGACCCGCATCGACGTGCGATCGAGCGCCCTCGCCGACCACGGGATCTGGAACGACGGCCCGGGCAACACCATCGATCTCGATTGCGTGATCGCCGACTCGTTGGCCGGCGCCACTGTCGCCACCGCCAGCATCGTCGCCGACCCGCTCTTCCTCGCCCCGGAGGCGGGCGATCTGAGGATCTCCGCCGCCTCACCCGGCGTCGACTACTGCGACGACAGCGTCTACGCACCCATCGCCGACGACCTCGCCCTCAACCCCCGCGGCGTCGACACCCCCGGAGTCCCCAACCAGTCCGGTACCTTCGACCTCGGCGCCTACGAAGTCGGGTCGCTGCTGTTCGCCGACGGTTTTGAGTCGGGCGACGTCTCGGCGTGGTCTTCGACCTCGCCGTAGCGGATCCCCGGCTCGCCTGAGAGTCCAACTCGGCGCTGCAGCAGACGACACCTCACCCGCACCGCGCCTCAACCACCAAGCCCGCCTGTTGACCGCGAGCATGCACTCCCTCCCCTTGCAAGGGGAGGGCCGGGGTGGGGTTGTCCCGTGAAGCGAAAACTCCTCTCTCAGGCTCACACTGTCGCTCCTGCGGCTCAGCTCGCGTGCCGCTCGCTTCGGCACCGGGGTTATCCCATCCCACCCGGCTCGCTTCGGCCAGAAGCCGTCAGTGTTCGCAGGCTCACTGCCGCTCCAACCGCTCAGCTCGCGTGCCGCTCGCTTCGGCACCGGGGTTGCCCCAGCCAGCCGGCTCGTCGCAGCCCCGACATCTCTCCTTCACGCGACGCGTGGACTCCGGGTCTCCGCCCGGAGTGACAGAAGACCCGCGACACCTCACCCCGCGCCGCGCCCCATCCACCAGTCTGCCTGTTCACCGCGAGCATCTGTCTCTTGGCTATGCACTGCGTCGTTCTCGCTGCCTGGGGCGCGGGCGGGTTTGAGAGCCGTGATGCTCTCGCCACTCAGTGAGGTGCTCGTCGGTGGTGCATCCCCACCCCCACCCTGTCCCTCCCCCTCGTAGGGGGAGGGAACCGGATCGCGGAGCGGTGGCGACAAAGCGGCTCTTGGGGCGTGGCGCTGGCGAGCGGTCAGGCCGGATCGCGCCGCGCATCAGTCACCAGAGCGACTGTGAACCGCGAGCATCTGTCTTCCTCCCCCTACAAGGGGGAGGACATGAGGGTAGACCGAGAGTCTTCGCAGGCTCGACTCCCGGTCTTTCGGCTCGGCTCACTCCGTTCGCCTCGGCGTGGGGGTGAGGATGACCTTGGAACCACCTCGGTTGCTGAACGGCGATGCCCTGCCTGTCTCGCGAGCTCGCCCGCGCCTCGTGAAGCGACACCTCACCCCCGCGCCGCGCCTCATCCACCAGCCTGCCTGTTCACCGCGAGCGAGATGCTCCCTCCCCTTTCAAGGGGAGGGCAGGGGTGGGGTTGTCTCGTGAAGCGAACACCTCTCTCTCAGACTCACACTGCCGCTCCTTGCGGCTCAGCTCGCGTGCCGCTCGCTTCGGCGTGGGGTTGTCTCGTGAAGCGAACACCTCTCTCTCAGATCACTCTGCCGCTCCAACCTCTCAGCCCGCGTGCCGCTCGCTCCGGCACCGGGGTTGTCTCGTGAATCGGTGACATCCCCGATCCAAAGAATTGCCGCATCCGCAACATACCCACCAATCGATTCACCAAACCCTATTTGACAGCCGCCCCAAACTTCCGTCTAGACTGCTTCCACATCTCATTCTTCATACGCGCGTCGACAAGGGGGCGCGTTCGGACGCAGGGCCACCGCGGTGACGCGGCGCCACGACTCCAACGCACCGTGAGCTCCATCGCCGGCGCACCGGCCGTAGGGGAGCTGCTTTGCGCCGCCGATCGCCCACCCGCCCGAGCTGCATCGAGGAGGCGGGTGTGTGCGTGTCTTCCTCTCGCTTCCACCTCCCGCGTCCCCTCGCCTCGAGCCACATCCCGGCGTGCCTCGCCCCGTCGAGCCGCGTCGCGGCGAGCCACGGCTCGCGCAGTCTCGCCAGACCCGTCCGCTCCGCCTCGGCTCGCTCCGCCTCGGCTCACCCTGCCCCCGCTCACCGCGCCGCGCCGCTCTCTCCAACCGTCACCCTCTCCCTCGCCGTCTTCCTGCTGGCGAGCGCTCTCCCGCCGGCGCTCCTCGCCGCGGCCCCCAACGCCGCCGCCGTCCCCGTCGACGCCACCCGCGACCCCACCGCCGCGCCGCAACACTCCGAAGGCCTCGGCTTCGATCCGGCGCTGCTCTCCGGCCTGCGCTTCCGCTCCATCGGCCCCGCCGGCATGTCGGGCCGCGTCGCCGCGATCGACGCCTGGGTGCCCGAAGGCACCGACAGGTCACCGCGCCTGATCTACGTCGGGGCTGCCACCGGGGGCGTGTGGAAGAGCACCGACGGCGGGACGACCTTCCAGCCCGTCTTCGACGACCAGCCGGTGGCCTCGATCGGCGCGCTGGCGATCGACCGCCGCAGCCCCGACACCGTGTGGGTGGGCACCGGAGAGGGCAACCCGCGCAACTCGGTGAGCATCGGCCGCGGCGTCTTCCGCACCACCGACGGGGCGCGCACCTGGCAGTGGAAGGGCCTCGCCGAGACCGAGCGCATCCACCGCGTGATCCTGCATCCGCACGACAAAGACACCGTGTGGATCTGCGCCATGGGGCAGGCGTGGAGCCCCAATCCCGAGCGCGGCGTCTACCGCACCCGCGACGGCGGCGCCAGCTGGGAGCACGTGCTGGCGGTCGACGAGAACACCGGCTGCGCAGACCTCGTCGTCCACCCTGAGAACCCCGAGACCCTGCTCGCGGCGATGTGGCAGTACCGCCGCTTCCCGCACTTCTTCCGCTCCGGCGGTCCGTCGTCGGGCCTCTTCCGCACCAGCGACGGCGGCGACAGCTGGACCCGGCTCACCGATCTCGAGGGTCTGCCCCGTTCTTCTTCGGGGGGAACGGCCGACCTCGGGCGCATCGGCGTCGCCTTCGCGCCCTCCGAGCCCACCGTCGCCTACGCCCTCGTCGAGGCCCAGGCCAACGCCCTGCTGCGCTCCGAGGACGCCGGGCGCACCTGGCGCACCGTCAACTCCGACGCGCAGGTCTCGCCGCGGCCCTTCTACTTCGCCGACATCCGGGTCGACCCCGAGCGCCCCGACCGCGTCTACCGCCTCGCCTCCAGCCTCGACGTCAGCACCGACGGCGGCCGCAGCTTCCAGACCCTCGCCGGCTTCACCGACCTGCACCCAGATCACCACGAGCTGTGGATCCACCCCCGCGACGGCTCGTACCTGATCTCCGGCAACGACGGCGGCGTCGGCATCTCGCGCGATCGCGGCGCCACGTGGGATTTCGTGCGCAACCTGCCGCTGGCGCAGTACTACCACGTGCGCGTCGACGACGACCTGCCCTACAACGTCTACGGCGGCCTGCAGGACAACGGCTCGTGGAAGGGCCCCAGTGCGGTGTGGGAGCAGGGCTTCGGCGGCGGCATCCGCAACTTCCACTGGACCATGGTCGCCTTCGGCGACGGCTTCGACACCGCGCCCGACCCCGAGGACTCTTCGCGCGGCTACGCCATGAGCCAGGGCGGCAACCTCTCGCGCTGGGACATCCCCAACGGCGGCGGCAAAGCCATCCGTCCCGACACCCCCGAAGAGCTCTGGGAAGAAGACGAAGAGCTGCGCTTCAACTGGAACGCCGGCTTCGGCCAGGACCCCGACGACCCCGCCACCATCTACTACGGCAGCCAGTACCTCCACCGCAGCACCGACCGCGGCGAGAGCTGGCAGATCGTCTCCCCCGACCTCACCACCGACAACGCAGAGTGGCAGCTCCAGAAACAAAGCGGCGGCCTCACCTACGACGTCACCGCCGCCGAGAACTACACCACCATCATCGCCGTCGCCCCCACCGATGAAGGCGTCCTCTGGGTCGGCACCGATGACGGAAGAGTGTGGGTGGGGAGGAAGAGGGAAGGCGACGACACTTCCACCAGCGAGCACGACGGCGAAAGCGACCCTTCCGCCGGCGACCACGACGGCGAAAGCGACACCTCCGCCTCCTCCCCCTTCAGGGGGAGGACCGAGGTGGGGGTATCCCAGTCATCCGGCTCCTCCCAAGTCCGTCATCCCCGCGAAGGCGGGGATCCACGCGCCCCAGGGAGCGGCAACGACCCGGTGAGCGACACTTCCGCCTCCTCCCCCTTCAGGGGGAGGACCGAGGAGGGGGTGTCCCAAGAAGCCGCCGCGTACCTCTACACCTGGACCTCCGTCGAGCAGAACGCCTACGCCGCCGGCGTCCCCCAAAACGCCTGGGTCCCCCACATCACCCCATCCCGCCACCACCCCTCCGAAGCCTTCGTCGTCTTCGACGACCACCGCCGCGGCGACATGCGCCCCTACGCCTTCCGCGTCAGCGACTACGGCGCCACCTGGACACCCCTCGTCGACCCCGACGGCCCGCTGGCAAGGGCCATGGGCTACGCCCTCAAGCTCGAGCAGGACCCAGTCGAAGAAGACCTCCTCTTCCTCGGCACCGAGTTCGGCCTCTGGATCACCCTCGACGGCGGCCAGCGCTGGTTCAAACACACCCACGGAGTCCCCACCGTCTCCGTCATGGACATCGCCATCCAGGAGCGAGAGAGCGACCTCGTCCTCGGCACCCACGGCCGGGGCATCTACGTCCTCGACGACCTCGGCCCCCTGCGCGAGCTCGCGCGGGGAAGCGAAGCGCGGGAGGCACTGGCTGCGATCTCCACCTCCGGCCCGGCCGACGACGCCAACCAATCCCCTCCCCCTTCAGGGGGAGGGCAAGGGTGGGGGTCTACCAACACCGCGGACACCTCACTCGAAACCGGCCGGATCCATCTCTACGAGATCCCCGCCGCCCAGCAATACCAAGCCGGCAACTCCCCCGGCGAGCTCATGCCCGGCTCCACCGAATATCGCGGCGAAAACCAACCCTACGGAGCTCAGATCACCTTCCTCCTCGACGCCCCGGGCTTGCCGTACCCCGACCAAGACGTCGAACGCGCCCAGCGCGAATCCGCCCGCGCCGAGCGCATGGCGCGCGAAGAGTGGGCAACCTATGGAGAAGGCGAAGGCGCCGCCGAAGTCGCCTCCGGCTCCAATCGCCGAGACGGCGACACCGGCGGCCGTGGCGGAGCGAGCCGCAGCGACGCTTCAGCTGAAACGTCGCCCAAGGCCAAAGTCGAGATCTACGCCACCGCCGAAAGCCCCATCGGCGAAGAAGGCGAAGTCCTCCGCACCTTCGAAGGCCCCGTGCACCGAGGCCTCAACCGCATCACCTGGAACCTCGAGTCCGATCCCTTCGACCGCCCCGGCGGCAACCAGGGCGGCGGCTTCTTCGGCGGAGGAGGGCCCCAGGTCGTGCCGGGAGAGTACGGAGTCCGCGTCTCCCTCTCTTCCGCCTCCCAGCAGTCAACCGAACACGGCTCAGCGCAGGACTCCGACCCCTCAGCCTCCGCCTCTCCCTCTGTCATTCCCCCTTCTGTCATCCCAGCGGAGGCTGGGATCCATGCGTTCCAGTCATCCGCTACGTCTCAGGGCTCCGCTGCGCCCCAGTCCTCCCAAGAAACAACCCCCTCCCAACCCGGTACCGCCAACCAAACCAACCCCAATCAGGTCACCGCCGAGACAACCTTCACCGTCCTCGCCGACCCCCGCCTCGGCATCTCCCTCGAAGACCGCATCGCCAACTGGGATGCAGTCCAGCGAGTCGGCGCCCTCCAAGAGCGCCTCGCCGACTGCGTCAAGGAGATCCAGCAGGAGCGGGAGGATCTCGAGTACTGGGCGAAGGTGGATGCGCGGGAGGAGGAGCGGGAGAGTGGAGAGGCTGAAGGCGGAGCGGAGGAAGAACGCAGAGTGGAGACAGAGGAAGATCGAGATCGCGCAGCGAGTCCGTCAGGACGCCTGAGTCCGGAAGAGCGGAAGCAGCGGTTCGAAGAGCTCAGGGAAGAAGAGGAGCGGATCTGGACTCCGCCGGGGACGAAAGGGATTCCGTCGCGGACGCGGTTGCTGGATGAGGTGGGGAGGGTGTTGCGGGCGTTGCAGAGTGATTGGGGGAAGCCTGGGGAAAGTGTGACGAGGGAGGTGGAGAGGGTGGAGTTGGAGGCCTCGCTCACGGTGGGAGCGAGTCGCGACAGGCCCTAGTCCGGACCATGGGGGAAACTGGAAGGCCCCTCAACGACTTCGAAAGGCGCCGCTCTACTCCGGGGACTCGGACACATCGTGGAAGGTTCGAACCGCCGAGATGACTGATCGCGTCGAGCTCCGGCAGGGGATTGCGCCCCATCTGAGGGTCCGCTACGTGAGCCGCGGCGACTCGACAGCCCGGGCGCTCCTGTGGAGTCTGCTGGCTGTCGTCCTAGCCGTGGTCATTTCGATCCTGGGCACGCGGTCCTATCTCGAGCGCAAGGCTGAAGAGGAGTATCAGCAACTTCGCGCCGAGATCGAAGCCAGCTTCTCTCGCAAGCTCACGATCGACCCGTTCGAGCCGCGGTTCGAGACTCAGAGCTTGCTCAGAGACCTGGTCAGATCGGCGGACGCGCCTCGGACCGCACGAGCTCCGCGCGACTTCGTGCGCGCGGTCTGGTCTGTTCATGCCGCCGCACTCGACTACACGGGTACTCAGATCGGACTCTCTGATCAGTCCATGGCGCGCGCCCTGCGATCTTCTCAGGCGGCTGCGCAGGAGTTGGCCGACAAGTACTACGCGGAGTTCGCCGACACCATGGCGACGTACCAGCGGCAGTCAGACGGCTTCGAGTTCACCCGATTCGAATACTCGAACGCGGCGCGCGCCTTCTCGAAGTCCATTGGTCGCTACCTGTGTGACTCGACGCTCAATGCTCTGGCAGCTTCGGCGCGAGGCGGTGCGACCACGGCGGCCAGGATACTGCTGCCGCGGCCCTGCTCCTTTCTCTCGACGGCTCTCGTGTTCCCCATCGTGGAGGAGCTCGAAGCCAACGGGCTCGTGATGGACTTCGTGGAGTCGCGAGACGAGATCGAAGAGCATCTTCGCCAGGCCCTGATCGAGCTCGCGGTGGCGGAGGATCAGTTCACGGTGGAGAGCACCGAGACCTTCACCAAGAAGTTCATCTTCGAGTCGACCGCTGAAGTCGAGATACGCACACGCGTGAGAGCGAAGGCGGGCTTCGACCTGGAGGACTTCTTCCGCTACGAAGTCATTCCTGCGAGGGACCTGATTCGCGTGACCCTGCCGAGGGCAGAGATCCTGAGCGTTGAGGCGACTCCGACCATCGTCGACATGAGTCGCGGTGTGATCGTTCCTCTGGGCAAGGACCGAATCAACACCGCCCTGTCCCGCACCCGGCAGAGAATCGAGAACCGCATCGAACGGTCCGATCTCACGGACGTCGCGGAGCGCAACGCGAAGGTGATCGTTCGTCAACTCGTGGGGCCGATTGCCCGCGTTCCTGGAGCGGTCTATCGAGTGGAGGTGGCATTCGATCGATCCACCCGTCAGGATCCGCTGAAGATCCGTGTGCTGTCCGAGTGAGCCGGTCCCGACCCGTGTCCCAGAAGTGAGACTCCATGCCCAGCCAGAAGAAGTCAGCCAAGAAGCCAGCGAAGTCGTCCAAGAAGGGCAGCGCCGCCAACATCGGCTACGAGGCGCAGCTCTGGCAGATGGCGGATGCGCTGCGCGGCTCGATGGACGCCGCCGAGTACAAGCACGTGGTGCTCGGCCTGATCTTCCTCAAGTACATCTCCGATGCCTTCGAGGAGCTGCATGAGAAGCTCGAGGCCGAGGCGGGGCAGGGCGCCGATCCTGAGGATCCCGACGAGTACCGCGCCGAGAACGTCTTCTGGGTACCGCCCGAGGCGCGCTGGCAGCACCTTCAGCACCAGGCCAAGCAGCCCACGATCGGCAAGCTGGTCGACGACGCGATGGCCGCGATCGAGCGCGACAATCCGCGCCTCAAGGGCGTGTTGCCGAAGGACTACGCCCGCCCCGCCCTCGACAAGACCCGCCTCGGCCAGCTCATCGACCTGATCAGCAACATCAAGATCGGCGACGAGGAGGCGCGCTCGAAGGACGTGCTGGGCCGCGTCTACGAGTACTTCCTCTCCCAGTTCGCCAATGCCGAGGGCAAGAAGGGCGGCGAGTTCTACACCCCGCGCTGCGTGGTGAAACTGCTGGTCGAGATGCTCGAGCCCTACAGCGGCCGCGTCTACGACCCGTGCTGCGGCTCCTCGGGCATGTTCGTGCAGTCCGTCGAGTTCATCCGTGCCCACCGCTCGGGCAATGGCAACGGCGGCAGGGCGACGGCGGAGATCTCGATCTACGGTCAGGAGTCGAACTACACCACCTGGCGGCTCGCCACCATGAACCTGGCGATCCGCGGCATCGAGGGCCAGATCGCCCACGGCGACACCTTCCACAACGACAAGTTCCCCGATCTACGGGCCGACTACATCCTCGCCAATCCGCCGTTCAACGTCAGCGACTGGGGCGGCGAGCGCCTGCAGGACGACAAGCGCTGGCAGTACGGTCCACCGCCCAAGGGGAACGCGAACTTCGCCTGGGTGCAGCACATCGTGCACCACCTGGCGCCGCGCGGCACCGCAGGCTTCGTGCTCGCCAACGGTTCGATGAGCTCGCAGCAGTCCGGCGAGGGCGACATCCGTGCCGCCCTCGTCGAGGCCGACCTGGTCGACGCCATGGTGGCGCTACCCGGCCAGCTCTTCTACTCCACCCAGATCCCCGCCTGCCTTTGGTTCTTGGCCAAGGACCGCAAGCGCAAAGGCGAGATTCTCTTCCTCGACGCGCGCAAGATGGGCGAGCTCGTCGACCGCACCCACCGCGAGCTCACCGACGACGAGGTGAGCCGGATCGCCGGCACTTATCACGCCTGGCGTGGCGAACAGGAGGCGATCGAGGAATTCGGCGAGTACCAGGACGTGCCCGGCTTCTGCAAGTCGGCCTCACTCGACGAGGTGCGCAAGCACGCCCACGTGCTCACTCCCGGGCGCTACGTAGGGGTGGAGGAAGTGGAGGACGACGGCGAGCCGTTCGAGGAGAAGATGGAGCGGCTGGCGAAGGAGTGGCGCGAGCTGGTGGAGGAGGGGAAGCGGTTGGATGGGGAGATCGAGGGGAACCTGAGGGGGTTGGGGTTTTGAAGCAGTGGTTGGCGTCGGAAGAGTGGCTGAAGGACGGCTTCACGTTCGAGCTGGAGTCGGCGGTGGATGCTCGGGCGATGTTCGAGGCGATCCCGGAGGACTGGCTCGAGAGAGGAGCGAAGGAGAGGAAGAAGGCGACGGAACTTCGATCACTCCTGCGTGTTCTCGAGTCTCAAACTGAGGTCGTGCCCGTCGAGGTCGTGACGCGAGAGAGACCGGACTTCGAGCTCCGGACAGGCCAGGGCCTGGTTGGCGTGGAGCTGTCGACCCTAACGACGACCCGGGGCGAGCGCGCGTCTTCGACATTGGCGAGCAGGGGCGAAGGCTACGTGGAGGAGGAGGGGTATCGGGAGCCGGGGGAACGCCCGAGCGGGCGGGGGTTTGTAGGACGAGAGCCAGAAGAGCTCTGGATCGAGCATGCGACGCTGTGCCTGGTGAACAAGCTGCAGCGCCTGCGCGGGTACGACAAGCGGCTAGGTCGCTCTTGGCTGATTCTCTATGACAACGCCCACTTCTCGATGCATGTGAGCTTCAAGGATGTCGAGGGTGAGGCCGCGGAGAAGCTGCCAGTGGTGAACAGCTGCTTCAGAAGGGGGTTCGAGAGGCTCTTCTTCGTGTCGGAGAGTCAGTTGCTGAATCTCAAATTGTCGTGCAATCTGAATGGTGGAGCGAACAGTTGAGCCATTCCAAGGTGAGTTCTCACTGGCAGCAGATGCGTTTGGGAGACGCAGTGGAGCTCAAGCGCGGCTACGACCTTCCTTCCCGAGACCGACGGCCAGGTGCGGTGCCTCTCGTCTCATCGTCTGGCGTAACTGACTATCACGCCGAGGCGAAGGTGCCGGGGCCGGGCGTAGTAACTGGCAGATACGGAACCCTTGGCAAGGTGTACTTCATCCACGATGATTTCTGGCCGTTAAACACCACGCTCTATGTCCGGGACTTCAAGGGCAACGATCCACGCTTCGTCAGCTACTTCCTTCGAGAGGCTCTTCAGGAATTGGAGTGGAAAAGGGCATCTGGGTAGAGATCTAGCCCTC
>ERZ869936.1790-NODE-1790-length-14193-cov-4.978427_pt1 | contig 14193 bp, 13 predicted proteins | sample MGYA00520876_ERZ869936 | MGnify/ENA primary metagenome ERZ869936 (study PRJEB32218, sample SAMN09650985) | biofilter metagenome | isolation source: enrty point of leading RO module | place: Saudi Arabia: Thuwal, RO plant located on Red Sea | collected 2016-02-17 ...
GTCGGCGTTCGAATGGACCGGCTCCCCTTCTCACCGCCCCACGTCTGGCGCGCCGTCGAGGCGGCTCGCGAGGCGGGTTCGCTGACCAAGCCGAAGAAGCCGTCCACCCCGGCCATGCCGCCCGCCCGCGAGGTCGAGGAGGAGCCCGTTCATGCCGACTGACGGGGGAGATCCGTCGGTGCCGGAGCGCGCCGTCCCCGAACGTGAGCCCGGGGAGGCCGTGCCCGCCGCGAAGCGGTACCGCGCCCTCTTGGGCCCCCTCGCCGTGGTCGTGCTCTTCGCGGTGGGGATGGTCTGGTCGCCCTTCGAGCCTCACCCCCTCCCCGCCGATCCGTCGGGGACGCCGGGAGGAGAGGTGACGTGGGCGGACTCGGATTGGAACGTCTTCGAAGAAAGCGTACGCTCCGCCGTCGCGGCGGGGGCCGACACGCTCCCCATGGGCGACCTCATGGTGCACATCGGCCTCGGGCTGGTCGGCACGCCGTACGAGCCGGGTACCCTCGAGGTGGAGGGCCCGGAGCGCCTCGTCATCGACTTCGGGGGGATGGACTGTGTGACGTTCGTCGAGAACGTCTACGCCATCGCCACGGCGGTGAAGGCGGGCGTGGGCGACCGACTGGACCAACGGGGTGTCGTGGAGGGCGAGTACGAGCGCATGCTCCGCGCCCTCCGGTACCGGGGCAACGTCATCGACGGCTATCCGAGCCGCCTCCACTACTTCAGCGAGTGGCTCCTCGACGCACAGTCGAAGCAGTTGGTGGAGAACGTGACGGAGGAGTTGGGCGGCGTCATGGATGACGAGCCCATCGACTTCATGTCCACCCATCCCGACGCGTATCGACAGCTTTCCGACCCCGACAACCTGGACGTCATCCGCCGGGTGGAAGAGCTGCTGTCGGCCCGCGGGCGGCTGTACATCCCCGAGGACCGGATCGGCGACGTCGCGGACCGGATCCAACCGGGGGACATCATTGCCGCGACGAGCACCGTGCCCGGTCTCGACGTCGCCCACACGGGACTCGCCGTGCGGATCGACGGGGAGCTGCGGTTGCTCCACGCGCCCCTGGTGGGGGACTCGGTCGAGGTGAGCGTGCGTCCTCTGGCCGAGCGCATCGTGGCCATCGAAGGCCAGGACGGGATCATGGTGGCCCGCCCGCTGGAGCCCCGAGCGGCGCCGTCGCGCATCGTCGGCGGGGGCCGTTGAGATGCTGAGGTTGCCGCCCTTTCGGTATCACCGGCCGAGCTCTCTCGCCCAGGCCCTCGACCTGAAGGGCGAGTACGGGACGGACGCCATGTACGTCGCCGGCGGTACCGACCTCGTCCCCAACATGAAGCACCGGCTCTTCGAGCCCGCCCACCTCATTGCGCTTAAGAGCATCCCGGAGCTCCGGGGCATCGACGAGCGGGATGATGTCCTCCGAATCGGAGCCGGCGAGACCCTGACCGCGGTGGCCACCCATCGCACGGTCGTCGACCGCTTCCCCGCGCTGGCGGCGGCGGCCGGGCACGTGGCCGGCCCCCAGCTCCGGAACAGCGGCACCCTCGGCGGCAACGTGTGTCTCGACACCCGGTGCACGTACTACAACCAGACGGCGTTCTGGCGCGAAGCCCTCGGCTTCTGCTTGAAGAAGGACGGGGACGTCTGCCACGTGACTAAAGTCGGCAAGAAGTGCGTGGCGGCTCATTCGGCCGACACCCCCCCGGTTCTCATGACGCTCGACGCCGAGCTGGTCCTGGCGGGGCCCGACGGCACGCGGACGGTTCCGGTGGCGGACTTCTTTGTCGCCGACGGCATCGTCAACAGCCAGCGCGCACCCGACGAGATCCTCACCGAGATCCGCATTCCCCTCGCCTCGGCGCGTCGCCGCCAGGCCTACACCAAGCTCCGCCAGCGGAAGTCCATCGACTTTCCTCTCCTCACGGTGGCGGTGGCGGCAGAGATGGACGAGGCCGACACGGTCCGTTCCCTCCACGGGGTGGTCACCGGTCTGGGCTCCCGCCCGCGGGTCATCACGGGATGGTCGGAGATCGCCGAGGGTCGGACTCTGGACGACGAGATCGTCGCTGCTCTCGCCGAGCGCGCCCACAGGCAGTGCCATCCCCTGGAGAACATCATCGTCGACCCCGAGTGGCGTCGGGCGATGGTTCCCGTCTATGTGAAGCGGGCCCTGGCTCAGCTTCGAGCTGCTTGAGCCCGCTCCTCCTCGCCGGCTCCGTCACGGCGCTGGCCTTCATCCTGTACGCCCTCGACGGTCTGGCGGGACGCCTGGTTCGGCCCAATCTCCAACCCGTGGAGCGGACGGTGGCCGACCTGGACCTGCCCTTCGAGGCCATCTCCATCTCGTCGGGCGACCACGACCTCGCCGGGTGGCTCGTCGGCGCCGAGGAGTCGGGCGGCGAGGGCGCCCTCATTCTCATGGCCCACGGGTGGGGTGCAAACCACGGGGTCGTCCTTCGTCTGGGGGAGCCCTTGGCGCGCAGGGGGCACGCCGTGTTGGTGTTCGACTTCCGGGGCCATGGCCGAAACCCTCCGGTGGACGAGATCACGGTGAAGGACTTCCGGGACGACGTGATGGCCGCGGCCCGTTACGCCCATCGACGTTTCCCCGATCGGGCCCTGGTGGTGGTCGGTCACTCCATGGGAGGCGCCGCCGCCGTTCTCGCGGCTGCCGACGGAGCGGCCGTCGACGGGCTGGTGCTCATCGCCGCACCGTCCGATGCGTTGAAGGTCACCGCCGAATACCTCACCGATCAGGGTCTGCCCGGATCCCTGTTGGTGACGCTGCTTCGCCCCTTCTTCTGGCGGCGCGTGGGAGGAAGCTTCCTCTCCCTCACGCCGAGCCGTCGGATCGGGGAGATCGAGGACCCCCTCCTCCTCATCCAACCCGAACTGGACGCTCGTGTGGTTCGTGACCACGCGGAGCGGCTCGCCGCTGCCGCCGGAATCCCGTTCCACCTCGTCGGCGGGCACGAGCACACCGACGTCCTCGACGCCGGTGAAACCGTGCGGCTCGTCGAGGACTTCGTGGAGAGCGTGGAGGCCGGCACCGACGACTGACGCGCTGCGTCAGACGACGTCCGAGGATTGTGCCCTCGGAGCCCGATGGGCTCTGGAGGCGCGGCCGTTCAGCCCAGTGGATCGGGGCAGTCGCTCTGTCGCCGCGTGTCGGAGATCTGGGTCACCTTCCATCCGCTCCCGTCGTGGAGCAGCTCGATGGAGTTGATGCCACAGTGCGAGATGGCGCCGTCCCGGTAGAAGGTGTAGGGCGCCCAGACCGACGCCATGGACCCGTCCACGGTGACCTCCACGTCGTAGATCTGCTCGTCCCACGACCCGCCCGAATTGCCGATGGCGCCGATCCACCCTTCGACGCTCTGGACCCGCACCCGCGGCGGGCTCTCCCGGGTGTCGATCATGGCGAAGCGCGCGTCGGCGGCGAAGACCGCCCGGACGAGGTCGGAGTCGGCGGTCCGCATGCCCTCGAAGATCTGCTCGACGGCCGCGTAGGCGCCGGCTTCATCCTGGGCCGCGGCAGCGGACGGTAGGGCAAGGAAGGGCAGGGCCACGGCGAAGAGGACACCGAGGCGGGGCGCCGCCGTCCACCGCGTGCCACCATCCCTCTGCGTCGTCGTCCCTGTCCTGCCCCCGTCACCGTGCGTGCTCATCCCGTCCCCTCCTGTTCGCGCTTCGATCCCCGGCTCCGCTCGGGTAGGGAGCCCTGCTGTCCCTGCGAGGCTGCACCACGAAAGGATCGGGGTCAAGGCGGGGGTGTACTCGCCGGCCATGAGCACCTCCGAACAGAAGTCCAAGAAGCCTGCCGAATCGGTGGCCGTGGTGTCCGAGCTCATGATGCCCCACCAGGTGAACAACCTGGGGCACGTCTTCGGCGGTGAGATCCTGTCCATGGTGGACCGGGCGGCTGCAGTGTCGGCCATGCGCCACGCGGGGAGGGCTGCGGTGACGGTATCCATCGACCGCGTCGAGTTCGTGGAGCCCATCTACACCGGTGAGCTCGTCACCTGCACCGCACGCGTGAACTTCGTAGGCCGCACGTCCATGGAGGTGGGCGTGAGCGTCGACACCGAGAACCTCCTCTCCGGTGAGAAGCGGCACACCAACACGTGCCTCCTCACCTTCGTGGCCATCGACGAGAACCATCGTCCCTGCCCCGTTCCTCGCCTCGATCTGTCCGACTCCGAGGACGAGCGCCGGTACCGCGAAGGGAAACGCCGGCGGGAAGTACGCGAGGCGCTGGACCGGGAGTTGCAAACATGAGGGCGCCTTTCAGAAGGCCGTGATCCGGGGGGTCCCCGACCCCACGGGCCGTTTCACGCAGTTCCCTCTTTGGGCGTCGCCGGGACGCGAGCATTGCGACCAGGCTACGGCCGGGCACAAGTTTCCTATTATGCGCAGACTTTCCCCCCAACGGCGCCTACTCGGGGCCGTCGCGCTCGTAGCCACACTCTCTGGTTGCCAACAGCTGGACCAGGCGCTGCCCTTTGAGATCGCCGAAGGCGAGGGGGCGGCGGTCAACGTCGGCGTCCAGGGCGGAACCGTGAGTGTGCCGCCCTCCTTCTCCATCGACATTCCGGCCGGCGCTCTCGGCGGCTCCGTCACCATCGAGGTGACGCCTCGCATCGATGCGCCGTTCCCCGCGGATCAGGGGACGCCGGTTCCCGGGACTGCCTTCGACATCGGGCCGGTGGGCACCATGCTGGCCACGCCCGCCCGTGTCGAGCTCGCGGTTCCTCCGGAGCTTCTCGACGCTGGTGAGGACGTACGGCTCTCCCTTGCCCTCGTCCGCGACGACGATTCGGTGGTGACCTTCCAGGGGACGTACGACGTCACCAACGGGGTGCTCGCCGCCGACGTGGACGAGCTCGGGCCGGTGGCGGCGGTGGTCGCCATCGACGCCGTGGCCGCGGTGCCGGGTGATCCCCCGGCCCTCGGCGGGGGCTCCATGACGCCGCCGCCGGTGGTCCCCGTGGGCCCCGCGCCCTCCGACCACGGAGGCGTGGAGTTCTCGGCCGCGTGCTCTCCCGACGCCCGCCAGTGCTTCTCCTCCGGGCTGATCCGGCTCTGGGCCGACGAGGTCGTCCGCAGCCGTCTCGGAGACCAGATCTACCTGCTCTCGCCCGAGGTGGATGCCCACCTGGACTTCCTCGCCTTCGACCCTTTCGGCGTGCCCACGGAGCTGGTGGGCTCGATCCGCGTGGACGGGCAGTTGCGGGCCAAGTTCAACAGCACCGTCAGTCGGCGCGTCATCGACGATGGCGTCACGACCGGACCGTCGACGGACCCCGCGCCGACGCCTCTGCAGGTGAGCGGGAACCTCCTCATCGTGTCGCAGACCACCACGGACGACGGGTCCATCGAGTTCAACGAGGAGTTGGAGTTCGCCGTCACGGGCATCGGAACCAGTGAGATGCTCATCATCGAGGTGGAAGCGGAGATCGACTTCGACAACGAGGACGGCAGCGTCACGACGGGCATCCTCACGGCTCATCTACGACTTCGCCGATGACCCTCTGGACGGGTGGGCGCTCATGAGACACATCGCCGTTGCCGCCTTCGTGGCCGCGACCGTCCTTCCCGCGTCGTCGTCTGCCCAGATGGCTCCCGGCGCCCGATCGGTGGGCATGGGTGGAGGAGGCATGGTCTTCGCCACCGGGGTCGATGCCATCGAGTGGAATCCAGCCAACCTCGACTGGGCCGACGGCTGGAACGTCTCGGTCTTCGAGCTCGGCATCGCCACCATGAGCTCGGGTGCCACCTTCGGCGAGATCCTGGCCATCATGGGCGCCGAAGACGTGCCCTTCTTCACCACCGACATGAGCGTGGGGCAGATCGTCAATCAGATCCCCGACGCCGGCCTGCAGCTCTTCACCGTCACGGAGGGCTTCACGACGGCCTACGCCGCCGAGCAGGGTGAGGTACCCAAACCGGGCTCGCCCATCCCGTCCATCGGTGTGTCGGTGGGCAAGATCGGAGTGCGTGTGCGGAGTCGCGTCCTGGGTGAGGCGACCATCAGTCGGGAGCTCGCCGACCTCATCGGCAACGGCTTCGTCCTCGAGGACATCCAGAACTACGCGGTGGGCAACACGGGATTCTCCAGCACGTCGTTCTCGGAGATCACCGTCGCCTACGGCACCAAGCTCGGAGGCCTGCTGTCGGTGGGCGTGGGAGGTCGGTACGTCATTGGCCACGGCATGACCCGAGGTCGGTTCTTCGAGCCCCAGATCGACCTTTCGCCGGCCCCGGGCGATCCCTACCTGACCATCCAGAGCGTCGCCGTCGAGGCCACGAGCGGGTCGGGTTTCGGCATGGACGTGGGTCTGTCGCTCTCGTTGCCCATGGGCTTCAGGGCATCGGCGTCGGGCACCAACGTCATTCAGCGCATGACGTGGGACGAGGGTCTCATCGCTCATACCGCGACCTATACCGACGCCGACTTCGACAGCGACGTCGACTTCCTGGACATCCTCGATCGGTACGACCCCGAGCCGGTGGATCCCAACTCGGTTTCCCTTCCGGTCTACCAGACCGCCCAGGGCTTCTTCGACGAGTCGTTCTTCCCCCAGGTCTTCCGGGGCGGAGTCGGCTACCAGTCGGGTGGGACCACCATCGAGGCGACGGCCATGAAGGTCTCCCCACGGGGCCGTTTCACGCCCGAGTGGGGTGAGCGGGTTTCCCTGGGCGTGGAGCAGGAGCTTCCCGTGCTGACCCTTCGCGCCGGATATGCCATGGGCTCCGACGCGCTCACGGCCCTCACCGGTGGCATCGGGCTGGGCGTCGGTCCGGTTCTTCTCGAGGCCAGCGCCGGGAAGTTCAGCGCAGACGAGGGACTGGTGACCAAGGAGGGCTTTTACGGGACGTTCGCGCTCCAGCTCAAAGGAGGCGGGCTCTGATGGTGCACCTGCCTCTCATGGGTGACCTGCCGAGACCGGGACGCGGACTCGCCGTTGCCCTCCTGGTGGCCCTCTCGGGCTGTGCCGATTCCACCGGACCTCTGGGAGCCCCGGGCCCGGCCCTGCAGCTCTCGGTGGAGGGTCCCGCCGGTGTGTCGCAGGCCGAACTCGATGCCCTCGGTGCCGCGTTCGATCGGGTGGACGAGTACGACGTGACCATCCTCGACGCGGGGACTCTCACCGTCCTGGTGGAGACGACGCTCCCGGTGTCGGCGACCACGGGACAGCACGTCCTGGACATCCCCGTCGCGGAGACGGCTCTCGGTCGATCCGTCATCATCACGCTTGTGGCCTACGACGACGGCCTCGAGCTGTATCGCTCCACTCGTGAGGTCACTCTGGGCGAGGAGGCGGGCGTCCTCTCGCTCAATCTGGTCATCCGCTACACCGGTCCGGGTATCCGTGGCGTCGTGACCGACGCCCAGGGTCAGGGCGTGGCCGGCGTCTCGGAGAACCTCTCCCAGGGCCAGGCGGTGGTCGACGCCGTCGCCACGGAGGACGACGGGACCTACCTCTTCCTGGACGTGGACGCAGCCAGCTACCAGGTGGTCCCGACGCCGCCGCCGGCCTTTCCGTTCCTCTGCCCCGGCGTCCGCGACGTCTTCGTGTCCGACGCCGACGATGCCGTGGTAGCGGACTTCCTGGCCAGCGATGACGAGTGCGGCGCGAGCGTCCTGGTGGTTTCGGGCGGCGACTTCGACGATACCCGGGAGGTCCAGACCCTTCTGCGGAACGACCCGTCCCTCACCGTGGACGTGTTCTTCTACGTGAATCAGCTCCCCGGCGTGGACCGGCTGAGCGAACACGACGTCGTCCTGCTCTTCATGAACGGCCTCTTCGACGAGTCGGCCGCCCTCGGCGACGAGGTTGCCGAGTACGTGGCCGCCGGTGGGAACCTCGTTCTCGCCTCCTTCTACTGGCAGGGTCGCAGCGACAGCGGCCTCGGTTCCGTGGGGTGGGGCGGTGTGGAGGACATCGATCCGTTCCTCAGCACCGGCGGGGCCACGTACATGGCGGATACCCTCGGCGCGGTATCGCCCCACCCGCTGACGTCCGGCGTGAACGACCTCCTGTCCACCACCGGCCATCGTGGCGGCGTCGTCGCCAAGAGCGGGACGGCGGTGGTGGCGACGTGGGAGGACGACACGCCCTTCGTCGGGTATCGCATCCTTCCGGGCGGACAGCGCATCGTCGGCGTCACCCTCTTCCCCGCAGCAGGTACGGGCGCCAGCGGAGACGTGCAGGCACTCTGGGAGAATGCGGTGGGATGGGCCGGCGCCGCCGGAGGTCCCGCCCCGGCACCACCGGGCTGAGACTGCGGCACCCGTCGGGGCCGCAGTCTTGGTCTACCTGCGCTCGACGACCATGGCAAAGCCCATCCCGCCTGCGGCGCAGACGGTGACCAGACCGAACTGCACGTCGCGCCGTGCCATCTCGTTGAGGATCGTCACCGTCAGACGGCCGCCCGTGGCGCCGAAGGGGTGCCCGATGGCCAGCGATCCACCCATGACGTTGATGCGATCCAGGTCGGGATGACCCACGGCGGAGTCGCGACCGAGCTCCTGGCGCGCGAACTCCGTGGACGAAAGCGCCTGTAGGTTGGAGAGGACCTGGGAAGCGAACGCCTCGTGCATCTCCATGAGTCCGATGTCGGACATGGACAGACCCGCGCGGTCCAGGGCCAAGGGCGCGGCGTAGGCCGGCCCCTGAAGCAGCTGACCCGCCGGGTCCAGCGCCGTCCACGCCCAACTGCGAATCCACCCGAGGGGCTCGATGCCCTCGGCGGTGGCCCGCTCTCCGTTCATTAGGACCACCGCGGACGCGCCATCCGTGAGGGGCGATGCGTTGCCCGCCGTCACCGAGCCGTGCTTCCGGTCGAAGACGGGTCGTAGCTTGGCCAGCTGCTCCATGGAGGTGTCGTGGCGGATGCCGGTGTCCTCGGTCACGACCTCGTCGAAGCCAGGGGGTGTGTAGACCGGAGCGATTTCGGCGGTGAGGCGTCCGTCCTTCGTTCCGGCCGCCGCCAGGCGATGGGAGCGGAGGGCCCACTGGTCCTGCTCCTCGCGGGTGATGCCGTTCTCCTTGGCCATACGCTCGGCCGACTCACCCATGGTCTCCCCGGTGGTTGGCTCGGCGATAGCCGGCGTCACCGGAATCAGGTCCTTGGGCCGCACCCCAGTGAAGGGCTTGAGCCGCTGTCCCACCGACCGCCCCTTCGACGCTTTGACCAGTGTCTTGGAGAGCCGGTCGCTCACGGTGATGGGGATGTTGGAGAGTGACTCCGAGCCCCCTGCGATGACGACGTCGGCGTGGCCCACCTCGATGATCTGGGCAGCGTCGGTGATGGCCTGGTTCGCCGACGTGCACGCGCGGGACACCGAGACGGCCGGCACCGTCTTGGGCAGGACGGCAAGGCCGACCTCCCGGGCGATGTTGGGGGCCTGCGTGTCATGCACCACGGTGCCGTAGACGAGGTGGTCGACGTCGTCGCCACGAAGTCCGCTGCGCGCCAGCGCGTCGCGAACGGCGACCTTACCCAGGTCGATGGCGCTCATGTCGGCGAAGACGGTGCCGGACTTGGCGAAGGGTGTTCTGCAGCCGGCGACGATGGCGGTCTTCATTGACCCTCCGTACCCCGTGCGATGGATGTGGCCCAGTCGGGAACGACGCCCGGTTCGATCTGGAAGACGAACGTCCCGATGGTGAAGACGATGGTCGCGATGACCACGGCTCCGATGAGGTTCAGCACGATGCCCACCCGGGCCATCTCACCCACGCTGATCCGCTCGCTCCCGAATACGATGGCGTTGGGTGGTGTGGCCACTGGCATCATGGAGGCGCAGGACGCCTAGAGCGTCTCGGGAGTCATCAGGGCCAGCGGATGCGTCCCGGTCACCACGGCGATGGACGCCAGGATGGGCAGGATCATCTCCGTCGTGGCGAGGTTGCTGGTGAGCTCCGTGAGGAAGGTCAGCGCCAGGCAGACCAAGAGGATCATCACGAAGATGGGCAGCGTCCCGAGAAGCTCGAACTGGGCTCCGATGAGTTCGGCGAGCCCGGTCTGCTGAAACCCGGCCGCCAGCGCGAATCCTCCGCCGAACAGCAGGACGATGTCCCACGGCAGGCGTGGAATGATGTCCGGGCCCATGACGGTGGTGTCGCCCTTCGATCGGTCGCGCGCGGGAATGAAGAAGAGGAGCGACGCCATGGTGATGGCCACGGTGCCGTCGTCGATGAGCTCGGGATACGGAATCAGGTTCGACCATCCGGGAATGGTGAAAAGCCCGACGTTGAGGTCCACCCGGAAGACCCACAGGGCCGCCGTCGACACGAAGACGCCGAGGATCCAGCGCTCCTCGAAGCTCACCGATCCCAGGGCGCGCCGCTCGGTATCGATGACGTCGTGCTGCACCTCCACGTCGTCCGGCGTGCGGTAGAAGACCTGGGTGATGAAGAACCAGGCCACGAGGAGCATGATGACCCCGATGGGCAGGGCCATGACGAGCCACTGCCCGAAGGCGATGGTCGGGGCCTCCGGGAAGAGTATGGCGAAGATCCTCACGAACGAGAGGTTCGGCGGCGTGCCCACCAGCGTGGTGAGGCCGCCGACGGACGCCCCGTACGCGATGCCCAGCATGAGCGCGACGGCGAAGGCGTGGCTTCGATCCCGACCGAACTCGTCCTCGATCTTCAGGACGATGGCCAGTCCGATGGGGACCATCATCACCGCAGTTGCGGTGTTGGAGATCCACATGGACAGGAAGGCGGCGGCGATCATGAAGCCGAACACGATTCTGGCGGGTCCCCCTCCCACCGCGTGGATGATGTTCAGGGCGATGCGCTTGTGCAGGTCCCACTTCTCCATGGTCAGCGCGATCATGAAGCCGCCGATGAACAGCACGATGGTGCTGTTGAAGTAGATGGGAGCCGTAGCGCCGCCGTCCATGATCCCCAGGAGGGGGAAGAGGAAGAGCGGGAGGAGCGCGGTGGCGAAGAGGGGGATGGCGTCGGTGACCCACCACGTCGCCATGAGGAGGGCGACGGCGGCCATCCGGCTCGCCGCCGCGTTGGCGGGGTCCACGGGGAAGACCAGGAGCAACGCGAAGAAGGCCAGCCCCAACCAGAGGCCAACCTTCTGCCCTCGTCCAGCGGGTGGCCGGGGGTGATGCTCCATGAGTGCCTTCCTCGATCTTCACGTCGACGCGACACCGGAACGTGTCGCGCCCCACCTCCCCCGTCCAGCCGTCAGCGTCGCGCTTCGACCGGAACGGGTTGGTCGGCGAAGGCTCGGACGTAGAAGACCGCCATGGAGGCGGCCGCCACGGTGTTTCCGAGGATGATGGATATGGGGCCGATGGCACCCACCAACCCGGGAGCGATGAGCGCGTCGAGGGCCACGATGCCGATGCCCAGAACCGCAAAGAGTCCCAGGGACATGATCACGGGGTTGTCGCGGAGCGGCGGCACCTTGTGGACGAGGTACGCGAAGGGTGCACCCACGGCGGTAAAGAGCGTCACGTGCACCAGGCTCACCAAGGCGACCCAATCGATCCGGATGGCAGCCTCACCGGTCGGTAAACCCGGCCCGAAGAGCGCGGCTCCGAAGATGGAGGGGGTCAGCAGAGGGTTCCCGAAGATGCTGTCCCGGAGCAGGAAGTAGACAGCCAGAACGCCACTTCCCACGAAGCCGGCGTATGCGGCGGCATAGAGGAGATTGGCGTCGGAGTTCTGCGAGGAGTCGTTTGTCGCGTTATGGGCAGCCATGTTCAAATCCCTCGAATGAGGTTCGGGTGTTCAACAAACGTAGGGAAAAATATGAACAGAAGCAACACAAACTCTTGCGAAGCGCCTCATGACGCGCCTTATTATTGGACAAGACTTAGACAGAGAGGGTGTCATGAAGGTTCTCATCACCGGCGCTACGGGGTACGTAGGCGGTCGCCTCCTGGAGAAGCTCCTCGCACGCGACGTGGACCTCCGGGTGCTCGTACGCGAGGCGGATCGCGCCAAAGCGCGCTCGTGGTCCGACCACGTGGAGGTGGTCGAAGGAGACCTTCTCGATCGCTCGTCCCTGGCCCGCGCTCTCGATGGCGTAGACGTGGCCTACTACCTCGTCCACTCCATGTGCACGGGTGACGACTTCGCCGAAATCGACCGGCGGGCGGCCCACAACTTCGTCGCTGAGGGCCAACGCCTCCGCCAGGTCATCTACCTCGGCGGCATCGCCCCCGCCGGCGGTCGCTCCCCCTCCGAGCATCTCTCCAGCCGCAACGAGGTAGGTGAGATCCTCCGAAACGGGCTGCCGACCACAGAACTGCGGGCCGGTCCCATCATCGGTGGAGGCTCTGCGTCGTTCGAGATGGTGCGCTACCTCACCGAGCGCCTTCCGGCCATGGTGGCCCCGAAGTGGATTCTGAACGAGGTCCAACCCATCGGGGTCCGCGACGCCCTCTCCTATCTCGTTGCGGCCCTCGGCCGCGACGATGCCCTGGGCATCATCGACATCGGCACCGAGCCTCTCACGTTCAAGCAGATGATGGAGCGGTATGCCGAGGTCAGGGGTCTGCCGCGGATCATCATGCCCGTACCGGTCCTCGCCCCCAGGCTCGCCGCGCTGTGGGTCGGCCTGGTCACTCCCATTCCCAACTGTCTGGCCGTGCCCCTGGTGGAGGGCGTCGTAGAGCCGGTGCTGGGCGACACCGGGCGCGCTCGGAGCCTCTTCCCCGACATCGAGCCCATATCGTACCGCGAGGCCGTCTCCCGGGCGCTGGCTCGAACCGAGGCCGGTGAGGTCGTGACGCGATGGAGCGTGGCAGGCGGAGCACCCGATCCCGACGTGGAGCTCGTCGATAGCGAGGGCGTAGTCCGGGAGGTTCGCACCCGCGTCCTCGATGTCCCTCAGGAGGCCGTCTTCCGGGCCTTCTCCAGCCTCGGGGGCGAGCGGGGATGGCGCGTCTGGGACTGGGCGTGGGGCGTGAGAGGGGTGCTGGACCAGCTGGTGGGTGGTCCTGGACTCCGGCGCGGTCGTCGCGATCCGGAGGTCCTCTATCCCGGCGAGGCGGTGGACTTCTGGCGGGTGGAGGAGTACCGGCCGTACTCCCTCCTCAGGCTCCGCGCGGAGATGAAGGTGCCGGGACGGGCGTGGCTTCAATTCGAGGCGCTCCCCGAGGAGTCGGGAACGCGTCTGGTGCAGACGGCCTTCTTCGCTCCCACAGGGTTCTTCGGATGGCTCTACTGGTACGGCATCTACCCCTTCCACGGGCGAATCTTCAGCGACCTCGTCGACGCCATCGCCGCCGACGCCGAGGAGTTCGCCCGCACCGAGGCAACGTCGGGGACGGGGTCACCGACTCCCGACGGTCCTCGGCAGACTCCGGCGACAGCGGGCTGACCACGGTCACGAGGCCTCGACACCGGCCTTGATGTCCAGCGGCGAGCGCGTGCATCTTGGCCGCCATGCATGCCAATCGCTCCGAAGCGCGGGGCTCTTCGGAGCCGGGGGACATTCGGCTCAGGGACGGATTCGTTTCCGACGCCGAGGCCGTGGAGGCCGTCCACTATTCGTCCCGCGAGGCGGTGTACGCGGGTCGCACCGCTGACTGGCCGCCCCCGGGACCCGACCGGAGGGGTAGGGTCGAGCGATGGAAAGCCTGGCTCCAGGACGACGACATCACCGCCCGCGTGGCGGAGCACCAGGGGCAGGTCGTGGGGTTCTGCACCATTCGGGCGTCCCAGGACGACGATGCCGGCCCCACCATCGCCGAGATGCCCACGCTGTACGTGCGCCCTGATTTCTGGCATCGGGGGCTGGGTCGGGTGTTGTGCACCGCCAGCCTGGAGCGGGCGAGCGAGCGTGGGTTCGACGAGCTCACCCTCTGGGTGCTGGAGATGAACACCCGGGCCCGGGACTTCTACCAGAAGGTGGGGTTCGCCGCCGACGGTGCGCAGAAGATCGATGAGCTCACCAGCGAGCGGCTGGTGGCACTGCGCTATCGCATCGAACTGGACGCCAAGGGCGCGGCGTGACCCGCGACGTAGCGTCGTTCATTCGTACTGTCCCGGACTATCCCAAGCCGGGCATCCTGTTCCGCGACGTCACCGGGCTCCTCGAGGACCCCCTGGGCCTGCGCCTGGCCGTCGACCTCCTCGTGCACCGCTACCTGGACAGTGACGTGGACATCGTCGCCGGGATCGAAGCCCGGGGCTTCATTTTCGGCTCGGCGG
>ERZ869936.1791-NODE-1791-length-14190-cov-4.827520_pt1 | contig 14190 bp, 7 predicted proteins | sample MGYA00520876_ERZ869936 | MGnify/ENA primary metagenome ERZ869936 (study PRJEB32218, sample SAMN09650985) | biofilter metagenome | isolation source: enrty point of leading RO module | place: Saudi Arabia: Thuwal, RO plant located on Red Sea | collected 2016-02-17 ...
TCTCCAGTCGCTCTCGATCGACCAACGGACAGGCACGGCCACGCCCGAGATGCCTCCGATCTCGGACAGGCAGCTCGGACTCCCGAGCACCCAACCTCGTGGGCTGTCAGGCTGCCCGCGCGCCCTCGATCCCGTGCCACCGGTTGGGGGGGGGCACTGCCTCCTCGAACGGCGTCATCGTCGGTGACATGGACGATGACGCCGCGTTCCGTCACTGCGCCGGGCGGGCCCAGCTCGCCGCCCGCCCGAGACGGCCCACCGAACCCCCACGCCACGCCTGACGATGCCCGCTCCACGCGCGTGGAGCGCCCCTCTCCACGCTCCTTGCGCTATCGGTGTGCGGACACTAGCCTCCCCCTGTGGCCAGATCCAAGCACCTCCGCATCTCCGTCTGGCGGCCCTTCCGAGGCCGCCCCATGCTCTATGTCGCCGCTCAGGCCGAGGCGCCTCGCCTGATCGGATCGGAGGACACGCTGGAACAGGTCTACACATGGTCAACTCGCGAGAATCCGAAAGCAGGCATCTACTCGGACGCGGACATGAGGGTCGTCGGCGACCAACTGATCCGTCCGTTCGCGCCAGATCGCAACCCGGGAGACCGAACTCTGACGCATCTCCGGGCGACAATCGACGCTCTTGCGCCTCTCGCGCAGGATCCGGCGCGTAGTTCTTGGTCCGCTGCCCAGACTCCTGGCCCGCTCGGCGAGGACTCCCCCCTCTGGCTTCACGGGCTTCATGCCCTTGTCCGTCATCTCGATTGGGTTCACGCAGTGTTTCGCGATGTTCCTGGCGCCTCGGTGACTGTCCAGTGACGCGCCCCCGCCTCGTCGGCCCAAATGATGCGGATACGCTTGCGAGGATCCGCGCTGCCTTCTCTGGCGCGGTCGATGGCAAGAGCGCATTCCTTGAGGTACGCGACGACACGTCGTGCGACGCATGGATCAGACTCGGCGCAGTGACGCTCCACGTCCCGCCTCCTGACGACGAGGCCGGAACGGAGGATCCGGCTCTGGACGCGATCGTGAATGGGTACTTCGAATGGCGGCTTCCGGGCTACACAGAGCTGGCCGAAATGCTTCGATCTGCCCTCGCCGACACCGAGAGTGAGAAACTCCAGGACGACGACCTTGAGAGGATACTCGATCACTTCGCCTACGTGATCGTGCGCGTTGGTCTCGCGCATCCCATCTTCGATCCGGACGTCATCGCTGGGCTGCCTCCGCGGGCGCCTATCACGATCGTGGCTGACACCTCTAGCGTGGCCCAGGGAGCGCTGGACTTCGTCGCCCGACACCTCCATCCGATCGCTCGCCTCAAGGTCCCGGCAGTCACGCACATGGAGCTGCTGACTCACGTCAACAACTACTTCACAACGCGCAGAAAGAGCAGTGGCTCGTTGGCGCCGCGCAAGCGCGCTCGCGCTCTCCGCAGCCGCGCGCTTGGGCTCGGCGGGCAGCGTGCGGTGCTGAGGCTGGAACTTCATACCGACGCCGAACTAGAACGCGCCGGCCACCCCGGCGACCCCCTCCGCGGGATAGTCGCCAAAGATCCTGAGTTCCCCGAGTACGAGACGATCCACAGGAGCTTCGCTGATCGGCTCATTTTCGAAACAGCGTGCGATCAGCAACGCCTTCTACCTCCAGGGCATCGAATTGCGATCCTCACCGCGGATGAGGGCCTTGCCCGCATGGCTCTGGCAGAGGGCGTCTTGTGCTGGTTCTACCGGTCTCCGAAGCTCGACTCATACGCGGGAACGACTCTCGTCGGCACCCACTTCTCTCCCCTGTCAGGCGAGCTTCTCACCGTCCCACTCCCAAGGCTCCTGTGGGAACTCGCAATGACATATGGTCATGCCCGCCTCGTACCCGACTCAGGAGTCGAGGTAGACGCGTGCGAGTTCGTGACTACGGGTCCGGATCTGCCGTGGCAGCCGCTCTACGCTCGCGACGACCTGATCTGGCTCATGGGGCGCCCCACGGCCACCACCCCTCCTCCGCGAGCCGATGCCCCCACCCCGGCGACACCCGCACCTCCGCGGCAGCAGGGCGGAGCCCGCGCCCAGTCCTCGTCGTCGCCATCCCCGAGTTACGTCGTCAGCCCCCCACGACTCCTGACGCTGATGTCAGCGCTCGCAGCGAAGCGCGAGATGAAACTCGCACAGGCGATGCAGGCGATGGAAGTCACCAGCGAGAGCACGTTTCGCCAGTACAAGAACTTCTTGGCCGCTGGCGGTCTCTCTCGCGCTACGCGAACCACCATCGAAGTCACAGATGAGTTCGACTCCGTGTACGAGGCGCTGGTTCGGCGAGACATCTCAGCACTCGCAACTGCGCTGCGAGCGATCCCGTCGTTCAGCGAGTTTGAGACGACTCTCGCCGCGGCCCGCGTCATCACGAAAGCGTCGAAGCTCTCCGTGCGACCCAAGGCGCGTGCGAGCTACGCCCAACTAGCGGAACTGGCTGGGCTCGCGCTCTCCATTCCCGGCGTTGGCATTGTCTGTACGGATGCCATGCCCTCCGCTCAGGAATTCGCTGCGATGGCTGTCGCAGCGTACGACGCCGCCCGGCGTGGTGACCGCTACGCGTTGACAGGGGCATGGCTCGAGTGTCTGGCGAAGGACCACGGCATCCATCCTGTCGTGGCACGTAGGCGCCTTGAAGAAGCGCGGACGGCAGGCGTACTCGATCGCTTCGTTGAGGGATCGACTCCGGAGCGACGCTTTGACGATCACGTGCTCCAGGTGCTCGAAACGAAGGATCGCGTCCCCATTGTTGCTCAGGTGTTCCTCTACCACGGGGACTTCCTAATCCCGGGGCAGGCTGGCGTCAGCATTCGCGTCGAGGAGCGTCCACGATGAGCCTGCGTGACCGCCTAGCAAGATTGGGACGCGCGACGGAGGACGGACCGACGCTCTTCAACAGGTTCGGCGTCATTCGAAACCCGTTTCCCGCCGCTGGCCAACCGTCGGCGAACCCTCACATGTTTACGGATGCGGACGACGCAATAGAGCAACGCCTCATCACCTTCGAGCGCGACCAGACCTCGCAGATCCTCCTCATTGAAGGTACGCAGGGGACCGGGAAGACGAATCTTCTTAGTTACTACGAGGGTGGCCTTCGAGACCTGTACGCGGAGGAGCGGCGCTTCTATGTGATCCGCTACTTCTCCGACCCGGAGCCCAGCTTCGACCGCGTTGTTCGTCGCGTGTTCCAGTCACTCGACGTTGAGCACTTGGTGCGCTTGGGAACGGAACTCGCGAGGCGAACCCGGCAGGAGCGCGTGGCGGTCATCGAGAGCGCTGCGGACGGATATGAGACTCGCTGCGCACTCCATGCGCTTGCGAACGCCGAAGACGAGAACCGGCGCAACGAGATCGCCAGCGCTGCACTGGAATGGCTCGTCGGGCTTCGATTGCTGAATCGCCACCGGGAGGCGCTTGGCGTTCAGTATCGCCTAGACACCGTGGAGGCGAAGACCCAGGCTCTGCGCGATGTGATCCAGGCGAGCATGGCGACAGACTGCCTGCGCGGTCTGTTCCTTCTTCTAGACGAGCTTGAGAAGCAAGATGCTTCGGCCTCGAAGCTCACTGTGGTCCGCTACTTGCTGGCGCTCCGCGCGCTCGTTGATGCCCTACCTCGCGGGCTCTTCCTGCTTGTTGCCCTTACGCCAGACGCGAAGAAGCGCTACTTCGGACTCGTGCCTGCGTTCGCCGGTCGATTCCAGGACTCCGTAGAGTTGTCGCCACTCCGGAGTCAAGAAGCCGCGATGGAGCTTGCTCGCTTCTACATCAAACAGGCGCGCGATGACGCCGCGGCGGAGCTCGACGCGGATCAGAGTGGCAACGAGGATATCCTCCGGGACGACGAGATCGCCCAGGTATTCGCCAACCTCGTACGGCAGGCGGAGGAGCGTGGGCGCGAGGGAGTTACCCAGCGCGACTTCCTGAACGAGTTGCATCGACGGGCCGAAGAAACCCTCACGTCCTAGTCGGTCGGGACGTACACCGCGACTTGGTCGCACACTCCCGCTGATCGAGGACGCTGGGCGGGTCGAGGACCTCGTTCGACTCCAGTCGGCGCCGGAGTACGGGAGTCAGACGCGCGCGGAGTCACGCGAACCCCTACGAGTTCGGGATCTCGACTAGATATCCGATCTCGAAGAACCTCGCGACGAGGCGCCACAACTGACGCGCCGCTGGCCCCGGAAGCAGGACCCCGATCTCCAATTGCCCACCCAGCCCCCTGTGCGTGAAGTTGGCGCTTCCCACGTACGCAAGCTGACCGTCTGCCATACAGAACTTGGCGTGCGACCCCAGCAACCGCGCGTTGTCAGCGTTCCCACGCGGCTGAAACGTGCGCAGCCTCGCTCCGCGAACCCTCTGGAATTCAGCCAACGCGAGCCCTTCAAGGCTCGCGCCAGTGCTGACTATGTCGATCCGGACACCGCGCTCAAGTGCCGAACGAAGCGCCGTCGCGAGCGGTTCCGCGAGGAGCCCCTCTGCACCCTGGATGAACGGGGCACCCATGACGACGTGTTGCTTGGCAGACGCGATCAACTCAGTCAACACTCCCAGGGTCGTTCGCAGCGAGAACTCCCGCGCAATTTCTCCACCGAGCGCATCTGGGACCGTCACGACGAGCTCTACATCGCGCGAATCTCGTCGAGCGGGCACGGACATCACCGCACCTCAAGCGAGTCGATGAAGCCCACGTCAATGGGTCCAGCAATCGTGTCGCGACCACCGAACAGGAATGGCCGCCCCAGGTTCAGGTTGAAGAACCGGCAGCTCGTCTCGGCCAAGTGCGTGCAGGCGTGGCACGACCCCCCTCGGTCTATGCACACGGGGTCGTATACGCACCTCCGGCACGATCGAATCTCAGAGAGCCACTCGGCGAGAGACTGCTCGAATAGCGCCGAGAGGGCCCCGATCGTTGCACCGAAGCGGTGGTTGCAGTACAGAGCGCACGTCAACGTCCTGTGGAGAACGCACTCAGACAGACTTGTCCCGCCCAAGCCGCACAGAAGCGCCGCGCGCCGAACAGCTAGGTGGCTCAGCGTGTGGAGCAAACCAAACACGAGTCGCGCCTCGCGAGTCTGAATCGTCTGCCGTGGCGCCACGGTGTCGAGGAGACGCACGAAGTATGCCTTGCTCGCGACGGCTGCGTCCTCCCCCCGCGGGAGGTTCGGTGCGCATCGGTTCATTGCCAACCACCGCAGCACTGCATCGTGATCCAGGCGCAGGAGGACGGCGTCCGCTTGCACGACGTCGACAAAGATGGGGAACTTCCCGCCGTAGTCCGGATCCGGAGGGAACGGGTTCAAGCGACACGTGTCGGGTTGGTAATCGACCCTGCTGTAACCAAACGTCGCGGTCGTGATAGGGAAGTCCGTCGCGAGGACCACCGAGCCGAGCCCGAGCCGCTTCGCCGCATCGACCGCACGCCCAGAGTCCTCACCGTTCGCACCGTCGAACGCGGCGAGCTCGGTCACCGTCCCGGCCTGAAGTGGCATCACCGCCTCGAGCAACTCCTGCCCGGCTCGCTCCCACACGGCCCACGGTACCCCCGAGCGGCGCTCGAGAGCCGCCGCGAGCCCTTCGGGGGATCCGGCAGCCTCGGCCTCCGACCGCGAATTCTGAAGCGCCGCTTGCATCGTCTCGAACTGTGCGATCAGCTCGTCCGACATGCCCTGTTCGCGCAGCCGACCTCGCTCCGCGTCGCTGAGCGTGAAGGCGACTGCGTCCTGTGAGTTCGATGCACTCGCTGCGAAGTCGATCAGGCGCCTTCCGGCAAGCTCCGGTAGGCCAAAGAACGCGGCGGCGGCGACCGCCTGCCACTTTCCCATGGCGAGGAACGCGCTCAGCTCCTTGCCGGGCTGGTTCAGCAGTACTGTTGAATGGGCGTAGTAGGTTCGCCCAGCTCGATGCACTTCCACACTCATGTTCTTCGCCGCCGGATCTCCACCCGACCAATCGCACGCCGGGCAACGACCCGCAAACACAGACGCCGTGCGTCCGCAGCCGCGGCAGACCCACTGAAAGTCCGAGACTCGCTCGCTCCCCCGAGTGTCGAGCGCCATCCGCCGCGCGGCATTGCACCTGGAGCACCGCAGGCTCACCAGCGGAAGAAGCTCACCACACCGGTGGACGCGAACGAATCGAAGCTGCACGAGTCGCCCCGAGCGACATGCGCTACACGCCTCCGTACGCGGCACCTCATCCCTCGCCTCCACGATCGCCCCGCAACGCGGGTTCTGGCACCAGAACACCAGCGGAAACATCGCGGCCTCTACATAACGCGGCTCGATCAGGGTAAACCGATCGACGTTTCGGTCGAGGTCCCTGAAGATCGGTCGGTACTCCTCCGCCCAAGCCCGCGCAACGTCATCGACTGCGCGGAGGATCAGAAACGAATTGAGGTCGACGCGCGGCGTGCCCCGAATCCGATCCACCCGCGCGATCGTGCCGATCTTCTCGAAATCGAACGTCTTTCCAGGTAGGTAGCCCAGCAGCACTTGTTGCATTCCACGGCTCATGCGACGGCCCATGATGTCTCCCTTCGACTACGACGTCGCCCGTCGCGCCCAGTCAGTCCCATTTGCATCAAGTTCGATCTCTATCTGCTCGTCCACGTCGCGCAGGCTGCGCATCGGCTTCGGCACTAGTGCCTCGGAAACAAACGTCACGTGCCCCCCAGCACCCAGGATCTGATCGAAGAACTGACGGACGCGCAAGCCGATCTCTGCTTGGAACGCCGCAGGTCCCAGCCCCTTGGCTTGCCCGACGCGATAGGACTCGTCGAGCATGGGTATGAACGCTTCCGGTCGAAGCGCTCCCTGGCTGATCTGCTTCTTCACGAAGTCAACCATGTAGTACCGATTCGGGTTGTCCTGTCCGGATCGGTTCGCGACCTGCTGGAGCAGAACTCCCATGAACAACCCTGGTATGGTCCTTTGGATGCTGAACTTAGACCACCGATTGATCGCCACGGGCTCGACAAGCTGCCCGAGAAACTCGTGGTACTTCGCGAAGTACGCGAAGTGGCTCTGATCACGCTCACGGGCTGGCTTCAGGCAGACGAACACGATGCCGACGTGAGTTCGGCCGACGCGGCTAGACGATTGAATGTACTCAGCGTTCTGCTTCGGCATTCCATAGAAGACCATGCAGTTGAACCGGTCGACGTCAACGCCGTGACTGATCATGCTGGTTGCAAGGACCGCGCTCGGGGCCGAGGTGTCGCCCGGCCCAGCGCCTTCGAGTGCGTCGAGGATGCGCGTGACACTGTCCGTGCTGGTGCTCCCCGACAACTCGGCGATCCTCAACGATGCGATGCCCGCGCGTTCGAGTTCGCTGTTCGTGTGACTTTCGAGATCCGTGCGCAGCGAGCTCAGCTCCCGCGTGGACGAGAAATACGTGAGCGACGTGACGTACGGGTCGAGCAACGCCGCCCACTCGTCTGTTCCGGGCGCGACTACACCGCCGTAGGGCGAGGGCGCACCTCGGGGCAATCGCGCGAGGGCGGCAATCTCCTCGTGATAGAGCTGAAGGAGCTCCAAGATCGCGTTGAAGATCGTCTTGTTGTGAGGGAGTACGCCGACGAAGAGCCGTTGCGGGTGTTCGTGAGTGCGGGCGTAGAACGACGAACTGCGCGTCGGACCTGGACCCGGGAACACACGGGCCGCGCGGCCGTAGAGGTGTTCGACCTGCCGCTCGAACGCTTCGATCGTGGCCGAGGATGCCACGATCTTGACGGGGGCCGTCTGGCCCATCTCCTGGAGAAGGGTCTGGAGGAACGTCTCGTAGTGGCCGTCAAACGTACCCAGCCCTTCCTTGAGGAGGTGCAATTCGTCCTGCACGAACAGCGTGGGGCCAGATATCCCCTTCGGCGCTCCAGGACGCAGGCTCCTCGGGTCGGTACACTCCTTCTGGCAGCACTTGGCGCTGTAGTAGCCGTGCCGAGCGCAACGGCCGGACACATTGCCAAGCACCATCGACAACTTCCGTTGGTTCCCGAGCCCGGCCAGCTTGTCAATCGTTCCCACGATCACCGTCGGAAGATACCGGTACACCTCGTTGTCAACTACATGCACCGGAAGTACGCCGCCTGGGAATATGCACCCACTCTCGGTGCATCGATGCAGGACCCGGACGGCGTCCGCGTCGAAGTCCACCGTGATCCGCGTTGTCTTGCACGAGGGGCATCGAGTGATCCTCTTCCAACGCTGGCGAGCTGACGGGTCGTTGGCGATGCTCCAGTTTGGCTCTGGCGGCTCGCCGCGACGCGGAGGCTTCAACTCGTTCGGCGTGGCTTCCTGACCGACGAAGTACCCCACGGCGAATGGATCGATGTCCGCCCCTGACAGCCGAGGATCGCGATGCGTTCGCCTAATCAGGTCCGCACTGCCTATCACGTCTGCCACGCGCTGCGTCTGCTGAAGAGTCAGCAGACGCAGCGGGAAGCGAGTCCACGTCGTCACGCCAGCGCTCTTGCCCCGCAATCGATCAAAAAAACAGTGGAATACGATTGTACCCAAATACGCTTCCGTCTTGCCGCCGCCGGTCGGGAAGTACACGATGTCGACCGCGCCCCGATCTAGCGTGCCCGCATCGTTCCTTGACTTCAGTGCATGCGTGCCAGGGATCTGCGACACGATGAAGACGACCTGAAACAGGCGCCACGCAGTCTTGCTCCCGCCATCGGCGAACGACGCGTTCATCAACTGGAACGCCAGGCATGCGTCTGAATCACTCGCCAGGATCTCACACCCGCGCTCGAACCGGTCCGCCTCAGCACGGAACATCCTGAGGTCACTGTCGTACTCGGCTCCGTGGAGGCGCTCCCAATCCGCATCGGCGGTTGAATATCTCTCGCGCTGCTCGACCCACGTCTCCTGTTCGTACTGCCGCATCGCCGCGAGGATGCGGCACAGCACCGGGAGCGGGTCGGTCGCAAGATCCCTGAATGGAGCCTGAGGCTCCGTGTTCGTGCTGTACCGACGCTGCTCATGAACTGGAGAGTTTGTGGTCTCAAACGTCGGCGGCGCGGCGTCGGACCTCGTCTCAACGACTCCGCAGTTGAACCCTCGCCCCCACAGTTCGCGGTCATACCGGAAGCCACGCGGTGCGAGGTCCAGTTCAAACGGGAGGACCTCGGCTCCCTGGAACTGGAACGTAGCCTTCGGATCAAAGAAGAACCCCTCCGAGTGCCACGATCTCGAGTCGATGCGCGACACGTTGGTCGCTTCAAGGATCAGAACAGTCTCATGAGCACTTGCCGACTCGCGCGCTTGGACCGCGACATTCCACGCCCACGGTGGCACGACCTCGCTCGCGAGCGACCTCCGAAACTCTGCGTACTTCTCCTCCGAGTCGAGGGCGTCTACCGGGACGCGAATGCGAGTCTCGGGATCGGGCCCGACGCGGATGCGAGCGTCGTCCGCGGCCACGGCCTGCTGGGCTCTCGCAACTTCTCGGTCAACCGCCGCCTGCAGGGCTTCAGCACTTGCGTCCCACCGCACGCCCTCCGATTCATCCTTGCGGATGATGGAGATGCTGCCCGCAGCCGAGCATCTGATCTTCCGGAACTTCGGGAAGAGGGAGTCGCTCGTGCCACGGGACCGCGCTCGGGTTGGTGGCGGTGACGCTGGTGAGTCCGTCGCGTCGGCTCCTTCAGCGGAGTCGCCATCCAAGGGGTCGAGCTCGTCTTCGTCAGCGTGGCCGTCGCGTGTGTCCTCCACCGTCCTCGTCATGTCCGCAGGTGCGACATGCCGTTGGTACTCGCGCTGCTCGTCAAGCGTCGGGAAGACTCTGTAGTAGACGCTCCAGGCGAGCCGGACGTCGATGCGCGCTCCACCTTCGAGCGGCCGCACGCGGAACTCGGCGCCAAACGCCATCGGTGCGAGCTTGGACATGAGTTCGGCTAGGTACCCGGGCCTCGGCCGCGTGTCCTGCGGCGGGTCTGGCGGCGTCGGACGCAGAGACCCGAGGAAGTACTTGTCGCGAGGTGCGTTGCGGACACACTCGTCCTCGAACCTTCCAGCGGCACGGCCGCAGACACGATCGACGAGGTAGTCCGCCAACTGCGGCTCCTCGCGAACGCTCACATCAGCCGGGGTTGGGTTCTTCATGTCGGTCCTCCCTCCAAACGACCGAGCGTCGGCCGGTAGAACGGTCCACTCCTTACACTCACCGTGTCGACACGTAGTCGCAGGAGAGAGTGGCGGAAGTCCTCCACCGAAAGCCCTAGTTCCGCGTCGATCACGTCGTCACCTTGGGCCACGGCCGCCGCACCGGCCTCACTGGATCCCAGCCATCGATTCAACCTTGCCGAGAGGTTGATGTGGAGTCCCCAGATTCGGTTCCGGGCTTCGTGGATCTGCCGATAGTACTGCTGAACGAATCCGATTGAGAGCACGTCGGCGATCCGCTTCATGTCCATCGCGTCGCTTGGCGCGAGTACTTTGCGACTTAGCCACCCGCGTATCGCCGCCGTCGTTCGAATCTTGCTTCCACGCTCCTGCATCTCGCGCAGCAGTCGCTCCACGTCAATGGCACCCGCACGCTCTGCTACGGCGAATGCCGTCGCGAAGTCCTCCTGCCATCGCGCAACAAGAGCCGCGTACCTCGCGATGACAGGATTCCTGTGGACGCGCGACAGCAGCAGCTCATAGAGGCTCTGCCGGCGCTGACCTTGTATGAACAGAACCTCATCTCCGCGCCTCAGAGACCGAACGAACTGAGGTTTGACGACCAGCCCCTTCTGTCCCCGCGTAATGACGTTCACCTTCTCATCCACGGGGAGCAGCAGGATGCCGCCAGACTGGAGCCTGATCTCCGCCGCCTCCTGGACCCAGGCGTCCTCCCCTTGTTGGTCCGCGTCCGCGGTGCCGACGTCGTTGAGAACTGCCCCCGCCCCCCGATCATCCTCGTCCTCGCCGGGGATCTCGGACTCGAACAGACTCGCAATTGCGTCCGCCATGTCGGGCCGGTTCCAGAACCCCTTCGACGCGCTCTGGCCGCCATGCGTGTCGGTCCCCAGCGTCGGCGTCACTCGCCTCGAGCCGGTCAGACTCAGCGAAGGCGCGGCTCGGCGCTCCCTCCCGGTGACTTGTTCTAGCCCTGGGAGGAACTGACCAAGCCCATGGGCATCGAATTGGAGCTCGCTCGACAGCATGCGCAACCGGCTCTGGAAGACCGCCTCTTGATGTGGCCACAAGACCACCTCAGGATTGTCCGCCTGAAAGAACGGTCCCAGCCGACGATCCGTGTAGCGGTTGGGAAGCCCGACCAGAAGCGATCGGAACCCGGGATCGCTTGGCTGGCTGCGCGACGCGTCGTCCAAGTCTCCTTCGGCGGTGTGTTGAGAGAGGGACGCGAGACGGACTCCAACGTCGTGGAGATCCTTGGCATCTACGTTGAACTCCGCCAGGAGGCACTGCCGAAAGAGCGCGAGTCGTGACCGCGCGGGGAATATTAGTTCGCATGGAGATGCTGCGTCAATGCACAGATTCGCCAGGGCAAGCCAAAGCGGGGAGTCAGCGCGCTCCAGGCGCTCACGCGCGGCGGAGAGGGCGTCGAGCACCCGTACCATCGCGGCATGAGTCCTTGACGATCGCAGGGCCTCCGGCAACGGCTTGAGATCATCATGCAGTTCCGCAATGCGGCGGACACCCCAGTGGGATCCTGCTTCGCGCTCATACACGTCAAGCGGTACCGGCAGGGACTCGAGCGCGCGAAGGTACATCCACCCGACCGACACGGCATCCAGGGAGAGTCGCCCCGCTTGGCTACTCCGCGCCGCCAGCAGCGCCTCAGCCGCGGCGGCGAGGGAGCGCGAGAGGTCCTCCACCCCATCTCCTGCCAGCATCACTGACGTGACCGCCGCCGTGATCCCATCTCGTTGGAGATCCTCCACGCGATCAACGTGCGTTGCCGCCGCGTCCCGTCGCCGCGGCCATCTGAGGACTCCTCCGCCTGCCTGACGCCACTGAGCCACGGGCCCGCTGAAGATCGCTGCGGTCCATCCGATGACAGGCGTGCCAGTCACCCGCGCGGCATCGAGCACACGCGGGAGCCAAGGCAACTCTCCCCCTTCGCCACAGTCGATGGCGATCCACCGAGGACGATGCTCGCGAATGAGCGCCAAGGGATCTGCCGGCGCCTGAATGCAGAGCACCGAAGGGAAGCGAAGGCCGCCGGATGACACGGTACGGAGGCTGCCTCCGCCCCCGCGACCGTACTGTAGATCGAACACGGTATCTAGCCTGACGGAGGCCGCCTCCACGTCCTTGAGCTGCGAGCGCACGTGCGCATCTCGGCACACGTAGAGGACTCTGTGGCCCACCGTGTCCGCGCGCAGATGCGTTACCGCATCCGTGACGAGCGCCGCTGCGAAGAGAAGCGGGCTTCGCCGGGGCTGGGCGTCCGGCAGGGAAACCAGCACTGCGACATGCCGTGAGGCGCGGATGGCTGAGCAGAGGAGGCGTGCGCTGAGTCTGTCCAGAAGGTCAGGTGAACCATGGCGTCCGCGGTACCGGAGCCGCCCGTCCTCGACAACTCGGCGGAAGCTCTGGTCCGCTAGTATTGGGAGCGAGTCGAATGCCCCCAGCAAGCGAGCGCCGTCAAGGGCCTGCACCGCGCCCACTCCCAATTGGCGGGCCGCTCTCCCGCTCCCCCCTACCCGTTCGAGCCTGCAGCAGCCGGGACTCGTCCAACGCCATCGAGAACTCCGGCCACGAGAAGACTCGATAGTCCCACGGCGCCCGGAGGTGGACGACCGTGTCCGGACGGAGTTCATCGATGAACTCAGACCAGTTGGCCGCAGCGAGTAGCACCGTGACGTGCCTCTCCTTCGCGCATCGCCGCAGGTTCCTAGAGACGATGTTCGCAGTGACAGGGTCCAACGTGGCACAGAACTCGTCCGCAATCCAGACCCCTGCGTTCGACGCAATGAGCTTCGCGACCATCGCGCGGTATCTCTGTCCGTTGCTGAGTTCACGGAAGCGCTTCACGTACAGGTGAGCCTCTGCCAAGCCGGAGACGTTCAGAGCGTAGAGCGCGTGGTCCAGGCGGCGCCCCAGGGTGTTCACTAGCGGCTGCGAATTCGTCAGGTCCCCGAGCGTGCAAGTACTCACCGCGCCTGGAACGTCGATCGTTCCGGACATTCCGGCTGGCGCATCGGAGGGATCCGTGAGCCGCCGCTTCAACAGCGACAGAAGCGTGGTCTTTCCTGCGCCCGAAGGTCCGCAGATCAGCACGAGGTCGCCAGGGGAGATTGTGAAGCTGAGTTCCGCGAACAGCGTCGTCGTGAGCATGTCCCGACTGACTCCGAACGCCTGCTGGATCTTCCGCGTCGCGCGCGTGCGGATCAGTTGAGATGACAACTCCAACGTGCACGATCGGACCTGGACCGCCGACGGCAATTCGGAGTCAGCCACCGCCGGCTTATGAGCGGGGTATCTCTCGGGCAGCCCAAGGTCTCGGACGCGCTCTCGCACGAACTCCTCGGATCTCGGGGACAGGCCCATCAGGAACGTCGGCTTTGGTAGGCGGAAGATCCGGTGTAGCAATCCCCAATGTTCGTCGGAGAGGCGCTGCGGGGACTTCGTCAGGAGTCTCAGTAGCTCATTCCGCGACACGCCGTGCTCGCGTTCGATCTCCCTCAGTGCCGTGGCGTACTGCACCTGCAAGTCGACGATGCCGGCGGACTCCTCCTTGAGAATCTCCCGGTTCTTGACGCGGGAGTAGTTCTTGAGGATGTAGTCCATGTCCCGGTTGACGCGTCCGAGGTTCCCCTCAGTGTCGCCGATGTAGTGCATTCCCGCCGATTCGACGAACGGGACGTACCGAAGCATGTCAGCCGTGATCTCAATGAACAGCGGCTTGAGTCGACCGACGTGCCAGTGAGTTCGCGCGAAGTCTGCAGCGTGCCTCACTAAGATGCGGGCGAGCCCGAGACCGCGAAACTCCGGTGAGACGACCGTCCGTGCGATGCGCACGACGAGATTGGTGTACTTGCGAACCGCGGCCTTCCGCCACTCGCTCCAGGAGATGGAGCCCATCTCATCGTGGAACTCGGCGTCGAGGAGAACTGCGCGCGGGCGGTTCATGATGAAGGCCGTTGCGAGTTCCACGTACCCGAGGACCATCGGCAGCAGCGGATCCTCGGTTGTGACGATCAGCGGAACGCG
>ERZ869936.1792-NODE-1792-length-14189-cov-5.346894_pt1 | contig 14189 bp, 20 predicted proteins | sample MGYA00520876_ERZ869936 | MGnify/ENA primary metagenome ERZ869936 (study PRJEB32218, sample SAMN09650985) | biofilter metagenome | isolation source: enrty point of leading RO module | place: Saudi Arabia: Thuwal, RO plant located on Red Sea | collected 2016-02-17 ...
ACGAGTAGGACTTGAATACATCAACGACCGTCGGCATGAATACGTTCTCCTGTGCGTCATTACGCGTCTTCGACTGGATACCCAGTAACTTGGTCTGCAACTGAATGGCTTCGTCTACAAGAACGCAGGCGGACATGTTGGTGTACCCTGAGCGACGACACTTGGTATACAGTTGACCAAGGCATCTGGGGTCAGCCTCACACGCGGCCTGATGGACGAAGAGCTTCCGTTGGAAGTCTAGGAAACTAGGATAGCCAATATCTATCTTGCTCCACTGAAGCATCATGTAATGACGTCCAGTGATGTAGGTAGGTTCTCCGTTGTTGTAGAACCAGTACCCTTCTCTGCGCCTGCGGAACTCCTCCTCAATAAAGGGAGAAAACCTTTGGCGGAACTCTTTGGGCATCTCGTACCACTCGTCCATAGACTTGATGCGAGCAAGCTCGCTAGGCATTTCTGTCCTAGACCAAGTCTGCAGGTGAGCGGGTAGGTCGTGCCCTGCAATGTCTTTCTTTCGTGGCTGCTTAGGCAAACAGATGGGTAGACCGGAGATGTCAATGACGTCCCCGAGAGTGCCGCGAGGGCAAATGGATACGACTGGCTCGTCGTACTTCTCTATGTCTACCAGCCCTGTCACTTACTGAATCTTTCTGCAAAGCCACCTGAGTAGTCCTTGTCCTCGTCGATGCTGCCGTTCTCGCTCAGGTCCTTGACCATCTGCTCTAGCCGCTGCCTTTCGATTAACAGCTCTTTGCAATCTGTAGCGGTCTGCTTGATAGACTGCAGCTCAGCCTTGCGTGCGGCACCACCAGCCTCAGGGTCGACGGGACGCTTGACCTCTTCAATCATGTTGTTGATTGCGACGGCCATGCTATCCATCAGCCTACGTGAAGCCTCAATGGTCTCGAACTTAGGACTCCTCGACATACATCATTTCTTCTGAGCGCATACGGAAGACAGTGGTGTCATCTTCCAATCGCATCTCATAGTCTCTGTTCTTCTTGAACCCCACGATGTCTCCCGGCTTGACGCCCTGAGTAATCATGTCCTTGGGGCAGCAGAACACCTTCGCCTTGAGGTGAGTCTTAGGCTTGAGGTCAACGACAATAATCTCGCTCTCCTCTGGCTCCTCTTCTTCGATTGGCTGCAGGAACACCCAGTCCGCGAGCATGTGAAGCTCACCAGTATCCTTGCTGCGATACGCGATAGCGTGACAGCTAAGAGTGTTTACTGGGTCGTATCCTACGATGAACCTGTCCTCCTCGTCTACCTGAATCTTCAGGGCATCGGACATAACTACGTGGTGGTGAAAGAACAGAGTGTCTCCCTCCTTCACATCCACGTCGTACTTTACTGGGGTTGACGTCACCTCACCGTACATGACGCGGCGCTCAAACTCCTTCCACTTGGGGTCGACGTATAGCTCCGTGCCGTTGTCCAGCTCGATGGTGTCGTGATGAGTCTTATCAAGCTTCACCACGAAGTGGTACAGCGCTTTCATTCAAAGTTGCAATCGTATTCAACAATGACTGGAGTATTCTCCACAGTCTTCCACAGGTAGGACGATTCACTGTCCTGAGTGTAGATGTTGTACCTACGAATGTTGTGCTTGAACATAGCGCGGTCATCCTCCTCGATGAGAACAACCTTACCTGCGCCAGCTTTCATGCCGACGTAGTACGCCATCGCATCCTTCGGGTTGGGACCGATGACGATTTTTCTAATCAAATTTTCCATTGTATTTAGTTGAGGTTGAAGCCTAGGTCGCCTAGGTCGATGTCATCTAAGTCGATGTCATCATCTTCAGATATTTTCTCGTAAGAGGCCATGATGGCTGTGAACAGCTCGGCAAGTTCTTCCGGGCTATCTACGTGCCATTTGCTGGCTACCTGCCAAGCAGGTCCAATCTCTGGGATGTCGTCGACAATCCCAAGACCAAAAAGGTAGGCCACCCTTTCGTTTACTTGATACTTCTCGATGACATCTTCAAGCTGCGCCAAGACGTCGGCTACTTCTGAGATGAAGAGCTCCTTCAGGGTGGGGTCCATGGTTGTCATTATTGTCCGTTAATTGCTGCGATAGAAGAGGGGGTCGTTGCGGCGCCGATAAGGTATCCGTGAACGTGCCATCCAGCATCATCGTAGCATGTGAGGTCGAGGTAGCTACCCTCCGCACCACCAAGTGTGGCATCGTTTTCATCCAGAGTAATCTGGTTGTAGCTTGCGACAGATGCAGCAGCAGTAGCACGAGCCACGCTTTGCACAGCAGTCTTGTTGTCTGTAGTAGACACGGCGATGATTCCTCCATAGAAATAATCACCTGTTGCAGCGTTGATGTTACACGCAGTGGTGTGACCAACGTCAACATTGATTCTAATAAACCTGCCTTCAGAAGCTGAGGGCAATGTCAAAGTACCTCCATTAAGGGTTGCGCAATCTAAGAACACGGTAGTGCCTGCCTCTGCACTAGCGCTAAGCGTTGTGTTTGAAGTAACCTTCGTTACATCCCTTGTGTCGTACTTGAAATTCAACGTGCCCGATGTGGCACGAATTGTCATGTTCTGCTTTGACTGAAAGCTTGCAGTTGAGTTGTGGCCACCCGAGTCTGTAATCGTGATAGGGATTGAGTTCCCTCCCCCGTTTGTCGTTGTGCCCGAACCCGTTGTCATCTGCACGGTTTTTAGGTTTGGAAGCGTGCGGGTTCCAATCAATCCAGTAGAAGAATCTCTTACTAGGATTTGGTCACTTGTAGATGTCGCGGGTGAGTTAATCAGAAGATTAGTTACCTTTACCTGAGCTGTAGACACAGACAGTGCCGTATCATTGCCAGCGCCATCAGTAACAACTTTAAGGCTACCACTAGCTGCAGCGTTGTCGGTAGTCTTGAGGATTCCGACGTAGCTTGTTTTGATTTGAGTACCTGATAGTGACGTTCCCATCTTGTTCTTTTTGTCTACACAAATATACTCAAAATGAAGAGACACAGACCTGAGCGCAAAATGCGGGAGTTCTCCTACCTCCACGAGAAGTACGTGAACAAGAACTACCTCAAGTATCTAAGGCTTGCAGAGACAGACATGCTGCAGCATTACGGCGTCAGGCCAGTAGAAATGCAGGTGATGTTGTTTGGCTACGACTATGAGTTCTTTACGGCCACGCACATCGCAGAATCATTGTTTGCATCCCCCAAGAAGTTTAGGGAGCGCACACTACAGCCTATGATGAAGAAGGGGTTGATACACGTGGTGCATCGCAGGTTCAAGGTGGACACAGGCTCGGAAGCCGACATGTACTTTGTTGAAGAGGCAAAGACGAACTACAAGCACAGGTACGGGCTAACGCCCAAGGCTAGACACCTAGTCCAGAGGTTCTACCGAAAGCTAGAAGGTGAGGAGGCGATTAAGATTTCCCGTGAGTGACGAGCTTGAATGACGCTTTCTCTACAGCTCCGGGGTGAGGCTTGTAGTCTCCCTTCATCAGAAAGTATCTACCCTGCTCTTCCATCCAGTGGTAACCCTTGGGAGGGTCGACCTTAACCTTCTTGCTAAGAACTTGAAGGCCACCCTTCTTGTACTTCTTTACAGTATTCATCCTTCGTAGTCTCTGTAAGATTCAAAGTCAACCCACCAGTCTCCTGACTCATCGTTAAGGATGTTCAGGATTTCATCGTGGGTGTAAACGGTAAGGGATTCGGCTCCACTGGGCGTGGTGTTCCCGTCCCATCGCAGAAGACACTTGTCTGTATTGCGGACGGTCTTTCGCATTGCATCAGTCCCGTTGTCCACGGTTGCCGCTGCCATAGAAGGAGTGACGGATGATGTCTCGATAATAGCGTACTTCCTGCTCATGATGCTACGTCGTCTGTAAAGGTTGCTCCTGTGATGGTCAACGCATTGCTGTTGCTGCTGGAGTCGTTGCCGTTGTCCTCAAGTCTCCAATAGCCTACCAGTCCAGACCTTGCTGACTCATCAGCGGGCACTCCGCTGTTGTAGATGGCTGTTACATCAGACGCGCTGAGCGTTGTGTTGAACAAAGCAATCTCGTCCAACTCGGTAACATCGTAAACGTCGGTGCCTGCGTTAAACGTTTGGACTCCCCCAATCGCAAGGTCACCAAAGTTAATTCCAGTAAAGTCGTTGGCGTTGGCTCCAGTATTGGTGCCTGCTATCGCACTGCCATTGATGTAGACTGTTACATCGAATCCGGTGCCATTGTCGTTCATAGAGATGACAACGTGATTCCAGTCGTTGTTGTTGAAGTTAGATGTAATATCTGAATCAGAAGAGTAGTTCCAATATGTACTCGCCCCCCTAACAGCTTGACACACAAACTTACCGGGACTAGTTCCATGACTGTTCTCACCAATAGCACCATAAATAAAAGAGCTAAGTCCGCCACCATAGAAGAAGAGCGCATAGATGAGTGTGCTTTGAAAACCACTGCCAGCAACACTAAAGTCAGGCTTCTTTATCCAGTACGACCAAGCGTGGTCAGTGTCCCCAATCAAATTGGGAATGGTAGTGTTCGCAGCCCACGCCGCCTTGTCATTCACTCCGTCAAAGCTCAGAGACTTGGTGTTGACCAAACCCCGAGATACTACGCGACGAATCTTTTTAGAACGTCTGCGCCTTGATGTATTAGCTAGTCTTCTCATGGTGTAGGTGGTGGGGGTGCCCCTCCTGTTTCTGTGTATCCTTGTGGCGTCCAGCCCTCTCCGAAGTAGTCGTCCGGGTCAAGGTCGTCGTAATCAAAGTCAACCCAAACGCCTTCGAGGTAGTATCCGTATTGTCCGAACTGAGGATTTCCGTCTCCGGCAAACCCTCCAAAGAACGCATTGAACTGAGCAAAATCTTGAGAGGTGATGGCGCCGTCTCCGGTCAAGTCTAAAGCATCAAACTCGGGGCTCCCCGGGCTGAATGCCCCCGACTCCACTAAGTCAAAGTAAAATTGAGTGTCGGCTTCAGTGAAGAAACCATCGTTGTTGAGGTCCGGGTCATCAAACTGCTCAATGAACTCAAGAAGATGAGGGTAGTAAAATACTTGGAAGAGAGTTTCTGCATCGCCCGGAAGTGTTCCGTCTTGATTGTAGGCATTAAACGCCGTGTTGAAGTTCTGAGCCTGCAGTCCGCTGTACAGTTCGTTGACGGCAATGTATTCACCGTTCGGGCCAAGGTAGAAGGCTCCTTGTATAAGCGAACCTGCAAGTGCCCCAATGATACCTGTATCACCAGTTCCTTGTACATCACCAACTATCATCTGCCATTGGCCTGCCATGCTTACCGCTGAATCCGAGGTTGGGTTAACAAGGCTGACGATGTATTGATTGTTGCCAGCGTCAACGTCAACACTGAGCATGCCAAGCATGACAAAAGGCTGGAACAGCAAGAACAGGGCGTTCTCTTCGCTCACAGCCTCGCCATCAGCGATAGCGCCAATTACAAATTGGTTTACTAAGTTGTACGAGCCCATGTTGCTCATCAACTCAAGAAACAATACTTGCATGTCGATAGAGCCTCCATCAGCATTGATTGCAAGAATTTGATTTTGAATCATCAGGGAGAGCTGAGCATACAGATTGATTTCTCCTTGGTTGATTACGCCGTCGCCGTTGGTGTCCATCTGCTGAATAGCCAGCGCGTTGGTGTTCACCAGTGAATCGACGTAGTTTGTTTCTGAAGCTGCCTCAAGAGCGTCTAATAGTGGGCCCGAAGTTAAACTCCCAATACCTGTAACAATAGGGATTAGTGATGCTTCCCCTGTGTAGTTACCCGCAGACACAAAGAACTCGTTTGGGTTGATGTTGTTCTGCAAGTAAAAGTCTGAGTACTCGTTCATCGCCAGCTCATCTGGCAAAATCTGCTGAAGGATGCTAGAAATAGTAGTCCATATAGCATTGTCACCTTGAAACGACTGGCTGTTCAACGTGCTCCACGAATCCGCCCAGTCCGGGTCTACTAGGTCAAAGAAGGCAGAGGTGCTGTTAATGGCGACTGCGTCAGAGCCGCTGGTTTCAATTCCCATCAGGAAGGTGTACCACTCAGGTGTTTGCCCGCCAGACTCGACGTAATCGTTGGCGTATTGAAACACCAAAAAGTGAGCGAGAGCAAAAGCAGGTTCAAACCCAGTATAGAGGGCGTTGTCTGAATTGTACACAGAGCCGCCTGACCCATAGGCATTGTTGCCATCTAAGCTCTCGATTGAATAAGCATTGGGGTCAAAGCTACCCCAAAACGCATCACCCTGCGTAACGAAACCACCGTACCACAAACTTTCAGGGCCTATCCCTTCGTCGTCAAATTGTCCGCCTGCCGAGTCGGTCTGAGTGGCGTAAAATGCAGACCAGCCAATTCCAATAAAACTGTTAAGGTAAATACTGAAGTTTCCCCATGAAGTTCCGTTGGTGGCAGCGTCTGCTCCAGAAACCATCCACCCGTAGAGGTGAAGGAAGTCTGCAAGTCCAACGTTACCGTCTCCGTTGAAGTCAATCATGCCTCCTGTTCTCGCCAAGAAGTCAGGAATGTCAATGTATGTGCCGTTGATTTCCGCCCCCTCGTTAGGCGCAACTCCGTAAAGCTGCATGACATTTGCACTTGGGTTTTGTACAAACGACGGTGGAGGTGGTGGAACGTAGAAAGGAGTGCTGTCGTTGAAAGAGTTGTAGGTGAACAAAAAGCCTTCAGACCCCAAATCCAACTCAAAGTTGTAAAACTGAACGTCAAAAAGGTCAGGGCCTTGGCCTCCGTAATAGCCGTAATCAGTGTAGCTATCTCCGGGCTGCCATCCTGCTGGAGCATACAAAATGCCTTCACCTACAGAGGAGGTTGTTACTAAGCCTGTGTCAGGGTCGAACACCCCAATGATTCCGAGGAACCCAGTGTAAAGCCAGCTGCTAAACGCTTGTTGGTCTGCAAGGAATCCATTGTCTGTGTCTTGGAAATAGTCCTCAAGTTGAGCTGCATCATCCGGGCTAAACCCTAGATAGGTAAAGAGTGTTTCAAAGTCGTATGCAAGACTAGGTGAGCCGTCTCCGAAACCTGCAGGTGTAGTTGTCGCCGCTGATGGGTTTTGATGACCAAACATTGCCTGCAAGAGAGCCAGCATAGCATTTTGAGCCTCGTAGTTGTAAGCTTCAGTAGGCTCTTGGCCGAGGATGTTTGCAAAGTCTGGAATGCCACCAACGCTGTTTACCCAATCAGCACACTGACTCAAAAGATACGGACCCGTCAGTTGAAGTGAAAATCCTCCACCAACGGGAACGCCAGAAAAATCATCACCACCAACGTCCCAAAGATTGAACAGCTCAGGAGTAACATCAGTCACGCTGTCTACATCAGGGTGGAACTGAATCAAGTAGTCCACAACAGACTGGTCTAGCTCTGATGGGTCGTATGTTCCGTCACCATCAGGGTCAAACAGGTTCGCAGATACCCAGCTAGAAATTTGCTGAGTAAAGGCTTCATAGGTAACGATTGTGTTTCCTGACTGCCCCCATTGAGGCCATTCTGTGCCGAGCTGCGCATAGTTGGGGTCGAATCCGTTGTTAATCCACGGCTGGATTGCATTGGCCATGGCGATGTACCACTGCGGAGTTGTTGACTGAAGACCTTCATTAAGACCGAACGACTCCCCCCAAACAGGTCTTTGGTCAAACCAGTTGAGCTCGACGAGAGCAAGCTGCTCATCCTCTGACTGTGATTCAATGTAGTCATCCAGCTCCTCTTGGTCAAGGATGTTGATGATGTAAGGAGGAATGCTTGTTGGCTCAAGGATGTCACCGAGGTTGTCGGTGTTGTCCCACTCTCCATCGACACTAAAGTAGATGTTGTTACCACCCGCCATATCAATGCCGTAGTACTCGTAGTACGCAGCAATCTGGTCGATGTCCTCCTGAGTAAAGATGTTGTTGGTCTCAGAGATGTCTGTGCCATTAGTTACGGCAGCAATCATTTCTGTAAAGTCAACCCATGCTGCGATGTCGGCACCATTGAACGTGCCGTCTTCGTTTACATCAAAGATGTTCCCGCTGAACGGATTGTATTCACCTGAAGAAAGGAATGGATTGGAGTACAAGAAACCCATGTCTCCACCTGACTCCTCGATGTAATCCATCATGGACTGGAAGTTGCCTTCGCTGTAGCCCAGAGCATCACCCGTAGCATTGTACATGTACAAGTCCGCGTAGATGTTCATGATTGGCAACATGTTGGCATCGAACCAAGCGCCGAGGTCCTCAAGGTCATCTCCTGTTGGCTGTGGTGCAATCAACAGATTGTCGAAGAAGTCTGGGTCTACTTGGCCTTGGTATGCGTCGAAGATGGCGTCAAGAGCAGAGCCTGCGCCGATGCTGCCTTGGAGGTTGTTAACACTACTCCAGTCGAGAGGGATAGGTTGAAAGCTTCCTGTAAAATCATCTGACTCATAGAAGTCCTGCATCGCCATGAGGTCAGCCCAAGTGGTAGTGGCTGCACCATACGGGTCATCAATGGCGTTAAAGTAAGAGCCATTCAGACCGGGCTCTGAGCCCTGAAGGCTGACAAAGCCGGGATTGTAGAACAGATTGAAGCCTTGGGAAAAAGAAGAGAAGCCAACCTCATTGTTCCAGAACAAGCCCAAAGCCCCCTCCACGTTATTGAACGAATTGTAGCCGGGGCCTTGACCAGCAATCTGCATGAAGAAGTCGATGATACCCGAGACGTCGTAAACGTCAAGCACACCGTCGGGGACTCCGTTCGGCCCAGACACATCCATGTTGCTTCCCTGTGCTGTAAACGCGGCTTGGAAAGCATCAATGGTTCTTCTGTAAGACTCAGGGAGTTGGGGCAACTCTGGCTCTGCAGGGTCTGGAATGGGAGGAGGTGCATCCTCATCATCCATCTGCTGGTTCGCCTTTTGGTTCGACAGCAGGTAAGAGGACCAGTCATCGCGTGCCGCTCCGACATCGCGCTTCTTTACCTCAGGGCCTAGCGGGCGAGCCTTCTCGCCGTGCTCCCGGTCATCGAAGGTCGCCGATAGCTTCTTCAGCTTCATGGCTTACTTCTTTCTGTTGTCCCTCAACATTGCGACAAAGTCAACGGGGTCCATTACGGAGAACCCGCCTTCTTTGAACTTTTTCATCATAGCTCCCTTCTCAGCCTTCATGTTTCTCTTCTGGAGCATCATGCCCTGCTCACCAGTCTGCAATGGCTCTTCACCTGAGCCTGAAACTGTTGCACCCTCAGTGCCCGGGTCAATGGTGGGGTCGCTGTACACAGCCTCTTGGAATACATTACCCTCGCCGTCATCAATTACGTTGTATCCTTCAATCACACCGGGAGTGATTGTTGGTTGGTCAGCAGTGTATGGGTCACCCATCGCTGTGGTGCCAGTAAAGTTGCGCTCTACATCAGAGGCCAGTGGCATGGATGGTGAACCGTGCTCGGGGTCGCGGAAGGTTCCGCTGCTAGTGGCAGCTGCTTTCTGGGTCATCGCCTTGCGCTGAGCCATCTTGTTCATTGCGGGCATGCCGCCCTCTTGCATCTTCTTAGTTCTCATAAGTTCAGTTTTGCGATGATAACATCATTGAGGTCGATGTACTCGATGCGAACATCCTCCCCGTTGTTAAGTGCCTTTAGAATTTTTGGGTACACTCTCTTGTACGCCTGAGTTGATTTTCCAATGAATCCATTTTCCATGAGCTGGTTGTTCTCTTGGCTGTCACCAAGTAGAAGGCATCCTGCTGTGTGCTCATCTGTGTTGCCACAGTGGATAAGGATGTATTCAAAGTTTGGAACGTTCCGCACCCAGAGCATGCCCTCATGGATGTCGGGGAATCTTTTCGAGTACTTCGCGTGGTGACCTCCGACGGTACGAAGTGTGATGTCGTATATCCCCTCAGGGATTCGTGTTTCGGCCATCACCTTCTTATCCCTTTGCTCATCCTCTAGGGTGTAGCACAGAAACTCTCTTCCATCAGGGAGCAGCTCAACCAGAATACCATTGGTCGAGTCCCCGCTATCTGAGAACCGGAGTACCTGAAGGTGCATTACTTCTTCTTCTTCAGCTTTACCTGCATCCCCTTCTTAGCCTTAGGAGTCTTTGCTTCCTTGGCTGCAGACTTCATGGGTTCCGTCTTGTTGCCGTCTCCATCAATGTCGATGTAGTCGGGCTTACCGCCCTTCTCGAACATCTTGCCGCCGTAAGCGAATGACTTCTTGGCGAGCTTGACAGTTCCGTCGGCCATACCCTTTCTGACTTGGTCGTAAGTCATGGCGTTCACCTTACCGCCAGCAGCGTAGGTGTTGTAAGTCTTGGCCTTCTTTTTTGCTTTTGCCATATCGTTCTTGTTGAGGTTACAAATCTAATAAAATTATCGCAAGTCTGTATCGTGCTTCTTCGAGCCTTTGATGAAGCTGTTGACTCTGCCCATGGCCCAAGCAGCCATACTTGTCTTCGGTCTTGAACCACTAGACAGATACGCACCCTGACCTCTACGGTAGACCTTCTTGAGTGTGGCAAGAGACTTGCCTGATGACTTGGCCTTCTTCTTGAGCGAGGCAATAGTAGATGCGTTCAAGGGCTTGCGACCCTCTTTGGCACCCTTACCTGTTTTTACCTTACCACCTTTTTTGTACTTCTGTCTTTCATCAAAGTAGCTGTCGGGGAGCTTGCGTCCTTCTTCGTAGGCCTTCTTGCCCTCCTTGATGGTTTCGGCTCTTGCCGCCCGATTTTCTGAGCCAGACAGATACTTCTCAGGAAGTCCCGTCTTCTTGTCCTTCTTTACTGCTTTCATTGCCGTAGTGTTTGTTCAAAGCTCTTTCCATGGCGCGTCTACGCGCACGGGCGGAACCATTGTTCTTTTGTTTCTTGGATGCTTTCATGAGCACCTCTAAAAACTCAGGGTCTAACTGAGGGATGTACATGGGTGTAAATATACTACAACTTTGGGTACAGCTAACCCGGATACGGCACTTGACGAGTACGACTGCGATAGTTCTGTTTCACGCAGCATTTGTTCAGACTGAGTAGCGTCCGAGACCCGAACTCCCATAGGGTCGAAGGGCGTGACTGGCGTTGTCGTGAGTGCCTAGCGACTTAGCAAAGTTACGGGAAAAAAATTAAAAAGTCAAGTCCCCAAGTACTTGTTTACTCGAGAACTTGTAAGTACCTTTGTGTCAAACGATATGCTCTCGTAGCTCAACTGGATAGAGCAACAGCCTTCTAAGCTGTAGGTTGCAGGTTCGAGCCCTGCCGGGAGTACAGCGCCGCAAAAAAGTCCTGAGCTATTCAGAGACAGGGGATAATATATGTATATGCACGCGTGTCACGTTGGCCCGAAGTCGATTATTCCTATGGGGGGGGTAGGGTTTACCACTTTGTATTGCAGAAACTTCTAGCGTTTTTGTCAACACTATTGGGCTAATTGTCAATAGCATTTCGTTTCCCTTGTACGGCAAGGTGGAACAACCACACACCCAACCCATTGCACCCCCAAACTGACCCCACAAACGGGGTTGGCACGAAGGTTGGTACGCGCGTCTACAACATTTTTCCGACCTGTGCAAACACACAAATGTTAAAATTCTGATTTTCTCGTCGAAGCTATTTGGCTGTTCGTCGATTGAATCCTGCTCTCTGTCTAAAAGTTGCTTGACAATTTGGAGGTGGAGCACCCCTGTATGTACTATGCCATCGTGTTGCAACGGCAACCGCCCTCGGACTATTGACGTACTGCCTGTCGCTGACTAAACGACCCGCCCCACGGGGCGCACCTCGCACCATGTATGCAGAACGCATGGTGGGCACACACCACTCACCGCAGAGCGCAGTTCTTTGACGTATTGAAACTACCTACACCCCGAGCCGACACAGCAGGGCGTGGATGGAGGAAGAAGTAACGCAAACACTATTGACTACACCGCCATGATACCGGCCAGCCGGGGACTGCGGGGCTATCCACCCGCCATGGCGTCAGCAACGGCACAGGCGTGCCACCTCGGTAGGGTGGTGGAGGTTCGACTCCTCCCCGTTGTTCTAACCCGTGCTACGGCACACAAACCCCAACATCATGTTGTTTACTGCAACTGCCTTTCAGGCATACACCACGACCCGCGACAACCACGAAGTCGCATTGTCCAACCGCTTCGAGTTCAGCTACGACCTCGACACCAACAACAAGCAAGCCCGCGACCTCGTCGTAGGCACGATGCTCAACCGCTTGTTCCGCTACCTGTCCTTGCAGAAGCAGACAGGCGCACGCTTCACCAACCTGTCGCACCCTGTCCTCTTGCAGTTCAAGGTCGGCAAGTCAACCATCGACCTCCGCGACATCGAGGAGCGCTTGCAGGCCACCTTCAAGGTCGGTCACACGCCCAAGGCCAAGCGTCGCTTTGCCCAACGCGTTGTGGCTGTCGTTGAGTTCCTGCTCGAAGCCCCTGTGCAGATGACTGCCACCGAGTTGCTCGCCTCCTTGGAGGAGCAAATCGCAGAGGATATGGTCGCTGAGTTGACCGCATAAGTGGGCTAAGTTAGGATGTAGACCACAGGTGTACTTGGAGGACGCTAGACGAGCAGATAAGGAAACACATTCCGCTCGGGCGTCGGGGGTTCGACTCCCCCTGCACCACAAACACTTAAACCCATACAAGATGGAACATCTGAAGTACAGCCCCGAGATGGCTCAAACTCTCGCAGACGCTTTGAATTGGCTCACCATGAAGGGGCACTCGCCCTCACTCCGTTGGGAGGATTGCAACGCTGACAATCCCGTCATCACCATCCACGTAACGACGTACGACGGCGACCACAAGTTCCTCGACTCGTTGGCTGTGTCCATCACCGAGACGTGGCAAATCGAACGCTTCGCAAGCCAATGGCGCGACTACGTGGCCGATGTTGAGGCAGCGAGCAAGGTTGAACTCTTTGAATCCAAGGAAGCATAATGGAACCCATGACAGCGCAAATGCCTGACACAACTCTCGTGTGGATGGGCATAATCATAATCACTCTTCTCATCGGCTTTGTTGCCGCAATCACCAAGAACTCATGAAGGTACTGTTCGACATCGACGACAAGCGCTTGCACGACGTCTTCTGCAACGCCATGTATTCATCCCGTGACCTCCTCGTAGTGGAGGAGGAGTGAGACAGGATAGACGAGTATTGGAACAGCCCCCTGAACAAAGACGTTCGGGAGGCGCACCCCGACCCGTACATCGAACGCAAGATGTGGGCGTACATCGAGGCGGGCAAGTCCATCGCCTTCTACGACGAGTATCAGGAGCAGTTCTGTATGCTGTCTTGGCATCGAGTCTGCGAGGGCACAGCCAAGATGGCCAAGGACTACGATTGGCACTTCATGAACATCATCACCGAGGACGACGATGCCACCACGGCAGACGTGTGGCTCCAATGCGTACTGCTCGGAGACGTAGTGTACGGATAATCAACAATGGGAGGGGGACTCACCTCCTCCCTTCAAACCTTTCAACCATGAGCATTCACGAAGAGAATGTACGGCACATTGCCGAACGAATCATGCAGGGCAAACTGACTGCCTCCCTGCGCAAATTGAGACCCGATGGTACCTTCTACGGATACATGGTCTCTGAACTTCCACAGCCCCAACGAGCGGGGACTTACACACAACAATGGACGTACGCCATGCTCAAAGCTCGTGAGGTGTACGACAATCTCAAATCCACCACATCATGACAGCTTACTCACACAAGTACGACGTCACCAACCGCATCATCGACTACGAGTGCGGACACCTCGACGACAGGGGCACGCTTCGCCTGTTCTCTGAACTCGTCAAGACAGGCATGGCTTGGACACTCCAAGGACACTACGGACGCACAGCGCAAGCACTCATCGACGATGGGTGGCTCGAGGCGGACGGCAATTTCGGAATCAAGGTAGACACTCTACCACTCAACTAATTTTCATTTCAATCCCATACATCATGGACCAATCAATCAAAGACCTCCTGTCAACGGCAGAAGTCAAGGTCAACCTTCACAGCCAACGCGCTGAGTTCCTCACAGAAGTTCAACGCGTCATCAAGGAGCAGGCAGATGAGATTGCCAAGCTCAAGGCCGAGGCCGAATCAGGTGGCAGTACAAACCCAAGCGCATTCCGCAAGGCATTCCTGCTTGGCGCAGGGTACGGCGCAAACTTCCAAGCTTCGTACGTCCAAGACGAGACGCGTGACTAC
>ERZ869936.1793-NODE-1793-length-14182-cov-4.618673_pt1 | contig 14182 bp, 19 predicted proteins | sample MGYA00520876_ERZ869936 | MGnify/ENA primary metagenome ERZ869936 (study PRJEB32218, sample SAMN09650985) | biofilter metagenome | isolation source: enrty point of leading RO module | place: Saudi Arabia: Thuwal, RO plant located on Red Sea | collected 2016-02-17 ...
ATGTCGCTCCTCGACATCACCGGCTTGGCAGTGGCGATACTAGTTCGTGGTTGAATATTGATATCACCATCGTCGTGCTCCAGCGCCCCCGTGATAAGCGCAAAGATGGTGCTCTTCCCCGCTCCGTTCTGGCCCATAAGCGTGAGCTTGGCGCCACGGCGAATACCAAAACTCGCCTCTTTGAGAATCGGCTTGGTGGGGTCGTGTTCGTATGACACCTCGTTGAAGGTGATGAGTCCAGTGGCTCGTGACATAAGCCGACATCCTACCGTACTTTCCAAGATAAGGGAAAAGGTTCGGCCGGCGCACTTAGCAAAAAGCGTCAGCGGTGACCTTGCCTGACGAAGGCCACAACGCTTTTTGTGGCGGAGCGATGTGAACAGCTCCTATCCTAGAGCTGTGAACCGCGAGCCCGGAGAGGAAGTTGTTATGAACGTAGTGAATTAGAAACTTGACCTCCCGGCCGCTTTATTTTTCACCCCCAATAAGGCATAGTAGGCAGAGGACACAACACAAATGAGGAGACGGACATGACGACTCGTAGAGCCTTTCTGGTCGGTGCCACCAGCACGCTCGCTGCCCCAGCGTTGGTTGGTGCCAGCCCGCTCAGTGCCGAACTGCAACATGAATATTTCGCGTATGCTGATCATAGTGGCGTGTACGACATCGTGCGCAGAGACGGCCTCGTGGTCGGTTGGCTCGACCGCATCGACATCAAACTCATGTCAGATAAGTCACCGGATGGAATATTGGAGCGAGCAGCTGACGGGTTCACCGAAGAATGCCGCAAGCTCGCGACCAACCGATTGACGACCGATAACCTCGAACCGCCCATCGCGCTCGAAGAATTGTCGCACCTCATCTGAACATCCAAAACGGCCGCCCACATCACGGGGCGGCCGTTTCTCACCCCCGCCAGTCCACCATATTCACTCTTGTTGCTGAAATTACTATTGTGGGGTACCGTGGCAACAGTCAAACAACTGAAAACCGAGGGAATCCTCATGGAACAATCCAATCCAATCAGTGAAGCGTTCTTCGAAAATTACGCACTACTGTGCGCCAGTCCGCTCCGCGAGCAGCCCGAGATTGCTGAAGAGCTCATCACGCTCCTCAATCACCCGTTTGTGGTGAACGTCGCCTTCTACGACAATGGCTACCGGGTTCCGAACACGCTGATTGTCGGCACCAAAGACATCATCTTGCGTTCGAAAGAAGACGGACGGCGCCACCGTATCGGTGCGTTTCAAATCTTCCTTACGCGCACGAGAATCGGACGCATCTGGGAGGTTGATTTTCGACTACGCAATGTCAACGGCGCTCAAACGAGCATGTACGAGGGCGCCCTCAATCCAGATGGAGAAAGTCCTCCAGTTGACATGGAGTTCAAGAAAAACTACTACATGCATCCGCATATGGTAGCCACCCGGATTGAAGACTATCCGTTTCCGGTGGCGGAGATATGTATCAGTGCTGGTCAATATCAAATCTTCCAGCACATCCGCAAAGGCGAGATGCACCGTGCGGTTGAACTTATCGTTGACCTACTGCATAGCCTTGGTCCAGACGCTGCCTATCTCGACCTAGAATGCTGGCCGGTCTACAAAGAGCCAGAGGAGGAAGTCGCATGACTATACTTGACCCTGAGCAACTTCAGAAATGGAACGGCTGCTTGCCAAACGGCATCACCATCATCGGCGTCGGTGGCAGCGGCAGCCGGGTGGCTGAAGGTTTGGTCCGAACCGGCTTTGGCACCGATGGGAGTCGTATCACTCTCATCGACGGCGACTGCTTTGAGAAACATAACCTCAAGAACCAGCTAGCCGGTGAAACCGACATCGGAAAAAAGAAGGTGTCCGGGGTGGCCGAGCAACTCAAGGCGATTCGCCGTGATATCTATGTCTACGAAATCGGTGCCTACATCAAGAAACCATACGCGCTGCGTGGCGTCGTGTTCTTGTGTCTTGATAGTATGTACGCTCGTCGGCAAATCATGGAACACAGCCTCGAGAATAACGATAACGTAGACTGTGTCATCGACCCGCGACTCGACTCAGGCGTGGGGGTCTCGTACTGCTTCGACCCATGCAGTCAAATACATCAAGACTGCTGGTGGCTCTACTGGCATCCGGATGATGAAGCTGAGAATGTGGCCGGTTGTGGTGGCACCCCACCGACCATTGCCTCTATCTTCGGCACGGCCTCGTTGGCCCTGAAACAGTTCGAGCATCTTCTGAATGCCGGCACGGCACACGGAATTGCCAATCGAGTGTACCAAGACTTTGACCAGTACCAGTTGCATAGTGAAGTCTGGCCATCTTGACCGGTTGCACAGATTTGCGTACTCTAAATACAGGTCGTGGTGACCAAAGAAAGGAGCTCAAAAAATGAGAATGGGAGAAGCCACAGCAGCCTTGGCTGCTGGAGACACCATTGATGCCTCGAAGTTGCCCGAAATCCTGCGTCGCTCGCCACCCGACGTCGGTCGTGGCACCGGCACCAACTCGACCCCCGAGCGGACTGTGTCCCTCGGCTAGCACATCAATACCCGCCCCGGAATATTCCGGGGCGGTTTTATTTTTGTTCCCTTTCGTAGTACAAAAAAACACCCCGGCGGTTCCCACCGGGGTGTTTGGTTTTGATACGGAGACGTTTCTCCTAGCTGGCCAAAAGTTCCTTGGCGCAATCCTCGTGAATCGAGCGCGACACGCTGGTGGGCACGCCATCGGGGAGAGACACCCAGTCGGTCTTTTCGACAATGCCACGATGTCGATACGGCGAGGTCTCAGCCTTGAGTGTAGCCAAACCGGCCACATCAGCATTGCCGGCGGCGACACAGTTGGCCACGTAGGCCGGCGCCATGACACCAGCCATATCTTCGGCCTTTTTTTCTGCCAATTCACTCGCTGAGCCGCCGGACATAAAGCCGCCAACGGTAGCAAGAGCGATTGCGCCGAGACCAGCCCCGACGAGAAAAGGTGCAATCATCGCTTTAATATTCATTGTGTACTTCCCTTCAACAACAAAGTGCCGGGATGACACTTCTATATCTGAGTATACAGATATTCCTCACAATAACCCTTGCCGAAGACTAACTATCAAGGTGTGACATTGGGTGTGGTTTCATACCATAGGTTTGAGTGGTTTTGAGTTTGACTTACTGTAGCGCTTCACAGGCAACTCCATCGTTGTCACGGTCCAAATCATGCGGGTCGATGATTGGACCCCCAGCTCGTTTATAGGTAGCTTGGGCTTCTTCCCAATTCAAAAAATCAGCACAGTTATAGTCGCGTGCACCGGTACGGGCAACAGCTCGGGCTTCGGTTTTTGCCGTCTTTACTTCCGCCGGCCGATGGCATTCGTACTGGCCAGTCTTGGAATTGTTGTGGCACCCTTCTGCATTGAGACGTCCTCCGTGAGCAAGACTCACAAGCGGTAGTGCAAATAAAATTGTAAAAACAACAGTTCGCATTATGGCATTACAGTTAGGCCAATAACAAATGCTGCCCCGATGATGACTGACGCGAATACGACCGCGACCGCCATATTACCCCGTTTAAGCTCCTCCCACTCATTGATTGGAGAAATCATTGAGAATAATTTAGTTAATACACCAAGTGATACTGCCATTGAAATGGCTCCAGTAAGTGCCCAACCAAATGTAATCAAATATTGTGTAAGTAGTATTTCCATATAAACGCACTATACACCTATTCAAAAACTGAGCAAATTACCAATCCTCTGCAGTAATTTCTTTGAGTAAAAATATACCTACAAGGAAGAATATAGTGAGGGCCATAACGTACCTCAAAATTTGACTCCCGGTATCTGGAATAATTAGTAAGAAAAATTCAGTAACTGCTAGCGTCGATAAAATTAAAGTTAGGAAAAGTATTATTTTAGATTGTTTGTGTGCTGATTTTGACGACTCTTTTAGTGCTTCAGTGTTCCGTCTCATCAACTCAGCTTGTGCCTCACCTGCTCTGGCTGGCTTGAGACACAAAGCTACCAAATCCTCATTGGCTGTATTTTTATTTATCTCTATTTCATCCATTCAGGCAGCATATGGTATTGCTTAACATCGATCAAGATCTAGCCACCAAACCTACTATCTTCAATCTTTATTGTCATTCATTGATATACTAGAGCTAATAACGCGGTCACATTTATATGAAGACTTTCACTTCAACTGGGGTGGTGAAGAAATTTCCTCAAAAGGGTGGTTGGACATATGTGCCCATAACACAGACGTACCAAGACCTGGGCGGTAAACCGAAGTGGGGGCTGGTACCTGCCACCATCACACTTGGCGCTACCACCTGGAAGAAATCTCTACTACCCTTTGGTGACGGCACCCTCTTCGTGGCACTTAATGACAAGGTCAGAAAAGCAGAAGGTGTTTCAGTTGGCGACACGGTGACCATTTCATTTAAGATTTGAGTGGACATGCTACGCTGTGTACACACGTAGACTGATTTAGCACATAAATTAATTAACTATGGAAAAATTTTTAGTGTTGTACATGGCTACCAAAGAGCAACAAGCCGCCTGGGCCTCAGCTGATAAAGCTGAACAAGAAAAAGGTATGGCGGAGTGGGTAGACTGGATGAAATCTCATCAAGACGCCTGGGTAGATGAAGGTAACCCCACTGGTCGTAATCACCGAGTCGACCAATCGGGCACGAACGAGCAACAAAACGAAGTGTGCGGCTATTCCATCGTACAAGCGCCATCGGCTGCGGCTGTCGCGGCGATGTTTGAGGGAAGCCCACACCTCTCAGAGCCCAATACTTGGGTCGAGGTGATGCCGATTGTGAACATGATGTAGTGCTGAAGTCGCTAAATGGCGTTTGAAATAAGTGGGGTCAAGTTTCTAGTTAGCTTCACTCTTATTTACCAAATACACACTCGTTACAATCAGCGCACCACCGATGATTTCGCGGAGGATTGGTACCTCCTGAAATAGAAACAAGCTATAAAGAAGCGCAAAGACAACCTCCAAAGTAAGAATGTTACCTGCGACCGCTACTTTCACATGCTCAAAACCATAGTTGGTCAAATAAAGATTCACCACATTAAACAGTGAGGCGATAATCAACACACCGATGACTGACGTGGTGAAGAGGTCACTAGTTGGCAACCCCTCCCCAAGCAGCATTGAAGTAGTAAATAAAAAGACAGTCCCAACCGCAAACATGAAGACGGTGCTTTCGTAATTATTAAGATGATTGGAATGCCACCTACGACCAACGTAGCTGAGGTCAAAAAGAATCATTGAACCAAAGGCCATCATTTCACCGTAGCCAACCGAGAAGCTAGCAAAGTCACTGACGGTAATAAGCGTGAAGCCGACAAACCCGAGCGCGATGTAGAGGATGGTGCGGAATTTAATCGTCTCACCAAGAAGTAGGTACCCAAACACTGGCAGCAGCGGAAGTGTGGCCACGAACGAAGCGTTGCTATATTTAGTATTAAGAAACGCTTCGGTAATGAGCACGACCGCCAAGTAGAGACAAATGGAACGAAAAATTAACACACCAACATCCTTACGCGGCATGGACTTAAAATGTGCGAAATCTAAGTGACGATAAAAGAGAATACTAGCGAACAGGAAGGCTAGCCCGATGCGGAGATACGTCTGCTCAAAGAGATCAAAACTGAGGTCAAGGTAGCGGGCAAATACTCCCATAGTGGCAAACACCCACGCCAGCATGACGAGAGCAACGATTCCTTTAGCCCGACTGGAGGCAAATTGCATGATAAAAATATACCTCGCTTCCACAAATCAGCAAAGATTGAAATAAATTTCTCCCAGCGCTGTAGTAATAGATGGACGGAGGTTCTTTACGTTTCGTTCTTTATTATCAGCCTCATAACCTGATACAAAACATGTTGAATCAAGCTTGGAAATTACGACAGCGCTACGTGCAACGTCTGCTTGCACGTTTGACTGAGCGTGTGTTGCAGAAGTGCTAAGCGGGAGATTACCGACTTAGACGGAGCGCGGGCCAATATCATGGGCCGCGCTTTGGTTATATAAAAAGCGGGCGGGCCGTAAGGCCCGACAGTTATTCTTACCATTCATGTAGCCAGGCTACACCCTGAATCTTCAGCGGTACCTCTGCCAACTCATTGACCGGTCGCAACCAATCACGGATAGTTTCGGCAAGAATCTCTCCCCGCTGTTTGATTTTGGCAAACTCCACACCATCCTTTGTGAGGAAAGTGAAACTGCCTCGGCAAAGCGGAGATACGTAGTGACTACTCGTGTCCATGGCTGGGTGTTTCACCATGATTGAGCAGTTCGAGTACAAGCCAGTTTCAGCAGTGTACGCAGCACCGAAACGAACTTGCCGACCTGGCAGGTTGAACGGAACCACAATTGGTCCCGACTCCGTACCAAATCCAGCGTGTACTCGCTGAATAATACTCGCTGTCAGTCGGCCACTCTCAAAAGTGTGTGCTCGGTCGTAGGTATCTCTCATTGTTGGCCAGGTGGAGACTCCACGCATCGCCATGACCGGTGCTTGGATAGCAACCAGCAAGTCGACAACTTCCACGAACTGCTCTTCCGATACCAACGGTAACGCTGCGAGCGGTTGATCCTGGACCGGCTTCCTGGCGTAGACATCTAAGATGCCATTGCAATCATTGTCGACAAAAACCGTCAGCCGGTACTCTGGGTCCTCAATGTAGAAACTGCAAGACTTGAAATACTCATTATTGAAGTTACGTTCGAATCGCCAGGTAATAACCCAGTTGCCGAACTGAGCAGTCACACTCTCGACACGCCGATCGTTACTAAGGTCATATTTGCTCTCGAACGTGCTGTCTTTGTCGAACGTCGCAAACATAGCGTGCAGTTTCTCTTGATTGTCCGCTGCTTCAGCCAACACAGCTGTTGGAGAGACGAACATGGCCAGCACAACAAAGCTCATCAGGTGGTACATGAGAGTTCGCATAGCGAATCCTTCCTTGGTTTATGAATGTATCTGAGCGCAACGGTATCACACCACGACATTATTTTCAATTTGGCAAGTCGTGACCACATACTGGTGGGGCAATGCCTAATAAGTGAGTATCGTTATAGGACAAAACAAAAGAGCGGCCGGCGAAGCCGGCCGCTCATGGGTTACACCTCAGGCGCAAATGGGTCACCGCAATGAAACAAAAACGACACTAAGGAACCGTGGTGTTCTTCGGGCACTGTGTCGATAAGGGGTCCGACCCCTATTGGTTCGTATGTGATATCAACGATGGCGAGCCCGAGAAACACCCGTTTAATACGGGCTGTGGGTTGGCGCAGGTCGACAAGACACTCATCATGACCAGTGCTCTTGTACCACAGCGTACCCGCAGCATTTGAGCGCCACGGCATAGTCTGAATATTTTCCCCTGCCGCAGTAATTGGAAGCAGGAGAAACGCGAGCGTGAGTGCGAGTTTATTGAGCATCTCCTCCCTCCTTTCTGTCTGTGCGTACCCTAGCACGCCGGAGTAAACGAGCAACTAGGCAGCATCGTCATCGGCGTCCTCAAGAATTTCACGTGGGTGTGAACCCTCAGCTGGGCCAATCACTCCACGGTCCTCAAGCATGTCGATAAGACGCGCGGCGCGGGCATAGCCGATGCGTAGTTTGCGTTGCAAGTATGAGGTCGAAGCCTTGCCAGCGTCAATCACCACTTGCCGCGCGTCGTCATACAGCTCATCATCTCCCTCATCAATGGTTCTGAACATAGCGTCCTCGCGACTAAGCTCAACTTTACTTTGCATAAGTTGCTGCCGGCTACTGAGTTGCACTTGAAAGCGATTGCTCATACCAACCAGCTCATCAAACATGTAGCGAGCCTGCTCCATACTGCGCAACAGGAGTCGCATGTCATCAGCCATGTACCGAGTGAGTGCGTCCTTCCCTTCTTGGTAGCGCAATCCTTTAATCTCTTTGAGACCTCGTTGGAACTTGGCAATGTTATCGTCAACCTGTGCAACAAAATCGGTCAGGTCGTAGATGGTGAGTTGGAGATTTTTGTAGATAGCGATGACTTGCTCGCGATCATCGACATCTAGATAAATACCCGCACGCACCTCAGCCGAGAGGTCGTCCATCATGCGTCGTGGCACACCAAGGCGCGTCTGCAGTCGCGTACGCTCTTTTTGAATGGTGAGAAGTGTGTCAGCCAGCGTTTCCATAACTCCAGCGTAGCATTGAACACGCCGCTTTTGAAGTAGACTGAGCACAGTCACTGTGCGATAAATCCTTGCATACTATTGCACCTCACTGTCAAGGCATGAATTACCCCGGTAGTTAGAAACCACCGGGGTTTTTCTTTTTTATGACTTTGCAGAACGTCATTTCTAGGCTACGGTGAAACAAGTACAGTATTCGTGAAGGGAGAAGACAATGAGACCATGGTTACTGGTGCTCGTTGCAGCACTGACAATGACCACCAAGGCTGAAGCGGTCAGTCTCATGAACGCGACTGCCTGCGGCCGAGCGATCCTCGAGAGCTACGAACAGAAACGCTTTCCGCGAGAGTTGGTCGATGTCAACGCCATCATCACGAGAGCGGTCGGAGCCGATATGCGTCGACTTTCGCGTGAGCAGAAATCGTTGGTGTTCTCGGTCGCCCAACATCTCCTCAAGGAGTCATTCGAGCAGCCTGACACGGAGTACGAGATCAGGGACCTCGATGTGACCTACGTCGAACGGACCAGGCGAGGATATCGAGCGACAGGCACCGTCTTCATTCGTTCGACCGACTACACTGGTACCGTGAACTTCATGGCCCTCAATAGCGGTCTCGGATGCACGGTCTACCAAGTACGCATCGCTGACTGGACCTCGCTTGACGCCAGTCTGCGCGCCAAACTCAGACGCCATCCACGCACACGCGGTTTGATTGGTCGTTGATGAGGAATGTGGGCCCGCGCCTTCGGCGCGGGTCCTTTTTCTATATGCACGCTACGGTATACTCAAACATCATGGAAGCGACCATAATCTACCCTCACCAACTATTCAAAGCTTCGCCGGCCGTCAAAGACGACCAGCCTATCTATCTGGTCGAAGAACCGCTCATCCTCACTCACAATCCAATCCATCGCCAAAAGCTCATCTTTCACAAACTCTCGCTCGATGCCTACGAGCGAGTGCTCACCGATGCTGGACACCGGGTCACGCGTCTGACGGTCACCGAACACCCGACCACCGATTCGATGTTTGCACGTATCACGAAAGACGGTGTGAGGACCGTACACGTCGTTGATACAACTGACGACTACTTGGAGCGCGCCATCGCCGCAAGTGGTCTCGAACGCGTTTGGTATGAATCTCCTCTGTTCATCCTGCCCAAGGATGAAGCGATCGAACGTTTCACCACATCAAAGCGGTTCATGGCCAGTTTTTACAAACAATTGCGCAAGGACCATGACATCCTCATCACCGACACTGGTGAACCAGTCGGTGGCCAGTGGAGCTTCGATGCGGACAACCGCAAAAAACTACCAAAAAATATCGAGCTCCCTGGAGACATCGAGATGTTCGGCAATGCCGAGACAGCGGCAGCCGAAGCGTGGGCCGACACGATCGGCGCCGAGGTATATGGCGAGGCTGGTTGCTGGTTGCCGTACACACATGCGGGCGCGGAGTCATGCCTGCAGGCATTCCTCCGCACCCGCTTCACTGACTTCGGTCCCTACGAGGACGCACTCTCCACCCAGGGTGTCCGCCTCTTTCACTCCACGCTCTCACCAATCATCAATGTCGGCCTCCTTACACCACAACGTGTCCTCGACACCGCACTAGTCTACGCGGAGGAACACGACGTACCATTGAATTCACTAGAAGGGTTCGTGCGACAGATACTCGGCTGGCGCGAATTCATTCGGGCTAGCTACGAGCACGACGGCCGCACCATGCGCCAGCAAAACTTCTTCCAACACACCTGCTCTATCCCCAAGAGCTTTTGGAACGCAACGACTGGCATTCCTCCAGTCGACCACACGATCACTACTGCTCTGCAGTACGGGTACACCCACCACATCGAACGTCTGATGGTCCTCAGTAATTTCATGCTCTTATGCGAGACCGATCCCAACGAGGTTTATCATTGGTTCATGGGTCTCTACCTCGATGCCTACGACTGGGTGATGGTGCCAAACGTCTACGGCATGGGCCAGTTCGCTGACGGTGGCAGTTTCGCCACCAAACCATATATCAGCGGCGCCCATTACATCAATAAGATGTCCAACTACAACTCAGGTGATTGGGAAGCTACTTGTACCGCCCTCTACTGGCACTTTATCGCCACACACAAAAGTGTGTTCGAGAACAACCACCGCTTAGCGATGATGCCACGCTTGCTCGATCAGATGGACGAAATAACACGTACAGAACACCTCACAAGAGCAACTCAGTTCTTGGCAACATTGAGGAGCTAACACCATGAAACAGGAACCTACTGCGCACAATTGAAAGTTCACCTGAATTCTGAGAAGCTGTGATGCCGACCATGAACCCAAAACCCTTTGACCCGCAATTTTACATTGTCAGCAACCTCCTGACGCTGACGCTGATTTTTGCTGCTATAAAACTGCTCGCGCCCACCGTCTGGACAAGCCAGTTAGCAACCTCTCCCCTCACCATCCTCGTGACTGCAGTGGGACTTCACTTTTGTTTTGCCTTCGTTGAGTTCTTCTTCCACCGGTACGTCCTTCATACTCCTGTCTTCACACTCTTCAGACACTTCTATCAACAACACACGACCCATCACACCCACACCAATATCGAGATATCTGAAGGACGATATCACAACGAATACCCCATCATGAAAACCAAGCAGCTCGAAGCGTCATTCTTTCCGTGGTACTCCCTGACGCTTTTCGCCCTATTCTGCACACCACTCTTTATCTTCCTCACTTGGCTAACCGGCTGGCCAATACTGTTGGTTGGTTATCCGACCATATTGTTTTCGATAACCCTCTATGAAGGCCTGCACCAGCTCTTTCATAAACCGCTCGCTTGGTGGGAACCACGCTTCCTGTCTCGATTTGGCACCTTCTGGAAACGCGCGTACAACTTCCACCTCGACCACCATCGCTATCCGCAGTGCAATGAGTCAGTGTCTGGCTTTTTTGGACTGCCAGTTGCCGATTGGTGTTTCGGCACCTATTTTTATTCAGGCGATTTTTACCCGCATCAAGAAGCAGTGGCGCTGGCTTCGCCAGCGCCACGTCCCGGGCGTCTCATTCAGTTTTTAGACAAGCTATTCAAGCCAGCTTAGTTACACCCACCAATCTGCTGACAAGTGCACTTAGCTGCTTCGTTTCCAAATTTGGGTACTTGAAGATAAGAAACGGCCCGGCGCTTCGCGCCGGGCTTTTTCTTAGTATGAAATCACTTTTTGGTAACTTGGCACTGCCACTCATAGAATGTCACTGCTGCTGCATTGCTGGCGTTGAGTGATTCGCAACGTTCATGCATCGGAATACTAATGATGGCATCGCAGGCCTCGCGAGTCTTAGCACGTAGCCCCTCCCCTTCGTTACCAATCACAAACGCGCTCGGTCTATCAAACACCTCACCACCCAACAGTACATCGCCCTCGCTATCGAGCCCGTACACCCAGAAGCCCCGTTCTTTGAGGTCGCGGAGCGTTGTGTTCACATTACTGATTTCAATGAGTGGTACCGTAAACGCCATCCCGGCCGATACTTTCATGACTGTTCCCGTCACCGATGCCTGGCGGTGTGGCGGAATGAGCACGCCCGCGAGACCAAACGCAGCGGCACTGCGGATAATCGCTCCGACGTTGTGTGGGTCCTGCAATTCGCCTAGTACCACAAGCGACGTGGCCGGTGTCGGTTCTAGACTGGCAATAAAGTCCTTGTACGGGAGCATCAGTGCATTGCCATCAATCTCAGCGATGACGCCTTGGTGGACAGCGTCCCTACCCACCCCGCCCGGTAAACGTTTGGTGGAAAGGACTTCCACCGGACTATCACTCATAGTTTTCAGTTCCTGGTGCTTGCCGGGTTCGAGATACAAGGTACGCACGACATCAGGTCGTGCTTCAAGCGCGCCGCGCACGGCGTTGTATCCATAGATGAAATTTGCATTACTTGTTGCCATGGGATTGGTGTTCAGTTAGATAGACGACGGCGGTGTCGAACATTTCCTTGTCGTTCATAAATGAAAGCCGACGACGGGCTTCTTCAATGTTGTACCAGCCAGCCTGCTTCACTTCTGCGGTTTGAAGCGCCAAGCCCGGCTGATTTACAAAGCCGAGAAAGTACGTGACGGTCTTGGCGACAATGGTGTCTTCGTAGGTGAAGCTGTAATTGACGGTAAAATACGCATCCTCAATGATTTCCTTGAAGGTAAGACCAACCTCTTCTCTGGTTTCACGCTTGGCGGCCTCTAGTGGAGTTTCGCCTGGATTAGCCTTCCCTTTCGGGAACCCCCAGTGCGTGCCTTGGGCGCCGTACTGTTCAATCAACAAAACCTGCCGACCTTCCGCTGAGTCGTAGACTGGTATAACGCCGTAAGCGAGGATGCGCGTGTTTTTCATACTGAGAGTATGGCATAAATAGAAAAAGCTGGCGAGCAGCCAGCTTTTTCTATTTATAACTCCTCGCTTTGTATTCGCAAGCGCTCGTTGGTCGCGCATGTGGTTTTACAACCACAAATTGCGCCCCACGTAATTTGTGCCCAGGACTGGAGTTGAACCAGCACGACCTAATGGTCACCAGCCCCTCAAGCTGACGCGTCTACCAATTCCGCCACCTGGGCATTACTTTCGTAAAAGTCCGGTTATTGTAAGGATTTTTGTAGCTTTTGCAAATTTTCTTTTTAGGTGAGGGATATCTTGTGAGTAGTACATAGCATCGTGTATCTTTTTTGTATCAGCCTTTCCGAACTTTAGTTGTAACACCCTTCGTCCGTTCGTGATTGTACCAGTTATTGTGAGTTTAATTGCTAATTCTTTTTGTAACCATTTCAGAAAATTTACACTTCCACTCGCAAAACCTAGTGACACCACTTGACTGTTTTTCCAGCGCTTATCTTTTGTAAAATAAATTGTACCGTCACCATCAAAAACTCCTCTGAGGAAATCAAGAAATATTTATCAGGAATATTAATTTTTGATATGGTTCTCGATTTATTTGGCGTCAATCCAATTTAGCGTAGGCAATAATGAAAAAGTAATAGTAAAAATACCAAGCACGTATACTAGTTCAGGTATCCAGGTGGTATCAACTACTTTTGGTTGAGGGCCTCTCTTTCCCATATCTCTAGTATATTATGTCTACTAGTTTTATAGTCGAAAAAACCGGACAGATGTCCGGTTTTTTCGTTTTTTATGAGAATTGGAGAGTTCTAGGAATTCGCTCTAGGATTTGAGCGAATTCGGAACGAGACCTAAAAACAATGAGCGGAAGTGATTATGTTTTTAGGTCGATCCATTAAACAAATTCAAACTAAGAAATTGTTTAAGATCTGGGCGCAAATCGTGAAAAGTGACCCCCGTCACTTTTAACCTTACGCTCCTTTAGCTTCTTTCTCTTCTGTCTTCGCTTCAGCTTTTGGTTCTTCCTTTGGCTCCTCAGTTACTTCCGCAGCTAGTGCTTCTGTTTCCTCGGTTGTTGCTTCCTCTGCAGCCTTGGCTTCTTCAGCAGCTTTAGCCTCGGCTTCTGCCTTAGCGGCAGCTTCTTCTTCAGCCTTCTTTGCTTCCTCTTCAGCGCGAGCAGCTGCTTCAGCTTCTGATTCGGTGGTGAGTGACATCATATGCATACGACGCATCTGACGCTTAATCTCACGAGCTACCTTCTCACGAATGTAGTAAAGTTTCGCGCGACGAACCTTAGAACGCTTCACGATTTCAATCTTATCGATATTTGGTGAGTACAGCGGGTAGATTTTCTCAACCCCAACTCCACTCGCTACTTTACGCACTGTGAACGTAGCACTTGGTTCATTACCATGCTTACGAGCAAGGACCATGCCTTCAAAGACCTGGATGCGCGCTTTTCCTTTTTGGTCTACGATCTTCTGGTGGACACGCACAGTATCACCCGGCTTGATACCGAGCGCCTTGCGGTCTTCTATGTTGACCGGAGAGATATTGATTCCAGCGGTTACTGTATTCATAAAATCTGAAATTAAACGTGCAGTACTCTCCCAAAGCT
>ERZ869936.1794-NODE-1794-length-14179-cov-4.866893_pt1 | contig 14179 bp, 14 predicted proteins | sample MGYA00520876_ERZ869936 | MGnify/ENA primary metagenome ERZ869936 (study PRJEB32218, sample SAMN09650985) | biofilter metagenome | isolation source: enrty point of leading RO module | place: Saudi Arabia: Thuwal, RO plant located on Red Sea | collected 2016-02-17 ...
GGCCTGCAACCTCGCCGGTCCGCGCCGCATCAAGGCCGGCGCCGCCCGCGATCATTTCCTGGGCGCGCAGGCGGTCTCGGGCCGGGGCGAGACCTTCAAGAGCGGCGGCCGCGTGGTCAAGAACGTGACCGGTTACGATCTCTGCAAGCTTTTGGCCGGTTCCTACGGCACCCTGGCGACCTTGAGCGACGTTACGGTCAAGGTGCTGCCGCGCCCGGAAAAGACCCGCACGGTGCTGCTGTTCGGCCTCGACGACGCGGGCGCGGTCAAGGCCATGTCGCGGGCCCTGCAATCGGCGCATGAGGTCTCCGGCGCCGCGCACCTGCCGGCGGCTTTGAGCGCCAGCTCGGCCGTCTCCTATGTGTCCGGCGCCGGTACTTCGGTGACCGCCGTGCGGGTCGAGGGGCCTGGCCCTTCGGTCGCGCATCGGGCGGCGGCCTTGCGGCAAGAACTTGCCGATCTCGCCGAAACCGAGGAACTGCACAGCGCGAATTCAGCGACACTTTGGGGGGAACTGCGCGACGTTGCGCCGCTCTGCGCCGATAGCGCGCGCGTCGTTTGGAAAATCTCCGTGCCGCCGGCCGAAGGCGCGCGCGTACTGGCGCGCCTCAACCGCAGCCAGGATGCACTCAGTTTCTTCGATTGGGGTGGCGGCCTCATTTGGCTGTCGCTGCCGGCCAGCGACGCGCTGACCTTCGAAGGCCGGCACGCCGCCGTGCGCGACGCGCTCAAGGACTGCGGCGGTCATGCGACGTTGGTGCGCGCGCCCGACGACCTGCGCGCCCGCGTGCCGGTGTTCCAGCCGCTCGATCCCGCACACGAGGCGCTGACCCGGCGCGTGAAAGAAAGCTTCGATCCCAAGGGAATCCTCAACCCCGGCCGCATGTTCGCGGGGATGTGAAGGCGGATGCAAACCAACTTCACCCTGGCCCAGCTTGCCGATCCGGATATCGCCGAGGCGAACAAGATCCTGCGTAGCTGCGTGCACTGCGGGTTCTGCACCGCGACCTGTCCGACCTATGTGTTGCTCGGCGACGAGTTGGACAGCCCGCGCGGGCGCATCTATCTGATCAAGGACATGCTGGAGAACGAGCGCCCGGCCAACGCGCGTGTGACCAAGCATATCGACCGCTGCCTTTCCTGCCTGTCGTGCATGACCACCTGTCCTTCTGGGGTGCACTACATGCACCTGGTCGATCACGCCCGCGTACACATCGAGAAAACTTACAAGCGGCCTTTCGCCGACCGCGCCTTGCGTGCGTATCTGGGCTGGCTGGTGCCCAGGCCGGGCGTGTTTCGTCTGGCCTTGCTGGGCGCCTGGGTCGCGCGGCCCTTCGCGAATCTCTTTTCCGGTCGTCTCAAGGCCATGCTGTCGCTCGCGCCACGGCGTGTGCACGGGCCTTCGCCGGTTGACAAGCCGCAGATCTTCGCCCCGCAAGGCCCGCGCCGGGCGCGCGTCGCGCTGATGAACGGCTGCGCACAACAGGTGTTGGCGCCCGACATTAACGAATCGACCGTGCGCTTGCTGACTCGTTTGGGCGTCGAAGTCGTGGTCGCGCGCGGCGCCGGCTGTTGCGGCGCGGTAGTGCACCACATGGGCCAGGAGGCGCCGGCCCATGCCTATGCCAAGGCCAACATCGCGGCCTGGACGCGCGAGGCGGTGGGCGAGGGTCTGGATGCCGTGATCATCAACACCTCAGGCTGCGGCACCACGGTCAAGGACTACGGCTTCATGCTGCGCAACGAACCGGAATGGGCGGACAAGGCGGCGCGCGTTTCCGCCCTGACCAAAGACATCTCGGAATTTCTGAGCGGCTTCGGCTTGCCCAAACCGGCGCGCGCGAGCGGTTTGACGGTCGCCTATCAGTCGCCCTGTTCCATGCAGCACGGGCAGCAAATCAAACGCGCGCCACAGGCCCTGCTTGCCGCCGCCGGATTTACCGTGCGCGAGGTGCCCGAAGGGCATCTGTGCTGCGGTTCCGCCGGCACCTACAACCTGTTGCAGCCGGAAATCGCCACCCGCCTGCGCGACCGCAAGGTGGCGAACATCGAAAGTCTGTCGCCCGATGTGATCGCCAGCGGCAATGTCGGCTGCATGAAACAAATCGCCGGCGCGACCAATATCCCGATCGTTCATTCAGTCGAGCTGCTAGACTGGGCCCTGGGCGGCCCCATGCCGCGCGCGCTGGAGGGCCGGGTCTTGCCGGCCGCAGCGCACGGACGCGTCGCGGCGGCGGAATAATAAAATTGGGTTCACCACAGAGACACAGAGAAACCAATCAATCGCCCGTCATCGCCGGGCTTGACCCGGCGATCCATTGTGCCGCATGCACCATGGATGCCCGGATCAAGTCCGGGCATGACAAATGTTATTGAAATTCCTCTCTGTGACTCAGCGGTGAAGCGCAACTTGCGTTGTCCCTTCGTGTCTTCGTGGTGAACCTTAACTTCGCAGCGGCCTAGTTGAAACTATGACACCACCATTTTCAAAAATTCTCGGCAACCTGCCGGCCATGACCCCCTTCGTCGGGCCGGAGACGATCGAGCGCCGGCGCGCCAAGCCGTTTCGTCTCCGCCTCGGCGCGAACGAAAGCAATTTCGGTGTCTCGCCGAAGGTGACGGCCGCTATCGTCGAGGCCGCGCCGCGCGCCTTCTGGTATTGCGATCCGGAGCATTTCGATCTGCGCGGCAAGCTTGCCGCCAAGCATGGTGTCGAGCGCACCAACGTGGTGATCGGCGAGGGGATCGACGGCCTGCTCGGCGTCATCGTGCGGGCCTTCACCGATCCGGGCGATACCATCGTCACCTCGGCGGGCGCCTATCCGACTTTTAATTATCATGTCGTCGGCTACGGCGGGCGGCTGGACTTCGTGCCTTACACGGCCGCTTGCGCCAACGATCCGCAAGCCTTGGTCGAGGCGGCGCGGCGCACGGATGCGAAACTGCTCTACCTGTCCAATCCCGACAACCCGACCGGATCGTTCCTGGGCGCCGATGCGGTGTCCTTCATTCTGGACAAGCTGCCGGAGCGGTGCCTTCTGGTGTTCGACGAGGCCTATGCCGAATTCGCGCCGCCAAGTGGGTTGCTGCCGCTCGATGCCGCCGACCCGCGCTTGATCCGGCTGCGCACCTTTTCCAAGACCCACGGCCTAGCCGGGATGCGTGTCGGTTACGCCATCGCCGCGCCGGAGATCGTCGCCGCCTTCGACAAGATCCGCCTGCACTTCGGTGTCGGACGCCTATCGCAAATCGCGGCCGCCGCGGCGGTCGATGACCCCGGCTTCGAGGCGCAGACCGTTGCCGCGGTCGCTGCCGGGCGGCGCGACTACGAAGACCTGGCGCGCGGCCTCAACCTGCCGTCCCTCGCCTCGCACACCAACTTCGTGCCGATCGACCTCGGCACCTCGGCGCGGGCCGGGCGCATGCTGGCATTGCTTGAGGAGCGCGACGTTTTCGTGCGCCGACCCGGCGTGGCGCCGCTCGACCGCTTCGTGCGCGTCAGCGTCGGCCTGCCCGAGGAGCGTACGCTTTTCGCGGAAATCTTCCACGACGCGCTGCGGGCGCTTTAGGGAGACTGCCGCGAGTCGCAGGTTGCCCCGGCGCGAAGCTTCAAGGTAAAAGCCTGCGCGTTGATCCAGCATGAGGGTATCGCCATGGCTTTTCCCGCCTTCACCTCCCGGTCCTTTCTGGTGCGCTGGGTGATTGCGCTGGTCCTGGTCCTGGCGACCTACAATCCGACCGGCTATTCCTTTTTCCATTGGGTCGCGGGCATGAACGGCGACAATCTGCCGCTCAAGGTCCTGGCCGGCGTGGTGCTGGCGATCGTCTATGTGATTTATCTGCGCGCGACCTTCCGCTCGATTGGCCCCATCGGCATGGCGCTCGCCGCCGCGCTGTTCGGCGCCATCCTCTGGGTCGCGATCGACTTCGGCATCCTCAGCCTGCACGATCCATCGGTCTTCGCTTGGATCGTGCTGGTGATTCTGGCCACGATCCTGGCGGTGGGTATTTCCTGGTCGCATGTGCGCCGGCGCGTCAGCGGCCAGGCCGACGTCGACGACGTGGATGAATAACGTCGACGCCGTGGACGAGTAGCTCAGCCGCCGTTCAATCCCTTCAGCGCCAGGCGTTGGGTTTCGATGCCGCGCTCGAAGACCATTTGCTTCCAGTCGTTCGCGTCCTGATAAAAGGCATCGCGGATCTGCTTCTTGATCGCGCGGCCCTGGGCCGAGGCCAGGTCGCCGTGCTGGTGCAGCCAGTTGTCGGCGCGGAGCGCCAGGATCACGTCGTCGACCGGCAGGGTTCCATATTCGAGTGCGATGCCGGTCAATTCGGCCTGCGGCAAGGCCGCGGCGATGCCGCCGAAGTTGGTGCCGGTCAGGACCGCCGAGGTCGAGGTGCCCTGCGCCGGCGAGGTCAGGTCGCCGCGGTACCAGGCCTCGGCGCGCGCGAAGTCGGCCGAGCCTGGCGCGTGCACGCAAATCCGCTCGCCAAAGCCGCGCGGGCCCAGGCCGGTGTGGTAGTCGATAACCGCGACCCGGCGCGCCTGGCCGAGCTCCGCGGCTAGAATTTTGCGCAGCGTCTCCGCCGACCAGGTCGGCGCATTGCCGCCGAAGAACAGTCCATCGCTGTGCGTGTACTGGCCGGCCGAAATGGCGCCCTGCAAGGCGAAGGCACCGTGCCGCTCGGCATAGGCTTCCAGGACACTCCAGGCTTCGGCGATGGCCGAGTCGCTCCACGCGCGCGGACAGATCGCGCTGTGCAGCTCCTCGTATCCGGCGTTGACCGGATAGGGTGCCGTGTGATCCACGAAATTGCGGTTCAGGTCGACGTTTTCCTCGGTCACCCGGCGCAGCCAGGCGAATCCGTGCGGGTTGATGGCGTGGATCAGCAGCGCCGCCGTGCCCTGCGGCAGTTCCTTGTGCAGGCCCGACTGGAGCCAGCCGACTTGAACGCCGGAGCCGCAGAAACCCTCGACCCCATGGGTCGCGGAGATCAGCAGGAGTACCCGCTCCGCCTTGTCAGGCCCGACCCAGGCGGTGTCCGTGAACAGCTCCTCGCCGTTCGGGCCCCGGTTCGGGTTGCGGTAATGGGCCAGGCGCGCGTCGGCGCCCTTGGCGGCGTTCAGGAACTTGCCGCGGGCTTCGGCGTAATCCGTGGAAAAATATGCGCTTGGCGTCATGACGCGGCGTCTCCTCAGCGAATCGTGATGATCGGCGCCGTGCGCCGCACTTGGGTTCGGCCGCAGCCGGGAGCATACTACACGACGTGAGGTGGTTTTCGGCAATAGCCTTGGCCTTGTGCGTCCTGGGCGCGCAGACGCCGGCTGGCGCGGATCAGCGGGACCCGCGCCTCGCGGTTCTGTTCGACCAGCTGAAACTGGCGCCGGACCCGCAGGTCGCCAATGTGGTCGCGCACACGATCTGGTCGATCTGGGGCCAGGCGGACGATGACGCCGTACAGATTCTGCTCCATGACGGCGTGGCGGCCATGGCGCGGCAGGACCTGCGCGGAGCGCTCGGCAAGTTCAACCAGATTATCGCCATCGCCCCAGCCTTCGCGGAAGGCTGGAACAAGCGGGCCACGGTTTACTACCTGATGGGCCGCTACAAAGAGTCACTGGCCGATATCGAGCGGACTCTGGCTTTGGAGCCGCGCCATTTCGGCGCCCTGTCGGGGCGCGGCCTGGTCTACATGGAACTGGAAGACGAGGATTTGGCGCTCGAGTCCTTCGAAGAGGCGCTCGAGGTCTACCCGCTCATGCCCGGCGCCGCCCGGAACGCCGAAATCCTGCGCAACCGGCTCGGCCGCAAAGATATCTAAAGACCCGCTTCTCCCGCACGGACGCATGGCAGCCATGCGGCGGCCTCGCTTTGGCGAATGGGCGCGGCGCGTGTAATCTAGTTCCACATTCCACGCCCACAAGCCATGGCTAGGGGCGCAAATTTGACGGGCTCCAAGACATGACGGGTCAAACCTGGCGGATGCCGATCGTGGTGCTGATCAGCGGCGCCGTGATCTTGGCTTTCAATATGGGCACGCGGCAGACCTTCGGCCTGTTTCTCGAGCCGATGACCGCGGACCTCAACATCGGCCGCGGCACCTTCGCCCTGGCGATCGCGGTGCAGAACCTGCTGTGGGGCATCCTGACCCCGTTCTTCGGGATCTTCGCCGACCGCTACGGCACCGCGCGGTGCCTGGCACTGGGCGGCGTGATCTATGTCGCGGGCCTGCTGCTTATGGCGCTCGGCGACAGCGTCTTCGCGCTGCACATGGGTGCCGGCGTCCTGGTCGGCATCGCGGTCGCGGCCTGCGGTTTTCCGCTGGTTCTGTCCGCGGTGGCACGCGCGTTTCCGGCGGAAAAGCGCAGCGCGGCGCTCGGTATCGCCGCGGCGGGCGGCTCGCTCGGTCAATTCCTCTTGCTGCCCTTTGCCCAAATCACCATGGGCTGGCTCGGCTGGGCCGGTACGCTGATCCTGCTGGCCGCTCTGACCGCGCTCATCGTGCCGCTCTCGGCCGCGCTGGCCGGTAAGCCGGCGGTGGCCACGATCAGCGAACAGTCTCTGGGCGCGGCCATGGTCGAGGCGCGCAGCCATCGGGGCTATCAGCTCCTGAACATCGGCTTCTTCGTCTGCGGCTTTCATGTCGCCTTCATCGCGACCCACTTGCCAGCCTACATCAATACTTTCGGGCTCGACCCGATCGTCGGCGCCAGCGCGCTGGGCATCATCGGATTCTTCAACATCATCGGCGGCTTGCTGGCCGGCTATCTGGGCGGGCGCTACCGCAAGAAGTATCTGCTCTCGGGCATTTACCTGGCCCGCGCGGTCGCGATCACGCTGTTTCTGCTGGCGCCGAAAACCGAACTCGCGGTCTGGCTCTTCGCGGCGAGTTTCGGCCTCCTGTGGCTCAGCACCGTGCCGTTGACCAGCGGACTGGTCGGCGATGTCTTCGGGCCGCGTTACCTGGCAACGTTGTTCGGCGTGGTCATGTTCAGCCACCAGATCGGCGGATTCCTGGGCGCCTGGCTGGGCGGGTTGAGCTACGATCTGACCGGGTCCTATAATGTGGTCTGGCTGATTTCGATCGCGCTCGGCCTCATGGCCGCAATCGTGCACTGGCCGATCGCGGACCGTCCGGTTGCGGAATTGCGCGCCGCGCGCCAAGCTGCGGAATGACCGAAAAATCCTCTTCGAGCAAGATTCAGAATCACTATGGGCGCGGCGGACTTGCCGAGCGAATCCTCGGCGTCTTGCGCGCGACCGGCGCCGATGTCGAGGCGCTTCGCCAAGACGACTTGGCGCCCATAGACGAGTTTCACATTCGCGGCCGCGAGGCGACGGCGGAGGTTGCCGAAATGGCGGGAATCGCTGCCGGCGATTCGGTGCTCGACGTCGGCTGCGGCATCGGCGGCCCTTCGCGCTTCCTCGCCCAGACCTTCGGCTGCCATGTCACCGGTCTCGACCTGACGGCAGAATTCTGTCAGGTCGCGGAAATGCTGGCGGTGCGCACCGGGCTTTCCGATAAGGTCGCGTACCGGCAGGGCGATGCCCTGGACCTGCCTTACGGCGATGCCGCTTTCGATGTCGTGTGGACGCAGCACACGGCGATGAACATCGCTGACAAGCCTCGTCTCTATGCGCAGATGTATCGCGTGCTCAAGCCGGGTGGGCGTTTGGCGATCTACGATGTGCTGGCAGGGTCCGGCGGTGCGATCCGGTATCCGGTTCCTTGGGCGCGCGACGCCTCGACCAGCTTCGTGCAGACGCCGGAAGACCTGCGCGGCTACTTGAGAGGCGCTGGATTCGAGATTGCCGAATGGCGCGATGTCAGCGCCCAAGGGATCGCTTGGGTCGAGAAGGTGCGCGCCGCTGCGCAAGCGCAAGGCGATACCGTGCCGCCGAACGCGCTGGGATTGATCTTCGGGGACGATTGGCGTCCGCTGGCCGCCAATATGGCGCGCAACCTGACCGAGCAGCGGATCGTCACCTATCAGGCAATCGCGCGAAAGCCGGTGTGAGGGGCGTTAACCCTCGACCCAGGCGATACGCAGAACGTTGGTTGCGCCGGGTGTGCCGAAGGGAACGCCAGCGGTGACGATGAGCTTGTCGCCGGCCTTGGCGACGCCTTCTTCGAGCGCGATGTTGCAGGCCTTCTGCACCATTTCCTGGAACGAGCGCACGTCGGGCGTTTGCACGCAGTGCGCGCCCCAGGTGACGGCGAGGCGCCGCGCGGTCTCGATCTTCGAGGTCAGAACCATGATCGGCACGTCGGGGCGTTCGCGGGCCGCGCGCAGGGCGGTCGAGCCCGAGGTCGTATAGCTGACGATGGCCGCCGCCTTGATGGTGTTGGCGACTTGTGCCGCAGCTGCCGAGATCGCGTCCGGGGCCGTCGGCTCCGGTTCGGTATGCAGGGCGTGGAGCAGGGGCCGGTACAACGGGTCGGCCTCGGTGCGGATCGCGATCCGGTTCATCATGTTGACCGCTTCGACCGGATACTCGCCGCTCGCGGTTTCGGCGGAGAGCATGATCGCGTCGGCCCCGTCATAGACGGCGGTGGCGACGTCGGAGGCCTCGGCACGGGTCGGCGCCGGCGCGTGCACACTGGAATCGAGCATCTGGGTCGCGACCACGACCGGCTTGCCGGCGAGGCGGCAGGCCCGGATGATTTTCTTTTGGAGGCTGGGTACATCCTCGGGCGGCATCTCGACGCCCAGGTCGCCGCGCGCCACCATGATCGCATCGGACATTTCGACTAGACGATCCAGGTGCGTGATCGCGGCCGGTTTCTCGACCTTGATCATCACCGCCGCGCGTCCGGCGATCAGCCGCCGCGCCTCGGCGACATCTTCCGGACGCTGCACGAAGGAAAGGCCGACCCAATCCGCGCCCAGTTCGAGCCCGAACCGCAAGTCCTTGCGGTCTTTATCGGTCAGCGGCGAAATCGGCAGTACGACGCCAGGTACGTTGACGCCCTTTCGGTTCGACAAGGCGCCGCCTGTCACGATTTCGGTCTCGGCAAAGTCGGCACCACAGTCTAGAACCTTCAGGCGAAGCTTGCCATCGTCGATGAGTAGGTCGGAGCCTGGGCTTAGGGCTGCGAAAATCTCGGGATGCGGAAGGGGTGCGCGGCGGATGTCGCCGGGAGTCGCATCCATGTCGAGTCGAAACGACGCCCCCGCCTTAAGTTCGGTCGAGCCGCCCGCGATTTCTCCGATTCGCAACTTCGGGCCCTGCAGATCGATCAGGATTCCAATCGCATGACGCGAATCGCGCTCGATCGCGCGGATGGTTTCGAAATTGCGGTGATGGTCCTCGTGGGTTCCGTGGCTGAAATTGAGCCGAAACACGTCGACGCCGGCTTCGTAGAGCTGGCGGACGACCTTGGGATCCGAGGTGGCGGGCCCCATGGTGGCGATGATCTTGGCTTTGCGGCGGCGCGGCATGGCGCCAAACTACCCGTAGATTCTGAAAATTGCACCCGGGGAAAGAGACCGAACTGTGAAGTTTCGACACCCAGGGGCGCCGTCGGTCATTCCGTGCCCGCCGCATTTACGGTCAGCGTCAGCCGGTCGATGACGGCGCTTGTGGCGTCGAGTAGTTCGGGCAGTACGAAGCCGACCCCTAGGGAGACGAAACCGATGACGAAAGCATATTCGATCAAGGTCGTGCCCTTCTCGTTGGGGCGGCGCTGGGCAACCGGTACCCGCCGCGAAGCCTGTCGGCGCGCGGCCGTTTCCGCCTCGGGCTCAACCGGAATGGCAGGTGTGTGTGTGGCGCCAAATCCGCTGTGGTTCATGCCGGGCTCGTAACCGATCCTAGGGCGCCTGCGAGCTGGCCGCCGCCGCGCTCAGCGCCGACGACGTGAGCTCAATCAAGGTCTCGATCTGGGCACGCAATTCGGGAATCATGAACCCGATGGAAATGGAGATCAGGCTGATGATGAGGGCGTATTCGATCGCGGTCGTGCCGTCTTCCTCGGCCCAAGCCTGCATCAGATATAACCAGCATAGGCTCTTGATCGGCATGGCGCTCAAGCCCCGAATACCAGCGTTCGGACTGTGTAGCCGAGCGCGAGCCCCAGGATGGCCACCACGATCAGGACCGCGATATTACCCGGCGAGCGTAATGGATGCCGTTCGCGTTCCTCGACCCGCCGCTCCGGGCTGCGCCGTTCCGGACCGCCGAGCAGCACGAAATAGGCCCGCCCGAAAAAAGTGAGGCGCAAATTGATCGTGTGCCGCGTCGGATTGTTGAAGTCGAGCGCGTCGTCGATCGCCGCTAACTGGGCCTCGCTGAACCCGCTGCGCACGCCTTCGGGCAGGCGATTCAGAACGCGCTGCATGGCCGGTGTTGGGCGATAAGACCGGCTTGGCCGGGCGCCAAGGTCTCTGGCTTGCATATTCATCGGATCGGTCCTCGGATGATCCTGCAAGACTGATCCAGACGCGTTAAAATTCTGTTTGCACCTATGCTTGGTTTATCAAGTAATTACCTGATATACATTCGTATTCTCTAGAATGCGCACATTATATTCACTATAATACAAGTATAGCGCGAAAGTCGTTGACGTTGGTCAGGGTCGGGCCCGTGACCACCAGGTCGCCCAGCGCGGCAAAGAAGCCATAGCCGTCGTTGTCGGCCAGCATGGTCTTGGCATCGCGGCCCAGGGCCCGCGCCCGCGTCAGGGATTCCGGGCCCAGCACGGCGCCGGCGTTGTCCTCCGTGCCGTCGATACCGTCTGTGTCGCAGGCCAGGGCAAGGATCCCTGGGGCGCCATTGAGCGCGACCCCCAGGGCGAGCAGGAATTCCAGGTTCCGGCCGCCCCGGCCCTTGCCGCGCAGGGTCACGGTGGTCTCGCCGCCGGATAGAAGCACGCAGGGCGCGGCCGCCGGTTGGCCGTGGCGGGATATTTGATGGGCGATCCCGGCCATGACCTTGGCGACCTCGCGTGCCTCGCCCTCGATCGCGTCGCCCAGGATGACTGGCGTCACGCCAGCGGCACGCGCTGCGGCCGCGGCTGCCTCCAGGGCCTCTTGCGGGCTACTGATCAGCGTGGCCTCGGCCTTGGACAGGCGCGGGTCGCCGGGCTTCGGGGTTTCGTCCTGGGCCGCCTCCAGGTGCTTGCTTACGGCTGGCGGCGGGTCGATCCCGTAGCGCGCCAGGATTTCGCGCGCGTCGGCGAAGCTTGTCGGGTCGGCGACTGTCGGGCCGGAGGCGATGGTCGCCGGATCGTTGCCCGGCACGTCGGAGATGAGCAGGCTGACCACCCGCGCCGGGGCGGCGGCCGCGGCCAGGCGCCCGCCCTTGATGGCCGAGAGATGCTTGCGCACGCAGTTCATCTGACCGATGTCGGCACCGCAGGATAGCAGGGCCCGATTGACCGCTTGCTTGTCCTCCAGGCTCAGCCCCGGTGCGGGCAGGCTGAGCAGGGCCGAACCGCCGCCGGAAATCAGGCACAGAACCAGGTCGTCCGCCGTCAGGCCCTGGACCAGGTCCAGCATGCGGCGCGCCCCGTCGCGCCCGGCGGCGTCGGGCACCGGATGCGCCGCTTCGACGACCTCGATCCTCTGGCACGGCACGGCGTGGCCGTAGCGTGTCACCACCAGGCCCTCGAGGCGCTCCGGCGGGCCGGCCCAATGCCGCTCGACCGCCCGGGCCATGCTGGCGGCGGCTTTGCCGGCCCCGATCACGATGGTGCGGCCCTTGGGCGGTTTGGGCAGATGACTCGGTACCACGCGCGCCGGGTCGGCGAAGGCCAGCGCGGCCTGTATGTGGGTTGCTGGGTCATGCGCGTTGAACCGCGGCGGCCACGGGGCGGTCGCGCAGCAGGAACAGGCAGGCCCCTAGGCCGAGAGCAAGAAAAACGGGAAGCACCGACAAGGCTTCTCGGTAGGCGGCCTCGGAATAGACCCGCGCGCCGTCGCTGAGCATGCCATCCCAGCGTGCATCGAGCAGCAGGCCGATGACCGGTTGGAACAGGGCGCCCGTACTGGTCACCGCCATGTTGACGAAGGCCAAGGCCGTGCCGACGATCGCGACTGGGTTGGTCTCGCGTGCCAGGGTGAAGCTGATGACCATGGCGCCAAGGCACAGGCCAGTGCCGAAAAACAGGGCGGATGTGGCCAGGGACGGCAGGCCCGGAAGGTAGAGCAGCGCGCAGAGCGCGGCCAGTCCGCCGCTCGTGGCTGCGATCAGCAACAGCCGCCGGCGGCCGGTGGCGTCGGCCAGGGCGCCCCACGCCGGTGCGCCGACCGCCCAGCCGATCATCAGCAGCGAGGTGCTGGCCGCCGCCTCGGCCCGCGCCAGCCCGTGTGTCTGCATGAGCCAGGCAACGCCCCAGAGGCCGGCGAAGGCCAGCATCGGCGCGGTCATGGTGGCCCCGATTAGGGCCAGGACCCAGTTGCCCGGCTGGCTAAGCACCCGGCGCAGCCCGGCCCAGATGCTGATGGCAGGTGGTCCTTGCGGCGCGGGTGAATCCTTGTGCGCGGTCTCCGGGGCTGCCCCGGGCCGGTCGCGCACGATGATCCAGGTGCCGACCGCCAGCAGGACGCCGGCCAGGGCGGCGCCGGAAAATGCCGGGCGCCAACTCTGGGCCTCGACGAACAAAGCCAACGGCGCTTGTCCGAGGATGCCGCCCAGCATACCCAGCATCATGGTGAGGCCGGAGACGAAGGTGAAGCGGTTGGGCGGAAACCAGGCGCCGGCCAGTTTTAGGCTACCGACGAAACCGAAAGCGGCGCCCGCGCCGATCATCAGGCGGCCCAGGTAGATCGCGTTAACCGTCTCCGCCATGGCACACAGCAGGCTGCCGCCCGCGGCGACCAGGGCGGCGAGGGTGAGCACGCGGCGCGGGCCCCAGCGGTCGTGCATCATGCCGACCGGAAACTGCAGGCCGGCGTAGGCATAAAAGTAGAAGGCGGAAAGGTTGCCCAGGACCGCGGCACCGACCCCCAGGTCGCGCATCAGCGGGTCGATCATGACGCTGGGCGCGACCCGCTGAAAGAACGCATAGGTGAAGAACAGAGCGCCCAGGCTCCAGACCAGCCAGGCGTGCCAAGCCGTGGGCCCGGCCGAAGCGACCCGCCTGGGCATGGTCAGCCTAGGGCGGACTTGGCGGCGCCGCCTTGAATCTCGGCGCGAAAGGTATTGCCCGGCGTATCGCCGTCCGGGCTGCTCTGGTAGCTAGACAGAACGGTCTGCAAATGTGCCGCCATGGCTTGGGCCGCGGCTTCTCCGTCGCGCGATTGGATCGAGGTCGCGATGGCCCGGTGCTGGCGCATGAGCAACTCGTCGTAGGCCGGGCCGATCTGCAGGGTGTAGCGATGATAGGCGAACATCTCCTCCAGAATCTCGCTCAGCATGCTCATCAGGTGCATGTAGACGGCGCTGCCCGAGGCTTTGCTGACGGCCATGTGGAGGCGCAGGTCGTCCTGGGCCTTGTAGGCAGTCGGCCGGCCCGGCTGGCTCATGACCTCGAACGCGGAGACGACATCGGCGATCTGCTCGGCGCTGCCCCTCTCGGCCGCGCGGCGCGCCGCCCAAACTTCCAGACCAGCCCTGATTTCGGCCAGGTCGTAAAGGTTCTGGCGGTCGACCTGGACCAGTTCGGCCAGGGCCGAGTTCCGCTCGTTCGCGGCCGCGGCCAGAATCCGGGTGCCGCCGCCCTGGACCGCGGCCAGAAACCCGCGCGTCTTAAGTTGTTGGAGCGCGGCCCGGATCGAGACCCGGCTGACGTTCATCATGCCGGCGAGCTGGCGCTCGCCCGGCAGGCGTTCGCCCGGCGCCAGTTCCCCGGCGGCGATCAGGCGCAACAGTTCGGAGGCCACCCGGTCGGCGACCCGCTCGCGGGCGATCTCGTGAAATCTTGGATCGTCGTTGGTTCTGGACATTGGCTGTACCCCGATTCTGGCGTTTGGAAGCGGTCTCGGGTGAACTGGCATTTTGGTATCACCAATTCCGAATAACTTTATCGGGTGCAGCCGCCGCCAGGTCAAGCGGCGCCGGCATGCCCTGCGCGGGTGGCCGGGGCCTGGAGGGTTGGTGCGGTGGTTGCAGGGCCGGTCGCGCCGATATAGACCAAGTTCGATGACAGAGGCATTCGGACTGACCGGAGACTTGGCAAAATCGGCGGCCCAGGCCGCTGCCGAGCCGTTATTGGCGCCGGACGAGCCGCTGCC
>ERZ869936.1795-NODE-1795-length-14176-cov-6.720346_pt1 | contig 14176 bp, 8 predicted proteins | sample MGYA00520876_ERZ869936 | MGnify/ENA primary metagenome ERZ869936 (study PRJEB32218, sample SAMN09650985) | biofilter metagenome | isolation source: enrty point of leading RO module | place: Saudi Arabia: Thuwal, RO plant located on Red Sea | collected 2016-02-17 ...
CATGAAAAACTTTAAAATCGTAAAACCCGATCTTTCACCTCCTGCCGAAAATCTTATCTCCTCCAGCCCGGAAGAAATTTACAATTCTGCCATCTCCCTGCTGCCCGATGTAAAAAGTGCCGAATACAAACTCATGGCTGCCGAAAAAGGACTGGCGGTTTCACGGGGAGCTATGTCGCCCCGCTTAACTTTGAGTGGTTCACTGGGAACCGGTTATTCCGGTTTGAGCCGTAAGATTACGAGTGTGCAACCTACGGGAAGCTGGGATACCACACTTTATTTTTCTTCTTCCGGCGATTTAATTTTTGTGCCCACTTTCAATACCTCATTCGAAACCATTCCCTTCCGCGAGCAATACGACCAGAATGTGAATCGTTCCGTAGGGCTTTTCCTGACCATCCCGCTTTTCAACGGTCTGCAAACTTATTCTTCCGTGAAGCGGAGTAAAATCAACATGCTCAATGCCCAGTATTCCGTAGATATTGCCAAGCAAACCCTGATGAAAAACATTCAGCAGGCTTGGGCCGATGCGGTGGCTGCCCTGAAAAAATATCAGGCCACGGTGAAATCGCTCAAAGCCCTGGAAGAATCATTCAGCAATACCGAGAAACGCTTTGAAGTAAATCTGGTGAACAGCTATGAATATGCCGAAGCAAAAAACCGGTTGGCCAGAGCCAAAAGCGATTTGAGTCAGGCTAAATATGATTATTTTTTTAAGTTAAAGGTCCTGGATTATTACCAGGGTAAACCCATAAAGTTCTGATGAAAATGAAACGACCCTATCTGATTGCCGGCGCCTGCCTTCTTGTTTTGGTGCTGGTGGTTGCCATAAAAAAATGCAGCGGCTCCGACGACCTTGAAGTGGAGACCGAAAAAGTGGCCAAGCGTACTATTTTTCAAACCGTTTCTGCCAATGGTAAAATCCAGCCCGAGCTGGAAGTAAAAATCAGTTCCGATGTTTCGGGCGAAGTGGTGGAGCTGATGGTGAAAGAAGGCGAAACGGTAAAAAAAGGACAAATCCTGGCCCGCGTTAATCCCGACATTTACCAGTCGAACATGGAGCGCATGGTAGCAGCCCTGAATTCGGCCAAGGCCAATCTGGCCAACTCACTGGCCCGGCTGCAACAAACAAAATCGCGTTTTGTAAACGACTCCATCAATTTTTTCCGGAATAAAAAACTTTACGACCAGGGTGCTATTTCACAGGCCGAATTCGAAAATGTAAAAACCGCCTATGAAACTTCCCGCGGCGAGGTAAATGCGGCCTTTCAAAGTGTGAAAGCGGCTGAATTTAACGTGGCCAGTTCCGAAGCTTCATTAAAAGAGGCCAAGGATAATCTCGGCAAAACCACCATCATGGCTCCCGTGGATGGACGGATCATAAAACTGAATATCGAAAAAGGAGAGCGCGTGGTGGGAACCTCACAGATGGCCGGAACGGAAATGATGGTGCTCGCCAGCAGCAATGAAATGGAAGTAAGCGTGGAGGTGAATGAAAGTGATATCGTTCGGGTTTCCCTCAATGATACCGCCTGGGTGGAAGTAGACGCCTACCGCAACAGGAAATTTAAAGGCATTGTAACCGAAATTGCCCACAGCGCAAATACCATTGGCATCAGCGCCGATCAGGTAACTAACTTTGTGGTTAAGGTGCGCATACTTCAGGACTCCTATGCCGACATGAACAATCCCTTCCGCAGGGGCATGAGCGCAACCGTGGAAATCATCACCGATCGTGCCTTTGATGCCGTTTCGGTTCCCATACAGGCCGTAACCACCCGAAGCGACTCGGCCTTTAAAGAGAGAAAGAAAAAAGAGGAGGGCGAGGAAACCGATGGAGGTTTGATTGTAACGGAAGACAAAAAATCTAAAAAGGAAGAAGCCGCCAAAGTACAGGAATGTGTTTTTGTATATGAAAACGGAAAGGCAAAACTGGTAAAAGTTAAAGTGGGCATTCAGGACGATAATTACATACAGATTCTGGAGGGCCTGAAAGACGGAGATGAAGTTATCTCCGGTCCCTACAGCATGGTTTCCCGGATTATCCGGGACGGAAGCAGGGTAAGTAAAAAAGATTCGGAATCGTCCGGCATAGTAATTCGTACTAACTAAGATGGGTCTTATCCTTTGCCTTGAAACGGCCACTCCGGTTTGTTCTGTTGCCCTTTCAGAAAACGGTATTATACTTTCCCATTGCGTTGATGCCACGGGCTATTCTCACGCCGAAAGATTAACCCTTCTGGCAGAAGAAACGCTGGAAAAGGCCGGAAAGAAATTTTCCGACCTCGATGCCGTGGCCGTAAGTGCCGGTCCCGGTTCCTACACCGGATTGCGCATAGGGGTTTCCACCGCCAAGGGTTATTGTTTCGGTTTGAACCTTCCCCTGATCTCGGTTCCCACCCTCGCCGCCATGACCGCAGCTTTTCAGCTCAGGGAAATTTATAAGGAAGGTTTTTTCATTCCCATGATCGATGCCCGAAGGATGGAAGTTTTTGCCGCCGTTTTTAACCATGCCGGTCAGGAAGTGCAAAAGGCCCATGCCGAAATTTTAACCGAAGCATCCTATTCGGAGTTCCGGAAAAAGGGAAAAGTATTTTGCTTCGGCGACGGAGCCAAAAAAGTGGAAGGTGTAATTCCCGGCTCCGAAAATTTTATTTGCGACGGCACTTTCCAGGCCAGCGCAACCGGAATGGCCATGCTGGCGGAAAAGAAATTTACCGCTTTGCAGTTTGAAGACCTGGCTTATTTCGAGCCTTTTTACCTCAAGGAATTTGTCGCCGGTCCGGCAAAAAAGTAAAAGGGCCCTTGCCAAGACCCTTTTACACCTAACCAATTAACCAATCTCCCGCCTCAATCATATTTTTAATTTACCGTATTGGTATGACCCGGGTTTGCTCCCCACATGGGCCATCCGGTAATATTGGGATTATCGCTTTTGAATCCGTAAAGTTTTCCGGTAGTAGTAGTAACATAAATCCATCCCTCGTGGGCAATGGGCGCATACCGGATGGGATCGCCTGCCGTGCGGAATTTTTCAGCTACTCTTCCGTTTTCGGGATTGTAAACTATCACCTCTCCCGAATAAGTAGCCACAATGAGGTAATTTCCTGCCTTTATAGGTGGCGTAGCCAGATGTCCGCCCGTGCGGTGCATATCACCTTCAACGAGGGTAGTCCATAATTTTTTTCCGTTGCCGGGATCCGAGCAGATCAGCTCATCGCCCATGGTATTGTAAGTTTTTCCGCCAATCATCAGAATGCGACTGCCCTGAAAAGCCTGCAGAGAACTTACATTCGACTGTCCAATATTATCATAGGCAGCTTCCCAGCCCGAGTTGCCGGGAGCCCCGCCCGAAAATCCGTTGCCGCTGTCGAGTATCATGCTTTCCTCTTTCAGTTTACTTCCCGACTGAACGGTTTTATCGAGGTAGGTGGCCTGCTTGGTTAAAAATTTTGCAGTTGTTTTAAATGTGTTTTTGTCGAGCGTGGCCACACTTTCGCTGCAGGCATTTCCCTCGTCGCTACGGCAGGTAACAAAAACTTTATCGCCTTCAACCACGGGTGCCGAAGTGCAACGCAGGGCCGAAACGGTTAAAAAATCGCCGGTTTTCTGATCCATGCGGAACAAGGTTCCGGGGAAAGTAGAGAAATACACTTCATCCCCAATGGCAACGGGAGCGCTCATCACATCGCCGTCGATCCATTTCTGCCAGAGTATTTTTCCGGTTTTTAAATCAAAAGCGGCAAAGGCATGCGTGGGCTTCAGGGTAAAACTACCCGAGCCAAAAACTTTTTTTCCGTTGTAATTTTTTCCAAAGGCTGCCGGATAAGCGGTAAATACTTTCCCGTTGGCAACGGCCGGCATGCTCATCAGGGGATCGCCCAGCCAATGCGACCATAAATATTGTCCGGTTTTTGCATCCAGGGCAAAGATGGTGCAGCTCTCGGTATTAAATACCAATACATCTTCTTCAATAACGGCGCTGGAAGGTCCGTCGTCATCCAGAGTAACAGACCAGTTTTTTTCTCCGGTTTTTGCGTTGAAGCAGAAAAATTCCTTACTGCCAAATCCACCTCCCGTAAATAAACGGTCGCCCTGAATACCGGGAGTGGGCACATTGGTATTGCTTGGCAGCTTTATCACAAAGCCCTTTCCATAAGGTTTCAGGTAATCGTTATACTCATATCGGTTCACATGCCCGGTTTTAAAAGTAGAGGGGGGCAGGGGCATGCCCTGGGCATTAATCTCTTCAAAAAGGCCCTTTATCGATTCTTTTGTGTCGTTTGTGCCGGGAGATGTCCAGGCCAGTGTTACCAGCGACCCCAGGAGGGCGAGCATAGGTAAAAGGGAAAACATCCGTTTCATAGGCAAGGGTTTTAATATATAGATGCAGGAATGGAATAAATTCCATAAGTCCCGGTCCTTGTTCTTTAAACGGAATAATTTTGAAAAGGTTTTCTCCTTTTAAGCGGCTCCTGCTCAACGGATAATAAGCCCCCGCCAACGCTTGCTCATTTGCTTGCCTTGCCTTCGGTTTTAGTGCCTAATATTGCTTCATAAATCAAATCCGCCATGAAAAACACCTTCCCGATTTTCTTTGCCGTATTACTCACGGTTTTCAGCGCCTGCTTCAGCCCTGAAAAAAAATTCATCCAGGTTGATCCCGCTTTCGGAAAACATATTTCCGCCTATACGGCCGGCATGATCTCCCGGGGATCCACCATTAAAATTCAACTTACCGAAGACTATAAAGGAAAGGTGCTTAACAACGAGGAGTTGAGCGACTTGTTTTCCTTTTACCCTGCCGTGAAAGGAGTGGCCGTCTGGGCCGATAGCCGGACCCTGGAATTCATCCCCGAAAAACCCCTCGAACCCAATGTGTTTTATACCTCCGGTTTCCACCTCGGTAAACTTACCAAAGTGGAAGACCGTTTCCGCCTGTTTAAATTTCAGTTTTCCGTGATCCCCCAAACCCTGAAAGTGGAACTTTACGGCGTATCTACACCCGATTATTACCATCCCGAAAATCTGGAGCTTTCCGGGAAAATCAACACCACCGACCGGGAAGATTCGGCCCTGATTAAAAAAACAATCACCGTAACACTCAACGGAAAAACCCTGCCCGTAACCTGGGGCTATTGCCGCGATCGCTCCTTCAATTTTACCATTTACGATATTGCCCGCTCCGAAAACCCGGGCACATTGGTGGTTTCCTGGAACGGAAAACCCCTGGGCAGCGAACAAACCGGATTTAAAAAGTTTGAAATTCCCTCCCTCGCCGATTTTAAACCGGTTGAAATTAAAGTAAGACAAAGTCCCGACCAGATGATCGAAATTAATTTTTCCGATCCTCTCCTGGCCGGTCAGAACCTCAATGGCATCATAAGCCTCGAAGGAGTTGATAATCCCACCTGGCAAATTGAAGGCAATATGCTGCGTGTTTTCCTCCCCGGAAGAATTGACGGCTACCGCAGGTTTACCATAAACCACGGACTGAAAAACTGGAAAGGATTTAAAATAAAAGAGAAGGTTTCCGAAAACCTGCATTTCGAAGAAGCCAAACCCCAACTCCGCTTAACCGGTAAAGGAAATATTCTTCCGAATTCGGGAAGTATGCTCTTTCCCTTTGAAGCCATTGGCGTGAAAGCCGTAGATGTCAGAATTTCAAAAATTCACGAGAATAATATCCTGCAGTTCCTCCAGGTGAACGACCTCGACGGAAATAATGAAATGCGCCGCGTGGCTACCAAAATCATTGAAACAAAAGTTGACCTGGAGAAAGGAAAAAAACTGAACCTGAAAGAATGGAACCGCTTTACCATCGACATGGCCAAATACATTAAACCCGATCCGGGTTCCATTTACCGTATCGAAGTAAAAATTAAAAAGGAATACGCCATAAGCGATTGTTCGGGCGAAGAAGACAATCAGGAGAACAACACCAATAACCGGGTAGCTTCCCGCGATGCCTGGTTCGATGACAACAATGAATTCTCAAGGTATTATCACGACGATTATTATTCTTACGAATCCGACTACTATAACGATTTCAGCGCCTGCTCCGATGATTATTATTACGGAAAGGCCATTGGCAAAAACATCCTGTCTTCCGATGTTGGAATTATTTGCAAAGTGGGAAAAGACAGAGTGGCTGAAGTTTTCGTAAACAACCTCGTGGATACCCGCGCCCTGGATGGAGTAAAGGTTGATTTTCTCAATTACCAGAAACAGGTGCTCGCTACCGGCATCACCAATGCTCAGGGTATGGTTTCCGTTAAGCTTCCCAAAAAACCTTTCCTGCTGGTGGCTACTTACGGCACTCAGAAAGGATATCTCAAACTGGAAGATTCACATTCCAACAGCCTGTCTAAATTTGATGTGGCCGGTGAAGATGTGCAGAAAGGCGTGAAAGGATTTATTTATACCGAACGTGGTGTCTGGCGTCCCGGCGATTCCATCTTCGTTTCCTTCATGCTCGAAGACCGGTTCAAAACCCTTCCGGAAAATCACCCCGTTACTTTTGAACTGGTAAACCCAAGGGGAGAAGTGATAAAGAAAGAAGTGAAAACCAAAGGTGAAAAAGGGCATTATGTTTTTCCGGTTACCACCGGCGACCAGGCTCCTACCGGTTATTACCTGGCGAAAGTAAGTGTGGGAAATCAGATTTATTCCCGCAACCTGAAAGTGGAAACCATTAAACCTAACCGCCTGAAAATTTATCTCGATTTTGGGAAAAACATCCTCCTTTCTTCCGACCGCCAGGTGCCTGCCAAACTTCAGGTTAAATGGCTGCATGGAAGTCCCGGAAAAAATATGGATGCTCAGGTGGATGTTACCCTGGCTTCTTCTGAAACTTCTTTCAAAGGCTTTCACGGTTATACCTTCGACAATCCCATCCTTAATTTTCATGGTTCCCAGGAAACCTGTTTTAAAGGTCCTACCTCCGAACAGGGTGAAGCAGGGTTTCCGGTGGATCTCAAAAATTTTTCCAATGCCCCCGGATTTTTAAAAGCTCAGTTCACTACCAAAGTGTTTGAACCTGGCGGCGACTTCAGCATCGACCGACACCTGGTAACTATTTCTCCTTTCACCAGCTATGTTGGATTGCGCACGCCCGAATCCAGAAATTTCGGATCCATGCTCGAGACCGATGTGAACCACTGGGTGGATGTGGCTACCGTTTCCGAATCGGGTGCCCCCGTTTCACGGGAGAAAGTACAGGTAACCATGTATAATATCGGGTGGCGCTGGTGGTGGGAACACAACCAGGACGACCTCTCCGGATACCTGGCCAGAACCAGTACCACAGCGGTGAAAGATACCCTCATCAATACCCGTGGCGGTAAAGGAAAATTCCGCTTCCGCATTCCCCAGTATCAATGGGGACGATACCTCATCCTGGCCACCGACCCCGAGAGCGGTCACACCACCGGAAAAGTGGTGTATGTGGATGCCCCCTGGTGGTCGAAATCGAACAAAAACATCAATGAGAATTCCAACATGCTCAACTTCTCAACCGATAAGGATAAATACTTAACGGGAGAAAATATTAAGATCACCATTCCCACCGTGCAGGGAAATAAACTCCTGGTTTGCCTGGAAACAGGAACCAAAGTAGTTTACAAATCCTGGGTGGAAACAACACAGGGAGAAACAAAACTTGAAATTCCCGCCACGGGCGAAATGTGTCCGAATGTATATGTGCATGTTACCCTTATGCAGCCACATGCGAGCACCAAAACCGATTTGCCGATACGGCTTTACGGGGTAATTCCCATTTCGGTGGAAAATCCAAGCACCCACCTTTCTCCTCAAATTGCATGCCTGAATGAATTTAAACCCGGAACCACGGTTCCCATTACGGTAAAAGAAAAAGATGGCAAAGCTATGACCTATACCCTGGCCATAGTTGACGAAGGCTTAATCGATCTCACCCGCTTCAAAACACCCGACCCCTGGGCTGCTTTCAATGCCCGTGAAGCACTGGGCGTTACTACCTGGGATTTATTCGATCAGGTAATGGCGGCTAAATTCGGAAAGGTGGATAAGCAACTGGCCGTTGGTGGTGATGATGATATGGATAACGGAAAACCCAGTAAAGCCAACCGCTTCAAACCCATGGTGCGCTTTGCCGGTCCGTTCTATTTACCCGCCGGAGCTTCCAAAACGCATAAAATTGAAATTCCGGAATACATTGGATCGGTAAAAGTCATGGTAGTAGCCGGACTCAACGGTGCCTATGGAAATGCAGAGAAAGTAGTGGCGGTGAAAAAACCGCTGATGGTACTGGCCACCCTGCCAAGGGTACTGGGTCCGGATGAAACCGTTTCGCTGCCCGTGAATGTTTTTGCCCTCGAGAAAAACATCAGCCAGGTGAAAGTGGAAGTGAGCACCAACAACCTGCTTAAAATAAACGGTTCGGCCATGCAAACGCTTCAGTTTTCTAACCCCGGCGATGAAGTACTCGACTTCCAGCTCAAAGTAGCTCAGGCCACCGGCATTGGAAAAATAAAAGTGGTAGCTACCTCCGGCGGTGAAACTTCGGTAACGGAAATTGAAATCGAGGTAAGGAGCCCCAATCCACAGTTTACGGATGTAATGCAATTTGAAATTGAACCCAATGCCTCAAAGAAAGAAATGTTTACCGTGCCCGGCCTCGCCGGAACGCGTGAGGGAATTCTGGAAATTTCAACCGTGCCTCCTTTCAACCTGGAAAAACGCCTGGGCTATCTGATAAATTATCCGCACGGATGTATTGAGCAAACTACCAGTGCCGTGTTCCCACAATTAACCCTGAAATATCTGATGGAACTGAAGGCGGAAGAAAAGGAAAAAATTTCAGGCCATATCAAGGCAGGATTAAAACGCCTCGGAAAATTCCAGACGGGCGAAGGGGGCTTCTCCTACTGGCCCGGTGAGAATTATACCAGCTCATGGGGAACTAATTATGCCGGCCATTTTATGATTGAAGCAGAAAAAGCCGGATATCAGGTAAACCCCTCGCTTAAACAAAGATGGATTAATTATCAGAAGAAAGAAGCTCGCGACTGGTCAGGCGGTGCCGGTTCCTACGACCATCCTCACGGAAAGGAAAGCAATGAACTTATTCAGGCCTACCGCTTATATACTCTGGCCCTGGCACAAAACGCTGAACTGGGTGCCATGAACAGAATGCGCGAAACGCCCACCCTGGGCCTGGCTGCCAAATGGAGACTCGCCGCTGCCTATGCGCTTGTGGGTCAGCCCGAAGTGGCGGCGGAATTGATCAAGGGCCTGCCGCTTTCCGTACCTGCCTACCGCGAACTTAACTACGGTTACGGCAGCGACCTGCGCGACAAAGCCATGATTCTTGAAACACTGGTGCTGCTGAAAAAAGGCGGGGAAGCTTCCAAAGCCGCACTGGAAATTTCTGCCGCCCTGAACAACAGCAACTGGTACAGTACACAGGAAACCGGTTATTCCTTATTGGCCCTCTCGCGCTTCTACTCGGGAGCAGGCACCGGAAATCCCCTCCAGGTAAATGCGCTGATCAACGGTACGCGAAGCCTTTCGCTGAAATCGGAAAGCCCTGTTGTTAAAGTTAATCTGAACAGCAATGAGCTGCTGCCCAACGGGACTTTTGAATTAAAAAACAACGGCAACACAACCCTATATGTAAAATGGGTAAGGAAATATGTTCCCCTGGCCGGTGAAGAAACTCCCGCCTCATCCAAAGTAGTGCTGGGAGTAAAATACCTCGACATGAAAGGCAATGCCATCGATGTGAGCCGCCTTCCCCAGGGAACAGATTTTATCTGTGAGGTAACCGTGGAAAATCCGGGACGGCAACAGCACTTCAATGAAATGGCATTAAGCCAGATTTTCCCCTCGGGATGGGAAATACACAACTCGCGCATGGATCTCGTATCCTACAGCTCCACGCAGGTAAACACACCCGACTATCAGGATATCCGCGACGACAGGGTTTATTCTTACTTCCAGGTATCTAAATCGGAGAAGAAGACGTACCGGATTCAACTCAATGCAACGTATGCAGGTAAGTTCTACCTTCCCTCCACCGAAACGGAGGCCATGTACGACAATACCATTTATGCCCGTGTTCCGGGAAAATGGGTTGAGGTGGTGAAAGAAAACAAAATGGTGGGTAAGTGAGGTGGAATAACCGGGGGCAGGGAAGGGCTCCCGGTTTTTTTTAAGGATTTACATTCAGATCGCGCACAACTTTTTCACGGGCATGCCGCAGCTTAACATGAAAACCTCCCGTTACGGTAGCACTCAGTGAACTGTCGTATCCAATGGCATAGAGGTAATAATCGCCTTTTAACAGATTTTGAACCGTGGTAAACCCGTAAGATGGACCGGAAGTTCCGGTGGTAATGCGGTCGTCATATTGCGATAATTCAGGACCGGGAAATTCTTTGGCGTTGTATTTTATATACACGGTTGCTCCGGGAACCAGATTATTCTGGCTTTTAACATACACATCAATAACTCCATGTCCGCCCAATCCGTTTTTCTTGCAGCCCGGAAAAAAAACCAGGGAGGGCAATAAAAGAAACAGGGCGAGTCGGGAAATTATTTTCATGCCATGGGTTTTTGGGAACCGAATGATTAAAGTTAGGGAAATTCCTTCAATTTAAAAAAAATCCTTCGATTTATGAGATGAATCAGGGGTTTAAATGACCCCCGTCATGCCCGGAAAAGGCGGCTCGGGCGAAATTTGTATTGTAAACCAAAACAAACCCTGTTATGAACCCTGTACAAAATCTTTATTACGCCCTGGGAGAAGCCTGTTATGCCATTGCCAAAGTGGATGGCAGCGTTCAATCGGAAGAAAGCAATAAACTGCGTGGAATTCTGGAGAAAGAATTTGCAAAAAACGGAAAGGATTTCGATTACGCAGAAATTATTTTTGAAATTCTGAGAAAGGACTCCCTCGACCCTGAAACCGCCTTTGAATGGGCCTTAAACCATATCCGTGTAAACAGCCACTACCTGAGCGAAGAAATGAAAGATCATTTCGAGTCTGTTCTGGTTGCTGTGGCCGAAGCATTCCCCCCCGCCACGGATGAAGAAATGGAAATGATACGGAAGTTCAAAAGAGCTATCCGTGACATCAAAGGCGATCCCGTATTCACGGGAGAAAAATAAATTTATCCCCTGGATCAAATTTTCGATCCGGTCAGGTTGGGGATAATTTAAAGGGACCGAATTCAAAACACGGTCCCTTTTTTTTACATTTGATTCTGTGCAGTCTGTGTTTTCGGTAAATCGTTTTGTAAAGATTCCGGTTCCTGAACTGGTTTCAGGAGGTCCCGATTTCTTCCGTCGCTTTCATGCCATGATCTGGTCGGCCAAAGAATCGGTACATCTGCAGATGTATGCTATAGAACCCGATGGTACCGGACAAAAAGTAATTGAGGAATTAATGCTGGCGGCCCGGAGAGGTGTTAAGGTGTATGTGTTGCTCGACGCCTTCGGATCCAAAGACCTGCCCGCTGCATGGATCAAAACCCTGAAAGATTCGGGTGTAAACTTCCGGTTTTTCTCGCCGCTTTCAGGAAGAAAAACCCTGAGGCTCGGCCGGCGCCTGCATCATAAAATTCTGGTTGCCGATGGGAACCGTGCCCTGATCGGTGGCATCAATATCGGCGATAAATACCACGGCGGCGAATTTCCACCCTGGCTTGATTATGCTCTTGAAGTCTCGGGCAACGGCGCCCAATGGCTGGAAGACCTTTGTGTTCAGATCTGGGGACGAAGATTTTTCAAAGGAAGAATCAGACCGGTTCCCACCCAAACCGGATTGGTGTTGGGAAGAGCCACCACCAACGATTGGTTCCGGAGAAAAACGGAAATATCCCGTGCCTTACGGAAAGGAATTCTGGAGGCCGAAAAAGAAGTCCTCATCATTACTCCTTATTTTCTTCCCGGACGGAAAATCAGAAAGGCCATCCGCCTGGCTGCCAAAAAGAAAGTGGCCATTACTTTGGTGCTTCCGGGCTTGTCGGATGTGGTGCTGGCCAAAAGAGCCGCCCGTTTTTTATACCCCTGGCTGATGCGTAAAGGAGTTAAAATTCTGGAGTGGAATAAATCGGTGCTTCATGCCAAGCTAATCGTGGCCGACCGGAAATGGATTTCCCTCGGCTCCTACAACATTAATCATCTGAGCGATTATTCCAGCATTGAAACAAATTTTGAAATTCTGGATGAAAAATTCGCCGATGCAAGCCTGGATAGACTTTCCGAAGAAATCCTGAACCACTGTCATCCCATTGAACAATCAGACTACGACAGAGAAAGCTCTTGGTGGAGAACACTGGTAGACAGAATGTCTTTTGTGTTGGTGCGTTTTCTGATGCGACTTCTCTTTTCGGTTACTACCCGTTCTTAATTAAATATCGTACATTTAGTTGTGGACACAAACACATATATTTCCTTTTTCGGTGCAGCGGGAACGGTAACCGGGTCGCGGCATTTGATTGAAACCCACGGAAAAAAAATCCTGATCGATTGCGGCTTGTTTCAGGGTTTGCGTGAATTGCGCGATTTGAACTGGAAACCCTTTCCCGTAAAACCTTCCGAAATTGATGCGGTTATTTTAACCCATGCCCACCTCGATCATACCGGCTATTTACCCCTCCTGGGAAAAAACGGATTCAAAGGTCCTGTTTATTTAACACCACCTACTTTCGATCTGGCCACCATCATTCTCAACGACAGCGCCCACATCCAGGTTGAGGAAGCCGAAAAGGCAAATAAGGAAGGTTACGGAAAACACAAACCTGCGCTTCCCTTGTACAAACCGGAGGATGTAAAGCGCATTCTTCCCCTTTTTAAACGCATTGCGCTGAATACTCCCACGGAATTATTTCCCGGATTTGAATTTACCTATCGCATGGCCGGTCATATACTGGGGGCCTGCTTTGTAGAAATAAATTGTTTCGGCAAGCGCATAGTTTTTTCCGGCGATCTGGGCCGGCCCGACAGTCTTACCCTTTTTCCTCCGGATAAATTATCGGAATGCGATTATCTTATTCTTGAATCTACCTATGGGAACCGGGATCACGAGCCTACCCATCCCATGGATGAGTTGGCAAGGGAAATTCGGGAAGCGCATGAGCGGGGCGGAAATTTAATCATTCCCTCATTTGCCGTAGGAAGAACCCAGGAGCTCATTTTAATGATCAACCGTCTGAAAGAAGAGAATAAAATTCCTTCTATTCCTGTTGTTCTCGATTCACCCATGGGTGCCGATGCCACCGAAGCATTTTGCAATTATCCCGAATGGCACCGCTTATCGGTGGAAGAATCGGAAAATCTCTGTTCTCATGTTTTTATCACCCGCAGCATAAGAGATACCCATAAAGTACTCGACACGCCGGACTCGAAGATTGTAATAGCGGGAAGCGGCATGCTTACGGGAGGAAGAATTTTATATTACCTGGAAAAGTACCTGCCCGAAAAAAGCAATACTGTTTTGCTTGTAGGTTATCAGGCTGAGGGAACGCGGGGTTGGCGATTGCAAAACGGGGAGCCTGAAATTAAAGTCTGGGGAAATTATATTAAGGTGAAGGCCCGCATAAATCAGATCACAACCCTTTCGGCTCACGCCGGCAAGTCGGAGTTGGTGGCCTGGGCAGGAGGAAGTAAGAAGGTTCCCCGGAAAATTTTTCTGGTTCATGGAGAGCCCGAGGCTGCCAAAGCCCTTAAAAAAACACTGGAAGAAAAAATGGAAACAGAGGTTGTAATTCCCGGTTTGAACCAACGGGAATTAATGGGATAAAGAAAGGAGTTTGGTTTGGGAGGGAAATTCATTTTGGATGGTCGCTGAGCCCTCCATGGGCGGATAAACTCCGTCGAAGCGCGGTCGCTGAGCGGAGTCGAAGCGACCATTCCTCTCCGCCACGAACGAAACCGGTCCCTGAGCCTGTCGAAGGGACAATTTAAACGATAACGATGATCCCTGTCGTTTCGACAGGCTCAACAACCCACTTTCATCTCACCAGCCTCACATTCCCCTTCTTAAAAAAGAACTTCCATTAATTTTTTACCAGCTTCTTAGAAACAACTCCTTTGTCCGTTTCTAACCTGACAAGGTAAACACCCGGCTTTAAGAGGGAAATATCAATTGGGTTTTCAATGGGAATCCTGAACTCCCTGCCGAGAATATCAG
>ERZ869936.1796-NODE-1796-length-14165-cov-5.174132_pt1 | contig 14165 bp, 12 predicted proteins | sample MGYA00520876_ERZ869936 | MGnify/ENA primary metagenome ERZ869936 (study PRJEB32218, sample SAMN09650985) | biofilter metagenome | isolation source: enrty point of leading RO module | place: Saudi Arabia: Thuwal, RO plant located on Red Sea | collected 2016-02-17 ...
GCGCCGGGACCGTGACGCTCGATGAGCGCGACGACGGCGTCGTAGATCTCCCGGATCCGCGCGGCGAGGGGCTCCCGCGGCGATGTCCGGATGACACCGCACTCGACGAGAACCACGCGGCCGTGATCGAGGCGCCGGACGACGCCGTACCCCGTGGCCGCGGTCCCCGGATCGATGCCGAGAACCAACACGGCGTCACATCGCCTCGGCGAGGACCGCTTCGTCGATGTCCGCGTTGGAATGGACCTTCTGGACGTCGTCGAGGTCGTCCAGGGCGTCGAGAAGCTTCAGGAGCTGCTCTGCGTCGCTACCCGACACCTGCACCTCGTTGGAGGGAATCCGGGTGAGTTCGGCGGACGACGTCTCGATCCCGGCCTCTTCCAGGTGGTCGCGCACGGCGGCGAAGTCGGCGAGTTGGGTGGTGACGACGAACTCCTCGCCGTCCCCCTCCACGTCTTCGGCTCCCCCCTCGATGGCCGCCTCGAACACGCGCTCCTCGGAGTATCGTGAGGCGTCGACGACGATCTGGCCCTTCCGCTCGAACTGCCACGCCACCGAGCCGTCGGTGCCGAGGCTTCCGCCGTGCTTGCCGAGGGCGTGACGCACGTCGGCGACGGTGCGGTTGGTGTTGTCCGTCAGGCACTCGATGAAGAGCGCCACGCCACCGGGGCCATAGCCCTCGTAGGTGGCCTCGTCGTAGTTGACGCCCTCGAGCTCCCCCGTGCCCTTCTTGATGGCCCGTTCGATGTTGTCCGACGGCATCGACTCGGCCTTGGCCGTGTCCACGACGAGACGGAGGCGTGCATTGTAGGCCGGATCGCCTCCCCCTTCCCGGGCGGCGACCGTGATCTCCCGGATGAGTTTGGTGAAGAGCGCGCCGCGTTTCGCGTCGTTCACGCCCTTCTTTCGCTTGATCTTCGACCACTTGTTATGGCCTGCCACGAATCCTCCGCTGTTCCTCATCTGGGGTCGTGGAGTGACCGGCGGCGCCCACGAACCGCCCGCGAATCTCCACACGCTGCGCGGGGGAAAGTACCCAATCCGGCGGTCGTTGATCAATCAGGGACGGTCGGGTCGCCGCGAACCGTTTTCCTTGCGGCCCCAGAGGGTGGGGCGTAGCGTTCCATGAAAGGTGTCCGTTCTTCGTTCTTCCCCCATCCGCACGACGACTGTGGGGGACTTGTGCCCGGAAGAGCGGGCTTCACGGAAGGAAGCTATGAACAACAACAGCCGCGGTTTCACCCTGATCGAGCTGCTCATCGTCGTGGTGATCATTGGGGTCCTGGCGTCCATCGCCATCCCCAAGTTCTCCTCGATGAGGCATAAATCGTACATCGCCGCCGTCACGTCCGACCTCAAGAACGTGGCGAGTCAGCAAGAGATCTACCTGAGCAACCTGTACTCGTACGCCGGTGACGTGAACGACCTCAACATCACGCTCACCGACGCCGTGACCGTCACGGTCAACGAAGCCACGGGTACGGGGTGGGCGGCCACCGGGACGCACTCCGGTCTGGCCGGCCAGCAGTGCGGGATCTACTTCGGCGACGCGTCGGCCGGAAACGCTTCTCCGGCGACCCAGCCCGGCTTCGTAGCCTGTAACTGACGGCGAATCCTCGCCTAGAAGAAGCGGCCGAACCCTCCGCCGAAGCCGCTCACGCCGCGGAATCGATTGTTCACCACGTTGTTGAAGATCGATCCGAACTGGAACGAGAACCCGACGGACATTCCGTAGTTGAAGTCCGTCCCGCGCTGACGTAGCTCGAGAAGCGCTTCCTCGTCGGTGGCGCCCTGGGCCGAGAGGTAGATCTGGTCCTCGACCCATCCCACGTTCCCCCGGGCGTTGATGCTCAGGCCGCGGGTGATACGGAAGTCGATGTCGCCCCGAAGGGAGACGTTGTAGAGCGCGACGTCGTGGAGGTAGTGGGACCCACGGAGCGTGAGCCCGGCATCGCCCCACGTCTGTCGCTGGGACAGCTCCACCTCCAGCGATTGTTCGAAGCGCAGCTCCGAGGACTCCCCGAAGACGGTCTCTTCGATGTAGTCGCGGTAGGCCGGACCGATCTTGTAGCCGAAGGTGAACGCCCTTCGAGTGGCTTCGTCATAGGGGAAGACGCTGAACTCGGCAGCCGGGGTGATCTCCCATCGGAAGCCCTGGTTGAACCGGGTCTGGCGTGCCACCTGCCCCTGGAGTCCAACGGACCAGTGGTCCGCCAACGAGTAGACGATGAGGGGGTTCACGCTCCAGTCCACGCGGGTGTCACTGAAGGTCCCGTCCTCGAGTTCGAACTCGCGGCGCTGGTAGTTGATGTTGCTGTTGAGGTTGACCTTCCACTCCGGCGAGACCCGGGAGGCGTTGAATCCGGCGTTGAAGCGGCGGGTGCTGCTCAGCTCCTCACCGTCGAGGTTGGCGTTTCCGTTGATTCGGAAGACCCACAGGTTCCACGGGTCGTCCACCTCGGCCTGGGACACCACACGGCGACCGCCCACCGAGCTCTCGGGATCGGGCCCCCGCAGGGACACCAGGTCGCGGTACCCAGCCACGGACGCGAAGCGGGCAATGCCGAGGCCGAGGACGTGGGCCACTCCGTCGAGCCGCTCGCGATCGGTGTCGGTGGGAAGCGACTGCCAGAGGAGCTGGTCCTCGTACGCCGCGAGGTCCTCCCGTCCGAGGAAGTCGAGGCGATACTCACGCCCCCCCACCCCCGTGTTGGTGCTCGTCATGATGACATGGAGGTCCGAGACCTCCTGGTCGTTCACCCAGTTCACCCACCCGATCTCGGTGCGGTAGTACTGGGAGTTGCAGTCCCGCCCCTCGCAGTCGAAGAAGACGTTGGGGCGACCGCTCTCGAGCTGGGCCGACACCGCTGTCGGAGCGCCGAGAAGCGTCGCACCGACGAGGGAGGCGGAACCGAGGATGAGGTGGAGGAGTCCGAATCTATGGGACAACACTGGAGGTCCGGCGTCGTTAGGTGGCAGAGGGCACCGATGTTGGAGACACGGCCAGCGACCCTTTGGTTGAGAAGAGGCCTTCCGCCCGTCGTGTCAGCACGGAGTGTAGCCCGACGGTGGGGCGACTCGAAGCCCTCCGTCCTCCCTGCCGGACGTCCGCGGGCTCAGTTCCCGGGGGCTTCCACCAGGTCGGGCGCCCGGCGTCCCTTCGTCGCCTGTTCCAACGCGTAGGCGAAGGAGAGGAGGGCGGCCTCGGACCACATGTCACCGATGAACGCCAAGACGAACGGCGTCCCGTCGTCGTAGTAGTCGTACGGAACGGTGACGGTGGGGACGCCCAGATCGTTGATGATGTTGCTGGGAATCTCCGCCCAGTTGTTGGGTGTGTACTCCGGGCGTTCGGGATCCTCCACCACCGGGCGGTTGGGCTGACCCGACTGGGGGAAGAAGAGCCCGTCGAGTTCGTGCTCCTCCAGGACACTGCGGAAGAGCGAGCGCACCCGGTGGCGCCACGCCTGGTAGGCGTCTCCGGCCTCGGTCGCGCTGGGGCGGGCCGGCGGTGGCCCCTCGTCGTCTCCCCTCCGACCTCGGTCGTAGGGACGGCCGCTGAGCGCCTCCCACTCCTCGATGGAGTCGAAGGGTGCATCGGAGCCGAGCCCCCGCATGTAGAGAAGCATGTCGTACGCGCCCTGGGTCCGCACCCCCGTCCGCTCGCCGTAGGCGTCCTTGAAGCCGGTCCCGGCAAACGGGTCCTCGACGACCTCGGCGCCGAGACTCGTGAGCGTTTCCACGGCCCGTCGGTAGTGCTCCTCCGTGGTGGAGTCCAGAGGCAGGAAGTCGTCGCGCCATCCCGTGCCCACCAGACCGAAGCGCTTGCCCGCGAGGGCTCCGGCATCCAGGCCCACGACGTATCCGCCCTCCGGCATGTTGCCGACGGCAGCGTACGTGGCCAGGTCCTCCTCGGTGGGGCCCGCCAGCACGTCCAGGGTCAGCGCTGCGTCTCGGACCGTCCGGGCCATGGGGCCCACCACGTCCACGTACGTCCCGCTCAGCGGCACCACGCCCTCCAGGGGCACCAACCCGTACGTCGGCTTCACCCCCACGAGGGCCTGCGCCGAGGAAGGGTTCTGGATGGAGCCACCGGTCTCCGTGCCCAACCCGAGGACCGCGAAGCTCGCGTTGACGGCGGTGGCAGTGCCCCCGCTGGAGCCACCCGGCACCTTCTCGACGTTGTACGGGTTGAGCGTCATCCCTGCGACGCTGCTCGTGGTGCGGGTCCCATGACCCGCGAAGTCGGGGAGATTCGTCTTTCCGAGGATGATGGCGCCGGCGTGCCGAAGGCGGGACACCACCGCGGCGTCGTCCGACGGTACCATGTCCACCCCGCCGGTAGCCGAGCTGAAGCCCTCCCAACCGGCCGTGGTGACGAGCCCCCCGTAGTCGATGTTGTCCTTGATGACCACCGGGACGCCGTGAAGGGGACCCACCGGACCCGAGCCCGCATAGGCGACGTCCAGCTCCGCTGCGGTGGCGAGGGCGTGGGGATTCATGGAGATGAAGGCGTTGTAGTGGTCCTCGTACCGACGAATCCGGTCGAGGAACGCCTCGGTGAGCTCGACGGCCGTGAAGTCCCCGGCGGCATACCCGCGGTGCACGTCCTCCACCGTCATCTCGACGACATCGATCTCCTGCGCGGCCACAGGAGCCGGGCCCCACGCCACGCCAGCGAGGACGACGGCCAACCGGCCGACTCCCCCGAACCGATTCGGCCCGGATCCGAAGGCGTGGAGCGACATGGCGCTACGAATGCGTGACGTCACGAACCGCCCGGGCCGCGATCCGACGCCGATCCCGCCGGTCTGGCGCCCTCGCCCGCGTCCGGGGCGTCGTCCGACACGGGCGTCGTCCGGATGGTCGGGTACTCGATCCCCAACTGCTCCAGATACGTGTCGTAGCGATCCGCATCGTAGTAGAAGGGGCGCATCTGCTCCCGCCAGCGGGCCATGATGTCCTCGTTGAGCCAGATGGCGGGCTCGTCGTGCTCGCTGATGAAGGGGATGTACTCGGTCTCGGCGGTCTGCACGTCGTTGAAGTAGGCCCAGGCCGCATCGATGGTCTCACCGTCCAGGAAGAGGTCAAGGAGCGTCATCGCCTGGACCTTCGCACCCGCCACGCCGCCCTTGTGGGCCACGGGCGTGGCCATGGCGATTCCGTTGGCCCAGTTGTGTCCCGGCCCCCCGCGCATGTTCGACGGGTAGCCCAACGTGACCGTGGGCATGTTCCACGAGATGTCGCCGATGTCGTCGGAGCCTCCGCCCAGGGAGCGGGACAGATCCACCGGTCCGCTCATCTCCTCGGGGACTTCTGTCTGCAGGCCGGTGACCTCGACGCCCATCTCGGCCTGGAACGCCTCGGCGAATCGAACGTCGTCCTCGGACCACTCGGGCATTCCCACGCGCTGGATGTTGGCGAAGGTGACTTCGGCCACCGGCTTGCTGAAGTGTCGGCTCCACGCCGATCCCACGGTCATGATGGTGTCCACGGTGGTACCCGTCATGAGGGCAGCGCCCTCCGCCATCAGCGCCGCCGCGTCGTACTGCTCCTTCGTGAGCTCGTAGTCCCGCTCGCGGAAGTAGAACCAGATGGTGGCCGTCTGGGGCACCACGTTGGGCTGGTCGCCGCCGTCTACGATGATGTAGTGGGACCGCGCGGCGGGCCGCAGGTGCTCCCGCTTGTACTCCCACGCCTGGGCCATGAGCATGACGGCGTCCAGCGCGGAGCGCCCCCTCCACGGCGAGCCGGCCGAGTGGGCGGTCTCACCCGTGAAGCGGTACATCACCGACCACAGGGCGTTGCCGCCCTGCTGGCCCCAGTTCACGCCGAACCCGCTGCTCACGTGGGTGAAGAGATTCACGTCCACGCCGTCGAAGACACCCTCGCGGACGAAGTAGGCCTTCGACGCCACCTGCTCCTCGGCGACGCCGGGCCAGATGAGGAGGGAGCCGTCGATGTTCTCGCGCTCCATGATCTCCTTCACCGCGATGGCCGCGACGATGTTCACGGCCTGGCCGGAGTTGTGGCCTTCCCCGTGCCCCGGGGCCATCGCCAGGATGGGATCGCGATAGGCGACGCCGGGCTTCTGGTTCGACTGGGGGATCCCGTCGACGTCGGAGCCGAGGGCGATGACCGGCTCACCCGAGCCGTTGGACCACCGTGCCGTCCACGCCGAGGGCATGCCCGCCACACCCAGCTCGATGTCGAACCCTTCATCCTCCAACAGGCCGGTGAGGTAGGCCTGGGTCTCGAACTCCTGCATGCCCAGCTCCCCGAAGGAGAAGAGCATGTCGATGATCTCCTGGACCATCTCGGCCCGCTCCTCGACGAGCTCGAGGGCCTCCTCCTTGAGATCGTCGAGTCGGGGGTCGGCCTGAGCGGCCAGAGCGATGGGGCTCACGGCGAGGAAGGCCACGGTTGCGGCGATTCGGACGAAGGTGCGCGACATGCTGAGGGTCTCCCGTACGCGAGGTGGGTCGGGCCGCCGAAGCGATCCGGTGGAAGCGGAGGACAATACGCGGGCACGCCCGCAGGGGCGATATGCCCCGTACATCCCGACACCGCGATCCTCGGGCGCGTTGACCGTCCGAACCGGGTGCGGTACCATGGAGACGGTTAGATGAGAATGGTTCTCAATCTCGACTCGCATGCTTCGCCCTTCCCCACAGATCAACGCACGCCGACTGCTCGTCGCGTCGGCCACCGTCGTCGCCGCCCTCTGTGCCACGACGCTCGATGCGTCGGGCCAGGAGGACGGGGCTCTACTCGGCTCCGTGGAGCGCACGGCGTGGCTCATGGGCACGCGGGTGGTACTCACCGTGGATGCGGCGGATCGTGAGACCGCACTCGCCGCCAGCGAGGCCGCGCTCACGGCGATGGAGCGAACCGAGGACCTGCTCACCACCTGGCGGGACGACTCGGAGCTGTCGCGGCTGAATCGCACCGCGCCTGGCACGCTGGTCCACCCGACCCCCGCGTTGGCCGGCCTCCTGGCCGAGGTTGCTCGTTGGAGCGACGCCACGAGTCAGGCGTTCCATCCGGCCGTGGGAGCCCTCATCGACGCCTGGCAGCTTCGAGGCGACGGCCGCGTACCCGACGTCGCCGAGCTTCGGCACGCACTCGACGCCGCGGGAGAGCGGGGCGTGGCCATCGACGCCACGAACGGCTCCGTGGTCCGGCGCTCGGCGGCGGCGTGGCTCGACGCCGGAGCTTGGGGCAAGGGCGCGGCCCTCCGCGAGGCCCGTCTCGCCCTCCGGGAGTCCGGCGCCACCGCTGCCCGCATCGATCTTGGAGGCCAGGTCCTCCTCATCGGCTCCGACCCCTCCACCCTCGCCGTGGCCGACCCCGTCGAGCGCGGTCGGCCGTTCGCCGACCTACGGTTGGCCGACGTCTCCGTCGCCACCAGCGGACAGACGGAACGAGGCATCGAAGTCGACGGAGAGCGGTACGGCCATCTCCTCGATCCCCGCACGGGTCGCCCCGTCCCGGCGTGGGGAAGCGTCACCGTCGTACACACCGATCCGCTCGCCGCGGACGTCCTGGCCACCGCGCTCTTCGTCCTCGGGCCCGAAGACGGCCTCCGCCGCGCGGCGGAGCTCGACGTGGCGGCTCTCTTCGTCGTATCCGGCGCGGGCGGGACGACCTCTCGGACCACGCCCGCTCTGCATTCTCACTCCATCACCTTGTCCACCCCCTCCCCCCGGTCACCGTCGTGACCACCAAACCACAACACATGAATTCGTTTCAGTCCATAGCAGTCCTGAGCACCATCCTCCTTCTCTTCACCGCCGCCCTGACACCGTCGCGCCTCGACGCGCAGGCAGCCGATTCGGCCCGCGTGGCCGAACTCGAGCGTCGCCTCGACGCCATCACCCGGGAACTCGAGCGGATGGACCTGGGCGGTGATGTCGTTCGGGCGGACACCGCCATGCTGGGGCTCGGCCCTGCTGCCTCGAAGGTGTACCGCGTAGAGCGGGGTGTCTCCATCGGAGGCTACGGTGAGGGGCTCTACGAGGACTACGCCTCCGAGCGTGAGGACGGATCGCCGGCGACGTCCACGGATCAGTTCGACGCGCTCCGCGTCATCATCTACGTCGGCTACAAGTTCAACGACCGCATCCTCTTCAACTCCGAGATCGAGGTGGAGCACGCCGACGAGATCTTCCTCGAGTTCGCCTACATCGACTACCTCATCAACGACGACGTAGGCGTTCGCGGCGGAATACTCCTCGCGCCCATGGGACTGGTCAACGAGCTCCACGAGCCGCCCATCTTCCTGGGTTCCGAGCGTCCCCTCACCGAGAACCGGATCATCCCCACCACGTGGCGAGAGAACGGTGTCGGCCTCTTCGGCGGCAACGACGCGGTCTCGTGGCGGGTGTACGTCATGAATTCGCTGAACGGGATGAGCTTCTCGGATTCGGGCCTCCGGGGCGGTCGCCAGAAGGGCTCGAGAGCCCTGGCCGAAGACTTCGGCGTCGCGGGTCGTCTGGACTACACCGGCGTGCTCGGTCTCAACGTGGGTGCTTCGGCGTACACCGGCGAGACCGCTCACAACGCCATGTTCGGCGGTGAGGAGGTGGGTGGTCGCGTGACCATCTGGGATCTTCACGCCGACTACCGTGCTCGTGGCTGGGACCTGCGTGCGCTCGTGGCCGGAGCGTCGGTCGACGACGTCGCCGAGCTCAACCAGATGATCGGGCTCACCGGGGCCGAGGGCATCGGAACGGCCATGCTCGGCTGGTACCTCCAGGCCGGCTATGACGTACTCCGCGGGTCGACGCTGGAAGACCAGCTCCTCCCGTATGTCCGCTTCGAGAAGGTGAACACCCAGCGGGAGGTGGCCACCGGATTCGCCGCCGATCCGGCCAACGACGTGACGATCACCTCTCTCGGCGCCGCCTGGAAGCCGGTGCCGGAGGTGGTGCTCAAGGCCGACTACCAGCTCTGGTCCAACGCCGCCGAAACGGCCACGAACCAATGGAACGTGAGTCTCGGATGGCTATTCTGACGGCCCTCCGCGCGCCGAACCCCGTCCGCCCCGGAGGGCGGGCGGGGATGCTGGCAGCCTCGCTCATTGCCGCGCTGGCGCTCCCCGCGGACGTGAATGCCCAGCTCACCCAGGATCAGGCGCTGCAGCTTGCCTTCGGCTCCGCCGACGTGGAACGGCGCACCGCATTCCTCGACGAGTCGGACCTGGAGGACGCTCGGGCGTTGGCCGGCCCCCGGGCAGGGATCGATCGGGGCGTCGTGTCGTACTACGTCGCGTCCGACGGTGGATCGCCCGTCGGGGTCGCCTACTTCGACGCCCACCGGGTGCGCACGCTCCAGGAGGTCCTCATGATCGTCGTCGACCCACGGGGCCGGGTCGCTCGGGTGGAAACCGTGTCCTTCCGCGAGCCTCCCGAGTACGAGGCACCGGAAGGGTGGCTGGCCCAGTTTCTCGACCGCCCCCTGGACGACGAGTTGTCGCTGCGGGGAGCCATCGCTCCCATGACCGGCGCCACGCTCACCGCCAACGCGGTGACGGAGGCCGTGCGCCGGACGTTGGCCCTCCATGAGATCATCGATCCGTTCGACGCACGACAGGAGTCGTCGAACCGGTGACCCGCTTCCAGCGGTGGTTCCTGTACGTGACGACGGCCGTCGCCACCCTCAGCGGTGTCGGGTACTTCTACATGAAGCGCTTCCTGACACCAGTGGATCCGTGGGCCGTCATCAACCACCCGCTGGAGCCGTGGTTCCTGAAGGCGCACATCCTCACCGCGCCTCTCATGCTCTTCGCCGTGGGGCTCATCACCACGCAGCACATCTGGCGCAGCCTCAAGTCGAGTCTGCCCACCGGGCGAAAGACGGGCCTGGCGGCCACCGTGGCCTTCGGGCCGCTGGTGATCAGCGGCTACCTCATCCAGACCGCCGCTACGCCGCTAACCCTCGACGTGCTGGGATGGACCCACCTCGTGCTCGGTCTGGTGAGCGCCTTCGCCATCTTCGAGCACCGCCGTCTGGTGCGCGGACGCAAGCGGCGTCGCGGACGCGACGACCTTCCGGTCCTCACGCTACCCACCACAGGGGGTCGGGCCGAAGACGACGTCAGGCCAGCTGCGGCCTCTTCAGGTGCCAGTCGGTCCGCTTCTGGAAGGCGTGCGCGACGCTCAGGATCGCGTCGTCCGCGAACAGACCACCCAGAAGAGTCGTCGTCAACGGCATCGTCGTAGGAGAATCGGCGTCGGGATTACGCACGCCGTACCCGTACTGGACGATGACCGCCGGGTGTCCCGTCTGGTTGGTGAGGCCGACGTGCCCGCGCCCTGACACGAACATGTCGAAGCCGGCCATGGCGTCGCGCATCTCCTTCATGAGGATGAGCCGGCGCCGCTGGCTCTGCACGTAGTCCAAGGCCCGGGTGTCGCGTCCCCGGCGGAAGCGCCCACGCCGACGAGCTTCCCGGGGCTCGAGGCCCTCGGGCACCGGCTCCGGCTCCTCGCCGTCGGGCGATACGTGGAAGTCGAACGCCGCGGATGATTCCACGCCGAGGGAGTTGGATCCGCCCTCGGGGATCTCGTTCATGGGTTCGAGGCGAGCCCCCATGTCGGAAAGCTGCTCGAGGAACGCCTCCGGAGCCTCCTCGTCGTACCCGATGCGGTACGCCATCAGGTCGACGTCGGGATCGAAACGGAAGGGGGCGGTCAGGGACGCGGGATCCCGTTCGCTGGCGCCCCGGACGGCCTCGAAGACGAGGGCGCAGTCCAGGATCGTTCGGCACATGGGCCCGGCCTTGTCCATGCTCCACGACAGGACCATCCCGCCGTAGCGCGACACGCTCCCGAAGGTGGGGCGCAGCGCGCTGAGCCCGTTGCGTCGCGCGGGAGAGACGATGGAGCCCTGTGTCTCCGTGCCGATGGCGAACGCCACGGCTCCCGCCGCCGTCGCCGAGCCTGGTCCGGCCGACGATCCGCTGGAGCCCTCTTCGGGATTCCACGGGTTCCGGGTCATCCCCCGATACCAACGATCGCCCGAGGCGTACTCGCCCGTGGCCAACTTGGCGATGAGCACCGCCCCGGCGTCCCGGAGCCGAAGCACGACGTCGGCATCCTGGTCGATGACCTGATCGGCGTAGTCCGCCGAGCCCCACGTCGTCCGCGTCCCCTCGACGGTGAAGAGGTCCTTCACACCGTACGGAATCCCGTGGAGGGGACCCCGGTACACCCCGTTGGCCAGGTCCAGGTCCGCCTGGCGCGCCTCTTCCATGGCCCGGTCCTCGAGGATGGTGACCGCGAACATGAGGGAGGGGTCCAGGCGCTTCGTCCGCTCCAGATAGATCTCGGTGAGTTCTACCGAGGAGATGTGTCCTCCCCGGATGAGGGCGGCGAGTCGATGCACCGGAAGGAAGGCGATGTCTTCGGGGTCGCCAGGCACCGGCCCCACCCACGGCTCGATGGGAATCGGGTGTCGCTGGAAGGGGTCGAGGCCTTCGGAGTGCCACCGCTTGTAGAGGGAGCCGGTGCCCCCCGGGTACGCCTGGAAGACGAGGGCCGGATGCTCGCCGTTTCCGAGGGGCACCGGCGGAGGCGCTTCCTGAGCCTGCTGGGCAAGCGCCGAAGCCAACTCGGCCCGGACCTCCGGGTCGGGCTCCAAGGCGAGCAGCTCCGAAGGCGCCATGGCGCCGGCCGCAGCCGCAGCCAGGGCGGCCCGCAGGAAGTCACGCCGCTCCACGTTCCCGGGTCCATTTCGGCCGAGCGTTCCGTCCATTCGTCCATCTCCGTGTTCAGCCGTCTCGTCGCGCCGTCCCGGTGTCTCTGCCATGCGCTCGACCGGTGGACCGGGGCTTCCTCGCCGCGGCGGGTCAGGATGCCGGCACGTCGGTCGTCTGGCAAGCGCGAGTGGAACTGCCAGCGCCTTAGGCCGTGCCTCGGCCCCCATCAGCCCGATGGCCTCACCTCAAGAGGGCGGCCTTACTCCAGCAGCGTGGCTTCAATGGCCAGCCCCGGCCCGAAGGCCAGGGCCACGCAGGGCCCTTCGACACCCCGGTCGGCCATTCGTTGGAGGATGAAGAGCACGGTGGCCGACGACATGTTTCCGCACTCCGAAAGCACCTCTTCCGAGACGGCCGTGGCTTCGCGTGGGAGGTCGAGGGCCCGCCGACACGACGACACGATGCGAGGCCCACCCGGGTGGATGGCCCACGACGCCACGTCGGCGAGGGCCAGCCCCTGATCCCTGAGCCACCCTTCGAGCCAGGGTCTCAGCGTACCCTCGATGAGGTCCGGAATGGTGGGCGAGAGCGTCATCCGGAAGCCATGGTCACCGATGCGCCAGGTCATGGCGTCCTCGGCCTCGGCCAGGAGGTGGGTACCCGTGGCCACCACCTTCCACGCCCCCGGTGTCCCCGCCCGACCCACCGCCGCAGCAGCCCCATCGGAAAAGAGGGCGTTGGCCACCAGCAGCTCCGGGTCCCACGCGTAGGAGAAGTGGAGGGTGCAGAGCTCCACCGAGCAGAGCAGAGGTACGGCCTCCGGCTCGGCGCGCAGGATGGAATCCACGACCCGAAGGGCCGCCAGCGCTCCGTAGCATCCCATGAATCCGACGTGCGTCCGACGGACCGCTGCCCCGAGACCCAACTCGTGAACGATGGCGGAGTCGACGCCGGGAGCCATGAAGCCCGTGCACGAAACCGTGACCAGGTGGGTCACCTCGTCGGGAGACACCCCTCCCGCCTCCAGCGCCTCCCGGGCGGCCTCGACGGCCAGCGGCGGCGCGTGCGTCTCGTACGCGGCCATGCGCGCCACCGTGGTCGGCCCCAGGTCTCCATTCCCCGAAGAGGGCGGATAGAAGCGCTGCCGTGCCGCGAGATCCCCGCGCGAGTCGTCGAGGAGCACGCTGTGTCGCGTATCCACGCCGGACCGCCGATACAGAGCGCGAAGGGTCCGGGACTTCTTTGCGTCGAAGCCGCAGAACGACGCGTGCAGCTCCACGGCCTCGGCCTGGGTGAGGCGGTGCGGAGGCAGGGCGGTGCCGATGCCCTGGAGATGGAGGTGCGTCACGGTGCGACCCCTGCGCCGACGGGGATCTCGGGCGACGCGCCCGTCGCAGGCTCGCCGGGCCATCGGGCTGCGTCGTCCAGGTGAGGTAAACGGGCCGTCGCCGCCATCAGCGGGCGCGCCAGCACCGGCGCCACGCGGAGAGCGCGCACCGCGGCTCCGACGAGGACAGGACGCCTCAGCCCCAATGCCAGAAAACGGCAGACCCTCTGTCGCCGCTCCACCACACGACGATGCGTGCGGATCCACCGGCGGGCGGCTTCCTCGCCAGCGCCGTCCAACGCCTCCAGAACGAGGGGCGCCACACTCACACCCCCCGCGAGGGCCCACCCCATGCCTTCACCCGTGAAGGGCTCCACGTACCCCGCGGCATCACCCACTCGGAAGACGTTCCCTTCGGCCGCGCGCGGAGTCCGCCGAGTGAGGGCCGGAGTGCCCCGCCACCCGAAGACGGGTTCCGTCTCCGGAAGTCGCGAACCGGCTTCACGCACGATTGCGGCCACGGCCCCCGCGGGTCCCAAGCGAGACACCGACGAGCGATCCACCGCCGCGGCCACGTCCAGCGCGCCGGACTCGGTACGCACCATGCCGACGTAGCCGTACCGGCCCACCATCATGTTCAGTTCTCCGGGATCGCAAATCGAACACCCGCGCCCCCCCGACCGGTCGTGCGGAGGCACGACGTCCGGTGGGAAGACGGCGCCCAGGCCCACCCTGGAGCCCTCCGCGACGTCCTCCGCCGACCGGGCGCCCCTCAACTGCAGTCCGCCGAGGCCCGTGGCGTCCACCACAACCCTGGCGCGCAGCCGTCGCACCTCGCCCTCGAAACGGACGCGGAGCTCCACCCCCTCATCCTCCGTGGCCAGCCGTTCGACGCGGACTCCAAAGCACACGTCCCCTCCGGCGTCCACGACCGCATCGCAGAGGAGGGCATCGAGACGGTAGCGCGACAGGGACAGGGATCCCGGCAGTCGCAGCCGGGCCCGGCGTCGGCCCGCTCTCAGCTGCATCACATCGATGGGTACTGCACCAGCGTCCCGCACCGCATCGAGGAGGCCCAAGCCTCGAAGCAGGGCGATGGCCGGGGGACCGAGGCATCCGCCGCATACCTTCTAGCCA
>ERZ869936.1797-NODE-1797-length-14150-cov-6.828450_pt1 | contig 14150 bp, 13 predicted proteins | sample MGYA00520876_ERZ869936 | MGnify/ENA primary metagenome ERZ869936 (study PRJEB32218, sample SAMN09650985) | biofilter metagenome | isolation source: enrty point of leading RO module | place: Saudi Arabia: Thuwal, RO plant located on Red Sea | collected 2016-02-17 ...
ATGACGCCATCATCCAGGACCGGGGCTTCCTCGACGAACTGGCCGGCCTCTACCGCCACTACGTCGGCCGGCCGAGCCCGGTCTTCCACGCCCGGCACCTCTCCGGGAAATACGGGGCCGGGCTCTACCTCAAGCGCGAGGACCTCAACCACACCGGCGCCCACAAGATCAACCACTGCCTCGGCGAGGCGCTGCTGGCGAAGCGGATGGGCAAGACCCGGCTCATCGCCGAGACCGGCGCCGGCCAGCACGGCGTCGCCCTCGCCACCGCCGCCGCGCTCGTCGGCATGGAATGCGACATTTACATGGGCGAGGTCGATATCGCCAAGGAGCACCCGAACGTCGTCCGCATGCACATCCTCGGCGCCCGGGTCGTTCCGGTCGGCCACGGCCGCCGCACCCTCAAGGAGGCGGTCGATGCCGCGTTCGAAGCCTATCTCCGGGATCCCGTGAACCAGTTCTACGCCATCGGCTCGGTGGTCGGCCCCCATCCGTTTCCGAGAATGGTGCGCGACTTCCAGTCGATCGTCGGCAACGAGGCCCGCGAACAGATGCTGGAAATGACCGGCCGCCTCCCCGACCACGTGGTCGCCTGTGTCGGCGGCGGCTCCAACGCGATGGGGATCTTTTCCGGCTTCCTCGACGATGAGCCGGTGGCCCTCCACGGCGTCGAGCCGGCCGGCCGGGATCTCGAAGTGCCCGGCGAGCACGCCGCCACCCTGACCAAGGGCCGCCCCGGAGTGATGCACGGCTTCAAGTCCTACATGCTCCAGAATGACGCCGGCGAACCCGGGGAGGTCTACTCGGTGGCCAGCGGACTCGACTACCCCTCGGTCGGGCCACAGCACAGCCACCTCAAGGACATCGGCCGGGTGAACTACCACACAATCTCCGACCGCGAGGCGATGGACGCCTTCTTCGAGCTGTCGCGGGCCGAGGGCATCATCCCGGCGATCGAATCCGCCCACGCCGTCGCCCAGGCCACCAGGCTCGCCGCCGACAAGGGCGGCGTGATCCTAATCAACCTCTCCGGTCGCGGCGACAAGGACATCGACTTCGTCGCCAAGCACTACGGCAAGGACTACGGCTTGCCGGGCTGAGGCGGTTGCGGGACGGGAGGCTCGATCACCCTGCTGATTCCTCAAGGTTGGGCTTGTCAGACAACAGATCGTTGCGACGCAAGCTTACCGGTCATCTTGGAGGTTCGGTGGATTGTCCAGCCGGTCGTGCCAGAAACCCGGCTTGCGACTGCCGTGTGCCACCGCCACCACGACCAGAGCATCAGCCCGAATCACATAAGCGATGTAGTAAGGAAAGACGGGGCAATTGACTTGCCGGTAACCTGCCGACCGCTCGCGCCACAGGTAGGGCGCAGTGATCACGACCCTGAGTACCTCGGCAATCTGGTCCCGGAACCGGTGGCCCAATCCAGATTCCTTCTCTTCGTAATAATCGGCAGCCTCAAAGAGGTCGTCTCTCGCCTCGGTCGTGAACTCGACCCTCATCTCCGGAGGCGTCGATCCAATTCCTCGAAGACATCCGCTGCCTGATGGCGGACCGTCTGGCCACCATCGAGCCTCTCGATGCGACGAACAATCTCCGCCTCCCAAAGGGCATCGATGGCCGGGTCGGGGGCAGGCTCGGCACTCGCGAGCACCCGATGGGCAAGCGTAACCTTTTGGTCCTCAGGAAGCTGTAGCGCTTCCTTCTCGATCGTCTCCAGCATGTTCGCCATGAGAGCAAAATAGCCTCCACCGACCCACTTGCCAGCCTGTTTTCGGGTGCAATGGAAAGTGGTAGGCAAGCCTTGAAGCCCTGCAATACCAGCGGCACGGAAGAACAGAGTCGGCTGGAGGGCCGACCCGCGAAATGTGAGCCCGGCCGGAATGCCCGCTGCCTCCGGCCCGAAGGGTCGGTGGAACGGAGCCCCGGGGCAGCGCCCCTGACTTTGTTCTCATGACCCTGCGGGCCATTTCCAAGACCGCCCAGATGCCGGCGGGACGCCGATGGACAACCTTCGCAGATCGTATGCCTGACACGCCGTTTCGTTATTCTTGTCCTGCGCCTTCATGGTCGAGAGCCGCAATGAACTGCTCGGGGTTGTAGACGGGAATCGCGGCCGAGGCGAAGTGATCCACGTTCCTGGTGACAATGCAATGAGCCCCGACCTGGAGCGCCGCTTCATGCAGGACGGCGTCCTCGAAATCAGGCATGCGTCGGCTGATCGCCGATTCCAGCACCCCCCGGTTCACTCCCGCCACGCCGAAGATCGACAACAGATCCCCGATCCGCGCCAGGCTCGGATGTTTTCCGATCTGGCGCTGCGCGATGTGGTGAATCGTCGTGATGGTCGTCGCACACAACAGCCCCTGGCATCGACCGGTCTCCACGGCAGCCAGCACGAGGGACGAGGCGGCTGCGTGCCGCTCACGCCCCAGCATCACATCAAGGACAACCTTGGTATCGACCAGGGCGATCACGAGTGCTTTCGAGCGAGATGGTCGATGTAGGCTTCCCGGTCTTCATCCGCTCCCCGGATGCAGCCTACCAGCGAAGCGGTGACCGGTGGCAGGCCCCGCGAACCGGGCTCCGCACCCGCGGTCCCGAAGGCACGGAAATAGTCGCTTACCAGCTTCGAGACCGAAGTTCTCCGGCTCGCCGCCTCCTTCTTGGCGGCTGCGACGAGGTCGTCGGGCACATGGAGCGTCAGTTTTCCCATGACGTATTGATACCCGCGATTGATACGTCACGTCAACGGGTTTCTGGATGCCAAGTTGTTGAATGCCGACCCACTCCACCAGGGTGAAGGAAGCTTCGCAAAAGGGCACAAGCCTGGTGATGAGGCGGCGCGGTGGGGCGGGGGCCGAAGACCCCCCCTCAAGGGGGAACCACGCCCGCCGGTGGCGGGCGTTTCGGGTGGTGCGGGCGAAGGGTCGTTCAGGGACGTGCCTTCACATCGGGGATCTTCACATCGGGGATCTTCTGCTCCTCGATGATGACGCTGAGCGGTCCGATGGCCGGGAGGTTGTCGCCGGGCTTGTAGTTGCTCATCGGGTAGTTGGCGACGGCAAGGGTCACCGGGCCGCCATCGAAGTCCTCGAGGAACTCGCTCCACACGGGGCTCCCGCTCTTGCCCTGGCGGCGCCAGGCGGTCACGCCGCTGTCACGCCCGCCCATCAGCCTGCCGTTGGCGTGGATGGCGAAGGCCTCACCGGAATTGGCGTTGATGCTGCCGCTGACGAGCACGCGGTAGCGGTGTCCGTCCTTGGCGGGCGGCAGGTCGAAGCTGCCGCGCATCAGCAGGACGTCATGCTCGACGACCGTGGTCGGCTGCGGGCGCTCGGCCGGATAGAGCGGATACTTGACGATCCAAGCGAGGTTCTCCGGCCACTCCTTCTCGACGGTCTTGCCGAAGGGAGCGGGTGCCTTTTTCCAGCCGGCCTTGGCGGCATCGAAGTCCGCGGCGAACCAGTTCTCCTGGCCGGCGGGCAGCTTGAACTCGACCGGGGCGACCTGGGGCTTCTCGCCCTTTTTCGGCTCCGGTGCCGCGTAGGGATTCACCGCGAGATCGAAGCCGAGGATCTCCCATTCGGCCTTGGCCATGTCGGGCAGCACGGCTTTCCAACTGAAGGCGTCGCTCCCGGCCTCCTCGAAGAAGGCCGCCACGTCATCGACGGGATCCTCGAGATACTCGGGGAATTTGTCCGGCTTGGGTTGGGAGGTGACGAACACGCCTTCCAGTTTCGCCTGGTTGCGTTCGTCATTCAGGTAAGCCTGCAGCAGTCCGTCGAGGACCATGGGCTTGGTGGCGGCGATCGAGGCGGCGATCTCCGCCTCGGTGGGTTCCGGGGTGGCGGCTTCCTTCCTCATCGCGGCGAGGGTCTTCTGCTCGCGGTCGGACTTGGGCATTTCCGCAGCCTCGCCACCCAGCAGGCGCACCATGGCGCGTCCCATGGCCTCGCCGCAGAGCAGGTAGAACTCCGGGTTGCGGTGGTAGTGGTAGTCCTGGCTGCGGGGCGACTCCTCGACTTCGCGCCAGAAGTCGCGGGTGTCCACACTCGCCACGTTGCCCTTGAAATCGGGATGCTGGCCGGGATCACCGACGGCCATCTGCGCTTCCCACACGCCTTTCCAATCTCCGGAGTTGATGCGGTAGCCGCCGAAACCCGCGGTGGCGACCACGGCCTTCATCTCCGGGGCCTTGAGATCCCTGCGGAGGTCCTTGATGAGGTTCACGAGATGGCCTTCGTATTCCTCCTTGCTGGAGCCGCGGTCCTTGTGGCCCTGGAACCAGCAGAAGCCGACGATTTCATAACCCTGGTCCTGGTAGCCGGGCATGAGGTCCTTGAGATTCCCGAGGGTCTTGGTGACGCCCTCGACCATCAGGCGGTACTCGAGACCTTCCCATTCGCTTTCGGGATCGACCCTGCCGCTGGAGGGCGGGCGGAAGTCGGACTGGAGCGAGCGGTTGCCCATGGCGGTCTTGATCAGCAGGACAGGTTCGTCGTGAAACATGCCCATCACGGTGCCGAAGCCGACTTCGGGACCGAGGCTGCCGCCGTTCGAAGTCGCACTCAGGAAGCTGCCCTCCTTGTTGCCGACGCGGGCTTCGTGGAAGAACACATCCTGACGCACGCTCCACCCGCCCTCGTCATCGAGGAGATACGGGAACTTGCCGTCCTTGCCGGTGAGGGTGACCAGGTCGCCCTTGCCGACGAGATCGACCTGCTCCAGCCAAAGCGCGGCCGAGCCGCCCTTGGCGTAGTGGATTTCGAGCGGATAGCGTTTGCCGGCATCGAGGGTGATCCTGGTGAGGACGGCCTCGCCGCCGGCGTCCTTCCGGTAGACCTCTTGGCCGCCGACGGTCGCGGTGGCATGGCTGCTGTCGTCGTAGCCGACGTGCACCAGGTAGTTGCCGGTGGCGGGCACATCGATGAAGGCCTTGGCGACTGCATTGCCGGCGGGGATGGTTTCGGCCACCTGCCCCAGCTTCATGGTGGTGGTTTCGCCGCCGACGGTGACAATGGCTCCGGTGGCATCGCCCTCGGCGCTCTGATAGAGGCCGTGGGATCTCAGGGCCGGGGCATCCTTCCAGAACCACTTGCAGGCTCCCTTGCTGCGGCTGGTGCCGGCGTGCATCGAGCCTTCGATCACGGCCGGATCGGCGGAGAGGTAGACGGAAGGATAGGGAGGACGGGCGCCCTTGAGATCGCCCATGCCGACCATGTTGGACTGGCCGGCGAGGACGTAGACCTTGAGCGGTTTGGTGGTATCGCCGGGCTTGCCGTCGGGACGGGCGAGCTCGAGCGGGATGGGATCGGCGTGGAGGGCGGTCAGCGAAAGCGCCGCCAGGAGCAGGGTGCGTTGCATGGTGTGGGACTGACTGGAAAGGATTGGCTTTACGTCGGAGCGGGCCCTTCGCCTTTCGGCGATGCACCGGGATCATGAAGGCACCTTTCCCGGGTTCACCGGCCGCGTGCTGCCGTGGCGGCTTGTCCCCTTGGCGAAACTCACTCCCTGCCCAGGATCTCGCCGAGCTTCGCGGCATCCTCGGGCGAAAGCTCGAGCCGGTTCCACGGCTCGTTGCGGGCGAGGGCGACGGGAAGCGCGGGCGGGGCGAGATCGTCGGCGGGCGCGCCGCGCAGCTTTTCGATCGTGCCGACGGGATCGAGGCGGTTGAGGGGGAGCATGGTGTAGCCGGCACCGATGTCGACGCCGTCGCTCTCGCGCATTTCGAAGTGAAGATGCGCGGGATAGTAACCGTTGGCGGTGCCGACGGTGCCGACGCGGTCGCCGCGCGCGACGATGTCGCCGACGGCCACATCGATGCGGTGAAGGTGCGCGTACATCGTCTGAAGATCGCGTCCATCCGGGACGTGGTGGCCGAGCACGACGATCTTTCCCCAGCCGGGCGAGGGCTCGGCGGCGTAGAGCACGCGGCCGTCGGCGGCGGCGAAGACGGGGTCGCCGAGGTCGGTGTTCATGCCGCCGATGCCGTTGAGGTCGTCGCCGGTGTGGTGGCCGCCGCGCTTGTCGTTCATTTCCCAGAAGCGCTGGGCGTTGTAGGTCAGCGCGCCGTGGGCGGAGCCCATCGGGGAATCGAAGCGCGCCGCCCGCGGCAGGGTGGCGAGGTCCCACGCGCTGAGCTGGTGGAGCCGGTGGCGCGGCACGCCATCTTCCGGCAGGAACAGCGGGGCATCGGCCGTCTGGAAATTCGCCAGCGACTCGACTTCCGGCAGCTCGTGCGACGGCCCGCGCAGCATCACGAAGGCGAGCATCGCCCCGGCGACGAGGACGAGGATGAGGGTGACCGGGTTGAAGATTTTCACCAGGGGTCGGGAGTCAGGAATCAGGAGTCGGTCGGGGATCGTCAGAAATCCAGATAGATCTCGCTGCGGCGGTTGGCGCGGCGGCCTTCGGGATTGTCCTCGCCGCTTTCGGTGAAGTTGGGGCGGCGCGGGTGGGTCTGGCCCTGGGCGACGGTGTCGATCTGCGCCTCCTCGACGCCGCAGCGGACGAGGAAGGCCTTCACCGCCTCGGCGCGACGGGCGGAGAGTTCCTCGTTGTAGTCCTCGGTGCCGAGGGCGTCGGTGTGGCCGGAAATGGTGAGCTTCTTTCCGGGATCGATCCGCAGGAGGTCGGCGACGATCTCGAGCTGGCGCTCGGTGCGCGGCGTGAGCGTGTCGGCATCGAAGGCGAAGTAGAGCACCAGCGTGTCGCCGCCCTTGGGGTTCTTGAGCAGCGGGGTGTAGTAGACGTCGCCGCCGCCGACGCGCCGGGCGTAGTCGGCGAGGAGTTCGTCGAGGTTGATCTCGCGCACCAGCCAGTCGGGGTTGTCGTCGGAGCGGCCGAGGGTCATCGAGAACTGCGCGATCTCCGAGCCGTCGCCGGCGAGCACGTTGACCAGGTAGCCGGCGAGATTTTCCCGCTGGAACATCGCGCGCAGCGCCTTCTGCGGCCGGAGCCGGTAGTCGCCTTCCTCGAAGAGGATGCAGAGGCCGGCGATCTTCGCGTCGGAGACTTCGAGCGGATCGACGAATTCCTTGGCCAGCTCGAACTCCTGGCGCAGCGCGGCCTGGAGGAAGGCGTCGGCGATGCCAAGCGAGTCGGGCAGCACGGCACGCGGAACCGGCTCGCCGGCGCCGGGCGGGAGGGCCAGCGACTCGACATGCCACCCGCGGTCGTCGCGGGCGAGGTCGAAGAACAGGCGGTCGCGGCCGGGCTCGGCGCCGTCGAGAAGCAGCGCCCAGCGGGTGCGGGCGTTGATTTCCATCTCGCCGACCTCGCGCGCCGGGTCGGGGCGGGCGAAGCGCAGCGGCCCGGCGGCGGCGAGCGCGTTGAGCCGGGCGCGGGTCTCCGGGTCGAGCGCGTCGGACCCGATCAGGCGACCGGCGGCCGCGAGGTCGCCGGCCTCCAGCGCGGTGCCGATCTCGCCGATCAGCTCGGCGGGATTCCGCCGGGCGACGCCGATGCCGGCATTCTCCAGCGCATCGACCGGATCGTCGGGCGTGTCGATGTCCTGCTCGGCGAGCTCGGGCATCTCCGGATTCGGCGGCGGGTCCTCGTCCCCGGAGCGCTCCGCGGCCGGCGGGACGCTCGGCGGCACCGGGGCCGGCTCGGGCTTCGACAGGCGGTTGAGCAGCAGCAGCGTGACCACCACGCCGATGATCAGCGCCGAGAGATACAGGGGCAATGGAGAGCGCGGCATGGCGGGAAGGTCGGTTGATGGTAACGCGGGCGTCGGCCGGAGTTTATCCCGGAGAAGGTCGCGACACCACTTCGATAGCGTTTCCGGGAGGGATGGTCGGTTGAAAAACCGGGCGCGTCATTTCCCGCGGGACAGCGAGGGCAGGGTGAGGCGCAGGGCGCGGTTGCCGCGGACGAGCTGCAGGGTGGTGGCCTGCGCCGCGGCGGAGGCGACGAGCTGGCGCTCGAACTCGGTCACCGAGGAAATGGTGGTGCCGTTGATCCCGACGATGCGGTCGCCGACGATGAGATTCCCCGCCGCCAGCGAGTCGGCGAGGATCTCGGTGACGATCACGCCGATCCGCCCGTCCTGCGGCTCGCGCGTCACCACGCCGACCTTGCGCAGCACCTCGGCGACCTCGAGGCGCGAGGTCGGCCCCGGCGACACCGGCTCTTCCGGCTCGGAAACCTCCGGGCGGGCCTCCTCGATGCGGGCCTGCAGGGTGAGCGTCCTGCCATCGCGCCAGACGCCGATGTCGACGGTTTCCCCGACCCGCGAGCGCTGGACGAGGGTGAACATCTTGGTGATCGAGTCGATCGGCTCGCCCTCGTAGCTGACCACCACGTCGTCGGCCCGCAGCCCGGCCTTCTCGGCGGGTGAATCCTTTCCGACCGACACGACGCGCGCCCCGGGTCCGCGGTAGCCGATGCGGCGGCGGAATTCCGGATCGAGATCGAGGTCGAACATCCGCACGCCGAGGAACCCGCGGATCGGGCGACCGCGCCGCAGGATGGACTCGAGCGCCTCGCGGACGTCGTTGGAGGGGATCGAGAAGCCGACGCCCTGGAAGCCCGAGTTGACCCGGTCGTCGGGCCGGTAGATCGCCGAGTTGATGCCGATGATCTCGCCCTGGAGGTTGACCAGCGGGCCGCCGGAGTTGCCGGGGTTGATCGCGGCATCGGTCTGGAACAGGTCGCGCTGGGTGTCGGACAGCGAACGCTCGAGCGCCGAGATGATGCCCTGGGTGATCGTCTCGCCGAGGCCGAAGGGATTTCCCACGGCGAAGACGATCTGGCCGCGCCGGACCCGGGAAGAGTCGCCGAACTTGAGCGGGCGGAACTCCGCCTCGCCCGCGATCTTGAGCACCGCGATGTCGAGCAGCGGATCGTCGCCGATGAGCGTCGCGGGAAAGACCTGGCCGTTGTGCAGGCGCACCTGGATCTCCTGCTGGCCGCGGACGACGTGGTGGTTGGTGACCACGTGGCCCTCGTGGGTGACGATCACGCCCGAGCCCTGGCCCTGGGTCGGCACCGGTCGGATGAATTGGCGGCCGAGGCCGTCGAAGAGGCGCCTGGTCTGGACGCCGGCGGTGTCGATGCTCACGACCGAGGGCACCACCGCATCGGTCAGGCGCGCATACTCGTCGTTGAGCCGGGTGAGCAGCTCGACGTCGTCGAGCTCGAGCGGCGCCTGCTGCGGCAGGGTGAAGGACTCCGGGCGGTGCGACGGCGGATCGTCACCGAAGAGCCGCTTCACGCCCTCCGGGCCGTTGCGGATGAAATACACCGCCGCGAAGGCGACCGCGAACACGATCGCGAGTTGGAACAGTCGACGCAGACCTTCGCTCATCAATCCATGGGGGTTGCCCGGGCGGTCACATGCCCATGTCCTCGAGGATCTCCGGGTCCTCGATGAGTTTGCGATAGCTCGACTGCACCGTGTTCAGCTTTTCGCCGAGCCGCTCGCCGAAGTCCTCGCCGGACTCGTCTTCCTCCGGCCCCTTCGCCACGGCCTCGCACACCGCGGTCACGGCGCCGTGGTACTTTTCAAGCCGCGGGTCGATCGCCTTGCCCAGCTTGCCGAGTTCCTCCACCGCGGCCTCGGCGTCCTTCACCGCTTCCTTGTCGAACTCGAAGGCATCGTCGCTTTCCTCGCCGAGCCGCGCGGCGAACACCGCGCGACCGAGGTGGCGCAGCGTGCCGGACGCCGTGATCTCGATCTGGTTCATGGTGCCGCTGACGGTGAGCATTTTGGGCGCCTCGCCCTTGCCCTGTTGCAGCAGCAGCTTCGCCGAGAGGTGGTTCGGCATCCGCTTGAGCACCTCCTCGAGCGCGCGGTGTACCGCGGACTTTTCGAGCGAGTCGGGACCGTTCTTGCGGACCGCGACGGCGACCTTGCGGAAAAGGTCCAGCGTCTCGACCACCTCCTTCGACTTCTCGGCGCGCGAGATCGCGTGGGCTTCCCCGAAGTCCTCGAGGGTGAAGATCTGGATGTCGAGAAGCTGGTCGATGCCGTCGAGCAGCAGGACGTCGCCGATCTCGTCGGCGTTGGCGACCGGGATGCCGACGATCTTGCATCCGCGGTTGGTCGCGCCGCGGATCTTGGCGGCGGCCCCGCCGATGCGCTGGACCATGCCGTCGGCCGTGAGGTCGCCGGTGCAGGCGAAGTCGTCGTCCAGCTCCTCGCCGGAGATCAGCGAGTCGAGCACCAGCGCGAAGGCGGTGGCGGCGGACGGCCCGTCCTTGGGCACGTACTTGTCCTGGAAACCGAGCTCGATCTCGTAGCCGGACGGGATCTTGTCGGGCGTGCTGTCGTAGCGGATGCGGAGGAACTTGATCACCTCCTCGAGGCAACCACCCATCATCGGGCCGACGTCCTGGTTGAAGGTGAAGACGAGGTCGTCGACATCCTCCTCGCGCAGGGCGGTCGCGTTGATCGTGGAGGCCCACCCGGCGAGGCTTCCGTTGCCGAGCTGGCGGACGACGAGGCCGTTCACGCGGCTCTGCGGCTGCGCGAACCGCTCGCCCTCGCCGCCGGGCATCTCGACCTCCTTCTTCTCGAAGACCAGCGGCTCCGGGTCCCACGGGTTGAGCTGGTGGTGGACCGGGGAACCGAGCAGCCCCCGCCACTTCGCCTCATGGCCGGCCTTCTCGAGCTGGTCGCGGGCCTCCTTGAGGCGCCCGGCCGACTCGCCGTCCGGATCGAGGCGCAGCGCGATGTCCGCGATGTAGGCGGCGCAGGCCTGGTTGGCCGCGTTGTCCTTCTTGCGCATCAGGCTGCGCACCGCGCTCGCCAGCCGACGGCTCACGCGGTTCTTCTCGGCCGATTCCCCGACCGTTCGCCCGTTCGCCTGGAGCTGGTCGAGCGTGTCCTTCAGGCGCTCGTTGTCATCGTCCAGCCGGTGGGCGACGGCCAGGGCGTGGGCGCGGAGTTCGAAGTCGATGTCATCCTCCTCATCGAAATCCCGGGCCACCGACACCAGCGCGCCCACGACGCCGGACCGGTCGAAACGGTCCAGCTCGATCTTTTCGACATCGAAGATCTCCTTCTCGAGATCGGGCGGGCGATAGACATCGGCCCACGCCAGCGTGCCCGCGAGAAACACGGCACCGAGCACCAGCCGCCGCAACCACTTCGAAAGCATAAGGCCCCGATAGCGCCGGGGCCTGGTGTTGGAAAGGCAAAAGCCCCGCGGTGGCGCCCCCGGCCGGCCCTCACTCCCAGCGTTTTTCAAAGGGGATCTCGTAATCATCCTCGTCACCCGCCGCGGCGGTCAGCAGCTTGACGGTTTCCACATAGCTGCGCAGCACCGGCAGCACCGCCCTCCGGACCTCGAAGAACTCGCTGCCCTCCGACCGGCGGACGTCGGTGGCCACGCCGCCGATCAGTTTCACCGTGCTCATCGCCGGCGCGTAGAGCTCGTCGCGGTCGCCCACCGAGCCGTGGAGCTTCTCCAACTCGCGCAGCGACTCGCGGCACTCCTGCTCCGCATCGAGCAGGGCGCGGACCTTCAGGCCTTCCCATGACTGAGAAAACACCATCCGCATCGGCTCGAGACAGGCGCGCACCTCGCGGGCATACACCGGCCGCGGCAGACTGCGCGGCCACTGGGAGGTGCCGCGCAGCGCGAGCATGCGGGCCGAGGCATGCTCGGGCACCAGCTCGACCACCTGGCCGAGCCGCTGCCGGGTCGAGTCGTAGCCGACGAAGCTGCCCAGCGACCGCGTCCCGCGTGCCCCGCGGATCGCATCGAAGGATTCCCGCGCCCGCATCAGGCGCTCCGGGGGCTTTCCGGAGGCGAGATCGAGCAATCCGGCGGCGTCCCCGGCCAGCAGGACCTCGTTGCAGAAAAGGAACTCCGCCTTGTCGAGGGTCAGCAACGAGGGCAGGAACTCCATCGCGGCTTCCGAAATCACCAGATTGCCATGCTCGCCCTCCGCCAGGGTCCGCAGCGTGTGCCAGAAGCCCACGGGCACTGCGAGCTCCCCGTCGTCCCGCAACGCCGCGAGAACGATGGACGGCGACTCCACGCCGGAAAACAGCGCGTCGGCCGCGACCAGCATCGCCCCGGTGGCGCTGTCGTGGTTTCGCGAGCTGAACCTCAGTCCCTCGGGGATCGAGAAGCGGAAGATCAGATGGTCCGGGAGTGACCCGTGACGCGCTTCAAGCACCGCCGTCAACTGCTCGGCCATCGTCCGCCGCTCATCGAACCGCGCCCGGTCCGGCGTCGAAATCCTCAGCGCCTTGGGATTGCGGAGTTGCCCGTCATCCTCATCGATCTCGCCCTCGCTGATCCAGGCGTTGAGCTTCAGGGGAACGATGCGCAGCACCGGCTCGTCCTGTCCTTCGCTCGCGACCCACAAGGGAACCTTCACGCCGGTCTCGCGCAGGACCAGACGGGCGCCCTCCGGATCCTCCTTCCCGCCGTCATCGACCGGAGGAGGCTCGGGATCCTTCTCGCGGGTGCGGAACGCATCCGCCGCCGCCACCCAGCCGTCCCAACCGCCCCGCTCGCGCTTGCCCCGCGACGCCGCCTCCGGATGCCGCGGATCGGTCCGCACCAGCACGTCGGAGAGGCACGCCGCCAGCGCCTGACCATCCTCGCCGGCCTCCGGCTGCTCCAGCCAGCCGAGCAGGTTCCACGCCCGGCTGCGGGCCACCTTCAAGGCATCCTCTTCCGGGGCGTCGGCCTCGCCGCCCTCCTGCATCGTCTCGCTCAGGTCACGGGCGCGCCGGTTCGACGGATCCAGCGCCAGCGCCAGGCCGATCAGTTGCGCCCGCGTCCGCACCTCGTCCGGCTCGCCGCCCTTGGCGTGGGCCGCCAGCGTCACGAGCTGCTGCGAAAGCCCGGTCATCGTCGCCACGTCCACCGGCAGCTTGTCCCGGCGGAACGGCGCCCCGCCTTCCTCCGGCGGGACGAAGGCGGCGAAGGCCGACCCCGCCAGCAACATGCCCAACAGCAGCCATCGATTCATCAGAGTCATCGTAGGGACCCGATACGCCCTTTCGCAAGCGGACATTGCGCGGCATCCGGCGGCGGGTCATGCTCGCGCCCGTGAGCGCGCCCATCGAGATCACCACCCGCGAGGAGGTCATGTTCTTCGACACCGACTGCGGCCAGGTCGTCCACAACCTCGCCTACCTGCGGATGATCGAGACCTGCCGCACCCGCCTCGCCGCGAAGATGGGCATGGACCTCGTCACCATGTCGGAAACGAAGCTCTTCCCCGTCGTCACCCGCACCGAGATCGACTACCGCCGCCCGGCCAGGCTCGGCGACTGGCTCCTCATCCACGGCAGGCTCGGCGAGGTCGGCGCCGCAAGGTTCTGGTGCGAGTTCGAGATGCACCGCGAGAACGACGACACCCTCCTCATCACCGCCCGCCAGGCCCTCGCCCTCGTCCAGATGCCGGAGGGCCGGCCTGTTAGATTGCCGAAGGAGTGGCGCTGAGGGCGCTCCGTCCCCCACCCGGCGTGATCAGCTTCACCTGCGGAAAGTAGGTTGCATAGCGGCCGGTGTCGCGAGTCAGCAGGCGGTGACCCGCCGCCGACGCATGGCCGCCGACGAAGAAGTCGGGAAGTACGAAGTCTTTAGTACCTCCGCGCCGCTTGTAGCCGCGGAACGCGCGCGCGGCAACGAACAGCCCTTCACGCGGGATCTCCTCGTAGCCGAATCCGAAACGCTTCACGAGCTCGTCCACCTCCGCCGCCGACTCGAAGCCGAAGGCCAGCTCGGCGTAGATCGCCGGGTCGATGACGAGGCCGAGGTCCTCGTGCTCCTCCAGCATCCGCACCGCCCAGCCGGCCCACTCCGGATCATCCGTGAGCACGTCGAGGATCACATTGGTATCGACCAGCACCGCCATCAGTCGCCGCGGGTCGATTCCAGCCACTGATCGGTCGAAAGCCCCGCTTTGCGGCTCCCCCGCAAGGCCTCGAAGCGGCTGCCGGCCGCAACGGGCTCGTCAAGGCTGTCGGCCTTCTCCACCACCACCCGCCCGTCCCGAATCCGGAATTCCACTTCCGAATGCGCAGCCACTCCGAGAAACCGCCGGATGTGCTTCGGAATCGTCACCTGGCCCTTGGTGGTGAGCTTCATGGTATTACTTTATTGGGTATTACCTATCTGACAAGTTCGGAGTTCTGGACACAAGGTCATACTTGCGGCGCTGCCAGAGAGCGC
>ERZ869936.1798-NODE-1798-length-14140-cov-4.396308_pt1 | contig 14140 bp, 8 predicted proteins | sample MGYA00520876_ERZ869936 | MGnify/ENA primary metagenome ERZ869936 (study PRJEB32218, sample SAMN09650985) | biofilter metagenome | isolation source: enrty point of leading RO module | place: Saudi Arabia: Thuwal, RO plant located on Red Sea | collected 2016-02-17 ...
TATGCCAAGGCGGCGCGCGTCCAGGGCGCGGAGATCGTGCTGCGCAACCGCGTCGTCGAATTGAAACCGCGCCCCGACGGCTCCTGGGACGTGGTCACCGAACAAGGCACCCTGCACGCCGAACACGTGGTCAATGCCGGCGGCCTCTGGGCGCGCGAGGTCGGCGACATGGCGGGCGTGTTCCTGCCGCTCCATCCGATGGAGCACCAGTATCTGGTGACCGGCGACATCCCCGAGGTCTACGAGCGCGGCGAGGAGCTGCCGCATGTCATGGACCCGGGCGGCGAGACCTATTTGCGCCAGGAAGGCCGGGGTCTAGTCATCGGCTTCTACGAGCAGGGCGCGACGCCCTGGGGCGTCGACGGTACGCGCTGGGATTTCGGGCACGAACTGCTGCCCGACAACCTGGACCGGCTCGGCGATGCCATGGAGCACGCCTTCGTGCGCTATCCCTGCTTGGCGGAAGCGGGCGTCAAGCGGGTCATCAATGGGCCCTTCACCTTCGCGCCGGACGGCAACCCGCTGGTCGGCCCGGTGCCGGGCCTGCGCAACTACTGGTCGGCCTGCGGCGTCATGGCCGGGTTCAGCCAGGGTGGCGGCGTCGGTTTGACCTTGGCCGAATGGATCGTCGAAGGCGAGCCCTCGCGCGACGTCTTCGCAATGGACGTGGCGCGCTACGGCGACTACCCGACCCGCACCTTCACCCGCGAAAAGGTGACCGAGAATTATCAGCGCCGCTTCGCCATCACCTATCCGAACGAGGAACTGCCGGTCGGGCGGCCCCTGGAGACGACACCGGCTTATGGCATCTGGAAAACGCAACGCGCGGTCTTCGGGTCCGGCTATGGGCTGGAGCATGTGAATTATTTCGCGCCGGAGGGCGAGCCGTTGTTCGAGACGCCGTCGTTCCGCCGCTCCAACGCTTTCGACGCGGTTGGGGCGGAATGCCGAGCGGTGCGCACCCAGGTCGGCATCAACGAGATTCACAACTTCGGCAAATACGATGTGACCGGGCCGGAGGCGGAATCCTGGCTCAATCACATCATGGCCAACCGCATGCCGCGCGAGGGCCGGATCACCCTGACGCCCATGCTGAGCCGCAGCGGCAAGATCATCGGCGACTTCACGGTCGCCAAGCTGGGGGCCGAGCGTTTCCAGGTCACCGCGTCATACTCGGCGCAGGCCTATCACATGCGCTGGTTCCAGGATCATTTGCCCGGTTCGGGTGTGACGCTGCGCAACGTGTCGCGCGAGCGCGTCGGTTTCCAGATCGCCGGCCCGAACGCGCGCAAGCTGCTGGCCCGCACGACCAGGACGGATGTCTCGAACGACGCGATGCCGTTCCTGTCAGCGCGGGAGATGGAAGTCGGCTTGGTCCCGGCCATCGTGTGCCGCATCACCTACACGGGCGACCTGGGCTACGAGATCTATGTCGACCGGCGCCATCAGGTTGCGCTCTATGAAGCCTTGCAGGCGGCGGGTCAGGATTTGGGCCTGACCCCGTTTGGTATGCGGGCCATGATGTCCCTGCGCCTGGAGAAGTCCTTCGGGTCCTGGCTGCGCGAGTTCAAACCGGACTACACGCCGGCGGAAACCGGCCTGGACCGATTCATCTCCTTCAAGAAGAACGATTTCATCGGCCGCGACGCCGCGGTCCAGGCGCGCGACAATCCGCCGCCGCGGCGCCTTTGCACTTTTGTCGTTGAGGCGGCGGACGCCGATGTCGTGGCCGACGAGCCGATCTGGAAGGATGGTAAGGTGGTCGGCTTCGTGACCTCGGGCGGCTATGCTCACTTCGTCGGGAAGTCCGTGGCGCTCGGTTTCGTGCCGACGGACATGATCGCCGAAGGGGCGAAGTTCGAGATCGAGATTCTAGGCGACATGCGGGCGGCCACGCTTGTCACGCAACAACTGCTCGACCCCGAAGGGGCGCGCATGCGCGGTTGAGCGCGCGTAGCGTTGCCGATCTGGCGGCTTAGAACCGCGCGCTCAGGGAAAAGAAGATCCGAACTCCCTTGTCGCCGGTGGACTCGGCCGCGCGGTTTAGCGGCTTTGCGGCCTCGAAGCTGGTTTGCAGGGAAGGCGTGACCGTCAGCCGCAAGCCTCCGCCCGCCGATGACAGGGTCTCGTGGCCCTCGCCGGACGCGGCGTTGCGGTCCCACAACGTTCCTCGGTCGTAGAACCCGTAAAACTCGTAGCGCGACAGGAAATCAAGCTCGGTAGCGTCGCCGATTCGAAGCTCCGCGGAGCCGGCTACGCCATCCTCGCCGGAAATTTCACCGAAGTCATAGGCCCGTCCGAATTGCCCGCCGCCCAACAGGAATTCTTCGGAGGATAGCAGCGCATCGAGAGCGATCTGGCCCTGCCCGGCGAGGCGCAGGGAGAAAGGGCCCCAAATCTGTTGTACCCGAACCGCGTCCAGCTTGAACTTGGTGAAGCTGCCATCCGCGTCGCTGCGCGAACGATTGCTGTCGCCAGAGTCGGTGGCGGCCAGGATGTCGAGGCCCTGGCTGGCTTCGAACACAACAAAATTGGTGCCCTGCAGGCCGTCTTGAAAGGCATAGTCGATCTGCCCGCGCACCACCCGGATGCGGTCGTCGATCGTCTCCGTGTTAAACCGCTCCTCGGTGATGTGCCGGACCTCCGCCTTCACGCGCAGCGTTAGGGCTTGCGCGCGCGACAGCAGCACAGGATGGCTGATATCGCCCGCGACGGTCAGGCTGCGCGATTCGGTATTCTGACTCTCCAGCGCGCCGCCGGCTTCGATGGCACTGCCGGACAGACTGGTGCCGATCTGGGTCCCGTGAGTCCCGATCGGCTGGTGCACGGCAATCTGTCCATAGACCAGCTCGCTCGTGTCGTTAGGCACCGTGGCCAGGGAAAGCTGAATCTGTTCGCCCAGACCGAGAATGGAATTGAAAGCCATGCTGCCGAAAGACTGCAAGCGCCCGACTTCGCGGGTGCCGCGATTGTCCAGGAACGCATTGCCCGCGGTCGAGGTGTAGCGGGTGACGACGACCAACGCGTAGGCCCCTCTATCGTCCAGCGACGCGACTTGAATATCGTTTACTGCAATGCCGGGCAGGTTGTTGATGAGGAGAATGGCGCGCTCGACGGAGGCGAGTTTGGCGGGTCGCTCTTGCATGAAACGCGCCCTGTAACTGTTCAGCAGCGCGTCCTGGGCCGAGGCACCCTCGAAGCGGACCTCGGCGATATAGCCTTCGGTCACGCGAATGCGGACGACGCCGCTTTGGACATCCTGGGCGGGAATTACGGCGCGCGAGAGGAAGTACCCGGCGTCTTCGTAGGCCTTCGCGATACGCGCGGCGATCTCCTCGAGCTCGGCGCGGCCGACCTCGCGGGCCAGGAACTCCGCGTACAGGGACCCCAGCGCGGCGGGTTCGATGGCTGTGGCACCCTCGATCGCGACGCCGGTGAGGATGAAGGAAAGACCGTCTTCGGCAACCGCAGCCTTGGGCTGAGAGGGTGCCGTCAGGCCGGGGGGCGCCTCGCGCCTCGGTTCCGGGCGCAGCTGCTCGATGCGCCGCTCGATCTCGCCGGGATCAGCCGTGGTTTGCGCCATGGCTTTGCCCGACGAGATCAGACATAGGGCGAGGGCTATGTGCCTCAGGGAATGCAAGAATTTCACCGAATCGGTTTGTTGAAATCGGTTTAGCAAACAAACAAAGAATTAGCGAGTATTTTTATTAAAATTATATTTACATTGTATATTTAACTACACATTATTATTGACTACTTCTTTCCTTTGTTATTAGATATGAAAGGTAAGTATAGATAAAAATTTACACATCTAATCATGAGGTCCACGAGGGAATCATGACCTTCATCGCCCGCATATTTCGATCTTTGCCCGCGGTTGCTGGGGCTTTGCTGTTCCTCGCAGCGGCCCATGGGCATGCCCACGCGGACTCAACAAAAGCTTGGGTCCTGGAAAGCCAGTCCGGTCAGGTGCACCTGGTTCGCTCCGGGATTTCTCCGATTGCCCTGACCGACGGGGACGTCTTCTCCGGCGGGGACTGGATCGAGACCGGGCCCGACGGGCGCGCCGTTTTGCGCCGGGGCGGCGAGACCATCGTGGTCGCGCCAGGTAGCCGGATCGGGCTGCCGAAGGAGAATTCGGGCCGCTTCGCCACCCGCATTTTGCAGAGTCTGGGAACCATCTTGCTGACGGTCGAGAAGCAGGCGAAGCAGCACTTCGAGGTGCAGACGCCTTACCTGACTGCGGTGGTAAAGGGCACGACCTTCACTGTGGGCGTTCAAGGCGAGCGGGCCGTCGTCCACGTCGTTGAGGGTCTGGTCGAAGTTCAGAATCTGGCGACTGGGCACAGCAGCTTGGTACGGCCAGGCCAAACCGGCAGTGTTTCGCGCAACGGCCCGGCCGAGGTTGAAATCCAGGGGTCAACTGACGACGACCAGACGCCCATTCACTCCGCTACTGGCGTGAAGCAGGCGACCGCATCGGCGAAAGACATGGTCGGTACAGCACGGGACGCCAACGCCATCGCTATTACCGAGACCTTGGGCGCCAAGCCGCTCGACTTGAAGGGCTCGACAGGAGGCTTGATTCGCGCGGTGGTAGGGGATGTCCCTCAGACCCTGCTCAGCAGTGGTGGATCCACAGGATTTCAATCTGCCCAGATTGACGTAGGAGCCGACATGGTTGCCTTGTCGGGCGGTCTCGCGATCGATCAAAGTGTTAACACCGGCGTCAGCGGCGGTGAATCCGGCTTGGCCGTCAACCAGAGCATGGAGCTCGGCATTGGCGGGGGCGAAGGCCTGAATGCCGATCTGGGTTTGAACACCAATCTGGGTGAGAATAACAACGTAGTCGGTCAAGTTGTGAACACAGTGGAGTCAGTTACGTCGACCGTGTCCAACGTCGGAGGTGGCCTCCTGGGTGGGCTGCTCGGCGGCGGCGGAAGATAGTTTGGTTCGTAGCGCCTCAGGAATGGGGTCGGCACTCGGATAGATAGCGTACAAACGGGCCCGCCGGCCCTGAGAGGCCCGGCGGGCCCGTGGCTTGCCACTGGCGCTTTAGCCGCCTGACCGCCCAGGGTTTCATAAAAATTTACCATGACCTGTTTCACTGGCTCCGGTCAGGCCGGAAGTCGGTCAGGCGCAACAAGCAGATCGCAACGAAAGTCCAGGATGCTTGAGGCATTTCCGCGCTGGCTCGGTGCGGCCGTACTGGCAATAACGGTCGGGCTGTTTGACGTCGCCGGATTCCTGGTGCCGATCGATCATTCTTTGATGGACTTGCGCTTCCGGGCCCAGGATCGGCAAGCCAGCGGTGACATCGTTATTGTTCAGATCGACCCGCCCAGCCTGTCGGAGCTCGATGTCTGGCCTTGGCCGCGCCGCCTTCATGCCGACCTGATCGACCGCTTGATTGATGCCGGTGCCCGCGAAATCGCGATCGATATCGACTTCAGCGCGCGTAGCAGCGTCAAGGACGATGCCGCCTTGGTAGAGGCGCTCAAGCGTGCCGAGGGCAGGGCGATCCTGCCGGCATTTCGCCGCACGGCGGCACCCGAGGCACGCGGCGTGCAGGTCTATGACACCATGCCGCGTCCGGAGTTTCAGGCGCATGCCCAGGTTGGGAACGTGAACGTCTTTCCGGCACCGGATGGGCGAATTCGGACGATTGTCGGCGCAAGCCTTGTTGGCGAGCAAAGGTTTCCGGCCCTGTTCGCTCTGCTGATTGGCCCTTCCGCAATCAATGCGCAACCCATTTTCATCGACTACGGAATCGATCCGGCGTCGATACCGCGCATTTCGTTCGTGGACATCATTCGGGGCAATTTCGATCCGGTCCAAGTTGCCGGCAAGGCCGTTATTGTCGGCACCACAGCAGCGGAGCTGGGCGACATTCTGCCGGTGCCGGTTCACCGATCGATGGCCGGTGTCACCTTGCAGGCTCTGGCCTTCGAATCGGTGCGCCAAGGGCGCAGCCTCCAAACTTATGGCTCGGCGTTATCGATTCCGATCGCGTTTGTTCTCATCGTGGTGGCCACAATACTGTTCGCGCGGCAGTCCTGGCAGTGGGCGCTGGCATCCTTCGTCTTGGGCGCAGTCGCGATAGAAGGCCTCGCCATAGGTTTGCAGGCCGCTACGCCGGTGGCTCTGACCACGGCGCCTTGGCATATCGCCATAGGTGGCTCGCTACTGCTCAACCTCTATGGTCAGATAACGCGCCAGGCCCAGCAGATCCTTCAGCAGCGCGAGACCATTGCCACGCGCCGCGCGCTCATGGACCGAATGATCGAAAGCGCGTTCGACGGCATTATCGTCGCGGACCAGGTCGGCCGCATCCAGATTATGAATCGCGCTGCCAGCGAAATTCTGAACATGCCGTCGGGCTGGGCGCTCGCTCAGCACGTCGAAGACATCTTGCCCGGCGCGCGGGACCTGATGGACACCGTAATGCCGATTCTGGACGATGACCATTCCACCCCCATCTGGGCGCCGTGCGAGACCGTAACGCGCCGTTCCGACGGCAGCGAGGTCGCGATCGATCTAACCGTTGGCACCGTCGACTTGGGGGTCGGTCAGTTTCGCCAAGCGGGCAGCGGACGGCAACGGACATTCACGACCTACACTTTCCGCGACATCACGGAGCGAAAGGCCGCCGAAGAGGCGCAACAGCTTGCCGCGGAAGCCGCGGAAGCCGCCAACCGCGCCAAGACGGAATTCCTGGCCAATATGAGCCACGAACTGCGCACGCCCTTGAACGCGATCATAGGTTTCTCTGAATTGATTCGGAACAAGGTGTTCGGCCCCATCGAGCCCGTGAACTACGCGGAGTACATCGACGACATTTATACCAGCGGGTCCCATCTTCTGAGCGTCATCAACGATATTCTCGACGTCTCTCGAATCGAGCTTGGCCGCTTTGGACTGATCGAGGAAGAGGTTAAGTTGGATAACGTCTTGGAAAGCTGCATGGGCATTGTGCGCGGATGGCCGAATTTTTGTCAGCGCCGTTTCACCGTTGACTTGGAAAGCCCGTTGCCATGTGTTTTTGCAGACGAGAGGGTCCTAAAACAGATGCTTCTCAACCTCTTGTCCAATGCGTTCAAATACAGCGGCGAAGGGGATGAAGTCGGTATTTCCGTGCGGCGCGATGCGAGCGGGGATGTCGTCTTCGTGATTCACGATACAGGTATGGGCGTTGCGCCGGAGAACCTGGAGAATCTGTCGAAACCGTTCTTCCAGGTTGACGGCGGCTTTATTCGAGAAACGGGCGGTGTGGGCCTTGGCCTGTTTCTGAGTACCAGTTATGTGCGTCTGCACGGTGGCGACCTCAAGTTCGAAAGCGAACTGGGCCTAGGTACCACCGTGACCGTGCGCCTGCCGGCGGAACGGATTGTCGATCAGACTCCCGGCCAAGCCAAGACAGCTTAGTCCGCGTCGTCGATCTGCGATTTTTGGGTCAAGTCGCCGCCCTGCCAGAAATAGAGCGCGAGCAGGGGCTGATCGCCTGTGCGCATCGCGTGCCAGCACCAAGACGGATGATGAATGATGTTGCCGGGCGGTTGCGGTACGAACGCGCCTTCGCCTTTCAACCAATGCGCGGTACCGGCCAGCACGATATAGATCTCCTCGGCCTCGTGCCGGTGGCGCTGATAATAGATATCGGGGCCGAGAAGCAGGAAACCGCAGGCGATATCGTCGCTGGCGAAGGGGCCGCGCTGGCCGGCCAGTTCCATGTATCCGTAGCGTTCCAGGAACGTCTCTCCCAGGTCTTCGGCCTGATAGGTTTGCCGCCAGGGTAGGTCTGCCGACCATTCAGCCAGTGCGGCGCACAGGCCCCGTGTCGGCAGGGCGGCGTGGCGCTCGATGCCGTCCAGCCAGCGGGTGACGGGCAGGGTCTGTGCCTGGTTGGGGCGCGGCGTCTCGCGGGCCCGCAGCAGGGCGGTGCGTGGTGCGTCCCATCGCGGGTCCACCAAGGCGGCCTCAGCCAGGGTGCGGGTCGCCGCGAACAAGGCCTGTGCCGCCACGGCCGTCGCTTCCGATGTCTCGGCGCTCAATCTTCGATCCTGTATCCGCCGCTACTGCTACAGACTGTATTGTGCCGGAATTCGGCGATGCCGTCAGCCGCCGTCGGGCCGACCTCGGCGGCGAAAGGGCCAGTGGGGCTTGACGCGATCAGGCCGGAAGGTGTCGAGTGCCGAACAGTGGCCGCAGAGTGCGGCCTTACTTTCCTGAGCGCCATGCCCTTCGGACTCTTGAAATATGGGTTGAGCCGCCGCTATCCGGCGCGCCGCGATATCCCGCCCGCCAAGGACCTGGCGCCGTCCTACGACGTGGTCATCGTCGGCGGCGGCGGCCACGGCCTTTCGACCGCCTATCACCTGGCCAAGTACTGGGGCATCCGCAACGTGGCGGTGCTGGAGAAGGGCTATCTGGGCGGCGGCAACACGGCGCGCAACACCGCGGTCATCCGCTCCAACTACATCACGCCCGAATCGGTGCGTTTCTACAAGGAGGCGGTGCGGCTCTACACCCAGCTCGCGAACGAGCTCGACTACAACATGCTGTTCACGCAGCGCGGGCAGCTCACGCTCGCTCACACCGATGCGACCGTGCGCACCTTCCGCATGCGGGCCGAGGTCGGCAAGCTGTGCGGCACGCGCATCGAGGTGGTCGACCGCAAGACTGTCCAGGAGATCGTCCCGAGCCTCAACATGAAGCACGAGCGCTATCCGATCCAGGCTGGCCTTTGGCACCGAGACGGCGGCACCGGGCGGCACGATTCGGTCGCCTGGGGCTATGCCGCGCGCGCCGCCGAACTGGGTGTCGAGCTCCATCAGCGGACCGAGGTCACGGGATTTCAGAAACAGGGCGACAAGATCGTGGCGGTCGAGACCAACCGCGGCACGGTGAAGTGCGGACAGGTCGTGCAGGCGGTCGCCGGCATGTCCTCTGTGATCGCCAAGATGGCCGGCATCCGGCTGCCGATCCGTACCTTTCCGCTGCAGGCCATGGTGACGCAGCCGCTCAAGCCGTTTCTCGATCCGCTGGTCAGCTCGACGGCGCTGCACTGTTACGTCTCGCAGACCGCGCGCGGCGAGTTGGTGATCGGCGGCGGCTCGGACCCTTACGAGCTCTATTCCACGCGCTCGACTCTCGACCTCAAGGAAAGCCTGATCGGCCACGCGGTCGAGATGTTTCCCTTCCTGTCGGAGGTCCGCCTACTGCGCCAGTGGGCCGGCATGACCGACATGACGCCCGACTACAGCCCGATCATGGGCGCCAGCCCGCTGACCAACTATTGGCTCGATGCCGGATGGGGCACCTGGGGCTTCAAGGCGACGCCGGCCTCCGGCAAGTACATGGCCGAAACCGTGGCGCGGCAGAAAACCGCCGAGATGATCGAGCCCTTCAAACTGGACCGCTTCGCGACCTTCGATCTCGTCAACGAGATGGGCGCGACGGCGGCCAGTCACTAAAGGGTGGGGAAGAAACGATGAAAGTTATGCCCTGTCCTTTGAATGGGCCGCGCAATATCTCGGAGTTTGCCTGCTTCGGCGAAGTGACCGAGATGCCGGACCCCAATTCGACTGACGACCGCACCTGGGCCGAGCATGTCTGGTTCGCCAACAACACCGCCGGCGTCGTACGCGAATGGTGGTGCCATGTGCCGACTAGCTATTGGTTCATCGCCGAGCGTAACACCGTGACCGACGAAATCCTGCGCACCTATCCTTCGGGCGAGGTGTTCAAGGATCGGGTCGAGTTCAAGGCCAAGAGCGAGGACGCCGGCGCGTGAGCGACAATGCCTATCGCCTGGCCGGGGATGCGGGCCTTCTGATCGACCGAAGCGCGAGCGTCAACTTCAGCTTCGAGGGCAAGCGCTATCGTGGCTTCGCTGGCGACACCATTGCCAGCGCCTTGGCGGCAAATGGCGTGCGCGTGTTGTCCCGCTCTTTCAAGTATCACCGCCCGCGCGGCATCCTGACCATGGCCGGACAGGATGCGAACACGCTGGTGCAGTTGCCGCATGAGCCCAACGTGCTGGCCGACCGAAGATCGATCTCGGAAGGCCTTGAGGTTCTGGGTCAGAATTACGTTGGCAGCCTGGAAAAAGATCGGGGCGCGGCGCTGGGCCTGCTCGGGCGTTTCCTGCCGGTCGGCTTCTACTACCGCGCCATGTACAAGCCGGGGCGGATCTGGGAGTGGTTCTGGGAACCGATCGTGCGCAAGTCCACGGGCCTGGGCAAGGTCCGCCTGGACAGTCCGCACCACTACCACGACAAGGCCTATGTGTTCTGCGATGTTGCGGTCATCGGCGGCGGGCCGGCCGGCATGGCGGCGGCGATCGAGGCCGCACGGGCCGGCGCCAAAGTCATGCTGATCGAGGAAAATCCGGCCTTGGGCGGTGCGCTCACCTACGCCCGCTTCGATGCCGAAGGCGCGCGCGCGGCGGCGGTGCGGGCTGAGCTGATCGCAGCGGTCGAGGCCCAACCGAACATCGAGGTCATGACCGATGCCGTGTGCAACGGCTGGTTCGCCGACAATTACCTGCCGGTCATTCGCGGCCGGCGGCTTTACAAGCTGCGCGCCAAGGAAATGGTGCTTGCGGCCGGCTGTATCGAGCAGCCGGGCCAGTTCCGCAACAACGACCTGCCGGGCGTGATGCTCGGCTCCGCCGCGCAGCGACTGATCCGCTTGTATGGCGTCCGACCCGGTGACCGCGCCGTGGTCATGGCCGGCAATGCGCACGGCTACTTGGTCGCGCTCGATCTTATGGAGGCCGGCGTCGAAGTCGCGGCCATTGTGGACCTGCGCACCGCGCCCGGCGAATCGCCGGCGATGGCGGCGGTCCTGGCGCGGGACGTGCGCGTGCTCAGCGGCCACACCGTGACCGAGGCTTGCGCCGCGCGCGGCAACCGCGGGATCGATGGCGTCGTGATCGACAGCATTGTCGGCCAAGGCCAGGTCGCGGGTCAGCCGGAGCGCGTGCCTTGCGACCTGCTGATCATGTCGCTCGGCTACACGCCGACCTATCAGCTTGCGTTGCAGGCCGGGGCGCGCCTGGGCTACGACGATGCGGCGGCGGCGTTTTCCATCACCGGTCAGCCGGCGCACATGCATCTGGCTGGCTCGGTCGATGGCGCGCAGGATTTAGATGCGGTCATCGGGGAAGGGAAGCGCGCGGGCTGGCGCGCGGCCAAGGCGTTGGACTTGAAAGTGGGGGCCGAACCGCAAGCGCCTGCCGACCGAGGCGCGGCAGGGATCAACCATCCTTGGCCGATCTTTCCCCATCCCAAGGGCAAGGAGTTCATCGACTTCGATGAAGACCTGCAGATCAAGGATATCCTGAACGCCGCCGCAGACGGCTATGAGGAGCTTGAACTGGTCAAGCGCTTCTCGACCGTCGGTATGGGCCCGAGCCAAGGCCGCCACTCCGCGCTCGCGACCGCGCGCCTGCTCGCCTCGGTCACGGGCCGCAGCGTCGCCCAAACCGGCGTGACCACGGCGCGGCCGCCGTTCAGTGCCGAGACGCTCGGTGTGCTCGGCGGCCGCGGCTTCGAGCAGGAACGTCTGACCGCGATGCATCACCGGCACCTGGAGGCCGGCGCGCAGATGATGACGGCGGGGCTGTGGTGGCGCCCGGCTTATTACGGCCCGTCCGAGCGGCGCGAGGCCTGCATCGCCGAGGAAGTCACCGCCGTTCGCCAGAACCTGGGACTGATCGATGTTTCGACGCTTGGGGGCCTTGAAGTTCGCGGTCCCGACGCCGCCGAGTTCCTGAACCGGGTCTACACCTTCGCCTATGCCAAGCAGCCGGTTGGCCGCTCGCGCTATGTGCTGATGACCAACGAAGCCGGCACGGTGATCGACGATGGCGTCGCTTGCCGCCTGCGCGAGGATCATTTCTACGTCACCGCTACCACCGGAGGCGTCGACCGCATTTACCGCAGCATGCTGTGGTGGAACGCGCAGTGGCGCCTGAAGGTCGACATCTCGAACGTCACTGCCGCCTATGCCGGCGTCAACATCGCCGGCCCGCGTTCGCGCGAGGTCCTGGCCGCGCTTGTCGAGGGCATCGACGTCTCGGCCGAGGCTTTCCCCTATATGGGCGTGCGCGAGGGCCGGGTCGCTGGTATTCCGGCGCGCGTCATGCGGGTCGGGTTCGTCGGCGAGTTGGGCTACGAAGTCCATGTCCCGGCAAGCCAGGGCGAAGCCTTATGGGATGCTATGATGGCGGCGGGACAGGCCGCGGGCATTCGCCCCTTCGGCGTCGAGGCGCAGCGGGTTCTGCGTCTCGAGAAAGGCCACATCATCATCGGCCAGGACACCGACGCCATGAGCTTTCCGCACGAGATCGACATGGTTTGGGCCATCGGCAAGAAGAAACCGTTCTTCGTCGGCGGCCGTTCGATCGAGTTGCGCGACCGTCAGCCGCTCAAGCGCAAGCTGGTCGGCTTCAACGTCGATGACGGGGCCGGACCGCAGGAATCGAACCTGGTGTTGCGCGGCGGCGGCATGGCCGGGTTCGTAACCTCGGTCACGCGCTCGCCGACGCTCGGCAAGACCATCGGCATGGCTTATGTCCATCCTGAGGATGCCGCGTCCGGCAAGTCGGTCGAGATCAAGCTGGACAGCGGCGCGATGATCCGGGCCCAGGTCGTGCCAATGCCGTTCTACGATCCGGACAACGCACGGCAGGAGATGTAGCCATGTGCGCCGCAGCCGTTCAGCCGGCCGATTTCCCGCGCCGCAGTTTCCACTACCGCACGCTGGTCGCGGCGGGCGCGCGCTTCGCCGAGGTGGGCGGCGCGGCCGTGGCGGAAGACTTCGGCGCACCGGACGCGGAAGCGCAGACCGCGCGGCGCATGGGCCTGGCCGATCTCTCGCCGCTCGCGCGGACCGGGTTCAAGGGCGAGGGGACGGCACCCTGGCTGAGCGCCCAGGGCCTCGCGGTCCCGGAGCAGAGCAACCGCGCGTTGCGCCAATCCGATGGCGAACTGGCGCTGCGCCTGGCGCCGGGCGAGGTCATGGTGTTGGGCGACGTGCTGGGCCAAAGCCCATTGCCGGCGCGATTGACCGAGGCCTGGCATGCCGAGCCCGTGCCGCCCAAGACGCCGCGCGGTTTCCCATTGCCGCGCGCCGAAACCCATGCCTGGTTCCTCGCGACCGGCGCGTGCGCTGCCGCCATGTTCGCGAAGCTGTGCGGCGTCGATCTGCGCCCACAGTCGTTTCCCGACCTGCAGATCGCGCAAACCTCGCTCGCCAAGATGAGCGGCAGCATGGTCCGCGACGATCGTGCGGGAGTCTTGGCCTATCATGTCCTGGCTGACAGTGCTTCGGCGGCCTACCTGTGGTCCTGCCTGATCGATGCCATGGACGAGTTCGATGGCGGCCCGGTCGGGCTGAGCGCAATCCGCTCCCTCGGCTAGGCCGCAGGCGATCCGGCACACCGCGACAATTTGAGGCTATTTTCCAGGGTTCCAAAGAGCCGGAACCGTGATCGGTTCTACTCTTCGCGTACTCTGGGATGCTGTCACAAGTTTCTCACAAATTTTAAATGCATCCGCCAATAATCGCCACGAATTATTGAATCTAGTTTTGCGCATTGCTTTGAATGCCCGATTTTTTTCACAGGTTGTAAACGGCCCCTTGTCATAGTACCAATATCAGTAATGACAAAGAGGGGCAGGTGCGATGAAGTGCGTTCTCAAGAGTTCCCTGTATGCGGTTGCGGGATTGGGCATGTTGCTGATTGCCACGCCCTCGCAGGCAGGGCAGATCGGCACCGCCGAGTTCACGAACGCCGCACAGATCGCGAGTGAGCTTCAGCCGCTCCTCGTTCAGGTCGCGAGCCAGGTTCAGTCCCAGACCGCGAACATGCCGGTCGGCACCATCCGCCTGCGCATGGTGCCGGAAGTGGGCGGCAAGGCGATGCGCGAGCCGATTCGCTGGCGTGTCATGACCTATGGCAAGGACGCCAAGGGCAATCGTCACGAAGTCGCCGATGTAACCGAGGCCACGCCGGAGCTGGTTCTGCCGGCCGGCTGGTATGTCGTCCACGCCGAGACCAAGGGCAAGACGATCAAGCATCCGGTCGAAGTGACGGCCGGCAAGACCTTCAAGTACACGCTGGTCAAGCAGT